>Ga0194112_10011527_pt1 | contig 10928 bp, 9 predicted proteins | sample TA2MahC400mmetaG_FD_146191 | JGI IMG/M metagenome (GOLD analysis project Ga0194112, IMG submission 146191) | Freshwater microbial communities from Lake Tanganyika, Tanzania - TA2015016 Mahale Deep Cast 400m | ecosystem: Environmental > Aquatic > Freshwater > Lake | place: Tanzania: Lake...
TGGTAAGGTTTTTTCTGGAACCGATTTTCTGAAAAAGGGGGCCTTCGGGAACAGTCCTCAAGCGGATTCTCGCGACGTGGCTGGTTGCCGGGATGTCAAACCGCTCGGCACACACCGATGGATAACGGTTCGGCCGAGCGCAGGTTAATTCAGCGGACGGCGATCCTGGCTTTTGCAAATGCGAACGAACGCCGAAGACGACCACACTCCGTCGCTGGTCCTACCGATACCCTTTCCATGGTGAACTGATGCAATCGACTCAATGATGTTCGGGTTGATGCGGGAGCGGTTCGGGACCGTCTCCATGTTTCGCTTCCGGAATTTCCGAAGATTCCTCTCCACACAGGGACACGTCGATGGCGGTAACGTTGTCCACGCGCGGTTCGAACAGGACCTCCTTGAATTCTGCGGCAGCCTCGATCATTTCGATCACCTTGCGCTCGATGATCTGATTCCGCAGGCTGTCCATCTGGCCTTTTTTCTCCAATCGAGCTCGAGCCCGCCGCGGGGATTCATCCTGTTGCTCGGCGATCAGTTCGATCTCCTTGTCGTAATCCTTGGGCAAAGCCTCGATTTTCTGGTCTTCCGCGATTTTCTCCAGGATGAAATGCTCCTTGAGCGCGCGCGCGGTCGAGGCCATCGTGTTTTGACGCAATTCGTTAATGTGGGCCCGGATCATATTTTCACTGAAACCGGACGCCTGCAATTCCATCATCGACCGCTCGACCTCACGGCGCGCCTGGCGGCGCAGCAAAGCCTGCGGCAATTCCCAATTCGCCGTCGCTGTCAGCAATCCCGTAATCTGCTGACGGAGCCGCTGCTGCTGGTGATATTTCAACTGCCGGTTCAATTCATCGGCGACCGCGGATCGCAGATCGTTCTCGTCCTGAAACCCGCCGATTTCCTCCAGGAAGGCCCGGTCCAGCTTCGGCTGCACCAGTCGCTGAACGTCGAGCACCTCAAAGTCGACATCGAGCTCCTGGCCTTGCAGATCTGGCTTCGCGGGGTTGTACCCCAGCTTGGTCTTGCAATTCCGGGTTTCCCCGACGCTTGCGCCAACGACGGTGGCGGCAAAGCCAACAATTTTGGCATCGGCAAAGCTCAGGTCGGTTTTGACCTGGATTTCCCGGTCGAAAAGCCGCGAAATGACGGTGCCCTCATGTCGGACGGTCACGTTGAACGCGACATAATCGCCTTCGGCGATCGGGTCGGACGTCGGTTCGCGCTGACCGTACTTCGCCAGCAGTTTATGGGTATAGCGGGTAACTTCGTCTTCCGAGTATTCCCGCACGGGACGCTCGAGCTTCAGGCCGCGCCATTCCGGCAACTCAAATTCGGGGCGAACCTCAAGATTAAACTCAAACGTCATCGGACCGTCGGCGGGCAGATTCACCGCGCCGACATCCAGATTGGGTTCGCTGATGGAGGTCAACGCGTGGTCTTCGTTGACCTGGGTAAGGCTATCCATCAACAGGGTGCTTTTGACCTGTTCGTCAACTTCTTCACGGAATCGACTTTGCACCAGCTTGTGGGGCGCACGCCCCGGCCGGAATCCTGGCACCACCGCCTTGGCGCCGATTTCGTTAAACACTTTTGCCCGGTAACGCTGGATATCCTTTTCCGAAACCGTGACCGTCACGTGCCGCTCGCAAGCGGTCGGAGACTCAATTTTCACCGTCAGATCGAGCCGTTCGGGCCTCTCGGTCGCTTCCGCCGTCGCTTCGTTGGTGTCCGTGTCAATTTCCGTCATTTTTTTGCCGTTTTCCTTACATCAACCAAAAAGTACCGAACCGTCGGCGATTGTGGGTGATTCGAAGAGCGGGTGATGGGATTCGAACCCACGACAACCACGTTGGCAACGTGGTGCTCTACCAACTGAGCTACACCCGCTGGAATTGCCCCCGTTTCTGGCAATCGGGGCTTCTGGATTATAGGGTCGATGAATGGTCTTGCAAGGGCAATGGGGACAATTGGACACCCTTGGACCCGGCGGCCGCGATCGGCCCGACGCGTCGGGAACGCTCTCTTTTTTGACTTACGACGGTAAAGCACTTTCCCAGCCCATTTGCACAATCCGAGAAAGCTCCGCCGCCAGGAAAAACGAACCGCTGATACAGAGGAGATCGTCGGGACCGAGCGACCGTCGACATTCCGACCAGGCATCGGCCGGCGTTTCGGCGACCTGAATCTCCGGCGCCACACCGGGATGCCGTTCCATGAAATTCTGACAGTATTCCGCGAGCAGCCTCGGTGCCACCGCGCGGGGATTTTCCAGAAAACGGGTCAGTACGACCCGATCGAAAAACGGAATGATTACCTCGATCATGCCGTCGACATCCTTGTCCTGGCTGGCGGCAAAGAGGAGCGTCTTACTGCGGTAATTCGCCGGGGGAATTGCCTCCAGCAACGCTTCGACAGAAGCCCGATTGTGCGCCACATCGAGAATGATCAGCGGACGGTCTCGGACGATCTGGGTCCGGGCCGGAAACTGGCTGTTCGCCAGCCCCTCCCGTAACGCCGAGTCGGGAATCTGCCAGCCCGCTTGCCGCAACCTCTCGACCCCACAGCAGACCAGGGCCGCGTTTGCCCGTTGATGCATTCCCCGCGCGGGAATTCTCAGGCCGTCGATCCGGGTGCGAAGGCTGTTCGCGCGCTGCGATTCCGCAGGTTCCCTATAGTTGAATGCAGCAATCGCCAAGCGTGCCTCGCTCGCCGGGCTGGCGACCATTTCGAAGTCGAAATCGAGCCCCAGCTTGTAGATCCGGGAGCTTTCTCGATTGGCGATCGCGGCGATCACTCCGGCGGGCCCGTCCTGCACCACTCCGGACACCACGGGAACTCCGGGTTTGATGATCCCGGCTTTTTCCGCGGCGATCGCCTCCACCGTATCGCCCAGTTGCCGAACGTGATCGAGGCTGATCGACGTGATGATCGAAAGAACCGGAAGACAGACATTGGTGGAATCAAGCCGGCCGCCCAACCCGACCTCCATGACGGCCAGCTGAACCGACGCCCGTTGGAAGTACAGAAATGCAACGGCAGTAAGGATCTCGAAAAACGTCGGACCGGCCCCCTGCGCTTCGACCCAATGGCGATCGAGGACGTGCACGGCGTCGCGGACCTGGGCCAGCAGGGCCAGGAATTCCGCGGTGGGAATCGGCCTGCCGTCGATCGCAATCCGCTCTTCGATGGCATGCAGGTGGGGCGAAGTATACAGGCCGGTCCGTATCCCGGCGGCGGCGGCGACGGAGGAAAACATCACTGCGGTCGATCCTTTGCCTTTGGTCCCCGCCACATGCACGCTGGGCAGCGCGAAGTGGGGGTTGCCGAGTGCGCGTAGCAGGTCCCGCATCCGATCGAGCTTCAGCCCCTGCCCCCCGCTGGGCATGCTGGTCCGCTCATAATTAATCCTCCCGTAAAGGAACTCCAGCGGCGTAACGGGGGAGGTCGGCCTAGGTTTCATACCCCGCAATGTCCTGTCGCGAAAAAGGAGGGCGTTCTAGTCGGGCGATGGCACAGGCGCTCGCCGGAACCACCAGCCCGGAACGGACCGGCCGCCCCGGCTGAATCTTGCACCCGGCAATCCAGCGATTTATAGTGAGCGTTTCCCGTCGCCGAACCCTGCCGCCACCGTCGATGTTGTTCCCCGGTCCCGTTTCGGAGCCGAGGGGCGTCATGCTGCGGGGCAACCGTGGGAGGGGGGCGACGGCCGATCGCCGTACGGCCAGCGACCGGGCGGTTGGCGGATCGCGGGGAATCCAGAGGTTGGCAACCAATCGTGACACGATGACCACCGTTTTGAATTAGCTCGACCGGCTGAACCGCCCGCTCCATGATCTCGTAGTGAGTACCGGTTTCGCCGCGAGCTTAAGGTATGTACTGGGAGTAATTGATGGCAACGGCTACTAGCATTTCCGAACGGACCAGGACCAGCACGACGGAATCGGACATCGTAATCGAAACCAGGAACTTGTCGAAAGTCTACCGGGACTTCTGGGGTCGGCAAAAGGTCCGGGCACTGAAGGCCCTCGACCTGGAGGTCCGACGCGGGGAGATCTTCGGTCTGCTGGGTCCGAACGGTTCGGGAAAATCGACGACGATCAAGTTGTTGCTGGGCCTCCTTTTCCCCACAAGCGGCCAGTCCCTCGTATTCGGAAAAGATGCCTCGGACGTGAACAAGAACGAACGGATCGGCTACCTGCCCGAGGAATCGTACCTTTATCGATTTCTGAACGCCGAGGAAACACTTGATTTTTACGGCCGGTTATTCGACATGCCGGCTCAGGTACGGCGCCAGCGCATCGATCAATTGATCGAACTGGTGGGACTGAAATCGGCCCGACGGCGTCAGTTGCGCGAGTACTCCAAAGGAATGGCGCGACGGATCGGTCTGGCCCAGGCCCTGATCAACGACCCCGAGTTGATCTTGTTGGACGAGCCGACTTCGGGACTCGATCCGATCGGAACCCGGGAAATGAAGGACCTGATCAAGAGCCTTCGCGACCAGGGCAAGACGGTTTTGATGAGCAGCCATCTGCTGGCCGACGTCCAGGATGTCTGCGACCGGATCGCAATCCTGCACCAGGGCGAACTGAAAGAGCTTGGCCGGGTTGACAGTCTGTTGACGGTGAAAGGGGTGACGCAGATTCAAGTGTCCCAGTTGAGCGAGGCGGCCACCGACGACCTCAAAGCGGTCTTGGCCCGGCATCATGTCGAGCTCAAATCGATCGAGAACCCGACGTCGACGCTGGAGGAGCTTTTCTTGAATATCGTGCAGTCAAGCGATTCACCACCGAAATAGGGCGGCGTGGCAGTAAGGTAAGTCATGGCACTTGAAAACGAAATTCTTCCTTTCCTGCAATGGTTGCTGCCGACGCTCAACGTCGGGATGGGAGCGCTGCTGAAATTTTTCGCCGTCAGCGCGATCCTTGCAGCCGTAGGGTTCTTCATCTCCTATCTTTATTGTGCCGCGCGGTACGGTCCCGCCGAGGGATTTTACATTGTCGCCCGCGTTGCCGCCGGGATTCTTGGCGATGACCTCCCCAGTTTTTCCCTGCGGAGGACCTACGCGGTGGCGCGCCTGGCGATCCAGGAATCGATACGCCGCAAGGTTCTGGTTGCGTTTGCCGTGTTTGTCGTGGTCCTGCTGTTCGCGGGACTGTTTCTCGATCAGCAAAGCGATAACCCGGCACGCATTTACCTGGACTTCGTGTTTGGGACCGCCAACTCCATGATCTTCGTGCTGGCCATTTTTCTCAGCACGTTCAGCCTGCCCAGCGACATCAAGAACCGAACCATTTACACGGTGGTCACCAAGCCGGTACGGGCGATCGAAATCGTGGCCGGACGGATCGTTGGCTTCACCGCGATCAGTACCGGACTCCTGGTCGTCATGGGACTTACCAGCTGGTTGTTCGTTGTCCGCAACTTGTCGCACGAACACTCCGTGGAAATCAGCGAGGAACTGAAGGCCCAACTGGAGCAGTTGCAGGCTTCCGGCAAGTCAAGTTCCACCATCGTCGGCGTTACGTCGCGCGATTCCCATCACCGCCACGAATTCACACTCGGTTCCAACGGCCTGGGTAACACCGACATCAAGATGGGCCATTGGCATTCCGTCCGCTATGACAAAGATTCCAAGACGGTCAAGGTCGGACCACACCAAGGCATGTTACTGGCCCGCGTACCGAAGTATGGCCAATTGACTTTTTTCGACCGGCAAGGCCATCCGGGGCAGGGCATCAGCGTCGGCAAGGAATGGACCTACCGTAGCTACATCGAGGGCCAGACCCAGGCCCGCGCGATCTGGCGATTCGAGGATCTGGAACGCGCGGACTTCCAGAACGGCCTGACCCTGGAACTGAATCTGCGGATCTTCCGCACGCACAAGGGGGATATCAAACAGGGTGTGCAGGGCGAAATTGAGATCTTTAACCCGAAGTCGAATGCCGTTTATGTCCGCAGCGTACCCCGCACCTTTACCGCGATCGAGTTCATTTCCCAGGAATTGACGCTGGAACGGAAAATCAAAGCAATCGATCGCAACAACTCGGTGAAGGAAGTCGACCTGTTCGACGACTTGACGGATAACGGCAAACTGGAAATTCGAATTCGTTGCGCTCACCCCGGCCAGTATTTCGGGATGGCGAAGGGCGACCTGTTCCTTCGATCCGGTGACCGTCCGTTCACCCCCAATTTCATCAAAGGGTTCGTTGGCATCTGGCTGCAGTTGCTGATGGTCACTTCATTCGGGGTGATGTTCAGTACCGTCCTGACCGCACCGGTGGCGCTGCTGGCAACGATGTCCAATGTCGTCTTGGGCTTCTTTGCCAAGAGCGTCTCGGACATTCTCACGGGTGAATCGCAGGGAGGGGGACCGATCGAGGCGACGATCCGCATGTTCCAGCAGTTGAATCTGACCGCGGAACTGGAATTGCCCGCGCTGGCCGAGAGCACGATCAAACGGGTCGACAACACGCTGCTCGGTTCGATGCAGCTGCTGTCGGAGGCGATTCCGAATTTCCGCTCCTACCTCGAATCCGCGAATTATGTCGCCTACGGATACGACATCACGGGCAACATGCTGCTGCAGCAGACGTTGATCGCGGTCGCCTGCGTGTTTGTTGTCTCGCTGGTCGGTTTCGTCTTGCTGAAAACGAGGGAAATTGGCGCATGAACCGAAACGTCGTCTTCAACCGCAAAGTGACCTACGTCGGAATCATTGCACTGCTGCTGTTTCCGTTGTTTCGCTTGGGCCAACCGGCCACGCGGGGCACGGGCGGAGGCTGGCTGGCCGGACTTCGCAAAGATTTCGGACTGGCACAAGCGCAACTGGGTGAAATCGACTCCACCAGCGAAACGATGAAGCTCGTCACCTTGGGCATGCGCGGCGTCGCCGCCAATGTGCTCTGGTTCCGGCAGGCCGAGTACCAGAAAAAAGAAGACTGGGATAATGTCCGCGCCACGTTGAACCAGATCACGACCCTTCAGCCAAACTTCATCAACGTCTGGGAATACCAGGCGCACAACCTGTCGTACAACATTTCGGTGGAATTTGACGACTACCGCTATCGGTACCATTGGGTGAAGAAAGGGATCGATTTCCTGATCGACGGCACCCACTTCAATGCGTCCGACCCGACGCTGCTGCGCTGGACGGGCTGGTATACCAGCCACAAAATCGGCAAGTCGGACGAGAAGCTGGAATTTCGTGAGCTGTTCCGCGGCGACCGAGACTGGCATTCCGATTTGCTGGAGGATATTCCGATCGAGTCCCGCGATGCGCTGGGGCCGGACGGCAGGCCCGACTGCTGGCAGGTGGGGCGAATCTGGCATGGGATTTCCGAAGACGCCGTAGCGGCGGGGCACTCGATGCGCGGCCGAGCGCCGCTGATTTTCTACTCCGACGGACCACAGGCCCGCATCAATTACGCGCAGTCGATCGAAGATGAAGGCTGGCTGGGTGAGCAGGCCCAAACCGCCTGGCAGATCGCGCTCGACGACTTGCACCGATTCGGCCGAAGAGATCTACCGACCAGCTGGGGCCACTACACGCGCCTCGATTCGTTCTACGAACTGCTCAAGGAACGCGATGCCTACCGCAGCCAATTGGATGCCCTGGCGCCCGGCCTGCGCGACGAAATTCGGCAGCAGAAGGAAGAGGCGCTGGACCACGATGAGCGCGTGGCGATGCAGACGGATATGCTCAGTCGAACTGAGCGGCAAATGATGCTGGCGGCAATGATTCCGGAAAAGCTCGAAGCCAGAGATTCCGACTTCGTCGACCGACTGCCTACCGAACTGAAGCCTCGCGGCGTCAGCCTGATGGCCAAAGTCGCCGAGGTGCAAGCGTTTCTCGAACACTGCGATCGCTATCGCAATATCGTCAACTACGGTTACTGGGAAATGCGATGCGAGGCCGAACAAACGGCCGATGCGGTGAATGCCCGCAAACATGTCTACCAGGCGCTGGACCGCCTGAAGAAGACCGACCTGGTCAATGCCAAACAGGAGTTTGAACTGGCATGGGACTATTGGGCCAACGTCTTCCGAGACTTCCCGGCGCTGATGGACGACGTCACCGGCGATGATCTGAACGAATCGATCAACAAGTACGAGCATGTGCTGCAGCAAATGGGTTTGACCGGTCTCCCGCCCGATTTCAAGCTGAAAGAGCTGCGATCGAAGCGCAAAGCCGTGGAACGACGTGGCCCCCCCAGCGCAGCGGGGCAACCGCCGACCGCCCACCTGCAGGAAATTCCCCCACCAGGCGCTCCAATCCCTGTCGCTCCACCGCGCAAATAGGTGATTTGCAGGATGGACATCTTGTCTGTCCTGCCAAGATGACCATCCTGCACCGCGAATCCTGGACTTTCGCTCGATTCCAGCGCATGCTGAAAGCGAAGGGAGGACGCGACGATGAGCAACGCAAAAACAGGCAGCCGGCTTCTTTTTCTGGCGCTCTTGCTGACGGGCTGCACGGAAGATGGTTCGACGCTCCCGCCGGCGATTCGCCAGCAGGTCGAGCAGATGTCGGGCGTCGCCGGGTCTTCGCACGAGAGCAGCGACGCAACCAGGACATCGTCCGCATCGAATTTTTCGATCCCAATGCGCGATGAATGGACCATGCAACAGACGGTCGCCGATGCCCTGCGGCGGATCGGCGCGGCGGCCGTTCCGGACCTGGTCCGATCGTTAAATGATCGCGATCCGGAAATGCGATTCCGGGCCGCGGAAATCCTGGGCAGGATGGGCTCCGAAGCCAAGGAGGCGGTTCCCGATCTGGTCGCGCACATCGACGATCCGGAGCTTCGGGTACGCAAAGCGGCGATCCGGGCCTTGGGGCAGATCGGTCCCGCCTCGTCGCCCGCCGTACCGGCGTTGATCCGAGTTTTACGCGACGAAGCGTCGGCTGCCGGCGCCGATTGACCGCGCGGCTCGCGGTCGACGTGGAACAGCACGCCCTTTGCGACTTCGCGTCTTTGCGCAAACTCCGATTTGACGGTCCTCGACGGAGGCTCAACGCTTTTCGCGGAGCATCCCGGCGCTGGATTGGAAGTAGCGCGTGCGGCGCGTCGTCGTCGACGACGCGGCCTCCCGCTGCTGACGTTGCAGGTCGGCCAGGTTCGCGTAGCAGTAGCGGCAGCCGACGACATCGATATGAAACCGAAAATACTCGGCAAACTCGGGGGTCAGTACTCCCAGCAGTAGACTGCCAAGCTGTTCGCGGGTCGCGCAACTCAGCCGATGGCGGCGCCAGATTTCGCCGAGGGAATGTACCCCGGCGTCGCGGCGGGCGTTGAGCGTGGAGAGCTGCTGGACCAGTCGCGGGTCGTTGCGAACCGCTTCCTCGATCTCCGTCATTTGCGCGGGGGCAAGCGCCTCGTCAAGATAGGCTTCGAGTTCCAGTTCGGTGAAAATCCGCGGCATGGCGATTCCTGCTATTCGGTCGGATAGAGTTCCGGAAAAATGTCGGAGTTCAGGCCCTGCTTCCGTACGGCGGAACTCATCCGAGCGATAAAATCGAACTTGAAGTTGGCCACCTGCTGTTCGCTGATGGCGAGTTGCGTCGCCACGTCCTTGTTGGCCCAACCTCGCACGAACAGCAGCTCCTGGCACTGCAGTTTGGTCCATTCGCCGCGCTCGCGCCACCGCTGGATCTGCTCGCGTATGGCGTCGACGAGCGCTTTTTCCTCGAGTCTCTGCTGTTCGCCACTGCGGGCGATACTGCTGGCGGCGCGTGCGGCTGAATCCGGCAGCCCCCACTCGCCGCTGGAATTGCTTCCGGCGGAAAACGGGATACTCGGACGGCGCCCTTCGCGTCGCAAGTGATCCGTGAGTTTGTAGGCGCAGATCGAGAACAGATAGCTCTCCAGAGGCCGCCGCCAGTCGTAATTCGGCAAGCTGTTCAGGAAGCCGACGAACGTATCCTGGACGATATCCTCACTGGTCGTCCGATCGCGAAGTCGGCTTTCGACAAACGCCAGCAGCCGGCCCTCAAATCGCGAAATAAGTTCCCGCCACGCATTTTCCTCGCGGTGGCGGATGCGCTCCACAAGCTGGCGGTCGGCTTCGTTGGAGGCGGTCCTGTCGTTGGAGGCGGTCATATCGGGGTTCGCATTGCGAGATACTGCCGCCCGGCGACATTCGATCATAGCCATTGAATATGCTTGGTGATCATCAAGCCCGCGACAAGTAACCCCAGTATCGCCACCGCCGTGGCAAACTGCAAGCGCTTCGAGTAGTAGCCGCGTGTTGCCGTGTCCGCGCGCAGGTAACCAAAGACCATCAACAAGAACGTAAACAAACCTGCAAACCCCAGACCGATCTGCCCCAGGCGGCTGGTGGTGACAACCCGCTGCCAGCGCTGCTGGGCTTCCTCGCGGAAATCGGCATCGAATTCAAGTAACGCGTACGACTGCCTCATTTCTCCGACCGAAAACCACTGGGACTCGTCGTACCAGCGGTCCGAGGGCACCAGATGCCGCTGAATATATTTCGCGTCGTAGCGGAGTATTTTCGGCGCTAAGGGGTTTCCGAGCAGGTCGACAAGGTAGTCGGCCGTCGCCTGTTCGAGTTTCTCCGCCAACGCCTGCCTCGCCTCCGCAGCCGTCACAAACGGCCCGGAACTGATCAAAACCGATTCGCCTCCGGCGGCAGCCTGGGACGACTCCTTCACCCATTCCGGTCGCGCCGCAATCGTCTTGTTCATCCGTTCCCGCAGCGCCACCTCGTCGGCATCCGGGCGGAATTCGTCAACCGTTCCGTTGCTGGTCGAGACCGGAATCGCGGCGTCGTCGGCGTGGCCCCTTTCAAGACATGCCAGGCCCATGACGGCGATGACACAGCCAAAAACAAGGCTGGATAGACCACAAATCCCCTGCACAAACCTGCGTATTGACTGGCGAACATCTTCCGTCGGAGGTCCG
>Ga0194112_10011530_pt1 | contig 10926 bp, 10 predicted proteins | sample TA2MahC400mmetaG_FD_146191 | JGI IMG/M metagenome (GOLD analysis project Ga0194112, IMG submission 146191) | Freshwater microbial communities from Lake Tanganyika, Tanzania - TA2015016 Mahale Deep Cast 400m | ecosystem: Environmental > Aquatic > Freshwater > Lake | place: Tanzania: Lake...
CGCCCCGCCTTCCCGACGAAAGGCCGGCCCTGGACGTCCTCGTCCGCTCCGGGCGCTTCACCGACGAACATCAGCCTGGCGGACGGATTTCCCTCGCCGGGGACGGTTCGGGTGCGCAGCCCGGCAAGGGGGCACTTCCGGCAGGCCGCGACCTCGACCCCGACGGCTTCCAGGGCGTCCCTCTTGTCCGCGGCGGACAACTCGGTTCCGCCCGCCGTCGGCCCCGCCGCACGCGGAACGGACCCCGTCCGGACGAGAAAGTCCGCCCCGAGCTCATCGAAAAAACGGATCGCCTCCCGCACCGATTCGAACGGGATCTTACCGTCTTCGCTCAAGAAGAACCTCCACCCGGTCGAGCACGATCCGGCTCAGCTCAGTCTTGGGGGCGCGGCCGGTCGGCGTCGCGGTCCCCGAGGGTTCGACCAGCAAGAGCTCGTTGTCTTCGGATTCGAAGCCCAGTCCCTTCCGGGAGACGTCGTTGGCCGCCAGGAGGTCACAGTTCTTTTCACGGAGCTTGCGCCGGGCGCCTTCCTCGACGTCGCCCGTCTCGGCGGCGAAACCGACGAGCACCTGCCGGGTTTTCAACCGGCCGAGCTCGGCCAGGATGTCGGCGTTGCGGACCAGGCGCCAGGTCTCCGGCAGGTCTTCCTTGCGGGCTTTCTCGCTCCTCGTTTGCGAGAACCGGAAATCCGACACGGCGGCGGCCATGAGGACGGCGTCCGCCTCCCCGAAGCGGGCCAGGACTTCCGAGCGCATCTCCTCCGCGGATTCGACCCGGACGGTCTCGGCCCCGGCCGGGGGGACGAGGGACACCGGCCCGGTGATGAGGATCGTTCGGGCGCCGCGGCGGAGGGCTTCCGCGGCCAGGGCGTAGCCCATCCTGCCCGAGGAGGGGTTGGAGAGAAAACGCACCGGGTCGAGCCTCTCCCGGGTCGGACCGGCCGTGACCAGGACCGTTTTTTTGGCCAGGGTCCGACCGGCCTCGAGCCGTCTCAGTCCGGCTTGAACGACCGCCTCGACCGGAGCCAGGCGGCCCCAGCCTTCATCCCCGCAGGCCAGGTACCCGCTCCCGGGCTCGATGAATTCCGCTCCCCGGGCCTTGAGACGCTTGATGTTCTCCTGCGTCTGGGGATGGAGATACATGGCCTCGTTCATGGCCGGAGCGATGAGCACGGGGCAGGTGACGGCCAGATGGAGGGTGGAGAGAAAATCGTCCGCCAGTCCCGAGGCGAATTTGGCGATGATATTGGCCGTGGCCGGCGCCACGACCAGGAGCGCCGCTTCCTGAGCCAGACGGACATGCCCGATCCGCCGCGCCTCCTCATCGTCGAAGGGGTCCACGGCCGCCCTCCTTCCCGAGAGCGCGCTGAAGAGCCGCGGAGAAACGAGCTTGGCGGCGTTGGGGGTCATGACCACTTGAACCTCGAAGCCCGCTTTCTGGAACCCCCTCAGGATCTCGCAGGCCTTATAGATGCCCACCGAGGAGCTCACGCCCAGGACGACCAGCCGACCGGGCCCGGTCATGAGTCCGCCTCCAGGCGGTAGCTGCTGAGGATGGAGGACATCTCCTCCAGGCGGTTCTCCCTGCGGCACTTGCCGCTGACGATGATCGACCTCAGCTCCTGGACGGCCCTCTCCAGAAAATCGTTGATCACGATGTAGTCGAACTCCTCGAAGGACTCGACCTCTTTCCTGGCCGCGGCCAGCCGCTCCCGTATGGACTCGGGGCTGTTCGACCCGCGAAGCTCCAGGCGCCGCTTCAATTCCTTCGGATGAGAGGGGGCGACGAAGACGAACACCGCCCGGGGATACCGGGCCCTGACCTGGCGCGCCCCCTGGACGTCGATGTCCAGAAGCAGGTCTCCCCCTTCGAGCTTGCTCTCGACTTCCTGCCGGGTCGTCCCGTAAAGACGACCGTGCACCAAAGCCCACTCGAGGAAGGCGCCCTCCCGGACCAGGCTCTGGAATTCCTCCTCGGAGACGAAGTAGTAGTCCTTGCCCTGAAGCTCCATGCTCCTCTTGGCCCGGGTGGTGTGGGACACGGAGAAACGGACGCCGGGCTTCATCTCGTTCACCAGGCGGCGGATGAGCGTCGACTTTCCGCAGCCGGAAGGTCCGGATACGACGTACAGCATCTTATCCCCCCTGCCTATTCCAAATTCTGGACCTGCTGGCGGATGCTCTCCACCTCTCCCTTGACGGCCAGGCTGTCCCGGATCAGCGACAGGTCCTGGGACTTGGAGTTGATGGTGTTCACCTCGCGGAGCAGCTCTTGGGACAGAAAATCGAGCATCCGGCCCCGGGGTTCACCCCGGCCGGGGGCGAGGCAGGCGTCCAAGGCCTGGAGATGGCTCTTCAGCCTGGCGATTTCCTCGGTGATATCCTGACGCTGGGCCTGAAGCGCGGCTTCCTGAGCCATCCTCTCCTCGGACAGAACATCCCTCCCTCCCAGTTCCCTGAATTTCCGCCGGATCTTCAGGGGCAGGAGGCGGTTCAGGGAGTGAAACCTCGACTCCATCCGGAGACAGACGCGGCTGATGGCCCGGGCGTGGCCCCGCAGCTGGCGGACGATGCCCCGGCCCTCGCGCCTTCGGGCGCGAACCAGGTCCTCCAGAGTGCGTTCGAAACAGCGGACCAGAAAAGCCGCCTCCGACCGGCGCAGGCCCTTCGGCCTCATCTCCGCCAGATAGGGGATGCGGAACACGTTGTCCACGGCGAACCGGACTTCTGCCCGGGCCCCGGCGGAGGCTTTTTCCAGCGCCCGGATGAGCCTGGCCAGAAGGGGCTCGTTGATGAAGATGTCCCAGCCGGCCGGGTCGAGTCGCGTGATCTCCAGGGAGGCTTCGATTCGGCCGCGCCGAATCTTCCTCTGACAAGCGGTCTTGACCCGATTTTCCAACACGCCGAGCGGGGCGCCCTTGTAGGACCAGTCCAGAAACCTGTGGTTCAGGCTCTTGAGACTGACCTTGACCCGCATGACGGGCGAGGAGAATGTCCTTTCGGCGAATCCCGTCATGCTCTGGATCATCGGACCCTTTCACCCTCCTCCGGGAACTGGAGATCGTAGAGCCGCATGTAGATGCCGTTCAGCCGGCAGAGCTCCTCATGGGTTCCCGCCTCGCACAGGCGCCCATGGTCGATGACGAAGATCCTGTCGGCGCCCCGGATGGTGGACAGCCGGTGGGCGATGATGAGCGTCGTCCGGTTCTTCTTGATCCGGGCCAGAGCTTCTTGAATGAGGCGCTCCGATTCCGAATCCAGGGCCGAGGTGGCCTCGTCCAGGATGAGAATGGGCGGGTCTTTGAGCAGGGCCCGGGCGATGGCCAGCCTCTGGCGTTGTCCGCTCGACAGGAGCCCGCCCCGCTCGCCGATCTGGGTCTCGTAGCCCTCGGGAAGCTCCATGATGAAATCATGGGCGCGGGCCGCCCGGGCGGCCCGGATGACGTCCTCGGAGGAAATGTCCTTCAGCCCGTAAGCGATGTTGTTGCGAACGGTATCGTTGAACAGAATGATGTCCTGGGTCACGAGGCCGATCTGGGCCCGGAGGGATTCCAGGGTCACTTCCCGGATGTCGATGCCGTCGATGGTGATCCGGCCCGAGGAGGGCTCATAGAACCTGGTCAGAAGGCTGATGATCGTCGTCTTGCCGCCGCCGCTCAAGCCGACAAAGGCGGCCGTCGTGCAGGCCGGCGCCTCGAAGCTGACCTCCTGCAGGGCGGGTCGCGATTCGTTGTAGGCGAAGGACACGGAGTCGAATTTCACCGCTCCGCGGACGCGCGGCAGCGGATAGGCGTCGGGGGCTTCCTGGATCTCGGGCACGGCCTGCTGAACCTCGCGGATGCGCTCGTGGCAGGCCACGGCCTGCTGGATGGAGTTGTTGGCCTTGCTCAAGCGCTTGATGGGCATGTACATCATGAAGACGGCCATGACAAAAGCCCCGAAATCGCCGGGGCTGATGACCCCCTCGCCGATGCGGCGCGAGCCGACGTAGAGGATGAACGCCCCCACGACCCCGCCCAGGAATTCCATGAAAGGCGACGACAGGCTCGAGACCCAGGCCAGCTTCAGGCTGGTCTGGAAGTAGCGCCGCGTGGCTTCCATGAATTTCCCGAGCTCGAACTTCTCCATGGTGAAGGCCTTGACCACCTTATGGCCGCTGATCGTCTCGTGGAGGAGGTTGTAGATGCGGGCCATCTCCCTCTGATTTTTCAGGCCCTTCCTCTTCAGGATGCGGCTGAAGGCCGCCAGGGGAACGGCCGCCAGGGGGGTGACCACAAAGGACACGAGGGCCAGATGCCAGTCGATGATGAAGATGCCCACCAGCAGGGCCAGCAGGGTGAACAGCTCCTCGATGAAATCCCCCAGGCTGCCCGAAAGGGACTGCTGGATCTTGTCCACGTCGTTGGTTAAGCGGGACATGAGGTCGCCGGTGGGGACGCGGTCGAAGTAGGCCGGAGACTGGTAGAGGATATGGACGTAGAGGTCGTCGCGCATCCTCTTGACCACCCGGTGGCCGACGCTCTTCATGAGATACGAGGACAGGAAGGTGAACAGCCCCTTGCCCAGGATGACGGCCACGACGATGAGCGGAATGGCGACGACGATCTTCTCCTTGGAGATGCCGAGGGTCTGGAAGACGAAGTCCATGAAGCGCATTTTGTCCGGGACCCCGGAGACGGGCGAGCGGACGAACATCTCGTCGATGATGGGCTGGACGAGGTTGACGAAGACATAGGTGAAGCCGGCGACGAAGAAGGTGCAGAGAAAGGAAAGGGCCATCCGTTTCCTTTCCTGGAGGGCGAGCTTCAGGAGCTGGATGATCTGTTTCATGGCGCGACCGGAGGGTCGAGCAGCCCCCGGGCCACCTCGAGGGCGTTCAGAGCCGAGCCGCGGGTCAGGTTGTCCGCCACCGACCAGACCCAGAAACTCCCGGGGAACCGGTCTTCTCTCTTCACTTGTCCGACGAACACGCCGTCCTGGCCGGTGACGGAAATGCAGGACACCGAGCAAAAGTCGTCCGAGGCGCTGTCCTTGAGAAGGGGGCTTTCCTTGAGGGCATCCTTGACCTCCTGAAGTCCGGCTTCGGAGCGGAGCTCCAGGTAGCACATCAGGGCGTAGGTATGGAACAAGGAGGCCTGGACCACCGACAGGCTCAGCGGAAAATCCGGACGGTCCAGGACGCGGGCCAGCTCGGAAACGACCCGACGCTCCTCCGGAGAAAAGCCGTTCCGGTCCGGCTGACTGGTATGGGACAGAAGGTTGAAGGCCGATTGCTGCTTGAAGACGCTCATCGGCAGGGACGTCCCCGACAGCAGCGACAAGCTCTGGCCGGCCAGCTCATCGATCCCGGACTCGTCGAAGGCCGAGGCGGGCTGGAGGACGAAGGCCACCGCCTTCTCCAGCCCGAAGCGCCGCTCCAGGGGGGTCAGGAGGTGGGCCAGGATGATGACCAGGGGATGGGGGTTGGAGACGACGGCCGGCCGTTTATCGAGCCGCCGGTCGTTGATCCCGGAGACGACCAGCGGGATGTCCGTCCTCCCGGCGAAGGATTCGTTGAGGTCCACGGCCAGGAACCCCAGCTCCGCGGCCAGGGGGGCGAAGGTCATGTTCGTCTCCCGGTCGGCGGAGAAAAAAACAAGGTCCCGGCCTTCCAGGGCTTCGCGGGTCAGGCGCCGGACGACCTTGGCCTCGTCCCGGAATTGGGACAAGCGGCTGAAGTCCTCCTCGATATCGGGGTCAAAAAGCTCGACGCTGCGCAGGGGCCAATCGCTTTCCTCGAGCACGCGCTTGATCTCCCGTCCTCGCAGCGAGGTCGTGCCCACCAGGGCGACCTTGGGTCCGGGCTTGGCGGCCATCTCTCGAATACGGCGTTCAGAGGGACTTCCGGAAGTCGGCCATGATTTTGTACATCCTGTCCTTGAGCGCCAGCTTCCGCTTTTTCAGTTCGGATTCCTCTATTTTCTCCTCATCGGAAAGACGGCTCTTGCTCCTCAGGGAGGACAGGAGCTCCTCGTACCGGCGGTGCTCGTCATGGATGCGTTTGAATTCGCCGTTCTCGAGAAGCAGACGCTCCCTGATCTCGTTTTCGTCCATAGCATTCGCTCCGGTGGAAGAATAGCACAACGGGGGGGTCAATTCAATTTGAGCGGGTCAGGAAATGGACCGTCAGCCTCTCGGCCAGGGCCCCCCAGGTGAATTCCTGTATTTTCCGGTATCCCGCCTCGGCCAGGCGCCGGCGGAGGCCGGGGTCCCTGACCAGCCGTTCGACGCGGCGCCTGAGCAGACAGGGCAGGGGGAGCGGGGCCACGAGGGCCGTTTTTTCGTCATGGGCGAAATCTTCCGTTCCGCTCGGGGTGCAGACCACGGCCAACCGGCAGGCCATGGCCTCGGCGGTCGTGTTCGACCAACCGGCCCTCCTTTCCGCGCTTAAAAAAATGTCCCCTTGAGAGTACAGCCAGGACATGCGTTCCTGGGGAAGGCTCAGATGAAACTCGTGGGCTATGCTTGTTCTGAGCATAGTCCTCGGGTCGCGGCGCTCCATGCCTACCGGCGTGTCGAACAAAATCAGCTTCAGGCCCGGATAGCGGCGGCTCAATCCCTCCAAAACTTTGACCGCCCGCCGGACTCCCTTGCGCTTCTTATAGATCCTTCCATAGGCCACGACTCGTATTTCACCCTCCGCTCTGGTTCCGTCGAGCGTCAGAGGGTGGAAAATATCCGGATTGACCCCGCCCGCCGCCTTGAAGCACTCGATCCCGTACTTGCGCCGGAGCCTCCGGCAGAGCCCCTGGGAATTGGCCAGGAAAAGCCAGGGACCCCGCGCCGCCCGTCTCTCGAGCTTATGGCCCGAGAGGACGAAATAGAAGTATTTGACATTGGCCCGCAGAGCGTGGAATGCGTCCAGCAGGGAGTATTCGCTGCACAGGCCGACATCGAATCGATCGGCCGCGAGAGCGTCGAGCGGCCGTGTCTCTCCCCGGAATGGCAGCCAGTCCGGCGCCCGGCCGGAGGGATGGAAGAGGACGAACTCATGGCCGATGCGGCGGAATTCATTGCCCAATTCGAGGTAGCGGCGCACGCCGCCGAAGACCTCGACATGGGGCAGCAGGGCGGCGATCTTCATGCGGCGCTATTCTAGCACAATCCCGCAGGACTCCCCGATTCCACCGCCCGGGACTTCAGACAGCGGCCTCTATATTCCAGCCCCCGTTGCGTGCTAGAATATCTCGCCGGGGGAACGCATGGACAAGCAAGGCATCGGCCGGGCGATACGCAAGAAGCGCCTCCAGAAGGGGTTCACTCAGAGACAAGTGGCCGCGGCCTGCGGCGTCAAGCCCTCCTATATCGCCCGCATTGAAAACGGGCGGGCGAATTTTACGATTGAAAAATTGCTGAGGGTCGCCGCTTTCTTGCAGGTCCCGCCCTACGGCCTGTTCGACACCCGGCCGCTGGTCCCTTTCCGGCAAAAACCGCCCCGGCTCGTTTTCGACTCGTCCGAGGCCAAGTTCACGGCCGTCAAGCTCTTCGCCGATGCCCGCGTCCTGGCGCCGGGATACGAGATCAGCGAGCTCATCCCCCTGGATTTTTTCCCCGTCCTCAAGGACCTGCTGCCGCCGCCGTCCAGGTCGGACAAGGACCGCGTGGTCGCCGTTCTGGCCGCGGACGACAGCATGGCCCCGGTCATCAAGCGGGGATCGGTCATCGGGCTCGACCGCCAGGACACCGAGCCCCGGGTCGGTGAGATCTACGCCTTCCTGCTCAGGGAGGTCCAAAACGCCGTGACGTTCAAAAGGCTGACCAAGATCGACCGTCATCATTTGATCATCGACGGAGACAACCCGGATCCCGCGCTCCGCAAGTCCGGGGAGCTCAAGGAATACCCCCTCCTCCTGAGCCTCAAAAAGAGCGAGCAGGCGGACCCGGCGCTCATCCGCGGCCGCGTCCTGTGGGTTTTGAACCGCCTGGCCTGAGGGAGCCCCAGGGCTCGGGGATCCTTTTTCCCCCGGCCGCTTGACGAAACAGCTTTGGCCGTATATCCTAGGAAAACCGAGGATCGGACATTTCCAGCCTGAAAGGAGAAAAAGTCATGAGCGGCAACATCAACAAGATCGGTGGCGCCATCCAGGCCCTGTTCGGCGCGGCCGGGCAGTTCGTGCCCGGCGCAGGAGAGGTGTTGACCACCACCTCGACGGACGGCAATATTTTCAACATGGTTTCGGGCGTTCTGCTCGGCGCCGTCGGTCTTCAGAAATCCCAGAAGACGGCCAAGGTCGTCGGGCCCGTGGTGGGCATCGTCAACGCCGCCGCCGGCGTCCTCGGCCTGACCGGGAACAGCGGCCTCATCCCCGGCTTCCAGCTGAATTCGGGGACGCCCCAGGTGGCCGTCAATTTCATCATCGCCGCCATCGGGATCCTCGGCCCTTTTCTGAAAAAGAAAAAATAGCCTCCCTTCCCGGACACGGCTCGGCCCGGCGGGCGCGGGAGGGCGGATTCTTGACTTTGAGAGGCTGAAAAAATATACTGACCGCGTCCTCTGGCCAGGTAGCTCAGTCGGTAGAGCGAGAGACTGAAAATCTCTGCGTCGGCGGTTCAATTCCGTCCCTGGCCACTCCCCTCCTGTTTTTTTATCCTGTCCGCCTCTTCCATCAACAGGGCCCGGAAACGCCCCCGAAATTCCGGACGCTTCAGGGCGAGGTGGACCGTGGCCTCGAGATAGCCGAACTTGTCGCCGCAATCGAACCGCTGGCCGTCGAACAGGAGGCCGTAGACCGGCCGGCTCCGGAGATGAAGCCGGATGGCGTCCGTGATCTGGACCTCGCCCCGGCCGTCCGGGGGCGTTCGGCGGATGGCGTCGAATATCTCCGGGGTGAACACGTAGCGCCCCAGGATGCCCAAGTCCGAGAACGCCCGCTCCGGTCCCGGTTTTTCGGCCATGTCCAGGATTTCGAAGAGCCGGTCGGAGAGGGGCCGGGGCTTCACGATGCCGTATTTTTTCGTCCCCTCCCTGTCCACCCGGCCCAGGACGATGACCGTGGCCTTCTTCTCGAGAAAGACCTCGACGAGCTGCCGCGTGCAGGGGGGGTCGCAGTCATAGATGTCGTCCGGGGTGAGGGCGGCGAAGGGCTCACCGGCGACGAACGTCTCGCCCATGAGGATGGCGTGCCCCAGGCCGAGGGCCTGAGGCTGGCGGATGGCCGTGATCTCGGCCAGTCCCTGAACGCGCCTCACTTCTTCCAGAAGCTCATGCCGCCCCTTCTCCTCGAGGAGAGTCTCGAGCTCCGGGCAACGGTCGAAGTGGTCCTCCAGCACGGCCTTGCCCCGGGCGGTGATGAGCCCGATCCTGTCCAGCCCCGACCCGGCCGCCTCCTCGACGCAATACTGGATGAGAGGCTTGTCGATGACATTCAGCATCTCCTTGGGCAGGACCTTGCTGGCCGGCAGGAAACGCGTACCGAAACCGGCGGCGGGGATGACGGCTTTGCGGATGCTCATGGGGGGTCCTCCCGGCCGCGGCGCTCAGCCTTTCACGGCCTCTTCCCTTTTACCAGAAAACCGGGGAAAAAAACAGGCTCGTTCCTCCTTCCCCCCCCCCGAAAGGGTCCCCGGTTCGGCCGGCCGGGATCAGAACCTGTAGCTGGCCGAGATGTTCGGGACGAAAACCTTCAGGCCGTATGTTCCGGGTTGGGCGTCCGCGTATTCGGGGTCTGTGACCGCATCCGAGTAGAGGATGTTCCTCTCCTCACCCAGGAGACACTCGAAGCCCAGGTCGATGTCCAGCCCCCCGAAGCGGGCGCCCAGGCCGAAACTGAGCCCGTCGGAGTCATGAATGGGCAGCAGGATGTTCATCGTCCGGTCGCGGCCGGGAGACGGATCCTTATAGTATCCGGCGCGCAGGACGAGGAGCGGCGTCAGTCTGACCTCGAGACCGAAACGAACCTGCAGCGTGCTCTGCCAGCGCAGGGGCAGGAGGGCATCCGCCTCCCGGCTGGAGAAAGACTTCCAGAGGAGGTCTGAATATTCCAGGGCGATCTTGTTCATGACCGACCACTTGGTCCATTGAAGGTCGCCGGTGACGGTCAGGCCGGGCAGGGGCTTCACCGCCAGCCCGGCTCCCAGCCACAACGGCCAAAGGATCGTCATCCCGGACTCCGAGCTGCCCGGAAGCCCGAGAGCGGGCAAGCGGGCTATCGACGTCCGGCCCTTGAAGACGACCCGCGAGGCCGTGCGCAGCGCGGCGCCGACGCTGATCCTGTCCCCGGGCTCGACCAGCACGCCGAACGTCGCCCCGACGCCCCAGCCGGACAGGCTCGTCTCGAACTGGCCCAGGTCCAGGCTTCCCGCCGGCGTGTCGACCGCGCCCGCCCAGCGCTTGAGGTCGAAGACCGCGCAATTGATGTTCCATGCCGCTCCCACGGAGAAAACATCCCCTATTGTATAGGCCAAACCCGGAGCGAAGGTCACCATCGCCACCCGGCTCATCAATTCGTAGGAGCGCCGAAAGGGATGAGCCGACGGGGCGAAGTCTTTTCCGTCCCAGGAGGCGCCCTGAACGGACGGAGCGTAAACCCCGAAGCCGGCCACGATGTGTTCCCCCAGGGGCTGGAAGGCGGCGGCCAGGCCGCTGAAATAGTGCCTGGTCCGGGACGCTGCTTCGAGGAACACGGGGCCGTATTCCGACGGGATCTCCAGGGAATAGGTCCTCCGGGGGATGATGTCCGCTCCATAGAGACCCAGGGTTCGCGTCCTGAAACGGGACAAGCCGGCCGGGTTCCAGTAGAGGGCGCTGATATCGTCGGCCAGGCCGACGAAGGCTCCTCCCATGGCCACAGCCCGGGAGCCGAGCCCGTTGAGGTTGAGCCCGTTGGCCGAAGCGATCGAGGGAAAAAACGCCAGACAAAAGAGGACGGTCGAGGCTTTTCTCATCTT
>Ga0194112_10011532_pt1 | contig 10926 bp, 8 predicted proteins | sample TA2MahC400mmetaG_FD_146191 | JGI IMG/M metagenome (GOLD analysis project Ga0194112, IMG submission 146191) | Freshwater microbial communities from Lake Tanganyika, Tanzania - TA2015016 Mahale Deep Cast 400m | ecosystem: Environmental > Aquatic > Freshwater > Lake | place: Tanzania: Lake...
TAAGAATCCATGAAGAAATGGGGGAGGCGGTAAACGCACACCGCCGCGGAACTGGCCATCCGGCCATCTTGGAGACAAGCATAGGAAGCTCCGTTATCCACGATGACCTTTATCTGTTGGGCAACAATGGTTCCATCTTTTTTCGCTCCAGTCTTGATGTAGGTGACCACTGGAAGCCGCGTGGAAGCGGCCAGATACATCTCCTGGCGAGAAAAGGTCAGCTCAACGGTTCCTTTGGCCTTAAGAGCCAGCAGGGTGGCCAAGAATTCAACATAATGCCGTAATCGGCTCCCAAAACTCCCTCCCTGGTAGGGATTAATGACGCGCACTTTGGCGATGGGTAATTGGAAAAGATCACAGAGCAACCCCCGGATCACATGAACTCCCTGGCCGTTGGTCCAAAGGGTAATTCCCCCATCGGCTTCCGCGCGAACAATGCAGGAGGCTGGCTCCAGCTGAGAATGGCTGATTCTGGCAGTCGAAAAACGGTTTTCCAATAAAACTTCAGCTTCGGAAAATCCTTTTTCTATATCGCCGGCCCTCAGCTTATAGTGGCCCGTAATATTGGGGGCTTCAGGAGTAAATAGGGAGCTTGCGGGATATCGGCCCAGCTGGCGGTCGACAATGGCTGGGGGGTTCGGTTTCATAGCCTCTTCGGCATCGAACACCGCAGGGAACTCCTCATATTCCACCCGGATCAACTCGAGAGCCTCTTCAGCAGTTTCCAGGGATTCAGCGGCCGCCGCCGCCACCCCCTCCCCGGCCCAGAGGACTTCATCCAAGGCCAGAAGGCGCGGGGCGCGCCAGTGCACTTTTTCGGGGCAATCCTTGCCCGTTACCACCGCCCGAACCCCTGGCAGGTTCAGCGCCTTTGAGGTTTCGATGTGGACAATACGCGCATGGGCATGAGGGCTGCGCAGAACTTTGGCATGGAGCAATCCCGGAAAGTTTGGGTGCAGGTCGGCGGTAAATTTAGCCTTTCCCAAAACTTTATCCAGAGCATCCACCCGGGGGATGCTCTGGCCAACTACCGGCTCCCAGGGGGTGGAAATTTTATCCGGGACCATTTGCCCATCCCTCTTTGCTTATTATCGATAACTAAAATCAAATAGGGGACTTTTCTTGAACCTCTCGATTTTTCCCAGGAGGAAGTCAAAGATCCGCTCCACTGCCTTTTGTTGGATCATGGGGCCCGCACTCTCCTGTCCCACATCCACCGGGTAACGATCTAAAAAACTGATTCTTTCCACACACTCTTCCTTAGTCCAACCCTTGGCTATTCCTCCGGCTACGGCAGTGACCCATTCCCGGATGAAGGAACTTTGTTTGGAAATGTAATCTTTGTTGCAGATCGGGCCGTGGCCGGGAACGATATAATTTACATCCAGGGACCTTAAGAAATCAAGGGACCAGAGCCAGGCGTCGGGATCCGCGGAATGGAACCAGGTCTGGCATTCACAAAAAATGGTATCGCCTACGAAGGCCACCTTTTCCTTGGGGATGTAGACGGCAGTTTGCCCCCGGGTATGACCGGGGGTATGGAACAACTCAAAGGTCTGATCACCCACCCGCAGGGTCATGCGGTGGCTGAAAAGTACTGTGGGAGCATTTAGGATAAAATCCTTCTCCGGGGGCATCAAGGCCATCCCTTGAGGATCATCCTTCTTGATCACCTCGGTGCTGTAGGAATAGGGGGTTCCAGCAGATACCGTCCCGAAGTCCTGGAAGACGAGCTCATGCGCAACCACCGGGCACAGAGCGGCAAAAAAAATGTTCCCGAGGATATGGTCGATGTGGTGCTCGGTGTTGATCAGAAACCGAATGGGCCCCTTTTGCAAAGCCTCTTCGCGCATGGCCATTGCTTTGGTTGGGAGTTGGGGCGTATCGATGATGACTACGCCGTCCGCCGTCACCACATATCCTGGATTGCAGCCCCTTATGTCGGTGGCCGCGTATACGTTTGCTGTAACCCTCTTCATGAAGCCCCCTGCTGTTGCTATCGGCTTTATTTCATCTCGTTCTTTTTACCAGTTCATGGCGAATCCGGCCAATTCCCCCGATCTCCAATTCGCCGACATGGGCCGGCTGCCGCTAGCGCCCGACGGTATCTTGAACCGCCCCGCCGGAGCAAGTTCCTTTCTCTAGTTGGTCCCGGGTCTATCCTTTCTCCGCAAATCCGTAGCCAAAATTTAACGCATTAAATTGGGGACTAGCAGGCTGATTTGCGGATAGAAAAAAAGAATGAAAGTGATGATGATATCCATGATCACAAAGGGCATAATACCCTGGAAAATATCTTCAGTAGGAACCGTGGGGGCGACCGATTTAATCATATACACATTAAGCCCGACGGGAGGGGTGATCATACCGATTTCGCAAAATTTAACCATTAAAATCCCGAAATGAATGGGATCGAAACCTAAAGATTTAGCAGCTGGGAATATGATCGGAAGCGTGATTAACATCATGCCAATCGGCTCGAGGATACATCCTAAAAAGAGATACATCGCGAAAATCACGATAAAAAACATGAAGGGGGAAAAGCCGGAGGAAATGCAAAATTGACTGATCTCCATCGGGATCTTGGACAAAACAATAAAAGCCGCAAAGATGTACGCACCTACACAAACGAAAAAAAGAGTGGAGGTAAGGCGCATCGAGTCTAAAACCGCCTGGGAAAACCCTCGCCAGGTGAGTTTCCGGCGAATGGCATTCATAACTAACGTCGCAAAGGCCCCAGCCGCTGCCGCCTCGGTCGGAGTCCAAACCCCCATGTAGATTCCGCCCATGACAATAACGGCAAGGATCAATATTCCGGAAACTCCTTTTAGTGAACGAAACCTTTCCGCCCAGCTGACTTGAATGACATCGGGCGCCATGGCCGGGTTTATTTTCACCCAAATCACAATGACGCTCATTAACATGAGCGCGGAAAAAATCCCGGGGAGGAATCCGGCAAAGAAAAGTTTACCGATGGAGCTTTCCGTAAGAGTCCCATAAACGACCATGAAAATACTGGGGGGAATGAGTGACCCCAATGTACCTGCGGAGGCAGTGCAGCCGGTGCTCAACTTTGGGTGATAACGAAATTTGAACATCTCTGGCAAGGCGATTTTCCCGATGGCGCCCGCTGTGGCTACGCTGGAGCCACTTACAGCCCCAAACCCCGCGCAACCCGCGATGGTGGCGATGCACAGCCCGCCCGGAATCCTTCCAAAAAAGTTGCGGGTGGTTTCGAAGAGCTCGGTAACAATGCCGCTTTGACTCGCCAGGTTTCCCATCAGGATGAATAAGGGGATACATACCCACGCAAAACTGGCGGTGGATGAAAAAGGAACGTTCGTTATCACACCCAAAGCACCTTGGATTCCGACTAAATTTAGCAATCCAGCAAATCCCACGACTCCCAAGGCGATACCGATCGGCATTCCCAGAAGCAAAAAAATAATCAATACAAGAATTCCCAATGCTCCCATCGCCATGGGCTCCATCCTATTTTTTTACCCTCCTCTCCTGCAGGCTTTCCACGATGTCCAACAATATCTGCGAACATAGCAAAACAGCCCCCAGTGGGATAACTGCCTTTGGTGGCCAGTAAGGGATACGGATCAACCCCGGGGTTTTATCGTCCAGGACATATGCCTCCCAGGATCCTACTATCCCCCTCCAGGCGATAAGCGCATAAAACAAGAAAGTAATGGCCAGATTGAAGATTCGCAGAAAATACTGAGAGTTTTGGGGCAGCCGAGTTAATAGGAGGTCGATTCTTAAGTGGGCCTTCTGCGCCTGGCTGTAAGCAAAACCGATAAATATTATTCCGGCCATGAGGAATTCGGTGAGTTCAAGGGCCCCCACGATCGGCGTTCTCAGTAAATAGCGGCCGATGATGTCTCCACAGACGAGGAACATCATGACCACGATGCCCACAGAGCCCAGAATATTTCCGCCCCCGCCTACAAACAACACATATTTTTTTAACCCTTCAAATCCCATGTTGTTTTCCCTGTGTTGGAAAAATTTACGAGAATAAAAGGAATTAAAAAACTTTTTAAATTTTTTCAGGGCACCTACCGTAACTTCCTCAGGGGAATTCGCCAGTAAGTGCCCTTTGTTCTTCCTCTCCGATCCGGGAATTATTTCGCACTATACTTTTCTGTTAATTTCAAGTATGCTTCCAAAATCTTTTTTCCCGGGATTCCCTTCCCTTCCAAATCCTTTGCCCATTGCTCCTGAACGGGCCGGAGCTGGGATCGCCAGCGGGCGATGTCGGCATTGGAGAGCATGACCACTTTTCCTTTGGGCTTTTGTTTCAGTTTTTCGATGGCTTTATCATCCTCCGAAGTTACATCGGCGGCATACTTTTTAGAACATTCTTTTCCTTTTTCGATCATGATTTTTTGAAGGTCTTTGGGAATCTTTTCCCAGGAATTCTTGTTGATTACCACCGGAATAGCGTAATTTCCCGGAACGCCTCTTACCCAACAAGGGGCGATCTCATCATATCCTTGAGCAATGGCTGCATAGGGAAACCCCAGGGCTCCGTCGATGGTTCCCCTTTCAAGAGCCATGTGAATTTCGGGATGAGGCAGGGGGACGGGCACAGCTCCGACGGCATTCATGAATAACCCCTGGTATCCGGTCGCCCGGATTTTTCTCCCCTTAAACCCGTCCAAATTTTCTACCACAATCCGGAAGGCGATGACGGTTTCGCCCGTACCCATGGGAATGAGAAGCTGGCAGTTCCATTTGTCAAAATCAGCCTTCATCGCTGGCTCTTTGTGGTAAAGGTCGAGATAAGACATGAAGACAGCATAAGGGTTTGTGATTCCGGCCACATCCACGACGTTCAATGCCGGCATCCGGTCCGGGTAGTAGGCGGCAACAAAGGTGGCCATGTCGACAGTACCGGCTTTCACTGCGGCCGGCATGTCCTTTGCCTTTACCAGGGACTCGGCAATATAGGGTTCGATTTTTACCCTACCTTTGGCGAGCTTTTCTACCTCGGCAATCCACCAATCCACTGCCCGGGTTCGTACCGATGGTGCGGAATGTTCTGCCCACTTGAGCACAATCGGTTTCTCGGCGGCCACCACTGTTTCGGTGGCGATCAATGAGAAAATGAGACTCAAGGCGATAAAAACTGGAAATACTTTTTTCATTTGGTTTCCCTCCTTATGGCAAGATTTCAATGAAATTTGATGGCCATGATGGCCAAGATGATTTTCCCCATGGTACCCGTCACCTTCCTCCCCTCCTTCCTTTCCTTCCGGATGAGGAGGGAAAATTCATTTGGATCCATGTTTCCCAAAAACCCTGTCGGCATTCTCTTAACGCCTTAAATCAAAACGGAGGCTTCTCGAGTCCCCTGGTATGAAAGTCCGACGGGAACCGGTACCAGATTGGACGATAGCCCTGAATGTTCAGATTGATTGCCGCATCGATGACAAAGGGTTTCCCTGAAGTAAGGGCTTTGCGGAGTGCGGGCTTGATTTCCTCTGGTTTTGTTATTTTGGCTCCCTCAACACCCATGGAATTCGCAAACTTGATGAAATCAGGGTTCCATAATTCTCCGGTCTTCTGGATTTTGTAGTCGCAGAGTGATTCGCGGCCATAGAACCGAATCATGGTCTCCCTTTCGATCTGGAGGGATTTATTATTCATGATAATCCAAACCACCGGCAAGTCATACTCCACGGCGGTAGCGATCGATGTTCCAGTCATCATGAACCCTCCATCGCCCACGAAAGCGAGTGCCGGAGATTCAGGGTTGGCTAATTTGGCCCCCAGGATCGCCGGTGCGGTCCAACCCATGCGGTGGAAATGGCCACAGTGCGAAACAAAGCGAGAAGTCGATTGGAAGAAGGCCCCACCAAAGGAAAGAATATGCCCCGTATCGAAGAGAACCGAAGTTTGGGGGTCAACTTCCTTGACCACCTCCCAGGCGTCGTTGCACAGCCGCGCATAGTGCAGAGGAGAGAGGGGAGAATGTCTAAGATCTTCTACTTCCTTTTCCCAATCTTTCTTCCAAATCTTTATTTGCTCCAACCAGGGTTGGACCTTAGATTTCCGGAAACCAACCCGATTAAGCTCTTCCTGTAAAGCCCGCAGGGCTAATCTGGCATCGGCCACAATGCCCACTTCCGTCGGGTAAACTCTGGCAATCTCCGTAGAGTCGATATCGATATGGATTAATTTCGTTCGTGAAGGAATTTCATATAGAGTCCAGGCCCCGGTGTCGAAATCGCTGAAATGGGTGCCGATAGCAATCAATACATCACAATTTCGGGCCGCCTGAATGGCCTGACCCGTACCATTTCTCCCGACAACCCCCAGGCTTAATTCATGATCCTCGGGGAAGGACCCTTTTCCCAGAAAGGTGGTCCCCACGGGAATACCGCAGGCTTCCGCAAGGTCTTTCAGCTCTCTATGGGCCAAAGAGCTATGGATCCCACTGCTCACCACGATCATGGGCTTTTCAGACTTCGAGAGCAATTTAGCCCCTTCCTGGACTCCTGCTGGGTCGGGACCCGGTTCAAAAACATCTACCCATTTACTTGGTTCAGGAATCTCATTTATTTCAATCTCGGTATGCTGAATGTCAAAAGGAATCTGGAGAACCACGGGTCCGGGCCTTCCTGTAGCCGCCACTTTGTAAGCCCTCATCAACATCTCCAGGGTGGTGTCGGCTCTGTGGATAAGGACGGCCTTTTTGGAAATGGGTCTTACAACCTGAAACCATTCTTCTGGACCGTACCGGTAGGCTTCTTCTATCCCCCCTCTTTCGTACCATTGGGTGGGCCCGCCCCCAGCCAGAACCACCATCGCTGAAGATTCATAGAAGGCGTTGGCTAAAGCTGAACAGATGTTCATATTCCCGGGCCCAACTGTCGTACAGACCACGGGAAGAGGGGATGTCCTTTTCATCCTAAAAAATCCATCGGCCATATGGGTTGCCTGGTCTTCGGACCTCGCCCCGATGCCTTTGATCTTTGATTCATGAACGACGGCGTCTAAAAGGGCCCAGTTGCCATGGCCATTAAACCCAAACACATATTCCGTTCCCAATTTTTCCAGAAATTTCACAATCGCCGTTGCCACCCTCATCTTCGCCATCGCATTTCCCTCCTTTTATAAAAATGGGTTGGATTTTATCCCTTTACAAGATGACTATTTTTTGTGGCCCTCTATATTTTCCGGCCAATTTCCCACCCTTCGGCCATGGCTTCCAGGGCGGTCCTTGGATGCTTGGCGTCCCCGATGATAAAGGTGGGAATCCCTGTAACTTTTTCGCCCAAGTCATTTTCTGACTTGGCACCCATCGCTAATACGATATGATCCACACCCAGCAGGGTTTCCTCTCGGCCCTCTTTGAGGTATTTCACTCCATCCGGTAAAATCTCCATAACCTTTGCGCCCACGATGATCTCGACTCCCTTGCTTTTTAGGCGCTGGATCAATAAACTTCTCGCCATGCTCTTCTCATCCAAGGCGACATTTTCTAGCACCTCAACGATCGTTACCCTATTGCCCTTGGGGGTCAGGTCATCAACCGGATGGGCGATGAAATCGGCAGTCTCACAGCCCACTTTCCCTCCTCCAACAACTACTACTTTTGGACCCACTAAAGTTCGGCCGGCTAAAACATCCCAGGCTGTGACCACGTATTTTTGATCGATCCCCGGGATATCTTTGGGGAGCAGAGGAACCGCACCTGTAGCAAGGATGATCACTTCTGGCTGAAAAGTTTCCACGATCGTGGAATCCACTTCTCTATTCAACTCTACTTTCACCCCGGCCTTTTTTACCTGATGGGCGAGATATTGAATGGCGCAGGTATATTCCTGTTTCAGGGGGGGAAAGGATGCCAGCAAAAGCTGTCCTCCTAACTTGGAAGTCCTTTCTATCAAGGTAACCTGATGGCCCCTTAGGGCTGCCACTCGCGCCGCTTCCATCCCAGCCGGACCTCCGCCGATTACTAAAACCTTTTTGGCAATTGCTGCGGGCGGGAGGGGCATCTCTTCTTCTCGTCCTACAGCTGGATTTATTAAGCAGCGGATTTTTTGCTCCATTTGCACGGACACCAGACACATTGAATCTCCTACGCACGGCGCGATGTCATCCCCATCCCCCCGGGCGGCCTTATTGGGAAGTTCTGGGTCCGCCACAAGAGCCCTTCCCATGGCTACCATGTCTGTCTTTCCGCTCTGCAACAGGTTTTCAGCCACCCATGGATGAAGAATTCGGCCCACACAAATGACGGGAACATCGACACTTCTTTTGATTTGTTCGGCCAGGGAGGCATAAGGGGCCTCCGGCGTTCCGGTAGGAGGAATGACCAACCAAAAATTATTTCCTGTCCCCGCGGAAACTTGGATGGCATCCACCCCCGCCTCCACCAAGAGCGGCGCGATGTATTGGCTTTCTTCAATGGTCCGGCCCCCGGGTTGAAATTCATCCCCAGAAATCCGGATCAATATGGGAAACCCTGGGCCCACTTTGGATCGGATGCGTTGGATTACTTCCAAGGGGAGCCTTAACCTCCCCTCCAGGGAACCCCCATAGGCGTCGGTTCTCTTATTGTAAAGCGGAGAAAGAAAACTGCCCAAAAGGTGGTGCATGTGCGCACAATGAATTTGCACCGCGTCGCATCCTGCTTCTTGGACTCGACGGGCCGCTTCACCGAACTGCTCAATAATCCTCTCGATTTCTTCCACCGTTAGCTCGCGGGGGATTTCCCTGTAACGACGAGATGGAATGGGAGAAGCGGCTACTGGCTGCAAACCGGAGAAAGCTGAAGGTGCATTAAAGCTGGGATGCACCAGTTGAGGTGCAATTTTAGCCCCATAAGCGTGAACCGCCTTAGTCAATTTTTTCCAACTTTGAATGAGGCCATCCTCATGAAGACGCAGGCCGTTCGGATGATATAGGGCCGAGGAGGTAATGGTTGTATCATCGGTGATGATCAGGCCTACTCCACCCCGGGCTCGGGCCCCATAATAGCTGATTAAAGATGGGGTAGCTTCCCCCTGCTGGCTGGCTAAGTTGGTACCCATAGGCGCCATCGCCAGACGATTTTTTACTTCCATGTTTCCGATTTTAATCGGGATAAATAAATATTTAAATTTATTCATAAAAAGGATATTTTGGACAACATAGAGCGCTAAAAAAATATCTACTCAGGCAAGGCTTTTAAGGCTGTTAAGGTCCCTAAGGTAGATATACTGGTTTAGTTTGGACCGCAAAATTGAATTAAAAAATATTGTGCCCGGAAACCTGGTTTTTAGAAATATCAATCTATTTCAAAAACCCTAAGGATTTTAAAAAGAGGATTTCGGTTTGACTATTGCTCCGGGCGAGGCTGCATAAAAATAATCCCATTCCTGGTCGATTTCATCAAAAGTTTTTAATATTTTTAAGGACTGGCGATTTTTCAAAGACACCCCGGCAACCAAACAGTTGACCAGAGCAACGGCAGAGGTAAAAGAATTAAAGTAAGTTAAAGAACGGTTCCCGGCAATTAGCACAATATCGCTGATTTGACCTGCCGGGGAGATCGGATTATCGGTAATCGAAATGATCTGGCATCCGATCTTCTTTCCGTACTTTAAAATTTCTACTGTTTGATGCCCGTAGCGGGGGAAACTAACCCCGACCAGGAGATCCTTCGGACCATAATTGATTAGCTGATGGGTGAGATTGCCCAAGGTACTATCCAAAAGCTCACACTTCTTTCGGACCCGGCCGACATAAAAAAATAAGAGATAGGCAATAGCCCGGGAACTGCGGAACCCCACAAAACCGACTCTTCGGGCGCCAATAATCGCCTGAACGACACGGTCGATTTTTTCAAAACTGTTCGCCTCTTTGGTTTCTTTAAGGTTTTGGCCATCAATTTCAAAGATGGTGGAATAGATGTTGGTTCCTTTTTCCCTCTCCTTGGTATTTTTCAGAACCTTAACCAGAGATATCTTCTGCTTAATTTTGTTTTGGAGCTCATTCTGTAAATCTGGGTACCCTTTATACCCAATCGATTTGGCAAAACGGAAAATATTGGATTTGCTGGTTTTTAACACACCGGCCATGTCTGATATCGATAAAAACGCAGCTCCTTCTCCGTTGGACAGCAAGAATTCGGCTACCTTCTTCTGCTGCTTGCTTAAGAATTGATAGCGTGTCCTTAGCCGTTCTTCAAACAAAAATTCTTACCTCATGGGAAATTTAAAGGAAGACGAAATCTATTAAAGAGGTCTTGTTCGGGCGCCAAGGATTCATTGGCCATAGGTTTACTCGATGCCATTCTGAAATAAACCCTCTGCATGTAGAATCCATCAGGGAATGGGAGAAGACCCAAATTGCCTAAATTTAGCTTACCCAGACGAAATCATTTTGGGGGATTGGAAAAATAGTTCCAATTTTTTGGAAATTTTGAAAAATAAGTATCATATATAAAAAACCATGTCAAGAAAAAATAGGGGAAGGCCACTTAAAAAATCAAAAATGGAATATTTTCTGGTATTACGAATAAAAACCAGACGGGAAGGAGTAGTTCTATGATAGGCTGAATTATTATTTTACTGCAGACAAAGCGAGCAAAAAAAACTAAGGGATGGCAACTTGATGCTCAGGTAGAAAAATGCTGTGCCGTAACCCTAAGGTGAAGGGGGCAACCATGCACGCAGCTGGCCTTTGCCTCCTACCTATTATTTTATAGATCTTCCCCCCAGCGAGTGGGTAAAATAAGCGGAAAATACAGCCTCGCCCGGGCCAAGGGGTGCGCGCCGCAGAAGCGGCGGGAAAAAAATGGCTGGCGAAGCGAGTGCCTTTGTTCCGCAAAGAACCCGGTCCGCGACCCCTTTTCGGAACATCGATTTCTTCTCAAATCCGGTGAGCAAAAGCAATTTCCGACCCGAACCGATGAAAGACTTT
>Ga0194112_10011536_pt1 | contig 10925 bp, 8 predicted proteins | sample TA2MahC400mmetaG_FD_146191 | JGI IMG/M metagenome (GOLD analysis project Ga0194112, IMG submission 146191) | Freshwater microbial communities from Lake Tanganyika, Tanzania - TA2015016 Mahale Deep Cast 400m | ecosystem: Environmental > Aquatic > Freshwater > Lake | place: Tanzania: Lake...
TGGGGGTGACTAAGAGATGAATAAAGTGCACTGCAATATTACCCTCCCCTAGCCCCTCCCATCAAGGGAGGGGAATTATGGGAGACTTGCTTAACTTAATGCGCATGGAGACGCTGGATTTGCCGACCCAACTGATGGCTAAATTGTAGGGTAGAGAGCGTATGCCCTTCAACCATTGAGATAACCGTCGAAAGCGCCAAAAACAGCGATTGTACGCCGCGGGTAGAATTGAACAAACCGCGGGCGAAAGAAAGATGTACCAATAATTCATCAAGTTGTATTTCCTTTTTGCCTTGTAGCGTCATTTCGCGGAGAATTGAGCGCAGATAATTCATGCTCTGCAATATATTGCGGCGGAACTCCATCAGCGTATATTGACAGGTTATAAACTTATGCCCCTTTATATAGCCTTCGATTTCCGCCCTGCGGTCCCTATCATGGATTAATTTCTGAATCAGTATTGATGTATCAGAAAATATCGTCGCCATACTCCCTACCAGGAAATCCTTCGTCCGCCCATTCTATCAAGGCATCTGCAAGTGCCGGTGATTCGGGCAGTGTACGAATACCCGATGCTTCCAATTTATCAGTGCATTCCGTCACATCTTCAAAGGTTGGGTTGTGTTTTTGCAATCTATCTAAGAGAGCTTCAGTTGCGGAAATCTGCGCCTTTGGTGGGCGCTTTGGTGATTTTCGCCATGCGCGAGCAACAATCGGTAACAATACCGCAAGATGACACCGATACTCAGGTTGTCCGTCGAGTTTAAGAGAAAGAGATTCTACTTCAAGGGAAAAGATGGAAATATGAGATTGATATTCATCTGCCGTTTTTGATTCGACCATTTGTTCAAAGGCATGATGCACTCCTTGAAGCGTTTCATCAAAGGAGCGAGAAGCGTCGTACTTTTTGCTTGAGATGCCACTTAGCAGTTCGCTTAAAAATTGCTTCGCCTCTTTTTCGTCCAAATGATGCTTTTGCGCCAACGGCAAAAAGACAGTGGAAAGCCGTTGGGAGATTGTGTGAAGCTCAGTTGCGCTGGGGTTTTGTTTCTCATTATCAGAAATCGTACCTTTCATCATTTTCACCTCTTCTTTTGGGGAGGCGTAGGTAATTTTGACGAAATAAGATAAATTATTTTACCATAACCATCCGACGGGTAGCAATAAACTTTCCCGCTTTAATCGTATAGAAATACAGTCCGCTTGCGACTCGTTCACCTGTTTGAGAACGCCCGTCCCAATAAGCGGCGGAGGTTTTATCCATGTAATATCCAGCTTCTTTAACACCTAAGTCTAACGTTTTCACAAGTTGTCCTCTGACGTTGTATATATCTATCACAACGGGACTATCGGACGATAGCTTGAATGGAATCCACGTTTCTGGATTAAAGGGGTTGGGATAGTTTTGGAGTAGGGCGGTGTGCTTTGGTATTAACTAGCTGAAGGCCAGATTTTTTAATTGCTCTAAAACCTGTTTTTGTTCTTTGGTAAGAGAGATTTTTTCAATCTGTTCAATAGCTTCAGCTAAGACCTGGGTTTCGTTAGGAGAATTCAAAGCTGGTGCAACAGGTACGCTATCAGCCGGGAACTTTTCTATAAGCCCGACAGTGTATTGCAAAATCAAGGCTGCGTCAAGTGCGCTGATTGTGCCGTTGTCTGTGACATCAGCAGCTTCTCGTTGTTCTGGCGAAAACTCAATTGACCCAATGACATACTGAAGCACAAGAGAAGCATCGTAGGCTGTAACTTCGCCATTGCCTGAAACATCGCCATAGAGAATAGAGGTAGCAGCTAAATCGAACCGAAACGCCACATGCTCTCCTTCCCAACGCACTTGTTCATGAACCAACTTTCCGTTGAGAGACACAGACAGCAATTCACCTTCCACCGCCCCATCCTGTTCAGGCGTGGTCACATCATCTCCGTACACTGCAATCGCCCCATACTGTCCAGCCGTTTCGACCACGCCACGTCCCACAACCAGTCCATCAGCCGTGCGCACAATTACTTCCCCGCCCACAGGCGCAGGAGCGCCATCATATTGTGCATTTCCATATAGGAACATACTGCGATTCGTGGCAAATACGGTTTCGCCAGGAACCCGTTTTCTCGGAGAAAGCGGGTTCCTTACAGCCTGAATGGGCGAATTGTAAATCAGTTCAGCCGCTTCATACATCTTCAGCCAGTATCCCGCTCCTGGCGACATATCCCGCAGTGTCGTCTCCGTTACAGGTATGGTTGGATCAAACATAATGGCTTCGCCTCCCGGACGCGCTGCGCTCAAATAACGGTATTTTCCGGTGATACTCGCCAGTACCTCACTGACCAGCGGGCGAGGCTTTTGTATCCACGCAAATTCACGCGCATAGACCAGGTTATCCACAGGAGGAGCGTCGGTATCATAATATCCTGCGGGAGGAAGATAGCCAATTAGATTCCAACCTTCCGGCAACGAGAGCGATGTATCCTCGGTAAGTCGAGTGCCTGTAAATGTCAACACACCGCCGTCCGTGCCTTCGTTCAACTTTACCCAGTAGCCGTAGCCGCCCGCCATATACTTGAGCGTGTGGAAAGATTCGGGCATAGTGGTATCTATCACACTCGCTCCCTTATCATCAAATCCCGATACCTGTCGCCATGCAGGTTCTACTCCGCCGTTGTTGGGAGTGAGTATCAAGCTAAACCATTCTGCCATCGTGGAAAAGCCGAGTGTGGCAATATCCACGTATTCCGTCCCCGCAGGCATAAAAGCAGTGGGTTGATTTTCCTGATAGTAGCATGTCCCCACAGGGAAGCTAATCAGATTCCAGCCTTCCGCAAGGTACACTTTGAATTCATTCATAACATTCAGGTTGATGTATCGGGCCGCGCCGTTCTCCCAGGTATGAGCGCCTGGCCCAAGCGGCGTTGCAATCAATCGCTTATCCTCACTTCCATCGTAAATCTCAAAGCTGAGGACATCGCCATCTTTAGCGCCATCCTTCTCCGGCGTGGTTGGGTCATCGCCGTACACTGCCATAGCGCCATATACAGTCGATACTCCAACATCCGTAATCTGCCATGCGCCATACATACCAACTTTTGTTACCCGCCACAACCCGACACATCCTTCATTGATGACAACACCGGGCGCGAAAGCAGCAATACAATCGCCTAATTCGGCGTCGACGCCATTAATCTGGGCATCGCCGTAAATGAACATTGAGGTACTGGTAGGTGTTACAGTATACGGACTGAATGTCAGGGTGGTCACAGATGCTTCATTCGACCAGCCGGAGTCTCCCACATCATTGTACGCGCACACGCGATAGATGTAAGTTGTGTTGGCTTCTAATTCTTTATCGCTGTAACTGGTGCGGTTCGCCGCCACAGTAGCAATCTCAGTAAAATCTTGCCCGACTTGCTTCCGTTCAATCTTGAAACCGAGTTCGTCGGCGGAGTTATCCTTCCAGGAGAGGTCAACCTGGCTATGCGATAAAGCAATTGCCGCCAGGTTCGTGGGAGCGATGGGGATGTGTGGTTGCCCAGCGGGTGTATCAAGCCAGGGGATAAAGGTAACATAGTCAGAAACTCTGTCCCCTGTCCCTGTGGGATTGGAAGAGTGCGTGGGACCCGAAGCATCACCCCACCAGTTGTTTCGCGCATCGACAATTATCCCCGCATTTGAGTTGTAAACGCCATAGCTTGAGTTACCTGTGATATTGTTGAAATTGATAGACGCGCTGCTATTTCCTGAGATATAAACTCCATAAGAATTAGTTTGGACAGTGGATTGTTCAATGGTTGCTGTGGACTTGTCTAACGAGATTCCAGTGTAGACATTGTCCTTGACTACACAAGTATCAACAGTGATATTGCTTTGTTATGAACAAAGCAATCCAGCGCCAGACGAGTTGGTAATCTGGGTATGAGCTAAACTCACGGTGGCTTGCCAACTCATTAAGGCAGTATTATACCCTCCCCCATGAAAGCTTTTGTATTGTCCCGCTTTTTGAAGCGTGCAATACTCCAGCGTGCCGGTAGAACCTATATCAAAGTAAATGCCATGCCATCCATACGGAGAAGAAAGCGCTAAAAACTGAATTGGATTCGTCTCAGTGCCTTTGGCAATCAGATTCCCTGTGGTTGTGCCATCGCTAAAGGTTAAGCCATAGTAGTAGCAATTCCAGTCGCAATAACCATTGAAGTGTAACTGGATGCCTGCGGCAAGGGTTAAGGTGGCATCATCGGTCACCGAGATATCGCCATAGATGTGATAAACGCTGACAGCCGCCCAGACGCTATCTTTGGTAATCGTACCGCCATAAACCAGGACATTGTTATTGGTGAGAGTATTTCCAGCGAGTGTGAACGTTTGGGAGGGATACAAACTGACTCCATAAGGGCTATTGTTCGCGATGATGTTTCCTGAGAGTGATAGAATAGAGGTATCCATACCCACAGCAATCCCAGTTCCACTATTATTTGAAACAGTGCTATTTGTCATGGTTATGTCTGAGTGAGTCAGAGCTATCCCACTACCGCTATTGTTGTCAATCATTGATTCGCTAACGGTAGCAACGCTCTGCTGATACAAATATAATCCTGTAGAAGATTCGGAAATCTGCGTGTGGGATAGGGTCAATTGAGCTTTCCAGGCGAGTAAAGCTGTTGTCCAGCTACTACCGCGGAAGTTGCTTTTTGTGCTTCCAGCATGCAGAATCACACAATAGTCCATTACCCCTGTGGAATTTGCATCAAAGTAGATTCCTTGCCAGTATCCTGGGTAGGGATTTTCTAAATCAGCCACGAAGGAAATAGGCAAAGACACTGTTCCGCGCGCATCTAAATGGCCTATGGTTTCGTCATATCCAAAGGTTAAACTTGTATTTTGCCGGAAGCGTATCTGCGTGCCTGCTACAATAGTCAACGTGGCGTTATCAAATACACGCACATCGCCTGTCACAATATAAAGACTCCCATTCCACGTTGTGTCTGTTGTAATATCTCCGCTGACAAAAATGGCAGCGTCAACCACTTCAATTTGGACATGAATTCGTTCTCCAAACTTCTGTCCATCATCGGTTTGCATACGGAAATAACCCGTATATACTCCAAGACTATCCGGCGCCTTCATAGGAACGCTGAGGTCAATGGTTTCATTTGGATAGACGTACTGGCTGAGATAGAGCACCTTTGGCGCATTCATTTGGTCGCCCCCATCAAACGCAAGCGCGTATCCCACGTTCCAGTCAGTAGTTCCTGTATTGCGTAATCTCCAGATCTTGGTAAAAGAAGTTCCTTTGATAATTCGGGTTCCGTCAGGATAATTAATGTGCTTAACAAGTTCTGCATTATCGTTTAGCGCGGGCAGGATGGTAATAAATAAATCTTGTGTATCTGTTTGCTGCTCACTATCCTCCACCTGTGCTGTGAAGTTAAATGTGCCGTCAGCCGTGGGCGTTCCGGAAATTTCGCCAGAGGATTCGTTGAGACTTAATCCATTAGGTAAGTTCCCATTAGTAATACTCCAACTATAAGGAGGAGTTCCACCGGTGGCTTGTAGGGTTTGCGAGTAGGGTTGCCCAACTGTGCCATTTGGGAAGGTTGTGGTGGTGATTTGGGGAGAGGTGGGTTCGGTTTGGATGGTTGAGTAATTTGAAGCTAAAGGAAAAGTGCCAAAGATAGGTATATCATCTGAAAGTTTGATAGAATCTTTACTCTGAATTTTAACACCGGCTGTATGTCCGGAGACAGCAGAAGCAGATATTTCAAAAAGGACTTTCAAGTATCCGCAAGTATAGGGCAGGAGCGTGTAATTAAGGTTTGAAAGTGTAACTTTTTTATTTGAAAATTGCCCTTGTCCAAGAATATCATCAAAGATATTGACGAGTTTAGCTATGGCTATATCACTATCTACGGCTGTACCTGTTAAATCAATGGTCAGTTCTTGGAGTGTTGTGGGTTGAGTTCCTACGTAGTCAAAATTAACTTCTAACATCTCAACATTTTGGCCGGGGGTGACGGTTGATGGGGCGAGGGAGGTGGCAGTGAGGGTGAGGTTATTCACTGTGTCCCCGAAAAGTTGATATAGACCAGCGACATACTGCATTGCCTCCAGCATTAAAATATCGCCTATTTCCATACATTCTTTATCGCCAATATCTGTCCTTTCGTAAGAATCAATCGAAAATTCCTCGTGTATGAAGAGATTATCATATGTAACATATATTTTGTTAACACCAGGATAGTTACTCTCGAAGTCATCGGAAATCATTACTCTTCCTCTATCAGCGCTAAAAGAGTAGCTATCAAATATTTGCTGCCAGAGAAATTCGTCTATGTATATAGCTACGCTATCGGGGTCATCAATTGGAGAGTCCAGGATAAAGCTCCGCATATTTCGATTTCCACTATCTACTTCTCCGGCGACAGCGCCTGTAGAAGGGGTGTCATCATCATCACTATCAAAATTATCCGCCATTTCAGCTAAATTGTAGAAGAGTTTAAGGAGGCTTTTCTCATCATCCCGCCAACTGCTTGACAAATTTTGATACTCGTCAGGTAAAGATAAAGAATCATAGTTAATTGGTCCGCCAATACCTTGATGATTCCATAGTTTATAGTTACCGTCAGAATGATAAGCTTTACCCGCCATAAATTCTTCATAACTATCATCACCCCAAGCTTCAAACCCCCATTTTTCAAGGTGAATATCCTGATTTACATGTGCTGGCACGGACATATCAACTAAAAGATGTGAGACATGTCCCAACCAATAGTAAGCTGTTTCAAGATTGCCAGAATTATAATTATCAATAGCTTTTTGCCAGAACAACCTCGCCTTAAACATTGAACTTACATAGTGCTCGTTATAAATTAAGTGAGTTTCTTCAGTAAACCACAAACCTGCATCTGCATCTATGCTATTTGCATCTGGATTCCAAAAATGACCAAAATACGTTATTTCATCGTTGCTGGAAGGATCGTTTGGAGGGATTGGAGCGATTGCGGGCAATCTGCCCCATTGATCTGCATCATGCGCGCCTTCACAAATGGATGAGCCCTGTGTATCTTCGAAACCCAGTTCAACTAATGTATCCCAATCATATTTCTTTACTTCACCAATATACTGTGATAATTCAGATTTTAATGTTCCATCAGGCAGTAGTTGATATGCTTCATCGCAGATGTACTGGTGGACCGGCGCAGTATCCTGTTTATGTTCAGGCTCAATATCTTGTGTATACGAAAAATGTGTCATAAAGAGCGTCATTATGACAACTAAAAAACTTAAAACAACCTTCATACCATTAGAGGTTCTCATTCTAAATTCCTCCATTTTCAAATGTTTTCCGCCTTAGCTGAATCCTTCTTTGAAATTGCTTGCTTCAGAGGCAAAACATCGATTGCTCTGACTTCGCCAGGGAAATTAAATTTGTTGATATTTTAGCAATATATGCCAAAAAATGTCAACCAAGAAAATTACCAGTATGACTAAATCCTTCATCCTAACACCCCCGCGGTGTATAAAACGCTAAGATTTACTTCACCCTTAACTTTCTTTCCTCCTCTGTGTTTTGCAATTGTTTCATTAATCATCTCCATTATTTCATCATCAGAAAGTTTTTCATAATCACTGCCATGCTGTTCACACCAGATTTTAAATCTCTTTTGACCTTTAAGAGCAAGTTCCATTAGTTTTCGTTTGTCCTCACTTGTATTCAATACTGAAACATGACTTTTATTTGTCATTTGTGTATCTCCTTCCTCCTGAATGAAATTTTTTCTGCCTTCGGCCCCTCCCAAGAAGGGAGACTACAAAATTATAGCCAAATTTGTGAATTTTGGGGTAGCCGAACTCGCAAGAGTTCGGGAAATCCCTTGCCCGACTTCTGTTCGCTTCGCTCAGTAGTCCCCCTTAATAAAGGGGGCAGGGGGTTGTTACTTCGTAAACTACGCGAATTCGGCTACAATTTCACAAAACCTAAATGCGCTCAGTATATTTTCCAATCTCTTTTTGCAGTTTAGACTATCCAATCCGACGCATCATTTCACTCACACCATCGACGAAAACATTTTCCGCTTCAGGCGCACAGTGGGTAACATTGACTTCGTAACCGCCTTCGGCGTAAGCTTGTCGGATTGGTAGATAGCCGACAGAACCGTTGCAGTAGCCAATGATAAATGTATTCGCGCACGGCGAACGTTTTTTCAATTCCATGCCTATCTCTGCGAATAGCTCACCGGGAAAAGTAATGAACAGCAGGTCATTTAATCGCATCAGCGAAACGGATATTGCTATATTCTCATCAGCGCCTTTTTCGACTTCCTCGGTTTTTCGGGGCACATTTATCGTTTCCGAGATTATTCGTATTGTCGCGTCTATATCTTTTGTCATCAGTTGTCTGTTGATGTTTAGTGTATCTGACGTTAGCTCCTCGCCCAACTCACGCACATGCTCAAAGCTTGTTCCCACTCGATAACGTGGGTCAACATTGCCTGATGCGCCGGTGAGAAACATAGCGAAAGGTTTACCTTCGGTTTGTTCTTCGAGCAAACGCACTCCTTCGCCCATATAGTCGCTGGATATTTGGTAATTGTGACCGCCTAACGATGTGCCGTGACAACCGTAATTGAGAACGAGCGATAGTGGATTGCTATCCATATCATCGAATCGAATGACCCCAAGTTCTGTATCGACAAATCCGTCTGGATTTGCGCCCAACCGTGTTGTTCCATCCGGCTGGCGTTCTCGACGATTCATGCCCACATTGCATTTGCCTTTACCAATGCCGATGCGAATGGGCTGTAGTTGCTTTTCGGCGAGTAAAACACTTTCCACCATTTTATGTTTCAACCCCTCGAGCCATTCCACATCAACTTTGTCTCCGCCTGTGACGGGTCCAGAATGAGTATGTGTCGTGGCGGTGAAGATATTCTCTGGCGAGAAGCCAGCCTTTGTTATCATTAGATGCAACTCATTCGTTAGGTCACTGCCGATGAGACATAAATCGTTGGCTAAAATTGCCAGCCGAGTTTTGCCATCGTCCAGCACCATCGTCCGCAAAAATAGCGGGTCATGCACGCCCTCCGATGGCTTATTGCGCATACCATAGCCAGCTAAATAAGCCGGCGCTTTTGGTGTAATTTCAATCCTGGCAAATCCTGCTCTGAGTGTTTCCATAATTTCCTCCCGTAAGTACAGAAACCCGTTTTCTCCGAGAAAACGGGTTTCTGCTGTACTTAACGTATGCCCAACTCCCTCTCCAACTCTTCCCAGATGTTTTCTGGCAATGGGTCAAGAACGGATGATACAAGCTCCTCTACCTGTTCCACATTTCTGGTTCCCACTATCATCACCGACACGCGCGGTTCGCGCAGACAATATTGTAACGCTAAACTCATTAATTTGACCTTTCGCTCTCGCGCCCATCGAGATAGTTGGCGAACTTTTTCAGCTTCTTCTCCTTGTCTATGTCGTTCAAGTTTTTCCTCTGCACGATTGGAGAGCAATCCGAACAGAATAGGAGAACCAAGCACAATGCCTACATCGTGCTTTTCAGCGGCGGGGAATAATGTGTCACGCGCTGTTTGTCGCACTAAATTGAAGTCCGCATACGTCAGTATGGTATCGAAATCGCCGTGTTCAATCGCCTGCAACAAAAATTCGTGGCTGCGGACGCCAAGACCGATAGCTCGGATGACGCCCTGTTTCTTTAAGTCTCTCAGGGCTGTTAGCGCGCCATCCGGCGCCAGAGCAGGCTCTAAATTAGCCGGGTCATGAATTTGCATCAGGTCAATCCAATCAGTATTGAGCAATTTCAAGCTATTCTCTACACTGCGATACGTCCAATCCGCTGTATAATTGCTTGGCCGAACCCCCGTACCAGTTTTGGTGGCGAGGAAAAAGTGTTTGCGCAGTTTGCTGTCATTTTTGAAAGCCAAGCCGATTCTTCTCTCGCTTTCTCCATATCCGGGAGATGTATCAATATAGGCGATACCGAGTTCCGCTGCGCGGTTGACTGCCGCAACAGCATCTTCATCGGTGCTGGGGGTTGTATATCCATGACTTAATGCCGCGCCGCCTATTCCGACTGGCGTCACCATAACATTTGTCCTTCCCAAACGCCGGAGTGGTAGATTAGCTATACTTTTTACGTTCATATTTTCTCCTTCTGTTAGAATTTAACTTTGGTAAATTAAAATGAGATGCAATCGTAGCCCAACTTTCTAAGTTGGCCAGTGGAGAGCCTTATTTGCTCAAACCAAGATAGAATCTTAGGCTACGCTGAAATCTACCAAAGTCAAGTTATGAGAATTGCGGCAGATGCTCCGCGTGCGCCTCAAGTAGTCTTAAACGTAGCAAAGTGGTGATAACTATGAGAATTGCGGTAATGTGAATTAGGACGAAACAACCCCGTAGGGTGGGCATCGCCCACAAAATCGGCATTCGATCTGGTGGGCAGTGCCCACCCTACAATTGATTTTCAAACAACTCACACCAAACGTTTAAGCGTAATAGCAAAGTGGTGATAATTATGAAAATTGCGGCAGATGCTCCGCGTGCGCCTCAAGTAGTTCATCAAGGAGCTTCTTCGCATCCTCCACCGACCGGGTCATTAGGTCAGCCAAAAGAGCTTGCAGAGCTAAATTTCTATCTCCAGTGAGTGCGGCGTCCACTGTTAATTCTTGCTGTAAAATCCTCGTTTGAAGCATAGTGGTTATACCGTGTGGTAATTCATCCACGCAGATAGATTTCATTCCATCTGCTCCAACCATTGCGGTCAGTTCAACCACTGCGGTGTCAGACAGATGAGGAATAGCGCCGCGGTTTGGGACATTCACAACGTGGGTACTATTTTTATTTTCCAGCAAAGCAGTTATGATGCCTTTCACTTCTTCCCCAGAACCGTAGTTACTTAACGGTTGTATGCCATCAGCTT
>Ga0194112_10011537_pt1 | contig 10925 bp, 9 predicted proteins | sample TA2MahC400mmetaG_FD_146191 | JGI IMG/M metagenome (GOLD analysis project Ga0194112, IMG submission 146191) | Freshwater microbial communities from Lake Tanganyika, Tanzania - TA2015016 Mahale Deep Cast 400m | ecosystem: Environmental > Aquatic > Freshwater > Lake | place: Tanzania: Lake...
GACCTTTCTGTGCACCGTGGCGCCGGCGCCTACATCTGCGGGGAAGAAAACGCCTTGATCGAATCGCTGGAAGGCAAACGAGGCCAGCCGCGCACGAAACCTCCCTACCCGGCCAGCGTCGGATTGTGGGGCAAGCCCACGCTGGTGCACAATGTGGAGACTCTGGCCAACGTCCCGCACATTGTCAACTGCGGAGCCCAGTGGTATGCAGGCATAGGCACGCCCAAGAGCACCGGCCCCAAAATCTTCTGTATCAGCGGGCACGTCAGAAACCGCGGCGTCTTTGAGTTGCCGCTGGGTGTGCCCCTGCGTGAGATCATCGAAGAACACGCCGGCGGAATGACGTTTGACAAGAAACTCAAAGCAGTTATTCCGGGAGGTGCATCCACACCGATGCTCACGCCGCAGCAGTTGGATACCCACATGGCGTTTGAAACCTTGGAGGCGGCTGGGACGATGCTCGGTACGGGTGCGATTGTGGTTATGAACGAGGACACCTGTATGGTTGACGTGGCTCGCCGCCTGATGCGCTTTTTTGCCCACGAGTCCTGTGGCCACTGCACCCCTTGCCGGATCGGCACCCAGCATATGCTGAGTATTCTGGAGCGCCTGGAAGGGGGCAAAGGCAGACCCGGAGACGTGCACCTCCTGGAGGAACTGGCCCTCAGCATACGAGGGAATACCTTCTGCCCCATGGGCGATGGGGCTGTTAACCCCATCTTGAGCGGCCTGAAGCTCTTCCGAGACGAATACGACTATCACGCCAAGCACAAGCGCTGCGCAGTCAGTGGTTTGTAGTGCGCACGCGAGTGCGCCAGGCCGCGTTGCACAACCTCGCCCTAGGTGGGGCGAAAGACGACTATGATCTGCGAGAGGAGGAGACTGTGTCCAAAGCCAAGATTCTGGTTGTAGACGATGACCCCGATTTCGTGGAAGCCATGCGTCTGACTCTGGAGCCAAACGACTACCAGGTGATCAGTGCGGCTAACGGTGATGAGGGTCTGGCCAAGGTCAAGTCAGAAGCACCCGACCTAGTCATTCTCGATGTCATCATGTCTTCCGTACTGGACGGCCTACAGATGAGCCGGCGCATGCAGGAGAGCCCAGAGCACAAAAAAGTGCCCATCCTGATGGTGACTTCTATTGCCAACACCGACTATGCTGCCCTGTTTCCCACGGACGAGTACATCAGCATTGACGGCTTTCTGTCCAAGCCAGTGTCGCCAACCGTGCTGCTCCAACGGATTTCGGAACTGCTGGGCCGCTGACGTTGTTGTTTGCGAAAGGAAGGCTGTTGGGCTATCATGTCTTGTTCCTGATCCGCGGTGAACAGAAGATTGCCTCCGTAGTCCGTGCTCTCGGCCGACACGGGCGACCGCAACACACTGCGGAGCGTCCGTCCCGAGCGCTGGCGTGACTGCGGAGGCCGCAACTGCAGGAGGAGGTTGTTATGGGGCCCAAAGTGAAAGCGGGAGGCATCATCCGCAATGAGCACCTGGCCAAACTCGGTGTCATGTCGGCGCCTGATCGCTGTGGTCTGGCTTGCGACGTACTGCACGTACTCGCCGACAGGGGTATCAACGTCGAGTTCATCGTCCAGTGTATTGACCTGGAGAACAACAGCCACATCGTGCTGTGTGTCCGTGAGGAGAGCCTTGACACGGCTCTGTCAGTGCTCCAGCCGCTGCAGGACCAGGTCAGGGCAGAGGAGATTGTCTACCAGCGCAACGTAGCCCTGATCTCGGTCTTTGGCCCGGACTTTCGCGAGCGTCCAGCAATCGCGGCGTCGGTGTTCGAAGCCATGGCCGCAGTTGGTATCAACATCATGGCCATCAGCACCTCCATCTCCACCGTATCCTGCCTGATCGAGGGCGCTCGCGTGGATGACGCCATGGTAGCCTTGCGGGAGCGTTTTGATCTCCCCTAGCCAAGCAGAAGCAGCAAGCTCGTCGTGCGCAGAGGCCATAGCTGGCTCTCCAGCCGCATGGGTCACAAGCTCAAGGGAGGAGCAGTGAGCGAACAGGCGTTCATCTCCTGGCATCCCGGACTGCGAGAACGCACTGACCAGTTGATCCAGGTACGCTGGATCTTTATAGCAGGGGCGCTGATTGTCATCTCGATCGGCAACACGCTGTTCCCTGACTCCTTGCCGATGCCCATCCCGGTCCTGCTCGTGGCAGCCATCGCCGTCTGTAATGGTCTGTGCATGTGGTACGCCAGCCACCTAGCTGCCCAGCCGGCGATAGATTCGGATCGCCAATACGTCGCCTTTGCCGATGTCCAGATCACCTTGGACCTGGTGGCGCTGACCCTCCTGCTACATTTCACGGGCGGCATCGAGAACCCCTTCTATCTGCTCTACATCGTGTATGTGACTGCAGCAAGCATTCTGTTGTCCCGGCGCGCCAGCTTCCTGTACGCTGGCCTCGCTGCGGTTCTCTTCGCTGTGCTGGTGGTGGGCGAGTATTGGGGATGGATCCCGCATATCCATCTGGAAGGGTTTGTCTCACCACAGCGCTACCAGCGTGGCCTCTACGTCATCGGCGTCTTGTTCTCCTTGACCGGCACGCTGTTCATCTGTGCCTATCTTGCCTCCTCCATTGCGGAGATCGTGAAACGCCGCGAACAGGATCTGCTGGAAGCAAACTCGGCCTGTGAAATCCGGGCGGGAGAGTTGGCTACGTTGAACGCCCGGCTGGCCGAGCTGGACAAGGCACGCTCCCAGTTCATTCGCCTGGTGACCCACGAACTGCGGGCTCCTGTGGCAGCGATCCAGAGTTACCTGCGTCTGATCCTGGACGGCTATGTGCCGCCGGACAAACAGAGGGAGATCATCGAAAAATCCGAGCGGCGGGCCCTGGAGCAACTGGCCCTCATCAGCGACCTGCTTGACCTTGCCCGATTGCAGGAGAAACGGGAGGACGAGCCTGCGGTCCTGCTGGACGTGGCGGATATCCTGCACGCTGTAGCCGATCTTATGCAGGCCCGCGCCGAGGACAAGGATCTGCTCTTTAGCGTGGAAATCGAGCCCGACGTACCCAAGGTGCAGGCCAGGCCCGAGCACATCAAGCGGCTGTGGACCAATCTGATCAGCAACGCCATCAAATACACCGAACCTGGGGGCATCGTGGTAGTCAATCTGACGCAAAACCCCAACTTTGTGGTGGGCATCGTGCGCGACACAGGCATCGGTATAATGCCAGAGCAGATGGCGCACTTGTTCGAAGAGTTTTACCGTACTGAAGAAGCCAAAGCAATGGAGCGTCAAGGCACAGGTCTGGGCCTGTCCATCGTCAAAAAGATCGTCGAGTCCTATGGTGGGAGTATCTGGGTAGAGTCGGAAAAGGGCAAGGGCAGCAAGTTCAGCTTTGCCCTGCCCAAAGCTGTCTAGAGACCAGCAAGGGCAACAAAAAAGAGGCGATCCACCGCAGGATCGCCTCTTTTTCTGTTGTAAATCTCTACAGCGCACCCATAATCCGTTGAAAGGTCAGTCCCTTGGCCTCCCTCAGCCTCTTGTTGAGCTGGCCAGCCATCTCCTTCAGAATGACAAAGCCAATGTGGCTATCGCGCTCCATCAGGTCATACAGTTGTTTGCTGTCGATGGCTATGAGCCTCACATCCGTGAGGCAATAGCCAGAGGCAGTCATGCGGCGCGGCTTGACCAGAGACGACCAGCCCATAAAGTCTCCCGGCTTGTCCAGGAGGATGGTCGCATCTTGGCAGTAGTCTGGCTGGGGACAGATTACATACTGCAGGCTGATCTTGCCCTCTTGCAGAATGTAAAAAGTCGTAGCTTCATCCCCTTCGCTAAAGATGATCTGATCCTTGTTGTACTGCTCCTCATGACAAAAGGGGATGATCTGCTGTAATTCTTCATCGGTCAGGCCAGCCAGGACTTCGCATGTGCGCAGTGCCTCGATGGTAATATCCAAGTCGTCCTCCTCCCCTCTCAGGTTTGCATTCAAGATTCTACCACACTGGCCGCAGGTTAGCAAGCTCTGGCAGGCGGCTGTGGGTTCACTTCTTCCGCCGCTTTTCGTGTTCTCCGCACAACCACTCGGCCCAGCCCTCGGTGCCCTGACCTGTTTCACAAGACACGGCGAAAATGGCTATGTCTGGATTCATGGCCAGGACCAACTGACGGAAGGCGGCCACATCAAAATGCACATAGGGCAGCAGATCGGTCTTGTTGATCACCACCGCATCTACGGCGACGAAAATGCCCGGATACTTGTAGGGCTTGTCATCACCCTCGGGCACGCTGGCGATGACCACGTTGAGGTCCTCGCCCAGCTTGAAATCCACAGGGCAGATCAGGTTGCCCACATTCTCCACCATGATCAGGTCCAGCTCAGTCAGAGGCAGCTGGGCGAGGGCGCGGGCCAGCATGGGGGCATCCAGATGGCACTGTCCACCCGTGTTGATCTGCACAACCGGCACATTCCTGGTGGCCACAAGGTCGGCGTCCACACTAGAAGCGATGTCGCCCTCGACGACAGCCAGGCGCAGACGGCTACGCAACGCGTCGATGGTGCGCAGGATCAGGCTGGTTTTGCCACTTCCTGGCGAAGCCATGATGTTGAGCATGGTGATCCCATACTCGCCCAACAGCTTGCGGTTCTGCGCCGCGATCTCATCATTGGCACTGAGGATTCCTTGTACAACCGGGACTTTCATCGCTTTTGCTCCTGCGTGTCTGGACCGTCCCCGCTGGCGCGGGACGGAGTACCAGCCTCACCGGTAGGCAGTCGGTGCGACTCCTCCTGGTCTACCTCGATGCTCTCGATGGAGAACTCACGCCCGCGCACTACGTCCCCTCCTACGGCATAGCAGCGGGGGCAGACCCACTGCTTATCCTCCAGGGCAAACTCCTGGCCGCAGGCTCGACACTGCAACTGGGCGGGGATGCGCTCGATGTCCAATAGGGCTCCTGCAGCCATCGTACCGGGACTGAGCAGGTCGAAATAGAATTGAATCGAATCATCCACAAAGCCGGTCAACTGGCCCACCACTAGATGGATCACAGTAACACGTTTTGCCCCGGCCCTTTGCGCGTGCTCTTCCACAATCTTGAGCACATGCTGTGTGATTGACAGCTCATGCACGTAGCATTGCTCCTACAGCGGTGTCTCAGCCTCTGGGGGTGCTGGCTCTACACGCATTGCGCATTGAACAGTGGCTGATTATATGCTGGCCTTGCACAAAAGCACAAACGGCCAGCCCGGAGCCAAACACCAGCATATGGCGCGCCTCCGCCAACAGAAAGGAGGCGCCCCCGAGTGGGAGTGCCTCCTCGCCTGCTGCTGTTGACGGCGCTTACTTGATGTACAGAACCGACTCTTTGCTCAGTTCCGTGACAACCTTGGCTCCAGAAACCTCGGCGTGCATCTTGAGCAGGTCAACTTCGCCAAACTGGATGGCGTCGGTCATGCAGACTTCGGCACACACGGGCTTTTCGCCCACATAGACGCGAGCCTCGCAGAGGTCACACTTGTGAGTCTTGCCCACCGCGCCGTTGAACTGAATGACGCCATACGGACAGGCCTGCACGCAGGCAGCGCCACAGCCCAGACAGCGCTGACCTTCCTGGCAGGTTGCCTCCTCACCGTAGCCCTTCTGCACTTCGGCAAAGTCCTTCAGCCGCTCTGCCACGCCCAGGGTGGGCATGGGTGCGCGCTTGGCTGGGTTGTACTTTTCCTTCTGCACCTCGGCTGCGGGGACCCATTCCTTGACACGTCCAGCTTGGAGGTCTTCGCCTTTGAGAAAGCGATCTATAGAAATGGCTGCCTGCTTGCCGTCGGCGATGGCTTCGATCACCGTCTGGCTGCCGCGGATGGCATCGCCGCCAGAGAAAATGTCCTCATCATCGCTCTGCAGGCTCACGGGATCGACGGCCAGAGTGCCCCAACCGGTCATCTGGCAGGCACACTCGGGAGTCAGGCAAGCCCAATCGGCTTCCTGGCCCAGAGCCATCACCACGGCGTCTACGTCCAGGGTGAACTCGGAACCGGGGATAGGCATAGGCCGGCGACGGCCGCTGGCGTCAGGTTCCTTCAGCTCCATCTTGACGCACTGCACAGCCTTGACCTTGCCCTGATCGCCGATGAAACGCACCGGTTGGGTCAGGATGTGGATGGGGATGCCTTCCTGCTGCAGTTCCTCCAGCTCCTCGGCCCGGGCAGGCATTTCTTCCAGACTGCGGCGGTAGAGGACAAAGGTCTCGCTGGCACCGAGGCGGCGAGCCGACCGCGCGCAATCTACGGCAGCGTTGCCTCCGCCCACCACGGCTACTTTCTTCCCCAGCTTCATAGCCTCGCCAAGGTTGACCTTGCGCAGAAAATCCAGCGCAGGGTAGACGCCAGCCAGTCCCTCGCCTTCCACGTCTAGCTGGATGCACTTTTGCGTACCAATGCCGAAGAAGAAGGCCTTGTAGCCTTGTTTGCGCAACTGACCTACCGTCACATCCTTGCCTACCTCTACACCCGTCTTGAACTCCACGCCCATGTCGCGGATGATCTGGATCTCCGCGTCGACCACAGGGCGTGGCAGGCGGTAGGAGGGAATGGCCAGTGCCAGCATACCACCCAGGACAGGAGCCTTTTCAAAGACCGTGACCTGGTAGCCCTCTCGGGCCAGGAAGTACGCACAAGTCAGGCCAGCCGGCCCGGAGCCGATCACAGCCACCTTCATGCCTTTAGACGGCTTGAGCGCAGGCACATAGCGTGTCTTGGCGTCTAGGTCAAGATCGCCCACAAAGCGCTTGATCGAGTTGATGGCCACCGGCTTCTCGTCGACATCTTTGCGCTTGCACTCGGGTTCGCAAGGATGCTCGCACACCCGGCCGATTACAGCGGGCAGCGGGCAGTCCTCCTTGATCAACCTGAGAGCTTCCTGGTACTTGCCGTTGCCAGCCAGGCGCACATAGCCCTCGACGTTGATGTGGGCCGGGCACTTGGCGACGCACGGCGCATACTTCTGCTTCTCCTCTGCAAACTTGCCGGCCACAGCGTTGCAGCCATTGCAGAGCTCCTGGTCAATGCACACAATGCCGCTTTGCGCATCCTTTTTGACTGCACCTTCCGGACAGGCGGCCACGCACAACGGGTCAGGACAGTGCTGGCAGGGAACTACCCAAGTATCCATAGCCACGTGCGGGTAGGTACCGTTCCAGCGATTCTCGACGCGGAGGTAGTACGGCATCTGATTGGGCACAGCCTCGGCCGGGTCAACCAACTCGTGAAAGTTCCTACAGGCCACGATACAGGTCTTGCACCCGATGCAGCGAGCCAAATCAATCGCGAGACCTAGTTGTTTCATCGCTTCCCCCTATTTTCCAATCCTGACGCGCGTAGAAACGTGCGATTCGCCAGCGACCACATCCTGCCACTCCAGGGTTGATCCCGCATCGGGGATCAACAGGTTGTCGCTGACGCCTTTGCCCAGGGTAGCCACACGACCGATAGTAGAGCCAAAGCCATGCGCCATGCCCACACAGTCGGGCCGGATGCCCTCGGTCAGCCTGGCCGCAATGCTCACCTTGCCACCTTTTGGCGACTCTACTTTGACAATCTCACCATCGGCAATGCCGAGTTCCTTAGCCGTGGCGGTATTGATGAGCAGGTAGTTCTCATGCATGCCCGAGACCGAGTCGCGCAGGTGCGGGTTGTTGTGTGTCCACTGCCCGGAACCCTGGTGGAAGATCGTACGGTAGGACACCAGGATAAACGGGTACTCCTTGACATTCACCGCGTACTCGGGTGCGGTGCCAGGACGAGGCCAGGCCTGGTACGCCGGGGGCCCCTCCAGGTCCTCCCAGTACAGGTGCGCTTTCTTACTGGGTGTACCAAGACCGCCCTGTCTGTACTTGTAAAAGCCCATCGTGCCTGGGGACCACAGGCCACCCATCTTCTGCAGCTTTTCCACCGAGAGCCCAAGGCCAGCAAGCTGGGTGTCGTAGTAAGCGACGTCGTCTTTGAACTGGAAGTACTCCGGCACAAGGCGCTTGCCCAGCTCGATGAACACGATGTTGGAGTGACGGCACTCGCCAGGCGACTCCACCACGGGCTGGCGCAGAGCCAAGCCATGGCCAAAGTTGTACCACCAGGGCATGTACAGCAGTTCCCAGCGCTCAAAGTAGGACTTGTCAGGCAGCACCAGGTCAGCGTACACGCTGACCTCGGACATCATCAGCTCAAAGCAAACCAGGAGTTCGAGCTTGTAGTTGCCGTCCTTGTCCTTCATGCGCACGGCCTGTTGCCACTCGCTCTGGCCCATTTCCGTCAGGGCAGGGTTACACTCTGCCAGGATCAACACCTTCAGACCGTCGTCCTTGATGGCTTGCGCCTGGTACCAGGTGGGCTCCATGATGAAGGAGTACTTGTCGAACACGGCACGGTTGGGACCCGTGCGATGAAAACCCAACTCCATCAGGTCCACTCCCGGAGGTGCGGGGGGCACACCGGCCAACGGGGTCAGATCGGGAAATGGCTGGCCGCCGGGATTGTCCACATTGCCAGTGACCGCCAGGAAGATGCACCAGGCGTGGCCCCAGTCCAGGGCCTGCCCCAGCATGATGCCCTTGAAGCTGTCTACGCCTACCGACGGTGCCTTGGCGCACTGCTCAGCCAATCGCTTGATGACGACCGGCTCCACTCCGCAGATCTCGCTCATGGCTTCAGGGGTCTTGTCCGCGATCCAGGCTTTGAGCTTCTCAAAGTCGCCCTCGCGAACCCAGTTCTCCACGAACTCTTTGTTGTAGAGACCTTGAGCGATGATGTGGTTGGTCATGCCCAGGAAAAAGGCCGTGTCGCCGCCGGGCTTGATGGGGATCCACTCATCGGCTTTGGCCGCATCCGCGGTGAACAGAGGGTCGAGCACGATCAATTTCGCCCCACGCGCCTTGGCATCGAGAATGTCCTTGGGAACAGCGGCATTGTCCAGCCCGCCGAAAGCGTGCCGGCCGGACAGAATCATGATCCCGTCCTTGGGCACAGTGAAGAACGCCGGCGGGATGTGGTGGTTCGGGACTCCGCCGAACGTTTTGAGGAAGGCCACAATCTTGGCCGAGTCGCAGTGGGGCAGTGCGGTGTTGATGAACCCGCCATAAGCGTTGAGGAAACGCCACTTGGGGTCCGTAATGCTGTGAGGGAAGAAACTGGCCGTAAGCTTGTGGGCTTCGCCCCGATCCTTGAGTTCGCGGAGTTTGTTGGTCAGAATGTTCATGGCCTCGTCCCAGGTGATGCGCTCGAACCTGGCCTCGCCTCGCTCGCCCACACGCTTCAATGGGTATTTGAGCCGATCCGCATTGTACTGCGTGGCAGGTCCAGACATGCCTTTGACGCATGCCTTGCCATGTGATCTGGGATTGCCACGGATTTCCTTTACCTTGCCATCCTCCACCCTGGCCAGGATGGCGCATTCGGCTTTGCACTGATAGCAGACGGTTGGAATCCATTGGGAATTGCCCATATGTCCTTTCTCCAATCTCCGTTCGTGTGTACCTTGCATAGCCATCTGAGTCAACCTCGGGTATGCGCTACGATGCCTGTGCTCTCACCTCCCTTCTTCGACGAGACAACAAGCAACAAAAAAGAACCGATTCTCGACAGTCGCAGCGACCGTCGGAGAATCGCCTCCTTTGCAAACACGGCAGGCGCAGGGATTGCTCCTTGCACCCTATCGTCTCCACGCTCCCAGAGGGAGCGAGAAGATCGGAGGACTGGGCTGCTTTGCTAGCCCTCACATAATGAGTTGGAGAAATCTAACTGGAAAGGAACTGGCTCGATATCCCTGCGAGCGCCGTGGAAATGGAGCGCCCCATGCGACGCAGCTCTGTAGTGCTAGTCTACCACAAGCAGGGCCATCTGTCAACTGTGCAGAAATTCGTCTCCCAATTCCATCTTCATACATGGCCCTCTAACCGGCAGGGGCCGTTTTGCACCAACTGGCTGTGAGCAGTATCATTGCCTGCAAGGTGAGTTATCACTACAACGAGGATGTGAGACATGCACTTGACCGCACTAGAGGAAATCGTGATGACGGCCATTCACTATGTGGTACCTCTGGTTGAGGCCTGCGGCGCCTTCGTCATCATGCTGGGAGTCATCCGCACCATGGTCTACCACTTCCGCCGCCTCTTCTCCTTTGAGCCTGAATGTGTGGCCAGGGCACGCCTGCAACTGGTGGAGAGCCTAGTCATGGGTCTGGAGTTTCAGGTGGCAGCGGACGTCCTCAAGACGGCCATTTCTCCCACCTGGGACGACTTCCTGCGCCTAGCGGCTCTGATCGCCCTGCGCACGGTACTAGGTTTTGTGTTGGAGCGCGAGGCCCGTAACCTGTGCTGCGAGACCAACTCCGCCACCAACCGGAAATCCGAGCCAGCAATGACCGAGGTGTAGGTCCCAGTCCCTGCACTGACCTCGATGAGGGTAATTCAGGCCCTGCATCCCTGGCCAGGAGGGTGCAGGCCCCCAGCATCTGTGGGAGGAGGCTCCTCATGAGACTGAACTGCGTACGCCCGTGGACCGTGGCTCGGCTCTCTGGCGAAGGAGTTCTCGCACCTGATCGAGCTCTTCGGCGGTGTTGACATTGAAGAAGGACAGGTGCTGGGGATCAAACGTCTCAATCTCCTGCTGCTCGATGTAGCGAACCCGCACCTGGTGGAAAAAGCCGATCACCCGGCGTCCCTGCCGGTTCAGCAGGTCGGCAATGGGCTGTGTGCAGGTCTGGCTGTAGATGGCGTGGAGGGGCTCCACGTTCTCGCCCACACGGGGAATCACCACGTCAAAGTTGGCCGATAGCAGGATCATATAGCGCAGCAGTTCCAGGTTGAGAAACGGCATGTCACAGGCCACGAACAACCCCCGACTGTTGCGCATGTGCTGCAGACCTGCATAGATCCCTCCCAAGGGCCCTACGCCGGGGCA
>Ga0194112_10011538_pt1 | contig 10924 bp, 7 predicted proteins | sample TA2MahC400mmetaG_FD_146191 | JGI IMG/M metagenome (GOLD analysis project Ga0194112, IMG submission 146191) | Freshwater microbial communities from Lake Tanganyika, Tanzania - TA2015016 Mahale Deep Cast 400m | ecosystem: Environmental > Aquatic > Freshwater > Lake | place: Tanzania: Lake...
AAAATTCTAGAAAGTTATTCTGGATGTTCTTTAGCTGAGCGTTTCATAAAAGTCGGAGATTTTGTTATTGAAGATGCATCTAATCTGAAAGCCAATGATTTTTTAAGAAAAATTAGACAGGGAATTGAAAAAATAGTTAACTCGAAAAGAGAATTTTTGGAAACTATCAATTGACATCAATTATTTTTATAAACTCAAAAGGGCCCAATAAAAAATGACAATCAAATACAATGGTCATACTTTTCTTAGTGATGAAGATTTAAAAGTTCATCTTCTTGGAATTTGGCCATGTATTGAATTGCAGAATCCTGACTTAAAAAGAAGATTTGAAATAGAAACAGGCAGGGATTTTTTAGGTGGTGATGAACTTATTTCTTATGCACAATCACTTGTTTCAAGAGGAATGGATCTTGCAGAATTAGAAAAAGAAATTAAAAGAGACATGGAGGATCCTACTAAAGGAAGTGTAAAAGAAACTGTTTTTAAAAAAACTTCAACAGGAATTGGAAGAGGACATTCTTTAGGAGGATTATCTGGTGTTGTTCTTGGAATTTCAGGAACAAAGATGATTGATTCAGGTCTTACAGGACTTGTAGCATCTCGTTCTCTTGTAACAAGCAGTAGAAGAAGAGAGACAACTGCTGAAGAAATAGTAATTCCTGCTGCTTTTGTACATAGAGAAGAATTATTAAAAGAATATCTGAAAACTTCTTGTGAAGTTTTTGACTTAGCTGCTCAATTTAAGAATAGATTCAAAAAACTAGGTGGAATTGAAACATTCAATAAATTGATTCCTTATAATAATCCAGCTGATTTATTTATTGTTCTGCCTTTAGATACTCTTGCTACTCTAGCTTTTGAAGTTGATTATGACAGAAAAAATAGCAATGGAAGATTTGTTCCAAGAGAAATACACTCACTTGTAGACGAAATTGAAGATAAAGTAGAAAGTGCTGGAATGGATATAATGTTCGAACAAAGAAGGAAAGTTCCAAGAGATACTTATTTTCACTACACTGTTTTCAAAGATCCTTCTCTTAAGAGTTCTGCATTAGAAGAAGCTGAAATGAGGAGCATGCCTTTAGAACCCCTAGTCATAGACTCTTCTTCTAGATTTACTCCTGAATTTTTAAAACAATTTGATAAATTGAGAAAACTCGCTGAAAAAAATATGCAAATATCTGAACCAGAGGAGCTTGCTGAAAAAGCTCTGCATTATATGTATGCCTTAAGAAATTTTGTCGGAGAGTATAATGAAAATGTTCGGGTTAAAATTTTAGATAGTTTATCTTGGAGAGTTTGGTCTGAACAAAAAAGACATGCAACTTTAAGACAAAATGTAGAATCAATTTATTCTGCAAGTGAAAGAGCTTCAAGAAAAATGCAGGAGCTTTGGCCTTCAATAAAAAAAATGTATTCTTCTGCTATTTTTTCTCCCTCAGAATGGGAAAGCACCCTCAAAGAAGCTGAAGAAGTAATGATTATTGATGATAGAATGAAAAAACAACCAGAGCTTCTTGTACCTTATGTTTATTTCACAGCAAAACAATTAGATTTGTTTAGAAGAATAACAGACTCGGGAATATCTGCAAGAGATGCACTTTATATTGTTCCAAAAAACATAAGAGTTAGAACACTTGAACATTATGATTTGATTAATTTAATTGATTTGGAATTTCCATTGAGATTATGCAATACCTGCGAACCTGAAAGAAAAGCAAGTTCCTGGAAAAAGAGAGATGCAATAGTAAAAGTTCTGCCTGAATTAGATTATCTTTTGTATCCTAAATGCAGTGTTGGATTTTGCACAGAAGGAAATTATTGCGGGCACATAACAAACCGAAGAGAATATAATCAGGAGCTTCACGAGCAAACCAAAAAAAGCATGCTTAGTAGAGATTAAATTTATTAGAAAAATTATTTTTTATTTCTTATTCCGCGCATCCTATTCGTTATAAATAGATTTTTTAGACTTCCGTCTAATTCTGAAGATTGATTAAGATTTCTAAACCAAATTTGCCTGACGAAAGGTTTTTTCTGTTTATTGACATATTCTTTATTTACAGCAGAAATCGGCATTTTTTTAATTCCAGATTCTATTAAAAATTCCCCATAATTTCTTGCATTATCCTCTCCTTCAAAAGTCCAAACAGTTAAAGCTTCAGAATCTAATCTATTTGTTGGAATTTCAATTGACTCCTTGGGATATTCAATTGAATCTCTTAGAGCTCTTTCAATTTGTTTTTCAGTAGGATAAAATTCTTTTCCTTGTCTGTCTAATTTTGTTGCTTCTTCAGCGAATTTCAAAATTGGAGAATTTCTAACTAATCTATTTTCTCCAGAAGGAATATAAAGAATTGCTTCTCTCACCCAATTTCCGTGTTCAGAAACATCATGTTCTTTTCCATATTGAATTCTTAAATTTGAGTTTTGAGCTAAAGAAATAATCTTGTATTTTTTACTTCTCAGTTGAGAAAGTGCATCAGCAAAAGGAGCATTAAGCACCACAGACTCAATTCCTCTTGATTTTATATCTTGATTACATTTCATTAAAATCCCAAAAAATAAGGTTTTATAAGAATTTAGTTAATTTAGGATATAGTATTTATTCTGTTTTTCTTTTTATTTTTGGAAAATATTTATAAATAACTCTTTTTCTTAAATAGAATTGGATAAATTAAAATGTCACAAAATGTTACTGAAATTGTAAATGCCAAGGAATTTGACTTATTTGTTAAAAAAGGAAATGTATTAATTGATTTTTACGCTGATTGGTGCATGCCTTGTCTGACAATGAGTCCTGTTTTTGAAGAGCTTTCAAAAAAATTTAAAGGTAAAATAAAATTTGGAAAAGTTGACATCAGTGAAAATCGAGAATTAGCTCAAAAATTCAAAATAAGCTCTATTCCTAATTTTATTTTTCTAAAAGACGGTAAAATCAAAGAGCAATTTATCGGAGCAAGATATTTGGAAGATTTCGAGGCAAAATTGAAGAATTGCTTGTAATTTTGAAATCAATTCTTTTCTAAACCCATAAAAGAATTTTTAAATGTGACTTTATTTAAGTAGCTACGGAGGCTCCGTAGCTCAGTCTGGCAGAGCACTGGACTTTTAGGCTTGACAATTGTCTTCCTGTTTTAGGACATGTCTCAAAGCAATCCAGGTGTCGTGGGTTCAAATCCCATCGGGGCCATTTGGGATTTGAATAGAATAATAAAAAATGGGTAGTTTATTTCGAAATTTTCCGTACACAATGCTTTTAGGATTAACAGGAATACTACTAGGAGCAATAATCCCTCTAAGCCTAAGTTACTTTGTTGACTATAATCTTTCATTAAGTTTAAGCCAAGATCCTCTAACAATTATTTTTGATTATTTCAAAGATTATCTGGATGTCATTTTAAAAGGCATAGCTTTAGCAGGAATTCTTGGATTAATATTTGCTTTTATTGGTTTTATTATTGATAATTCTCGTAAAAGATATTGAGTTAAGCTGAACTAAAGAGCCCACCGAGCTCACCAAAAGGTTTTTAAACAAAAATTTGGTATCTTTTATTATTGATAAGTTATTAAAATAATTTATAAATAACTCTCTTATTCGCGCTTATCGACGAAGAGATATAAAGATTTATCGGATAGACACCACTATGCACATTCTTCAGCCCAAACACACCAAACTTAAAGACAAAGAAGTCCAAGAACTATTGGAAAAATTTAATGTTTCTAAGGCTCAATTACCTAAAATTCTTTACGGAGATCCTGCTTTGCCAGAGGGTTGTGAAATAGGGGACATAGTCAAAATAGAAAGAAAAGAAGAAGATAAGACTTATCTATATTATCGTGTTGTTGTTTAGAAAATTGTCTTATAAAATTAGATAGAATAAATTAAAACTTCAAAATTCCATGCAAAAAAATCAGCACATAATTGTAAAAAACTATCTCAATGAACATTCTTTAGTAGAATCTAACATCACTTCTTTCAATAATTTTCTGGAAAAAAGAATGCAAGAGATTGTAGGTGAAATTTCTGAAACAATTTCTTCTGAAGATTTTGAAATTAGACTTGGAAAAATAACTGTTGGAAAACCCATAGCAATAGAAGCAGATGGAAGTTCTTCATTAATAACGCCTGCTGAAGCTAAGATAAGAAATCTTACATATGCTGCTCCGATTCATCTTGAAATAAGTGTAAAGAAAGATGATCAGATTGATTCTGAAGTTGTTGAAATAGGAAAAATACCAATAATGGTGAAAAGCAAGGCGTGCAATACCTCTGGAATGTCCCGAGAAGAATTAATTAAAACATATCACGACCCCCTTGACCCTGGCGGATATTTTCTAATAAAAGGCAATGAAAGAGTTATGATAATGTCAGAAGATCTTGCAGAAAATCAGCCATTTATAGAAAATAATTCAAAAAATGACTTAACTCTGAAATTATTTTCTTTAAGAGGAACATATAGAATTCCCATTTTAATCTCTGAAGACAAAGAAGGAATTTTTAATGTTTCATTCAGTAAATTTAAGAATATTCCAGCAATTGTTCTTCTAAAAATTCTTGGAATGACTAAAGAATCAGAAATTCAGAGTTACATGGGAAAAGAAACAGATTCTGTCATTGTAAATCTTTACGAATTTGTTAATCTTGCAACAAAAGAAGATGCTATGATGTATGTTGCTGAGAAAGCAAATCTTCACGGAACAAAAAAAGAAATTCTCGACAGAGTTAAACAAAGAGTTGATTCTTATTTGCTTCCGCACATTGGACAAAAAAAAGAAGATAGAATAAAAAAAGCAATAACTCTCTGCAAATTAATCAAGCATTTTTTAGTTGCTAAGGAAAATCCTCATTTAAGAACAGACAAAGATCATTATGCAAATAAAAGAGTAAGGCTTTCAGGTGATTTGCTTGCAACTCTTTTTAGAGTTAATCTTGGAATTCTTATAAGAGATATTCAATATTCTCTGCAAAAAGTAACAAAAAAGAAAAAATATTTCTCAATAAAAATAATCGCAAAGTCTACATTGTTTTCTCATCGAGTTGAATCAGCAATTGCAACAGGAAGTTGGATAGGTGAAAGATCTGGAATAACTCAGAATATGGATAAGACTAATTATTTAGCTATAATTTCTCAGCTTCAAAGAGTTTCAAGCATGCTTCAAAGCAGCCAGGAAAACTTTTTAGCAAGAACACTTCATCCAACTCATTATGGAAGATTTTGCCCTATTGAAACACCTGAAGGTACTGAAATTGGTTTAAGAAAAAATCTCGCGATTCTTGCGCAGGTATCAACAAGAGCTGATTTAGATGAAGAAAAATTTCTGAAAGAAACAAAATCCCTGGATTTAATTAGAGAGGGAATTGGAGAAACAGATATTTTCTTCAATGGAATATTCTTCGGCTGCACAAATTCTGCAGAAGATTTTGTAAAAACTCTGAGAGAAAAAAGAAGAAAAGGAGAACTTCCGATTCAAATAGGCATAAAATATGACAGACACTTTAATCATATTTTTGTTTCAACAGAACCAGGAAGAGTTTTAAGACCTTTAATAATTGTGGAAAATGGATGTTCAAGATTAAAAAATGAGCATCTTATAAGAATAGAGAGGAATGAAATCAACTGGAAAGATTTAATTCATGAAGGAATAATAGAATATTTGGACGCGGCTGAAGAAGATAATACTCTTGTTGCTCTTACTGAAGATAAACTAACACCTGAACACACTCATTTAGAAATAGATTTTACTGATTTGATGGGTGTTGTTACAGCTCTTGTTCCTTATGGAAATCATGATCAAAGCTCGAGATTAAATCGTGGAAGTAAAACACAAAAACAAGCTCTTGGATTATATGCTGCAAACTATCTTTCAAGAATGGACACAGATGTTTCGATTCTTCAATATCCGCAAAAACCAGTTGTGCGAAGTTTTGTTTATGATACTCTCAATATTTATCCTTCTGGACAAAATTTAGTTGTTGCAATTATGACTTATGAAGGATATAATATGGAAGATGCTCTTGTTCTGAACAAAGGAAGTGTAGACAGAGGTGTTGGAAGAAGCTATTATTTTCGACCTTATAGTGCTGTTGAAATGAATTATGCAGGAAGTTTGAAAGATGAAATAGCAATTCCTGAAAAAGATGCTTCTGGATATAAAACAGAAGCAAGTTATCGTTTCCTTGAAACAGATGGAATAGCTTATCCTGAAGCAGAGGTTGGAGAAGGAGAAGTTTTGATAGGAAAAATGTCTCCTCCTAAATTCTTGTCTGAAGCAAGAGAGATTACAATAAGAACAAAAAAAGAATCCAGTGTTTCTATGAAGCAGGAAGAAAAAGGTGTTGTTGATTCTGTAGTAATCACTGAAGATGATGGTGGAAACAAAATTGTTCAAGTGAAAACCCGTGATTTAAGAATTCCCGAAATAGGTGATAAATTTGCAACAGCCCATGGACAAAAGGGTGTTCTTGGTTTGATTGCAGAAGAAGAAGACATACCATTTACATCCAAGGGCATAAGGCCTGACATTATATTTAATCCTCATGGATTGCCAAGCAGAATGACTGTTGGATACTTGCTTGAATTATTAGCTGGAAAAGTCGGATGTTTGAAAGGAGAAATAATGGATGGTACATCTTTCTCTGGAGTAGGAAAAGAAGAACTTGAAGAGCAAATGGAAAAACTTGGATTTAGATATGATGGAAAAGAAACAATGTATAATGGAATAACTGGAAAGAAAATAAAGGCAAAAATATTTATCGGAAATCTTTATTATCTTAAATTAAGACACATGGTTGGAAATAAAATTCATGGAAGAGCTTCTGGAAAAGTTGCTCTGCTTACAAGACAACCTGTCGAAGGACGTGCAAGAGGTGGTGCCTTAAGACTTGGAGAAATGGAGCAGCAAGCTCTTGTTGCACACGGAGCATCTCTTCTTTTGAAGGAAAGATATGATTCTGACAAAGTTCTTCTTCCAATATGTATACACTGCGGCTCTATTGCATTAGAAGACAGCATAAGAAACAAAAAAATCTGCCCGATTTGTGCAAGTGAAGAAGTTGAAATGATTGAGATTTCATATGCATTCAAACTTCTGCTTGAAGAATTGCAAGGACTTCACATTCATACAACATTTAATCTAAAGAATAAATATGAATAAAATGAAACCAATACGAAAAAAAGTAAGCCAGATATCATTTGCTTTACTTAGTCCTGAGAAGATAAAGAAAATATCTGTTGCAAAAATCGTAACACCAGAGCTTTATGATATTGACGGATATCCTGTTGATGGCGGATTAATGGATTTGAGATTAGGTGCTATAGATCCAGGTGTTCGATGTAGAACATGCGGAGGACGGTTAAAAGAGTGTTTAGGGCATTCTGGAAGCATTGATCTTGCAAGACCTGTAATTCATCTTAAATATGTTCCAGTAATTGAATTGTGCCTGAGGGCTTTCTGTTATGATTGCGGAAAATTGATGCTGAGTGAAAAAGATGTTGAAAAATTAACACCAAGCCAAAGAGTTAAAAAAGCAAAAGATTGCAAAAAATGTCCGCATTGCGGAAATGCTCAGGAAAAAATAAAACTTGACAAGCCAACCACATTCTACAAAGGAAAAATAAGAATTTCTCCTATTGAAATAAGAGAAATTTTAACAAAAATCAGTGACGAGGAACTGAAAAACATCGGAATAAATTCAAAGAATTTCCGGCCAGAATGGGCTGTTTTAACTGCTTTGCTTGTTCCACCTGTAACAGTTAGACCGAGTATAATTCTTGAAAGCGGTGAAAGAGCTGAAGATGATTTATCACACAAATTATCAGATATCATAAGGGCAAATCAAAGACTTTGGGAAAATCTTAATGCAGGTGCTCCTGAAGTAATTATAGAAGATTTGTGGGATTTATTACAATTTCATGTAACAACATTTTTTGACAATACAATAACAAGAATTCCTCCTGCAAGACATCGGTCAGGACAACCTCTTAAAACAATTACCGAAAGAATTAAAGGAAAAGAAGGAAGAATTAGAAAAAATCTTGTTGGTAAAAGAGTGAATTATTCTGCAAGAACAGTTATTTCTCCAGATCCGTCAATAGAAATTAATGAGGTTGGTGTTCCTTATGAGATTGCCAGAATTGTTACGGTCGCTGAAACAGTCAATGATGTTAATATTGAAAGAATGAAAAAATTAGTGGAAAAGGGTTCTGAATATCCTGGTGCAAATTATGCGATAAGACCTGATGGAAAAAGAAAAAAAATAACAGATGAACTTAAAGAAGAAATAATCAATGAACTTACGCCTGGTTATAAAATAGAAAGACATCTTCAGAACAAAGATATTGTTTTATTTAATCGACATCCAAGTCTTCACAAGGGAAGTTTAATGGCTCATTATGTAAGAATTCTTCCAGGAAGAACATTTAGATTGCATCCTGCTGTTGCAACACCTTATAATGCTGATTTCGACGGTGATGAAATGAATATTCACAGCCCTCAGACAGAAGAAGCTAGAGCTGAAGCAAAGATACTTTTAGAAGTTAAAAAAAATTTGATTTCTCCAAAAAACAATACAAATTGGGTTGGATGTGTTGGTGATTCTATCACAGGAGGATATCTTCTTGGATTAGATGAATTTTCCAGAGAAGAGGCAAATCAAATTCTTTATAGAGCTGGAGTTGAGCAATCTTTTTCTAAAAAAACAATTTCAGGAACAGAGATATTTTCAAAAATACTTCCAAAAATTGATTTTGCTAATGATTTCGTAAAAATTCAAGACGGAGAAATAATCAAAGGCATAATTAACAAAAGTTTATTTGGAGATGAAGAAGGTGATTTAATTAAAGAAATTGATAAAAAATTTGGAAGAAATTCTGCTTTTGAAACAATAAAAAAAGCTTTTGACATTGGTAAGAATCATCTTAGTGAAAGAGGAATAAGTATTTCTTTAAGTGATCTTGATGTAAAAGAAAATGTTATAGAAGCAAGTAATGAAATAATTAAAAAAGCAGAAGAAAAAGCTCAGGAAGTTATTGAAGCTTATAACAATGGAACACTTGAGATAATACAAGGTAAGACTCTTGAAGAATCAAGAGAAATAAGAATACTTAGAATTCTTAATGAAATTAGAACAAAAATAAGTGAAATTATTAAGAAAGAATCTTCAGAAAATAATCCGGTCACGCACATGATTCGTTCTGGAAGCGGAGGAAATATTTTGAATATTACACAAATGGCTTGCTGTGTTGGACAACAGGATTTGGAAGGAAAAAGAATTGATATTGGTTATACTAACAGAACACTTCCTTTCTTTAAGGAAGGTGATTTATCTCCAAGAGCCAAGGGATTTATTAGAAGTCCATTCACAAAAGGTTTGGAGCCAGATGAATTTTTCTTCGGTGCAATGACAGGAAGAGCAACACTTATGGATACTGCATTAAGAACACCTAGGTCTGGATATCTTTACAGAAGACTTGCAAATGCTCTTCAGGATTTAAGAAAAGAATATGACGGCACAGTAAGAGACAGCAACAATAACATAATTCAATTTGTATATGGTGATGACAGACTTGATCCTGCAAAACTTCATTTGAATGAAGAAATGGAGCCTGGAGAAGCAATTGGAATAATAACTTCACAGTCATTTGGAGAACCTTCTACACAAATGGTTCTTAGAACTTTCCACTTTGCAGGTATTTCTGAAATGCAGGTTACTCAGGGTTTGCCAAGACTTATCGAAATTTTCGATGCAAGAAAAAAACCCTCTTCTCCAAAAATGGAGATATATTTCGAAAAAGAATATAATAACGAGGAAGATGCTAAGATTTTTGCTGAAAAAATAAGAGAAGTTACAATAAAAGATCTTGCTTCTGAGATTAATCTTGATTTCAGCGGTAAGAAAATAGAAATAAAAATTGATAAAGAAGGGATGAGGCACAGTCATATAAATCTGAAGAAAATTGTTGATAGTCTGCATAAGTCTGGATTTTCTGCAAAAGAAAAAGGAGATTTGATAAGTTTGAATGTTTCTGAAAAAGGATTTAAAGAAATTTATCAGTTCAAAGAAAAACTCAAAAAAACAGTTATTTCCGGTATAAAAGGAATAAAACAAATTTTAGTTGTTAAAAAAGACAGAGATTATGTTACAATGACTTTAGGAACTGATTTGAAAAAGATTCTTGAAATGAAAGAAGTTGATAAGGCTAGAACAATTTCAAATGATTTCCACGAGGTTGCAGGAGTTCTTGGAATAGAAGCTGTAAGACAATTAATAATCTATGAAATTCAGGAAGTTCTTAATACTCAGGGATTAAATATTGACAAAAGACATTTGAAATTTATTGCAGATGCTATGACAAGTTCTGGCGAAGTTAAAGGTGTGACAAGAATTGGAATTATTTCTCAGAAATCTTCTATAATTGCAAGAGCAACATTTGAGACACCTGTAAAGCAGTTTGTGAATGCAACAATAAAAGGAAACAAAGATAATCTGTCAAGTGTAATTGAAAATATTATACTTAATCAGCCTGTTCCTGTTGGAACAGGATTACCTGGGCTTTTAGTTAAGGTTATTGGGCCATTAACAAAAAAAGATTCTGAAAAAAAGCCTGCAAAGAAAGAAGCAATCAAAGAAGTGAGTGGATGAGGTTTCTATTCTCTGTTTTTAATTTCTTTTGAGATTTTTCCAAGAAATTTATCTAATGTAGAATTTTTTAATTTTCTATCACTCTTTATTCTTATTGCGAGTTTTCCTGTTTTTTCTTCTTTATCTCCAATAGTGATAATATAAGGAATTCTCATCATTTCTGCTTTTCTAACTTTTGAAGACATTGTAGTTGAATCAAAATCTTCGTCAATTCTGATTTTCGGAAGAGCTTCTTTAATTTTCTTTATTATTTTTTGAGCGTATTTTATATTTCTATCA
>Ga0194112_10011541_pt1 | contig 10923 bp, 7 predicted proteins | sample TA2MahC400mmetaG_FD_146191 | JGI IMG/M metagenome (GOLD analysis project Ga0194112, IMG submission 146191) | Freshwater microbial communities from Lake Tanganyika, Tanzania - TA2015016 Mahale Deep Cast 400m | ecosystem: Environmental > Aquatic > Freshwater > Lake | place: Tanzania: Lake...
ATGCTGTTGAGCGACCGCCGGTTCCCGTACCTGTATGCCAGTCCTGCGGTCACGCTGACGGTTGATCACATCACCTCTGTCTGCCAGGACATCGTGACGAACTACGAGGTGGACGGCCTGCACCTGGATCACATCCGTTACGCCGGGCCGGGGTTTTCCCGTGATCCCATCAGCGAGGCCCGTTTCGCCGAGGCCCGGATTCTGGATCCGAATCTTGCCTGGGAAGATTGGCAACGGGCGCAGGTGACGGGCCTGGTAGACCAAATCTATGGGCTTGCTGATAGGGACGTGATGCTGACGGCAGCGGTATGGCCCATTTATCGGGATTACTGGGACTGGATCACCAACGACGGTTATGACGGCTACTATCAGGATTCCCAGGGGTGGATGAGGGGAGAGCTGATTGATGGCATCGTTCCCATGCTCTATGCCAACCTGATCTCCCTGGCCGGTGAAGAGCCAGATGATTATCCCCTCCGCTTTGAGACCCTTATCCGTGACTTCGTGGCTGCGGACAACGGCCGCTTCGTGCTGGCCGGGATTTACGCCGGGACCTCACCTTCTCTGGCCCACTACGACGACTTCTCTGACATTGCCAGAAGCATCAACCTGGCCAGAGAGGCCGGTGCAAACGGCCAGGCCATCTTCTCCTACCGCCTGATCAACGAGCGCGATTACTGGGACGACTTCCGAAGCGGACCCTACGCCTGGCCCAGCGATGTCCCACCCATGCCCTGGAGATGATGCCAAACCCTCCTGTCATTGCGAGTTTTCCATGGCGCATCGCGCCATCCGTAGGGGGCAGAAGCCTGGGTATGGTTCGTAGTAACGACTTCAGTCGTCGCTGAGCGGCAAGGGCGACTAAAGTCGCCACTACGAACCAGCACAAAAACCGTGCCTCGCAATGACACGGGTTGTATGCTCGTACGCAAGAGAGCCGCTGATCACGATCAGCGGCTCTCTTGCCTCCCCCTCAGAGGGGGAGGGCTGGGGTGGGGGTGGCGGCGGCTATCTCCCCAGAATCTCCCCGGCCACGAGACAACGATGACCAGTGAAGCCCTGGCAGACCTGGGGCACATCCACGGGCAGCGTCAGACCGAGTTGGGCCAAAGCCCTGACCAGGTGACAAAGGGGCAGGCCCATAACGCTGGCGTAACATCCCTCTATCCGCTCCACGGGACTGAAGTTCTGGTGCTGGATGGCGTAGCCCCCAGCCTTGTCCAGGGGATCGCCACTGGCTACGTAGCGAGCTGCTTGCTCGTCGGTGTAGGCCCTCATCCAGACCGCGCTCTCGGCCAGCTCCGTGACGCCCCCACCAGCCCCCCCAACATTGGGGGGGAGAGAGGGGGGGAGCGGATAATAGACCGTCACTCCGCTGAAGACGGTGTGCTTTCGCCCCCGCAAGCGCCGCAGCATGGCTATAGCCTCGGCTTCGTCTGCTGGCTTACCCAGCACATCACCATCCACGACGACGGTGGTATCGGCAGCCACGATCAGTCCCTCAGGATAGGAGAGAGCCACCGCCCTGGCCTTGGCCAGGCTCAGGCGGCGGACCATCTCCTGAGGGCTCTCTCCCTCTCCGATTTCCTCGTCCACATCGGCCGTCGCAGTCACGAAAGGCACGTTCAAGAGGGAGAAGAGCTGCTGCCGTCGCGGCGAGGCCGAAGCCAAAACTAATCGCTCTGAGACCAACCTGCTTCCTGAATCGGCGTCAGAGACGCCTCCTACTGTTCCCCTCATGGAGTCACCATCGGCAACTGGGCAAAGTCATCGGGCGATAGGGCATCGAATTCGCTGGCGTCCACCATGCGGGGCGTGAAGCCGCTCAGGGCCTCCTCCTGGCTGACGGGAAAATCGGCGGGATAGGCCACGTCTACGATGCGAGGATGGGTGTTGCTGTTGGGCGGAGCGCCGCCCAGGCGCCACTGCTTGGCCGTGGTCTCCACGTCGCGGATGCGCCACACCCCGCTGCTGGGATAGCCCTCCTGGCTCATCACCACGCCCAGATAGCGCCACGACGCTGGATCGAGGGCCTCCACGCTCAGGCCCAGGCTGTCGGCGAAGACCTTCTTGGCCACGCGGATGGTGATCTTGTTCTGGCCGGGGTCGCTGACGATGTTCAGGGTGCTGATGTCGCCAATCTGCACCGGTTTGGGGGAATCGGCGGTGGGAGGCCCGTAGAGGCCGGGCGTCCAGCCCTCGGCCCAGATGGCGAATTCCCAGCCGCTGCCCACCGGCAGGGCGGCGTTGCGACCGGGCAACAGCTTGCGCTCGCCGCCCTCCGCGGCGTCAATGTACACGTCCAGGGCGTGGATGCCCATGCCGTTGGGCGCGCCCCAGTCGTTGTTGAGCTTGCCAGCAAAAGTGAAGCGGAAGATCAGGTTGTTGTCATTCTCAGCCACGGCGAACTCGGTCAGGTCGTAGGCGCGGGCGCTGAACACGGCGTCCAGGGGATAGGTGTAGTGGCCAGGCCCGTGATCGTCCTTTTCGGGGTCAACGACGGTGAGAATGGGCGTGGTCAGGCCCAGGTCGGGCACCACGAGTTGAGCGGGGCCAGCGCCCGGCACCGCCTGGATGTCACGCTCCTCACCCTCACTGACCACCGCCCGCAGTCTGAACACATCGCCAGCGTCGGGCTTGCCAAAGTCGGCGTAGGGGAGGGCCACTTCCAGCGTGCTGCCGAAGAGGCCGACTGGCAGGTCAGCAACGGCTTCGCTGTAGTTACCATCTTCCACGACGTAGAAGGTGGCGGTGGCAACATCGCCTTTGACCGTCACTTCCAGCAGCGTGTTGGCCCCGAAGCCCAGCAGGGTTTCCTCGGCGCCGATGCGGCTGAAGGGATTCTCGCTGCCACCGCCGGGCCGGGTCAGGTAGAAGCCGATGCGGGTCTCGTCGCTCACCCCTGTACTGAGCGAAGCGAACGTATCGGCCCAGGGCTGGCGAGCGTCCCCCCGCAGGTACAGGTTTTCGGTGTCGAAGCCGTACCAAAGTTGGGCGATGATGCCATCCTCTTCGGTGTAATAGCCCCCACCTTGCCACTCCTCTTCCCCAACCAGGCCATCAATAGTCGGCGTGATCACCGCCGAGGCGCCGGCCACCGGAGCCACGGGAGTTTGAGGGATCACCGGCACTTTGAGGAAGGCGGGCACCGGCTCGCCCATCAGCTCGTACACCCGTTGCAGGGTCAGCCGGAATTGTAGGTCGAAGCTGGCGTCGTCGCCGCTGTTCTGATCGGCGCCGTACCACCAGAACCAATCGCTGCCCTCAGCGGTGTAGATGGCGTCCATCACCGCGGCCAGGGTGTCCTCGTCCAGCCCTTTCTTGCGTCTCTCCACGAACTCCCGCACCCGGCCCAGGTAGTCCCAGGCGCGGTTTTCTTCGTCCTCGCCGATCCAGGTCAGATAGTCGGGGCTGACCCAACTGCCGGCCCACAGTTGTTCGATCCTGGGTTGATCGGGGAATTGGGACACGTAGGCACTGGGCGTGATGGTACGAATGGTCCCCTTGGCCTGCTCTTCCTGCAGCAGGCGGTACATGTTGTGCAGGAACTCCTTGCCGTCGTTGGGATAATGCTCCCAGGCGTTTTCCCCATCCAGAATCACGCTGACCAGGTGGGGGCCCGTCGCCCCGCTCTCTTGTAGTCGGGCGCGGATGTCCAGGATGCGGCCCACGAAGTCCTGGGCGGCAGCCAGGCCCTCGCTGCCGCTGTAGGTGAAGCCGACTTTATCGCTGATGACCTTGTCGCGGAACACGACGTAAAGCTGAGGGTCCTGCGGCCGGTCCTGGACGATGTAGGGCCGATAGAGCAAATCGGGCTCCTGAACCACCTCGCGAGCATCCCGGGGGAAGCTCTTCTTACCCAGGCTGCGGGCCAGTACTTCCTCGTCGCTGGCCATCCACTGGATTCCGCCGCGACTGACCAGGCCCACCATCTCTTGGGCCACAGCGCCCTCAGCCGGCCACATGCCCCTGGGCGGGCGGCCGAAGGTCTGGTTGTAGAAGTCTACTCCCATCTCGAATTGGGCCACGGCGTCGCGGGGATAGCTGAAGCGGGGTGGCAACTCGATGTCGGGCACGGCCACGCGGGCCAGGGCGGTGTCTATCAGCAGGGGCAGGATGGGGTGGAAGAAGGGGGTCATGGTCACTTCGATGCGGCCCTCGTCCTGCAGGCGCTTGTGGAGCGGAATGACCTCGGCCACCAGGCGGACGTGTTTGTTCAGAACAGTGGCCTTGTCCTCCTCGGCGAAATATCGCCCCTGGGCCACCAGGATGGCCAGTGGTTCTTCGGCCAGCCAGTCGGGATCGGTCCAGGCCAGGTTGAACAGCACCTGCAGGTCGTGCCAGGTCGAGGTATCCCAGTTGGCGCTATTCTCTCGGTCGTCGGCGATTTCTTGATAGCGGGGGAAGCGGGCGATGATGCGGGGGTTGATGTCGAAGAAGCGGCTGCGGATAAAGTCCTTCTGCTCGTCGGTCAACCTCCCAGCGGGGATCACGGTGTGCACCGTGTACAAGTCCCTGGCCCCGCTTTCCAGGTCCAGCAACTGCCGCAGCAGCGAGGGCGTCAGGTTGAAGGTGGCCTGGATGTCGGGATACTGCTCCAGCATGGCCGCCATGTCCACGTAGTCCTTGGCAGCGTGGACGCGCACCCAGGGCTTCTGGTAGACGCCCGTGGCCGGATCCTTGAAGTAGAGCGGCTGATGCTGGTGCCAGATGATGGCCAGGTACAGCGGCTTTTCAACCGCTGGCGTAGGCTCCGCCGTAGGCGGTGGCGTGGTCGGTTCGGGAGTCGGGGTGGGAGCCGGAGTGGGCGTTTGCCGGCACCCGGCCACTAGCAGAGCCAGCAGAAAAGCCAATGCGAGAACGCCTTTCAGAAAACGTGATCGCAGGTTCATCTTGACCTCCTTCATGCTATCTTGCCCATAATCCACCCGTCTCAGTCATCCAATCCGCTATCCTGTCAACTGCTCCCGCCACGTCGCTGTCCGAGATGTCCAGGTCCAACGCTGGCAGGATAGATTCACCAACCAGACGGCGCAACAATTCCTGCTCCTTGATAAACACTTGCAGGTCGTCGTACTGGGCCGGGTTGCCTGAGACCTTGATTCTCGCCGCGCGGGCCTGTTCGAAGGATTCCGGCGTCCGCGTGCAGAACACCAGATGGAATCCGAGGGCTTCCAGCCTCTCCTCCAGCCAGCGGAAATCGTAATCTTTGCCGTAGGTTTGGAGTTGGTAGGCCCGGGTGGAGATGTGGAACCGGTCCACAATCCACGAGTAGTAACGCAGAAGCTCGAAGAGCCGGGCCCAGGTATGATAGGTCTCCATGGCCAGGGCTTCCTCGTGGGGCTCGAAGTTGATGAGACCTCGGCCCCAGGGAAAGTTGGTGAAAGCGCACCATTCGGCAGAAATGAGCGGAGAGTGGTAGCGGTATTTCCGCGGGCCGACGATGCGGTGATGCTCGTTCAGCGCGAAAGCGATCTCCGTCTTGAGAGTCAGGCGTGTGCCTTCCAAGATGATTTTGGGACAGAGTTTTGATGACATAGGAGCTATGGATCAGAGACCTATTTACACCACGCTTCAGCCACCGTGCCCCCAAACGTGCTGCGGACAATGGCCCAGTGTTTCCAGGGAACGTTGCCCCCTACACTGTCGAGCAGGATTTCGGCGGGGTGCGTCTCCCCGCCCTCGGTGCACTCGATGGAAACAGTCGCCCGCAGGTTGGCACGACCGTCGGGTGTGGTGTAGGGCGAATCTAACGCGATGTCAATGACCCGATACTGTGCCCCCAGGACCCGTGACAGACAGATTTCGGAGCATCCGGCTTCGAGATCGTAGTAGGCATGGTGCTCCCAGCATTCCTGGGCCACCGCCAGGTCGCCACGCCCCACTGCTTCCACAAACGTCAAGACAATCGAGCGGGGCGAGCGGTCGAAACTTTTGGTGCAGGCGTCGTAGAAAAGCGCCCTGGTGACGAGGACGATCAACACGAGGGCTGCGGCGATGCCTCCCAGCACCCACCAGACGCGGGCGCGGCGGGCTGCGCGTTCTCGATAGTACGTATCCGACAAGGAATTATCCCTTCACCCCACCCACCGTCAGGCCCGCAACGATGTAGCGCTGCAGGGCAAAGAACAGGATCACGATGGGGATGCTCATGAGGACAGACATGGCCGCGAACTCGGACCAGGGGGTAGCAAATTGCCCCTGCATGGAGCGGAGGGCCATGGCCAGCGTGAAGCGAGAGGGGTCTTCCAGAAAACTCCAGGCCAGCACGAACTCCGTCCAGCCGGCCATGAAACTGTTCAGCACGGTCACTGCCAGCGCCGGAACGGAGAGGGGCAGGATGATGCGCACGAAGGTCTGGAAGATGCCCGCGCCGTCAATCAAGGCCGCCTCCTCCAATTCTCTGGGCACGGTGTCAAAATACCCCTTCAGATTCCAGACCGCGAAGGGCAGGAAACCTGAGGAGTAGGCAATGACTAGGCCAAACAGAGACAGACGCAGGGGGTCGGTGCCTATCTTGATCTGGCTGAGCAAGACGTACAGCGGGGCCAAGGTGGCGGTAGAGGGAAGCATGATCATGACAATAAACATGAGCATGCCTGCCTGGCGACCGATGAAGCGAAAGCGCGAGAAGGCGTAGGCCGCCGAGGCCCCCAGGACCACGGCCAGCAGGCTGGTGCCCAGGGCCACTAATAGGCTGTTCTTAAGTAACCTGGCAAAAGTCATGCAGGTGGATAGATCGGTGGGATTCTTGCACAACAGCCTGAACGGCCCCAACAATATCTTGCGAAAGGCTTCGAAAGAGGCTCCCGGTGGGATCAGGCGCAGTTCCAGGGGCTTGTCAATGTTCCGCGGGTCCAGAGCCAGGGAGAAAATCCACAGGATAGGGAAAAGCACCGCAGCGGTAACAGCGAGGAGAAAGGCTTGAAGCGCCAGTTGCCTGAGGACGGCTTTCAATCTCTTATTCATAGTAAGCCTCCGTAGCCCGGGTGATGCGGTTGTTGATCAGGGTGAATGTCAGCAGGATAAGAAAGACCACGATACTGAAGGCCGCTGCCACCCCATAGAGGCGCTGTTCGTAAACCAGCTTAAAGGCCTGGGTAATCAGAAGCTCCGTGCGCCCAAAGGGACCGCCCTCAGAGATGAAGTAGATGACGTTAAACTGGTTGAAGGTCCAGATGGTGCCCAGCATGATGGCCGGCACCATGGCCGGGCGGATCAGGGGGATGGTGATCTTCCAGAGTTGCTGCCAACCGCTGGCGCCGTCTATGGAGGCAGCTTCGTACAACTCCTCAGGGATAGCCTGCAACGCCCCCGTGGCCACCACGCTCATGAAGGGCCAGCCCAGCCAGACGTTGGTCAAGAGGACGCAATAGAAAGCCAGGGGTAAGAAGCTAAGCAGGCCGCCAATGGGTGGTTGGGCCACCCTCAACCAGCGCGTATCGGTGGGGAGACCTGTGCCCAACCAGTTATTAATGACCACCAGGAGTTGATTGAAGGCCCCAAAGCGGTCGTCGTACATGTTTCTCCAGGTCAGGGCGACGATGTAGCCGGGCATGGCCCAGGGCAGCACGAAGAGGGCACGGTAAATCCGCCGCCCAATCAGCATCTTGCTGTTGAGGACCAGAGCGATGACCACCCCCAATGCCACGTGGAAAAAGACGTTGGTCACCGTCCAGGTCACGTTAAAAAGTAGCAAGCGGCCAAAGTTGTAATTCTCAATGGCCAGTTGGCTGGTGATGATCTTGACGAAATTTTGTAGCCCAACAAAAGGTGGAGCATATTTATCCCAGGTGGCGGAGTCCAACAAGTTAAAGCGCAGGTTTCTCACCCGATAGTCGGTCAGGGCCATCCAGAACTGGAAGAGGTAGGGAAAAAGGGTGACGAAAAGCATCACGATGCCGGCCGGGGCAACGTACAGCCAGGCGGTGCGGGATTCCTTTAAGCGGAGCAGGAATTCGCCCCACTTACCCCTGCGCTCGACGCCGATCTCTTTTGCAATGGGAGTAACTGCCATCGGTTTCCTCCTGCGGCTGACGACGCAGCCTTTCATGTCGGTTGTAGGGGCACCCCTCGCGGGTGTCCAGGGCAGGTGCAGGACCTGCCCCTCCCAATCCATTTGAGACATCCCCAAATGCTTGAGTAGGGGCGGTTCGAGAACCGCCCCTACTCTTTTGGGGATGGGCTCTTACCCGCCGCGGATCTCTTTGATCTTGGCAGTGATGCTGTCGTAGGCTTTTTGCAGCGCCTCGGCGGGGTCAGCACCCTCGTCGAAGACGGACCTCAGGGCGGTGTCCATGGACTCCCAGTAGGCACCCATCTCCGGGATGACGGGGAAGGCCGTGCCGCCAGCGAAGGCTTCTACCGCCTGTTGCAGAAGGGGATCGGCGATCTCCACCCCTGCTACCGCCGGGATGTGGCCTGCCTTGACGAGCAGGGCCTGCGCCTGCGGCGAAAGGAAGAACTCCATGAACTCCCAGCCCGCCATCTGGTCGTCGCCGGTGGCGTTGGCGTTCAGGTAGATGTTCTCCGTCTGCACGTAGCCGGAGAGATGGCCGTCCCCGTAGGCCGGCCAGGGATCAATGGCCAGGTTGTTGGCGCCGATGGCTTCGGCCAGGCCGGTCATGTTCCAGGTGCCGTCAATGATGATGCCGGCCTTGCCGGCCTTGAACAGGTTGACGTCGTTGTCGGTGTAGTACTCGGTCGGGCCGGCCTCTTTGAAGGAGTTGAGCAGGTTGAGCCACTCCACACCCTTCTCATCGTTGAACAGCGGGTCGCCGTCGCGGTCCATCAACTGCCCTCCGATGCCGTTCAGGTGGGCGGCAGCGAAGAAGAAGCCGTACTCCAGGTTGGCGCCGACCACGTCGCCCTTGGTGGCAGCCTTGGCCGCGGCGACCAGGCCGTCGAAGGTGGCGGGGGCATTGGGGATGATGCCCTTGTTGCGGTACATCACCACGCCCTTGATGGTCTGCGGCAGGCCGACCAGCGCGCCCTCGTACTTCACTGCCCCCAGCGCCGCCTCGTTGATCGAAGCCAGGAACGGCGTGGAAGTAAAGCCAGTCACATCGGCCACCAGTTCGGCGTCGTACAGGGCGGGCCCCCAGTCGGCGGCGCCGATCAGCACCGTGGGTCCGCCACCGGTGGCCGCCGCGGTCTCGTACTTGCCACGCAGGTCGTCGAAGGGCACGTACAGCACGTCGAACTTCACGTCTGGATGCTTGGCCTGGAAGGCGGCAATGACCTCGTTCAGAGCCACGATCTCGGTTTCTTTCCAGGCGTGCCACAGAGTCACGGTGCCCTTAACTTCGACTTCCGGCGGAGCTGCGCCTCGAATTTCGGCCACTGCAGCCACAATGGAATTGTAAGCCTGGCTGAGCACAGCAGCGGGGTCAGCGCCCTCATCGAAGACGGACCTCAGGGCGGTGTCCATCGGGCTCCAGTAGGCTCCCATCTCCGGGATGACGGGGAAGGCCGTGCCGCCAGCGAAGGCTGTCACTGCCTGCTTGAGTAGCGGGTCGGCGATTTCCACCCCGGCCACCGACGGGATGTGCCCTGCCTTGACGAGCAAAGCCTGGGCCTGGGGCGAGAGGAAGAACTCCATGAACTTCCAGGAGGCCATCTGGTCGTCGCCGGTGGCGTTGGCGTTCAGGTAGATGTTCTCCGTCTGCACGTAGCCGGAGAGGGGCTTGGGCCAGGGATCAATGGCCAGGTTGTTGGCGCCGATGGCTTCGGCCAGGCCGGTCATGTTCCAGGTGCCGTCAATGATGATGCCGGCCTTGCCGGCCTTGAACAGGTTGACGTCGTTGTCGGTGTAGTACTCGGTCGGGCCGGCCTCCTTGAAGGAGTTGAGCAGGTTGAGCCACTCCACGCCCTTGGCGTCGTTGAACAGGGGATCACCCTTGTCGTTCATCAGTAGACCACCGACGCCGTGGAGGTGGGCGGCGGCGAAGAAGAAGCCGTACTCCAGGTTGGCGCCGACCACGTCGCCCTTGGTGGCCGACTTGGCCGCGGCGACTAGGCCGTCGAAGGTGGCGGGGGCGTCGGCGATGATGCCCTTGTTGCGGTACATCACCACCCCTTTGATGGTCTGGGGCAGGCCAATCAACGCGCCCTTGTACTTCACGGCACCGAGGGCCGCCGCATTGATGGTGCGCAGGAACTCAGTGGTAGCCATACCAGACACATCGGCCACCAGTTCGGCGTCGTACAGCGCGGGCCCCCAGTCAGCGGCGCCGATGAGCACCGTTGGTCCGCCACCGGTGGCGGCAGCGGTCTCGTACTTGCCGCGCAGGTCGTCGAAGGGCACGTACAGCACGTCGAACTTCACGTCTGGATGCTTGGTCTGGAAGGCGGCGATGACCTCGTTCAAGGCTACGATCTCGGTTTCCTTCCAGGCGTGCCACAGGGTGATGGCGCCTTTCACTGCTGGTGGGGCTGGTGGGGCGGGCGTGGGTGTGGCGACGGGTGGCTTGGTGGGTGTGGGCACGGGTTTCGGCGTGGGCGTCGGCGTGGCCTTCGGGGCACAGGCCGAGACCAGCAAGCTGGCCACAACCAGGACGCCCAGCAGACTAAACAGTTTCTTTTTCATTTTTCTCTTCCTCCTTTAGTAGATTTTAGATTTTGGTTATAGCCGTCGCCTTTATAATCAGCGGACGGCAAGGATGGGAACACTTTTTGGTTTAGCCCTTGAAGGGCGAAGGTGGACGACCCGGCTGGATTGTCCTTGCTCACGCTTCACATCCCCCCTTTCGGTATGACATTCTGTTTCCAGGCAACGAGGTAAATAGTTACTTTGCATTATAGCACACTGTTGCTCCGTTGGCAAAATGGGCGTTTTGTGTTATAATGTCTGACCATAAATACATCGCGTCCCTAGCTCAACAGCGCATAACAATCACAGATAAGGAGGATAACTTTGACAGT
>Ga0194112_10011543_pt1 | contig 10923 bp, 25 predicted proteins | sample TA2MahC400mmetaG_FD_146191 | JGI IMG/M metagenome (GOLD analysis project Ga0194112, IMG submission 146191) | Freshwater microbial communities from Lake Tanganyika, Tanzania - TA2015016 Mahale Deep Cast 400m | ecosystem: Environmental > Aquatic > Freshwater > Lake | place: Tanzania: Lake...
CCCTGCTGGCCTTCGCCGCCCAGTGCCCCGCCCCGGGGGCCGTGGACGCGCTGCGCGCCCACGACCTGCTGGGCCACCCCCATCCCGGTGGGCGCCTGATGCATTCCACCCTGCGCCACGTCCACCCGGCCAATGCCCAGGCCATCGCCCAGATCCTCGACGAGGACATCCAGGCCATGCGCCGCGATCGCCCCGGCTACGCCCGGATGGCCTTCGCCCTCTGGGCCTGGTCGGGCAGCGACGAGCCCGTGCGCAACGCGCTGCGCGCGCTGGGGGTGGAGCGGGTCGCACAGCTCGACAGCCCCGAGGTCTTCCCGCTGCGCTTCATCCGCTGGCGCCTGCCGCTGCGCAGCCCGGTGGCGCGCGCCGCCGCGGCCCTCGTGGCCGAGGCGGAGGCGCCCGACACCACAGGACCCCTCCCGGCCTAATCCTCCACGCCCGGGTGTCCCGCGCGGGGGTCTGGTGACCCGCGCGGGACCCGCCACTGATGGAGACACCGATGCCCGATCCCAACGCCCCCTTCTGGACCAACCTGATGGGCTTTGCCTTCTCGGAGTTCGGCATCGCCATCACCATGATGCTGGCCATCGCCATCGGCGCGCTGGTGTGGATGGGCGTGCAGGCCCTGTGGGCCCAGCCCCACCGGGGCCTGCGCCGCACGCGCCCCTACCGCCGCGGGCGCGCCCGCCGGCGCTGCTGACCCTTTTCGCCGCCGTCTGGGGTGCGGGGCCTGGTGGCCGCACCCAGACGCGCAGGCACCCCATTTCCCCCACAACAGGACACACCCCGATGGACATCCAAGTCGTCGTCGCCAAGGCCGCCTTCGGCCGCCTGAACATGATCGCCCAGATCGGCAACAGCGTCTTCAAGCACGCGTTCCTCTTCGGCGAGGCCCACCGCGCCCGTGCCGAGGCACAGGCCGCCCGCATCCAGGACCTGCTGGCCCGCTCGCCCGCCCCCGAAGACGAACTCAACGCCGAGTTCTGGGAAGGCCCCGGCAAGGGCTTTGGCAAGAAACAGCGCCTCTTCAAGCCCGCCGCGGCCTGACCCCACACAGAAAGACCGGCCCGATGTCCGCCACCTACACCGCCTGGCTCTCCGGCCCCGCCGCCTTCGTGCTGGGGCTGGGGCTGATGGAGCACGCCGACCGCTACACCCTCACCGCCCGCCTGGCCCACGGCCAGGTCTCGCGCACCGGTCAGGGTGAGGGATTCACCAACGCCCACGGCGAGCCCCTCGAATTCGAAGACCTGGGCACCTACGCCACCCACCTCGTGCGCCAAGCCGCCGGGCCCTTCCAGTCCCTGGCCAGCCAGTGGATCCGCGAGGCCCTCGCCAGTGCGCCCAGCGCAGCCGCCCTGGACTTCACCGCCACCTTCACCCGCGACGACACCGCCCCGGGCGGGCTGGTGTGCACCTTCGCTGCCCACGGCACCGGGGTCCCGGGTGGCGCCATCGCCGAGCCCACGATCGAGGCCTTCACCCGCACACTCGGGTGTGCCGACGCCCTCTCTCCCGCCATGGCATAAGCACGCCCCGCCGGTCTTTGGACCGGCGGGGTGGTCGGTCGTGCCCCTCCTGCGGTGCGGGGACCGGTGTCCCACACCGCAGGAGAGACCCAATGACCACCCCGCCCCGTTGGCCCTTTGCTGATTTTGGTGATGCCGCGTTTGCTGGTGCGATCACCGGCTTTGATGGCGAGCACCGCTTCCTGTCCAACTTCGTCGGCACTGTCGAGATGTATGGCATCCCCTTCCGCTCCCTGGAGGCCGCCTTTGTCGCCGCCAAGTTCGCCACGCCCCCCGAAGGCGTCGCCCGCCACTGGCTCGTTGAGGTGGCGCGCAAGATGCCCCACCTGTCCGGCCTGAAAGGGGAGGCGCTGGAGGCCCACCTCGTGCGCACCTGCGCGCAGGCCGGGGTGGAGATGCCGGGCCCCGATGACACGCGCCGCGCGCTCCACATCGCCCAGCGCCTCGTGGCCCAGATCCCCACCCCGGGCGCGGCCAAGAAACTGGGCCGCCAGATCGCACTCCGCCCGGATTGGGAAGAGGAGCGCCCCGATGGGCTGCTGGTGAAGGAGTGGGTGCTCTTGACGCTCAACCGGCGCAAGTATGCGCCCGGTTCGCGCCTGACCCAGCAGCTGCTGGCCACGGATGCGCGCCTGATCCTGGAGGGCAATGCCTGGGGGGATATGACCTGGGGCGTGATCGAAAGCCGCGGCGGCGTGGTCGGCTGGAACCGCATGGGCGCCATCGCCATGGCCGTGCGCGAGGAGCGGGGCGGGGCGGGCGTGCCCGACACCGCCTCCCCCCATATGCCGCGCTTTGCCGGGCGTGGCCTGTGATCAAGTCGGCCCGCGCCACCCGGCGCGGGCCCCTTTTTTCACCCGTCTGCCTTCGGCCTGTGTCCCCCCTTCCTGGGTGAAGGGGGGCGCAACAGCCCACCCACGGAGAACACCCCATGCCTGCCTTCCTGTCCCAAGACGCCCAAGACGACCTCAACACCATGGCCCACCTCCTGCTGGCCGCCCTGGGCGTCATCGTCCAGGGCCTGTCGTATCTGTGGATCTGGCAGGCCACCACCGGCGCGCCGCGCACGGCCTTCACCCACATCCACGGCCTCTTCTCCTACTGGGGCGTGGCCGCCGCCGTGCTCCTGGCCATCATCGTCGTGGTCAACCTGGCCGTGCCCGCGCCGCGGCGCTGACCCCATAGGCCCTGCGCGCGCCCCTCCCTGTGCAGGGGCGCAGCCGTGCCCTCCCGATATTCCCGCCCGAAAGGATACCACCCATGACCACCCCCTTCGCCGCCTGGCTCTCCGGCCCCGCCGTCATCGTGCTGGGCATCGGCATGACCGAGGACCGCGACCGCTACCGCATCGCCGCCAGCGTCAAATACGGCAAGATCCGCCGCCACCCCGACAAGGAGGGCTTCTTCGACGCCGAGGGCGTGCCCTTCGACACCATCGATGCGGGCGTCTATGCCGACCACCTCGTGTCGGGCCAGATGGTGGCCTTCACCGAGATGGCCAACGACTGGCTCCAAGAGGCCGTGCGCGGCATCCCCAACCGCGTGCGCCTGGCGCTGTCGGTCGAGGTGGAGCGCAACGACGCCACCCCCGACGGGCTGGTCTTTGCCTTCGAGGCGGCCGGCGAGTGCCTGCCCGAAGGGCGCATCCAGGCCACGAGCTTCGAGGCGTGGCGCGACGCCATCCAGCAGGCATGTGCCCGCGCATAACCACGCCCTGCCGCCGCCCTTCGGGGCGGCGGTGTTTTTGACCCCCGGGTATCGGGCCATGGCCCGCCCCTTCCCCGTGAAGGGGCGCCCCACGGCCCCACTGGACAGGAACCCCCCAATGGCCCATTCGCTCTTCCTGCGTGCGCTCTCCCTGCTGGCCGTCCTGGCAGCCCTCACGCTGGCCGACATCCTCTGGCGCAACGCGCCGGCGATGATCGTGCCCCTCAAGGACATGGCGCTGCTGCCCGGGATGATCATCGTCCTCGCCACCCTCGCCATCGCCGCCCTCCTGCTGCTGGAACTTCTGGACTTCGTCCGCCACTGCTGGGCCCCCCGCGGCTGACAGCCACAGGCCAAGGGCCTGTTTCCCGCCCCCTCCTCGGTGAGGGGGCGAAAAACACACCCCATCCACACACACCAGGAGCACGCCCATGACCGCTGCCTTCGCCATCCTGCGCCGCCTGTTCGTCCTCGCCCTCTTCGCCGTGGCCATCGTCGTGTGGTTCTTCTCCATCCCCTATATCGTGGCCGCCGCCGGCAACGAATCCGCCGCCACCACCGTCGTCTGCTATGGCCTCTCGCTGCTGGCCGTGCCCGCGTTCGCGCGCCTCGTCTCCGACGCCTTCGACGACCTGCTGGACGTGTGCGATCTCCTGCGCGCCGATCGCACCTGACCCCGGCGGCGCCCCCACGCCCCGCCAGGATGCACGCCCGGCCTTGCGCGCGCCCCGCGCGCTCATGGGATGGCCTGGCTGGCGCCGTTTTGCCCACCGCCCTGCGCCCGTGGCGCGGGCACACCCCTTGCCCCGCGTCCCTCTTGAGAAGGGACGCGGGGCAACGCGTCGCTTCGCTCCCACACCGACGCAAGGACGAACCGGATGCAAAACCTCGCCACCACCCAGGCCATCTCCAAAGACCTCGACACGCTGGCCCGCGCCGAAGAGGCCTTTGGCAACTGCATCCTGACGCGCGAGCGCGGCCTTGAGGCGGTGCGCCAGTCCGTGGCCGAGGCCCTCGACCTCACCCACCAGATCGCCGCCCCCCGCACCGGGGCCGTCGTGTGCGCTCTCGCCCACTACGCCCACCACCTCGTCCAGCACTGCGCGCACTCGTTTGACGACCAACAGCGGCTGGCCGATGTCGCGGTGGCCGGCATGATCGCCTGCACCAACGAAATGGCGGCCCTGATGCGCGAGGTCACCCTCTCGGCCTGACGGCCGCGCCGCCCCAACGGGGCGGCAAAAACATACACAGCCCCAAGGGCCTGTTTCCCGCCCCTTCCCGATGAAGGGGCGCAAAACACGACCCCACCACACCATCACAGGACCGCGCGCATGTCTTACCGCACCACCCTCCTGCTCGCCTTCCTCGCCTTCCTGGCCATCATCGCCGCCAGCATCGCCATCGTCGTGGGCGCCACCACCTGGATCAGCGGCGGATGGGCCTGGACGCAATCGCCCACCCACGAGCTCATCTACCTCGGCCTGCCCTTCGGCTTCACCATGCTGGGCCTCCTCCTGATCTGGGAAAAGATCGGGGATGCCTGGGAACGGCGCCAGCACCTCCGTTCGCGCTGATCACCCCTCATCCCCACACAGGCCGCGGCCTGTTTCCCGCCCCTTCCCGGTGAAGGGGCGACAACCATCCCCCACCCTACACATACCAGGAGCACACCCCATGGCCACCATCTCCCTCTTCCTGCGCAGCCTGCTGACCCTCGCCGCCCTGGCGGTCGCCATCATCGCCTGGTTCCTCGCCATCCCCTACATCCTGGATGCCGCGGGAGATGAATCCGCCGCCGCCTTCGTGCTGGCCTATGGCGTCATCCTGCTGGCCGTGCCCGGCATCGTGCGCCTGGCCTCGGACGCCTTTGATGGCATCTGCACCGCCATCGATCGCCGGGAGACCAAGCGCCGCGTCTTTTGACGCCCAGCCGACCCTCCTCTCCCCCTACACACAGGCCCGCACCCCACGGTGTGGGTCTTTTTGCTGACTACCCCCAAAATCCACCATGCACGAGGGCCGTGCCCCGCCCCTCCTGTGGAAGGGGCAACGCACAGCCACACCACCCCATCAATAGGACCGCGCCCATGTCTTACGCCGCCGCCATCCTGCTCTGCTTTCTCGCCGTGATCGCCGCCAGCATCGCCATCGTCGTAGGCCTCGCCACCTGGATCAGTGGTGGATGGGCCTGGACGCAAGCACCCATGCACGAGCTCATCCACCTCGGTATGCCCCTCAGCTTCACCATGTTGACGCTGGGCTGCTGCCTGAAAAAGATCGGAGAAGCCTGGGAGCGCCGCCGTTCGCACTGACCACCCCTCATCCCCACACAGGCCGCGGCCTGTTTTCCGCCCCTTCCTGGTGAAGGGGCGATAAACACTCCCCCACCATATACGCCAGGAGCACACCATGACCCACCCCATCCTCGCCGCCCTCCGCCCCCTGGCCGCCCTGCGCACCGCGCGCGTCGAATACGAGGGCAAAAGCGCAGGCATCCTCTACACCGGCCGCGGTGGCGCCACGCTGCTGGAGGACGCCGATGTCGATCGCGCCGTCCTCGCCCTGTCGCGGCGCGACCTTGAGGCCGCCCGCACCGCCCTGGCACCACTGGCCGCCATCGCCGATCGCTTTGATGCCAACGGCCTCGACGACGAGGCCCGCAAGCACTGGGGCCGCGACGACGCACACACCAACACCACCCCACCCGCCCAGATCGAGCTGGTGCGCAGCGAAGGCGGCGCCGGCCTCATCACCCTCCAGCACGCCCTGGACGCGCGCGCAGCCCTGGCGGGGTAAGGATGCACCACTACACCGCCGACTGGCACCTCCGCCACCGCAACATCCTCACCCACACCCAGCGCCCCTTTGGCAGCGTGGAGGAAATGGACGCGGCCATCATCGCGCGGGCCCAGGCCCGCGTCAAGCCCACCGACGACCTCTGGGTGGTGGGCGATGTGGGGATGGCACGCGGGCCCACCGAGGCCGCCTTCGCCCAGATCCCGGGCCGCAAGCACCTCGTGCTGGGCAACCACGACATCAAGCCCTGGGTCAAGCGCCTCGGCTGGGCCTCCATCCATGACCTCGTGGAGGTCCAGGACGGCGACACCCTCTTCGTCCTCTGCCACTACCCGATGATCACCTGGAACAAGGCGCGCTACGGCACCAAGCACCTGTTCGGGCACATCCACACTGCATGGCTGGGCTCGAACCGCGCCCTCAACGTGGGCGTGGATTGGTGGACTTCGCCCCCACCACCGCCCCCGCCATCCTTGACCGGATGGCCTCCCTGCCAGACCACCCCACCATTGGGGATGCCTCTTCATGACCATCCCGGCCCGGGGGGTCGATGACCCCGGGCCAGATGCCCCTGAACAGGATGACCGCGATGAACAACCGCAACGAGCACAAAACCGCCCTCTTCCACCGCGCCGGCAACGCAGGCTGCGCGGTCGCCGTCGACACGCGCCCCAAGGCGGTGCCCGGCAAGAAGCGCCGCCACGAGAACCGCAAGGCGGCCAAGGCCGCCCTGCGCCGCGGCGACTGGTGATGCACGCCCCGGCCGCCCCACGGCCGGGCCTTCCTTTTTCCCTTTGCAACAGGAACCCCAATGCTCCCCACCATCACCCTGCCCGAATCCGCCTGCACCACACGCACCCCCACCCTGCGGATGCGCGCCACCGTCGCGCTGCGCCACACGCCCCACCCCGTGGTCCTGGACGGTTTTGATCAGTTCCTTTGCCAGAACGGCCTGCTGCGCTTCGTGTGGAAAAACCCCGAAGGCGAGATCACGAGCAGGCGGCTGGATTACCATACCCGCGAGGTGCTCTACCCCCTCGATCAGATCGCCAGCAATACGGTCGACCTGGCCTATGATGCCGACCCCCGGATTCCCGGCTACGGCCGCAACCGGACCACCACCCAGGCCCATGTCCGCCTGCGCGGAAATCCAGAACCCCTGCAGTTCGACGGCCTCTACGGGGTCGAGTTCGACGGCCTCCATAGGGTCGGGCACAGGGACGGCATGGCCACCTTCGTCTGGCGCGATTCCTTCCAGCGCCTGGTGCGCTCCCTATCCTACCCGATGGACACGATCGCGCACATCGATACACGCACCACCCCCTTCGATACCCCTGCCGCCACCTGATCCATCCACACCACCGGGCACCCACGGGTGCCCGGTGGTGCCTTGCACCACACCAAAACGGCCAGGGCCAAAACCACCCCCACTGCCTACCCGCTTGCGTCCACGCTCCCTGGGGGAGAGCGCGGCCGCACCCGGCCCACAGCCCCAGCCCCGGAGACCACCATGCGTCCCATGTCCCCCGCCACCCGTGCCCAGATCATCGCCCGCCTGTGGGACCGCTTCGAGCGCGCGCCCCGCGAAGAGGCCGCCCGCGACCGCCTCACCGCCATCGAGTTCCAGGCCCCCGCACAGGCGGCCTGAACCCCATCCCATCCGCAAAAGAAAAACCCAAATCGGGCAATTTCCAAGGGAATTGACATGTCGACGAAGACAGACCAGGACATCGCAGAACTCGCCGCGCGCATCCTGCCGGCCGTCGTCGCTGCAGTAAACAGCGACGATGCCACCCGCGAGTTCCGCTCCCCCATCGGTGACAAAAGCTTCAATATCCTGCACCGGACCGAAAAACACATCGAAGCCACCGGATACAGCCCCTTCTGCATCCAGGTCTCTGTCGATAATCGTCACATGAAACCGTTCGACGCCGATACCATCGAAGACGCGACCCGCATCATCTCGAACATCGTGGCGAAAGACCTCATCAAGGCGGCAGATGGCCTGATCACCGCTTGCAAAGGACTGGGCATCCGTCATAGCGTGTCGATCACCGCGTGATTCCATGCTTCCAACCCCTCACCGAAGAGGGGTTGGAAACACACCTCAAGGCACACCCCCATTCCCGACCAGGAGCACCCGATGCCCTACGACAGCACCGCCATCTTCTCCCCCTTCTTTGCCGCCTACACCCACGCCGGCTCGATGATGGTCTTGCGCGTGGAGGGCCGCAGTGCGGCGGGCGATATGCTCGTCCATGTCGAAACCGGCGCCTACGGCGCCATCGTGCTGGCCGATGGGCGCGTGGTCGGCCATTACGGGGATTACCGCGGCACGCTGGATGCGCCCTGCTGGCAGGGTGTGCTGCCCTACGCCGTGCGCAACCCCGGCATCGAAGAGGGGGCCAACGGCCTCATCGCATGGGTGGAAAACGAAATTGCGCAGGGCCGGGCCACGCCCCCCAAGCCCCACGCCCGCATCACCACGGATCTGGTGCGTGCCCTCGCCCAACGCCTCGCCCATTTCGAGCCCGACTCGCCCCTCGTGGCGCGCGCCCAAGACGCCCTCGGGCTGTCCTGACCCCGTCCCCTCATCCCCTAGACAAGGATGCCCATGTCGCTGCTGCGCTCCCTTTTCTTCCTGTCTTTCGCCGTCGCCGCCTTGGTCGTGTTCCTGGCGGGCGTCATCCTGGCAGATCCGGACCGCACCCCGCTTCTGCTCGCCTGCGCGGGCGGCCTGGCCGTGCTGTCGTGCCTGTGCTGGCGCCCCCTCCGGGCCACGCCCCAAAAGCACCCGTGACCCACACCCGCGGGCGGCCCTCAGCCGTCCGCGGGTGTTTCAAAAGACCGGCCCAAAGACCGGCCATAGGGTGTGAAGCCCCCGGGTATGGGCCACCCCTCCCTATGGAGAGGGGTGGCACACACCCCGCCCTTTACCCCAAGGAGCGCCACGATGCCCAACACCCGCCCCACGCCTTCCGTCTTCGCCCCCATGTCCCTGTTCTTCGCCCCCTTCCAGTTCGGGCTGGCCCTGGTGCAAGCCACCGCAGAATCCGCCCAGGAATCGCCCACCCTGCGCCACCTGGAACGGCGCCGCGCCGAGGCGCGCTCCCCCGAATAAGAACACCCGCGGGCGGCCAAAAGCCGCCCGCGGGAGCTCTTGGCCATTTCCAACGCCCGGCCAGACAATGGTGATCCACCAGATATGGGCCACCCCTCCCTATGGAGAGGGGTGGCACACACCCCGCCCGTCCCTGCAAGGAGCACCCGCCCATGACCACCCCGTTCCAGCCCGCCGCCATCACCGCCTCCTTCTTCGCCTCCCAGGTTTATGCCCACATCGGCCTCTAGGCCTGAAAGGATCCCCTATGCGCGCCCTGTGCTTTGCCGACATCGAGACCCACTCGGTCTTTCTGCTCACCGACGCCGCCACCCGCAGCCGGGCCTGCGAGGCCTGGTTCGGCCCCCTCACGCCCGACGGCACATCCCGCCCCCTCCACTGCTTCAATGGCAACTGGCAGGGCCGCCTGACGGACACCGAGGCAGGCCCCGTGCTGCGCGTCGATGCCACCGGCGAGTCCCACCCGGTCGCCATCGCCCAGCGCATCGCCCTGCCCGGCGAAATGGGCGAGTGGTCCCCCCAATAGACACACCCCGCGGGCGGCCCCTGGCCGTCCGCGGGGTGTCCCATAAAGACCGGCCAAAGACCAGCCATTGGGAATGGGTATTCCCCCGTGTCTCTCCCGATGGAGAGAGACACCGGGGACAACCCCGCAGGCCAGGAGATCCCCCATGGGCGTCGTTGCACTCGCTTCCATCAAACACCCCCTCGCTGGCCTGACCTTCTGGCATGGCACCGATGCCAAAAACCTGCCCTCCATCCTGAAAGAGGGAATCCGCCCCACCACCTCCCACGGCGAGGAACAACACGCCTGCCTGACCACCGATCCGGCCTGCGCCTTCCACTACGGACGGCTCGAAAGCGCCTTCTCAAACTCGTCAAAGGGTGATATCGACGTCGTTTTGATCGCCATCCCGGGCGAGTGCCTCGATCCCGCCCTGCTGTGCCCGGAATATGGCACCGCCGAGTGCGGGGCCTTTGGAGCTAAAATGCCTGGGCGTGACCGCAAAACCCTCAACACCCTGGCCCGCGCCGAAGACTGGCAAGGGTTCCTGGACGCCACCGACTGCATCGGCGTGCGCGGGCATGTGCCCGTCGATCAGGCACGCCTGGATGCCCGCTTCTACGGTGTGGCGCGCGACACCAGCACCATTACCATGGTCTTGGAAGATCACGATGCTGGTGTCGTGCACCACCCCGACCATCAGGCCCGCCTCGCCGCAGGGCCTTGCTGGATGGACGCGCCCTGCGCGGCAGACAGCCTGCCCCTGGCCGCCTAACACCCAACCGGAGACCGCCCATGCTCCCGAGCCTCACCCCCGGCGCCCGCGATATCCTCGAGCGCGCGCATGCCATCCTCATCCGCCCCGCGGGCCACACACCCCTCGCCACGATGGAGGCCACCGCCCGGGAGGTCTGTGTCCAGCACACCCTCGCCGAGGCCGGGCGGCGCGCCGCCGAGGCCATGGTGCTCGACGCCTTCCTCGTCGCGCTGCGCGCCCGGATCCGCGCCGCCGCCCCCACCCCCGCGTGATCCCACCGGCGCGCAGGCCCTCCCAAGGGAGAGCGCCCGCGCCCCTTATGGAGAGACTGATGCCCTATGTCATCCGCTCGATGAGCACCACCGATGCCCGTCCCGGTGTCCAGCCCGTTCCCTACCACATCTACCTGATGCCGGAGGCCAAGCGCATCGGTGCCTATTGGTCCCAAACCGAGGCCCAGCGGTGGGATACGGCCGAAGAGGCCCAGGCCTACCTCAACCGCCTC
>Ga0194112_10011548_pt1 | contig 10920 bp, 10 predicted proteins | sample TA2MahC400mmetaG_FD_146191 | JGI IMG/M metagenome (GOLD analysis project Ga0194112, IMG submission 146191) | Freshwater microbial communities from Lake Tanganyika, Tanzania - TA2015016 Mahale Deep Cast 400m | ecosystem: Environmental > Aquatic > Freshwater > Lake | place: Tanzania: Lake...
TCTCGCGGATCTCCCAGTGGACGATGTAGCGGGAGTAGCCATCGAGGAGGCTACACAGGTAGTAGAACGTGCCGCAGATGTTGATGTACGTGACATCCACGTGCCAGTGCTCGTGGGGGCGCAGGGGCTGGACGAAGCCCGTGCCCTTCTTCGAGGGCTTGCGGTTCCAGCGGTCGAGCAGCCCCGCCTCGCCCAGCACGCGGTAGACCGAACTGGGGCTGACGGCCACCACATCCTCGTCGAGCATCATGAACGCCAGGCGGCGGTAGCCCTCGAGGGGGTGGTGGCGGGCGTAGACCACGATGGCGGCGCGCTCCCAGTCGTCGAGCCAGAAGTCGCGCGGGACGAGCGCGTTGTGCTCGTTCGCCCGGCCGTAGCGCCCTTGCCAGTCGTAGAACTTGCTGCGGCCCAGGCCCAGCCAGCCCAGCAGGCGCGTCACCGGCAACTCCGTTCGCTTCGCCCAGTAGTGCATGTAGTCCACCACCTTGTCGCGGACGTCGTGAGGCGTCCAGGCGCCTTTCAGACCCGGCCAAGCGTTTTTTTTAGAGCGACGTGGGACTCCATGATCTCGGCGATCACCTCGTCCTTGTGAGCCAGCTTGGTCGTGAGGGCCTCGTTCTGGTCCTGGAGGCGCCGCACCTCGGAGCCGTTGTCGTGCTCGAAGGCCCTGGCCCCGTTCTCGAAGAACTCCTTCTGCCAGCGGTAGAAGAGCGTGGGGTTCAGGTGGTTCTGGTCACAGAGGTCTGAGACCGGCACCTTTTCCAGGAAGTGCCGCCGCAGGATGGCCACCTTCTCCTGAGCCGAAAACCGCCGTCGTTGCTGCGTCATGGACATTGCCTCCTTCGGGCTTACATACTATCCGCCCGAGGGAGTTTGTCCAGTTCCGTCTGAAGCATGACACAGTCGCGGTGTCCAAGCAAGGCGGCATACTCCCCGAGGAACGGGTCCTGTGGAGGAATGTCATCAGAGACTCTTTTGAAGAGGAAGGCATTCTCGAGGCTGGGTACCGCGAGCAACTTGCAGACGCTTACGAGAACTCCTTGCCGCCTGAAGAGAGGGTGCTGTGGACAGACCTTCTGCGCACGAGGCTCTCGCGCGAGGAATATTCTCAAAAGGAGTTCCGAGCCCTTGATGCAACCGAGAAAATGCGACGTTGGAGAGGCGAGAGGTAGGCACCCGGTTCCGAGTCCGTTCGTTCGAGTCCTCGGAGAGCGCCAGTCAACTGGCGTGGAGTAGCGAATGAGAGAGTCGCACGGTGAAGGCGTAGCGAGCCACACCGGCCCCAGCCGTGCGCCCGTGTCCGTAAGGGCAGGGGCGAAGCGTCGGCCAATGGGGACGTGCAGGCAGGGTATTGAGCCGCGAAACCGAACTCAGACCGGGGTGCCGACACATTCGAGGATGCTGGAAGGCCCTATCGAGCGTGCCGCTATCGCGAGGCGCGTTCGGACCCCGCGCGGTCAGAGACCCCGTGCATGCACGGACGCTCCATGCGCAGGAACTGGGAGATGCTACGCCCGGCCTCGACAAGCACCCTCACCCCGGCCCTCTCCCCGGGGGAGAGGGAGAGTTGATGGCCGCGAGGCCCGCACTGTGAACCCTGTGGGGGCAAGGCGGTGATGGACGGGCGTGGGAAGTCGGACGGCCCCGCAGTACCGAAGACGCCTCCGAACAAGGGCGGCGGTGCGCCGTCGCCGGCGGAGGAGGCCGAGGGAAGGGGGCTGGCCAAGGGGAGTCCGGGCCAGCAAAGCAAGCCCCGGACGCAGTGCCGGATGGGGGCGGCCGGCGAGTTTGACTCGCGCCCCGGCAAAGGGCGCGAGTCAAACCACGGCGGTCGAGGAGGGCGGGGAGCGTCGGTGTAAGCCATTGGCAGGGCAGAAGTTGCGAAGGGCACCCCGGTCGTCGTTTCGCCCAGGGCTGCCCGCACCAGACAGGGGGGGGAAATGGCGCGAGTCAATCCGGGCGGCAGGCGGTGGGTTACGCCATCGCTGGCGCGGGTGCTCAGGTGGGATTCAAGACTCGCGCCCCCCGGGAAGGGGCGCGAGTCTTGATTTCCGCTTCGGATTGGCGACTGGAGGGTGTGTGGCCGTAAGTCCTTTGCCTGGCACGACTTGGGCCCGAACCGCGTCGGGCGGCTCAGGCGAGGCCGGCGTGGGCGAGGACGTCGGGCACGATGTCGGTCCAGCCCAGCGGCATCAGGTGGATGCCCTGGCACATGCCCTTCATCTCCTTCACCAGCCGCCCGCCAATCTCGGCGCTCTTGGCCTTCAGCTTCTTCTTCGGCGTGTCCGCCATCTCCTTGATCAGATGGTCGGGCACGAACACGCCCGCGACGTTGGCGTTCATGAACTTCGCCATGCCCACGTTCTTCAGCAGCACGATGCCGGCCATCACGGGCACCTTGAGATGCTCGACCTTCTTCATGAAGGCCTCGAGCTGGCGTGGGTCGTAGAGGGCCTGGGTCTGGAAGAACCTTGCCCCTGCCGCCACCTTCTTCTCGAACTTCAGGACCTGCGGCTCCATCGGCTCGAGGCCGGGGGCCACGACCGCGCCGGGGAAGAGCTTGGGGACGCCCTGGAGGTCGTTCCCCGCCAGGTCCTTGCCGCTGTTCAGCAGGTTCACCGTCTGGAGGAGGGAGACGGAGTCGAGGTCGAACACGCCCTTTGCGCCCTTGTGGTCGCCGAGGACCTGGTGGTCGCCGGTGAGGCAGAGGACGTTTTCGATGCCGACCCAGGCGGCGGAGATGAGCTCGGTCTGGAGGGCGAGGCGGTTGCGGTCGCGGCAGGTGAGCTGGAAGACCGGCTCGAAGCCTTTCCTGACGAGGTACTCGGAGACGATGAGGGAGCCGAGGCGCATGACGGCGCTCTGGATGTCGGTGACGTTGATGGCGACGACCTTGCCCTTGAGGTGCTCGAGCTCGTGGTCGAGCTCGTGGGTGTCAATGCCCTTCGGCGGGCCGACCTCGCCGGTGACGACGAACCTGCCGGCCTCGAGTTCCTGCTGGAGGCGGCTCATATCTCTCTCCTTCCTTAGAATTGCTTGGCCTCAAGCGCCCAGCGGATGGTGGAGCGGCTCTTGAGGGGGATGTCCATTTTCTTGTGGTCGCGGATTGCCTGTATCTTCTTGTAGTCGTCCAGCTTGCCGAGGGCCTTGAGGCGCTCGTAGATGAGGAACCAGCCGCAGGGCCGGTGCTTCTCGACCTCGCACGTGCCCTCGTGGGAGCCGCCGCAGGAGCCGTTGAGCAGGCTCTTGGCGCACGTGGTGATGGGGCAGATGCCGCCGGTGGAGCTGAGGACGCACTCGCCGCACTGGCCGCAGCGCTCGCTCGATGGCCAGAGGCCCTGGAACCCCGCCGACGAGATGGTGTTGAGGGCGGGGTGGCATGGCCTGTCCACCATCGCAGCCGTGGCCTGGACGCCCACGCCGCAGGAGACTACGAGCACAGCGTCGGCGGCCTTGAGCGCGTCGAGGCAGCGGCTCAGGCGCAGGCCCACCAGCGCCTTGTTGCACAGGAAGTCGATCATCGTCGTGCCGACGACGTCCTTCTCCTTGGCGCGAAGCTGGTCGGCGAGGGCGGCGACCTTAGCCGGGCCGCCCGTCTCCCACCCTTCGGGGCAGCCGGCGCAGCCCACGATGAAGACCTTCTTGTCGGCCCCCAACGCGCCGAGGACTTCCTTGACCGGCTTTTCCTCTGTGACGAGCATCAGCGTATGCCTCCTTGTGGCAGACGTTGTTTGTAGTGCGGGCTTCAGCCCGTACCCGACAGCGGGCACGGCCTGAAGGCCGCACTACGAACTGTGCATCAGCTTGGCGACCTCGGCGCGGACGACGCCGAGGATCGCCGGCATCTTCTCCTGTAGCACCGGCGAGAGCTCGGTGCCGGGCTCCACCCGCGCCGGCTCCACGCCGATGACGATCACCTTGCCAAACTTCGCCCCGGCCAATTGCGCCAGGGTGAAGGCCTCGGGCAGCGACGTCTCGTGCAACGACACGCCGCGGGCCAGGGCCAGTTCATCGAGCCGGAAGCGATAGACGCTCCCTGCCTCGCCCCCTCCCGTGGCTGCATCTACCACCAGCACATGGGCGCGCGACGGCACCAGGTCGAGCGCGTCCATCACCGAGGTCCCCGCCTCGATCACCTCCACGTCGTTGCCAGGGCCTGCAGCTCGAAGCTGCCGCGCCACCACGACCCCGACTCCATCGTCGCCCATCAACTCGTTGCCGACGCCCAGGACCACGACGCGCGGGCTCGGGATCGGCGGCCAGGTCTCAGGCAATGCGGAAGTCTCCCAGCTTCTCGCCCTTCGGCGTGACCAGATGCACGGCGCAGGCCAGGCAAGGGTCGAACGAGCGGACGATGCGGACGACCTCGAAGGGGTTCCCGGGGTCCTTGACCTTCGTGCCGATGAGGGCCTGCTCCATCGGCCCGGGGCGGTCCTTGTCGTCGGCCGGCGAGGCGTTCCAGGTTGTCGGCACCACGAGCTGGTAGTTGGCCGTCTTGTGTTCGCGGACCTTCACCCAGTGGGCGACGGCCCCGCGAGGCGCGTCCACCATGCCGCAGCCGTCGCCGGCGGGGGGAATCGTCCACTCGGCGCAATGCGGCTCGCCAGGCTTCAGTTGTCCCACCCACTCCACCATCGCGTCGGCGGTGAGCTTGGCGTGGAGGGCGCGGGCGAGGTGGCGGCCCATGACCGACGACAGGGCGTCGGCCTGGAGGCCCGCCGTGCTCAGGGCTGAATCCACGAGCGGCTTCACCACAGGGTTGCCGTTGGCATAGTTGACCAGGATCGAGGCGAGGGGGCCGACCTCGTAGACCGCGTCGTTGTAGCGTGGCGACTTGAGCCAGCTATAGGCGCCCTTCTTCTCGGGGCTGGGCACCGTGTCCTCGTGGTAGGGGAAGAGCGGGCCGTCGCCCTCGTAGCGCGAGTGGGTCACGGCCTCGGTGATCTGCGCGATGTCGAGTTTGTCGGCCCTGCCGTCGGCGTAGGTGCCGGGGGCGAGGAAGCGGTTGCGGCCGGTGAGCGGGGCGCTGCTCGGCGTCTGGTCGAACTGGCCATAGGTGAGGTAGCGCTTGCAGCCGCCGCCGATGGCGAAGTGGTCGGCGTAGGCGCCAGCCACCGCGAAGACGTCCGGGAGGTACTTGTCGGCGATGAAGCGGCGCACGGTGTCGAGTCGGCCGAGGAAGCTGGCGATCTTGCTGGTGGTTGGGCCGTTGCTGGCGCCGCCGGGCACGATGCCGCACTGGCTGGGCATGCGGCCGCCGAAGACGGCGAGCATCTCGTGGCAGGTGCGGCGGATGCGGAGGGCCTCGGCGTAGTCAGCAGTCGCCTTGAGGTTCAGCTCCTTGGGCAGGCGGTAGTCGCCCTCGTAGCGGGGGAGGAAGGGGCCGAGGTGGCCGCGGGCGATGAAGTCGCGCACCGCCAGCAGGTCGTCGTTGTCGCCCGTGTAGTCGGCGGCAGCCGCAACGTCCACGTAGTCCAGGGCGGCCAGGTGGTAGAAGTGCAGGACGTGGGACTGGAGGATGTTGCTGCCGAGGATGAGGTTTCGGATGATGCGGCCGTTGTCGGGGATCTTCTCGCTGATGCCGAAAGCGGCGTCGAGCGCGAAGGTGGCGGCGGTGGCGTGGGCGATGGGGCACACGCCGCACACGCGCTGGGTGAGCTGCTGGGCGTCCACCGGGCTGCGGCCATTGAGAATGACCTCGAAGCCGCGGAAGAGCGTGCCAGCGCTCTTTGCCTCCTTCACCTCGTGCCCGTCGAGCAGCACCTCGATCCGCAGGTGTCCCTCGATGCGGGTGACGGGGTCAATCACTATTCTGCGCATGCACGGGCTCCTTCAGCTTCTAGTGGTGCAGGCGAGGCGCGGGAGGCGCTCCTCGCAGATTTTCTCGTAGAGCGGGGAGAGGAGGTCGGGGAAGCTCGGCTCGACGCAGCCGATGCACGGGCCGTTGGCGCCCACGCACCAGTTCACCCCGCTGTTCCACATCCGCGTCGGGCAGTCCGCGTAGGTCACGGGGCCTTTGCAGCCCACGTGGTAGAGGCAGCCGGCGTCGCCCTGCTTCTTGGCGAGCTTGCCGGCGTCGAAGTCCGGGCGGCGGGGGCACTGCTCGTGAATGGTCCGCCCGTAGAACTCCAGTGGCCGCCCCACATCGTCCAAGGCGTCCGCGGCCGGCAGGCCGTTCAGCAACACGTTGGCCACCGTGTGGACAAACCAGTCGGGGTGCGGTGGGCAGCCTGGGATGCAGACGACTGGCACGCTGATGCCGCGCTCGGCGAGCACGGTCTTCAGGCTCTTGCTCCCAGTGGGGTTCGGCGCCGCGGCGGGGATGCCGCCAAAGGATGAGCAGGTGCCCACGCACACGACGGCCAGCGCGCGGCTGGCCAACTCGCACGCCTTGTCGAGCATCGAGAGTTCCTGGCCGCCCGTCTCGCCGATCATGCAGTAGTGCGGGCTCGCCGTCGGGATGCTGCCCTCGACGACGAGGATGAAGCCCCTGGCCGCCTCCTCGCCAGGGAGCACGCTGAGCGCCACCTCGCCCGAGCCGGCCATCACGGTCGGCTGGAACAGCAGGCTCACGTGGCGCCCCGGCACCACGGGGTCCACGAGCAACTGGCGGATGTTGGGGCTGACGGCATTGAGCAGGGACACGACGCACCCCGAGCAGCTTCCGCCCTGGAGCCACACTGCCGGGAATTCGCGGACTTCTGCCATCCTTCGTCCTCCTGGGGGTCGTTCTGGGACATTGCGGGCGAGGCGGGGCTGACGTGGCAGCAACTCTCCGGCCCTCGAGCCGCTGGACCCACCGCGGTCCAAGATCTGGGCACGCGGAAAACGTATTATAGCGCCGTCGTCCGCGCGATCAAGCCCAAATCAAGCCCGAGCCCGGACGCCAGCCCCCGGAGTGCAGTGGCATCGCGGGTGCAGGGCGTAATGTCGTTCTCATGTTCTTAAGAACGTAAGAACAACGCCGGGCGCGGGGTTGCTACCGCGGGGTGGCCGGGGAGTGCGTGGCGACTAGGAGAGGCAGGGCTGCATAGCGCGTAAGCCTCAGTCATTTATACTCTTAGGAGGGGAGTAGAGGACTAGACTCGTCGGCAGTGCCGCGCATTTCCTGCCCTCGGCCCCCGATTCGCCGTTGACTCCCCGGCCAGCAGATGGTATACTCCGCGCCGACGATGAGGCGGCGCAGCGGGCGCCGCGCGGGTCGAATGCCCTTCGGGGCCTCGCGCATGGACGCGACCCGTGAGCTCTTTGACAAGGCGGACCGCGCGATGGAGCCGTCATGGGCGACCTGACTGGGCGGCGGACCAGGCTCCTCGTGCTCTTGAGCGCTGGGGTTACTGCGCTTGTGCTGGCCCTCGTGGCCTGGGGGCCGATGCCGCTCCGCGTGGATGACTGGCGTTGGATGCGCGTGGCGGAGCCCGCTTGGGGGGGCAGCGTTGCTCCCCTCGTCGCCTACAGCCTGATCGGCCTGGTGGCGGTCTTCGCCTGGCGGGCGGGTGGCCGCCTGGGCCGCGGGAGGCAGGCACTGGTGGCCGTCGGGCTGTCGGCGTTAGCCTTTGTGGCCCAAGTGCTTGCGGCGAGGCAGCTTCCAGGTGGCTACACGGAGTCGATCATCGCTCTGGGCAAGCCGGGGGCTAACCGCTACCACGCGGCGGCGAGGGGCGTGGGTGCCGCGGTTCCGGCACTGCGGGACTACGCGAGATGGATGCGGGGGGAGTCGCATCAGTTGATCGTGACGCATCCTGCTGGGCCGCTGACGCTCTTCTGGTCGCTGAACCACGTGTTTGTGGATGAGGCGACAGCCAGCCGCTTTGTCCGGCAGTGCGAGGATTGGTTTGCGGGCGGGGTGCATGTCAGGGAGCCCGAGGGGCCTGTGGAGCTGGTGAGGCTCTTCGGCGACATGACTGAGGCCGAGCTGGCGGGGGTGTGGCTCGCCACGTTCGCGCTGCGGTTGGCCGCGGCCCTGGCCGTTGTGCCCGTATTTGCGTTGGCCAGAGCGGTTTACGGCGTACGGACGGGCATTGTCGCCGCTGCGCTGATGGCCGTGGTGCCGAGCCTGTTGCTATACAGCCCTGGGATTGACCAGGCATTTCCCGTGCTGGCGGGCACGGCGTGCTGGCTGGCGTGGACGGCTGGGGCGAGAGGCAGCCTGTTGCGTGCCGCGCTGGCGGGCGCGAGCGTCTCGGTCGGGTTGCTCTACTCGCTCTCGTTCGCCGTGGTAGGGGGCTGGGCAGCGCTTCTGTGTGCGGCAGCCTTGGCTCGGAGCGAGGGCCTGCGAGGGGCGAAGCGTGTGGCCGCGCTGGGGGCCGCTGGAGTCGCCGGGTTTGCGGTGCCAGTCGTAACGCTATATCTGGCGGTTGGTTACAACTCGCCAGACGTCTGGGTAGCCTGCGTCGAGGCGAACGCGAAGTTCAACGCGCTGTCGGGGCGCGTCTACTGGAAATGGCTGCTCGTGAACCCCGTGGAGTTCCTGGTGTTCCTGGGGGTTCCCGTGGCGGTGTTGTTCGTGAGCCGGGCGGCGGGTGCCGTGGGCGACCTGTGGCGCCGTCGGGCGTGGCGGGAGGCCGACTGGGCGACGCTTGTGCCAGTTGGCCTGCTGGTCGCCCTGAATCTCCTCGGCGTGAACCGGGGAGAGGTGTCGCGGCTCTGGATGTTCCTTGTGCCCGGCTGCGTGGTCGCGGCCGCGGCTCAGGTCGAGCGGTGTGCCCCGTACCGCCGCGCGGTCCTCGTGAGCGTGCTCGCTCTTCAGGCCGTCCAGACGACCGTCCTTAAGTCGTTGCTGGATGTGCTCTTAGGCTTCTACCGAGGGTTGGCGTGAGCATGCGATTCGCCATCTGCAACGAGCTGTTCGAGACCTGGCCGCTGGAGCGAGTGCTCCAGTACTGTGCCGGGATCGGTTATGACGGGGTGGAGGTGGCGCCCTTCACCCTGGCGGAGGACATCCGGCAGTTGCCCCCCTCGCGCGCCCGCGAACTGCGGCGCGCCGCCGAGGGCGCCGGCATCAGCATTGTGGGCCTTCACTGGCTCCTGAGGAGCCCCGCCGGCCTGTCCATCAATGGCCCAGATGCTGCGGCGCGGGAGGACACGCGGGACTTCATGTTCGCCCTCATCCGCCTGTGCCGCGAGCTGGGCGGCGAAGTGCTCGTCTTCGGCTCGCCCGGCCAGCGGAGCGTGCAGCCGGGCGACACGTATGAGGCGGCGTGGGCCAGAAGTGTCGAGATGTTCAAGGTTTGCGGCGACGAGGCGGCTCGCCGAGGGGCTGTCATCGCTCTCGAGCCGCTCACCACGAAGGACACGAATTTCCTGGTGACTGCCAAGGAGACCGTCCGGCTGATCCGGGAGGTGGACAGCCCGGGCGTTCGCCTGCACCTTGACGTCAAGGCGATGGTCGGCGGGGAGCGAAGAGCGCCCGAGTGGGTGATCCAGGAGTTCAAGGACTACTTGGTCCATTTTCACGCAAACGACGCCAACCTCCGCGGGCCGGGGTTTGGCGAGACCGATTTCGTGCCCATCGCCGCCGCCCTGCGCGAGGCCGGCTACCAGGGCTACGTGTCCGTCGAGGTCTTCGACTTCGAGCCTGACCCTGAGACGATCGCCACGCGTTCGCTGGCGTATCTCCGCGAGGCGTTTGGAACCAAGTAGGCCCTTCTCTCTGGACGGAGGCGTCCCTCGATGCCGAAGATGCGAATGGTGGTAGAAGCGGGGCCGCGACCGCGCTACAACGTGCCCATGCGCGCCGCGCTCGGCCGGCACAAGAAGGCCAAGCTGGTAGACGAGGCGGCGGGCCGGCCCGTCCCCTGCCAGGTTCTCCGGGGCGAGCTGTACTGGCTCCTCGACTACGTCCCGGCGAACACTGAGAAAGCCTACGTCGTGGAGGTCGGCCGTGGCAGCCATGTCATGGCCCCAGGCGTCGCCGCCGTCCGCAAGGACGACACTATCGAGTTCTCCATCGCCGGCGCCCCCTTCATCAGCTACAACTTCGGCAAGCAGTGGGCGCGCCCCTTCTTCTACCCCGTGCTTGGCCCCGACGGGGTGCAGATCACCCGCAACTACCCGATGCTGGAGGGCGTGCCGGGCGAGACCAGCGACCACCATCACCACAAGAGCATCTGGGTCGCCCACGGCGACGTGAATGGCGTGGACGACTGGTCGGAGGAGAAGGACCACGGCCGCCAGGTGAGCAAGCGGGTGAAGGAGCTGGTGGACGGGCCGGTCGTCGCCGTCCTGCGCCAGGACCTCGAATGGGTGTCGAACCGCGGCAAGGCCGTGGTGGACGAGGAGCGCGAGGTCCGCATCTATGCCGTCCCACCCACCGAGCGGGTTATGGACCTCACGGTCGCCTTCAAGGCTCGGCACGGGAAGGTGCTGTTCGGCGACACGAAGGAGGGGGGCATCTGCTCGGTGCGCGTGGCGACCTCGATGGACGGCAGCCGGGGCGGGAGGATCGAGAACTCGTATGGCGCGACCACGGAGGCCGAGACGTGGGGCCGTCCCGCCCCCTGGTGCGATTACTCGGGGCCGGTGGGCGGCAAGATCGTCGGCATCTGCATCTTCGACACCCCGGGCAACCTCCGCTACCCGACCACCTGGCACGTGCGCGACTACGGGCTGATGACCGCCAACCCCTTCGGCCTCTCCTTCTTCAAGCCCGGCTCGGGCGAGCGCGGCGACCACCTGGTCGAGAAGGGCGGCGAACTCGTCTTCCGCTACCGCATCTTCATGCACCTCGGCGACGCCAATCAGGGCCACGTCCGCGATAAGTACCACGACTACATCAATCCCCCGAAGGTCAGGTTCGAGAGGTGAGGGACCCGTCCCGCGTCCCGCGTCCCGCGTGCCTAAATAACTCGCCACGATTCTGGATCGAACGGGGGGCCACGTGAGACTCCTTAAGCGGCAGTTGGCGTGTTAGCCTTGGCA
>Ga0194112_10011552_pt1 | contig 10917 bp, 11 predicted proteins | sample TA2MahC400mmetaG_FD_146191 | JGI IMG/M metagenome (GOLD analysis project Ga0194112, IMG submission 146191) | Freshwater microbial communities from Lake Tanganyika, Tanzania - TA2015016 Mahale Deep Cast 400m | ecosystem: Environmental > Aquatic > Freshwater > Lake | place: Tanzania: Lake...
GGCCTGAGAGACGAGCTGGCGCTCGAACGCCATCGCCTCCTGCGCGCACGCGCGCAGAATCCGCTGGTCTTCGCCCGGGAGCGAATACCACAGGTCGCGGTTCACACACAACACGATCGGGTCGTAGACGTAGTTCCAGACGGTCAGGTGCTCCTGGACCGCGTTCAGCTTGGCGGCGGCGATGAGGGAGAGGGGGTTCTCCTGGCCGTGGAGGTCGCGGCGTTCAAGGGCGAGGACGAGGTCGCTGAAGTTCATCTGGCGGGTGGTGGCGCCGAAGCGGGTGAAGAGCTCGGGCGGGAGGCCCTGGGGGATGCGGATCTTCAGGCCCTGGAGGTCCGCGAGCGTGCGAATCGGGCGCACGCTGTTCGTGATCTGGCGGAAGCCGTTCGCCCCGTAGGCCAGCCCCACCAGGTTGCGCTCCATCAGGAGGGTCAGCATCTCGTCCCCCGCCGCGCCGTCGCACACGGCGTTCGCCGTCGCGTGGTCAGGGAACAGCCAAGGGAAGCAGAACACGGCCCACCGCGGGTCGAGCGTCGAGAGGAGGATGGTGGACTCGAGGGAGGCCTCGAGCTGGCCCTGGCGCACCATCTGGAGCTCGGCCGCCTGGTTGGCGCCAGAGGAGGCGGCGTTGGGGACGACCTCGATGGTGTAGCGGCCCCCCGTGCGGGCCTCGACGAGTTCCTTCCACTTCGTCGCGCCCTGGAACCACTCGGAGGACTCACCCAGGATGAGGCTGAGGCGGATGCGTCGAGGGCCTCGGGCCGCCTCGTCGCAACTGACCAGGCAGAGGCACAGAGCAAGGCCAAGCCAGATTGGTGATTGCTGATTGCCGATTGCCGATTGCCGATTGAGAAGAAACGCCGCTGCGACGGCTTTCTGTGAAACCGGCAATTGGCAATTGGCAATCGGCAATGACATCGCGTCTAGTCCGCAACGAGCCTCAGCACGAGGTCAACTGCCTCTGAAAGGTTGGCAACCACATAGTGGGCACGGCTTCCCTCTGCGCGGTCGCTCTGGCCGTTGGTGACGAAGATGGTGGTGCAGCCGCGGGCCAGGCCGGCCTCGATGTCGCGCTCGGCATCGCCCACGAGAAAGGCGCGCGAGGGCTCGAAGCCCAGCTCGCGGGCCGCCTGGTCAATCATCCCCGGCTTCGGCTTCCGGCACGAGCAGTCCATGACTCTCGGATGCGGGCACATGTAGACCCCCGCGATCTGCCCGCCCGCGGCGGCCACGGCCTCGGCCATGCGAGCGTTGATGTCCTGCATCTCCGCCAGTGGCGCGAGGCCCCGCCCCACGCACGACTGGTTGGTGATCACGGCCACCGTGAAGCCGTGCGCCCGCAGGCGGCGGAGCGCATCGAGGGCGCCCGGCGCGAAGCGGAACTCCGCCCAATGGAACACCCAGCTCCCCTCCGGCGGCGACTCGTTGATCACGCCGTCGCGGTCGAGGAGCACAACCCGGTCGTGGCCTGCCGTTGCTTTCGTATCCATCGCGCGGTATTATACCCGTTGCTTGGCGAAAGGCAAGGAGGCCAGCGATCGTGAGCGATGTGGTGCGGATTGACGGCTCGGAGGGCGAAGGGGGCGGGCAGATGCTGCGCACGGCGCTCGCCCTCTCGATGGTCACGGGCCGCCCGTTCGAGATGGTGAACATTCGGGCGCGACGCGACAAGCCGGGCCTGCGCCCCCAGCACCTCGCCTGCGTGAAGGCCGCGGCCAGGATCACCTCGGCGACGGTCGAGGGCGCCGTCCTCGGCTCCCGAAGCCTCAGCTTCGCTCCCGGCCCGGTTCGGCCCGGAACCTATGATTTCGAGATCAAGACGGCAGGCTCGGCCTCGCTCGTGCTCCACACCCTCTGCCTGCCGCTGGCGCTGGCCTCCTCGCGCTCGGTGGTGACGATTACGGGCGGGACACACGTGCCCTTCAGCCCGAGCTTCCACTATCTGCTGCACCAGTGGGCGCCCCTGATGCGGCGCGTGGGGATTGATGTGGAACTGACACTGACTCGCGCGGGCTACTACCCCGAGGGGGGCGGCGAGATTCGCGCCAAGATCCTCCCCTCCTCTTCCCTGCGCCCGCTCATCCTCGGCCCGCGAGGGAAGCTGGAACGGCTGGAGGGCGTCTCTGCCGTCAGTGGCCTGCCGCGCTCCATCGCGGACCGGCAGCGGAACCGGGCGCTGGCCCGCCTGGACGAGGAGGGCCTCGCAGCAGGCATCGAGGTGCGGGAGGTCCCCTCGGCGGGCAAGGGCACGTTTCTCCTCCTTCTTTCCACGCATGAGGGCGGCGGCCGCGCGTGCCACGATGCCCTCGGCGCACTCGGCAAGCGGGCGGAGAAGGTGGCCGACGAGGCGTGCGACGGCCTCCTCGACTTCTTGCGCACCCAGGGCGCGGTGGACGCCCACGCCGCCGACCAGCTTCTCCTCCCACTGGCCCTGGCGTCCGGCGAATCGAGCTTCCCAGTCCCTGCCATCACCAGCCACGTGACGACGAATGCCCAAGTCATCCGAAGCTTCATCTCGGCACAGATACGGTTCGATGGCGAGCCAGGCGCGCCGGGCGCCATCACAATTCAACCCTTGTCGAAGACCCCCTGAATCGGAGGCCAGAATGGAGATCGCGGCGGCGCTGCGACAGATCCTGGGTGAGGTGAGGGGCGTGCTCGAGCAGGTGGAGCCTGGGCCGGTGGACCGCTTGCTCGACGCCGTGGCGTCGGCCCAGCGCATCTACGTGGCGGGCGAGGGGCGGAGCGGCCTGGTGGCACGCACGTTCGCCATGCGCCTCGTGCACCTGGGGTTCACGGCCTACGCCTGCGGGGAGACGATCACGCCCGCGATCGGGGAGGGCGACCTGTGCGTCGCCTGCTCGGGGTCGGGCGAGACGCCGATCACGTGCCACCGGGCCGCGCAGTCGCGCAAGGTTGGCGCCACCGTGGCCGCGGTTGTGGCCGCGCCAGGCTCCGCTCTGGGGGCGTCGGCCGACTTCGAGGTGGTCCTTCCCGCGCCAACCAAGGTCTCCGAACGGTCGTCCTCCCGCCAGTTCGGGGCCACGCTCTTCGAGCAGGCCCTCCTCCTGTTCCTCGACGCCGCGGTGCTGCTCCTCCAGGAGCGCCGTGGCGCGTCGGCCGAGAGCATGCGGGCCAAGCACACGAACCTCGAATGACCTTTGCCCACGGCCCCGATTCCACTATAATAGGGCGTTGCAGGAGTCCTCGGGTGACACAGCGCGCCCACAATCTGTCTCTCTTCGCGTTGGCTGCCGTCTTGGGGTGCGCCCCGGTCGCGGGAGGCGAGGGCGACCGCCTTGTGCGGGTATCGGACGGTGCGACGCCGATGGGCACCTACCTGATGGTCACGGTCTACGCGGCCGACGAGGCGGCGGGGCGGCAGGCCATCGCAGCGGCCTTCGCACGCGTCGAGGAGATCGAGGCCGCGACCAGCCACTACCGCGAGGGGAGCGACCTGTCGAAGCTCAACCGTTCGGCCGGCGGGCCGGCCATCCCAGTGAGCAAGCACCTGTGGGCAGTCCTCCGCCGCTCCGCCGAGGTCTCGGAGGAGACAGGCGGCGCCCTCGACGTCACGATCGGGCCGCTCGTGGCCCTGTGGAAGACGACGTGGAAGAAGGGCAAGCCGCCGCCGGAGGCCAGGGTCGCTGCGGCGAAGGCGCTGGTGGACTGGCGAGCGGTCCGCCTCGACCCCAAAGAGCCCCGCGCCCAGTTGCTCAAGCCGGGCATGCACCTGGACCTGGGCGCCATCGGGAAGGGCTACGCGACCGACCAGGCGGCGGCACTGCTCCGCGAGCGCGGCATCCCCGCCGCTCTCGTGGACCTGGGCGGCAACGTGACGGCCTATGGCGCTCCGCCCGAGCGCCCGGCCTGGCTCGTCGGCATCCGCGACCCCGCCAACCCGGGCAAGATCCTCCCCAAGCCCATCCGCCTACTCAACCAGGGCGTCGCCACGTCGGGCGACTACGAGCAATTCGGCCTGGCCCCCGGCCACCGCTACTCCCACATCCTCGACCCCCGCACGGGCAAGCCCCTCGAGGGGATGACCAGCGTGACCGTGGTGGCCCCCGACGGGGTGACGGCCGACGGCTACTCGACGGCGCTCAGCGTCCTCGGCCCCGAGCAGGCCGTGGCCTTCGCCGAGAAGCGCCAGGGCGTCGAGGTCATGGTCATCTTCCAGCGCGACGGGAAGGCCCACACCCTGCGCTCGAAGGGCTTCAGCCGCCTCGAAGTGACCCCCACGACGAGCCCCTAGCGCCAGAGGGAGACGCTGCTTGCCAGACCTGAGACCCTTCCGAGCGCTCCGCTACAGCCCCCAGGCGGGCGACCTGGCCGCCCTGGTGGCGCCGCCGTACGACGTGATAGATGCCCGCCAGTACGCGGAGCTGTGCGGGCGCAGCCCGCACAATGTCGTCCGCCTCATCCTCGACAAGGGCTACTCGCCCGACGTGTTGCCGCCCGCCGAATGGTATCCGGAGGCGGCGCGCCTGCTCGCCGCGTGGCGGGCCGAGGGCCTCCTCGTGGCCGATGAGGAGCCCGCCTTCTACCTGTACACGCAGGCATTCTCCCATCGGGGCCAGCGGCTCCGCCGCAAGCTCCTCCTCGGAGCGCTTCGTCTGGAGCCCTATGGCGCCGGCCACGTCTTCCCGCACGAGAACACGCACCCCGGCCCGAAGATCAGCCGCCTGCGCCTGATGCAGGCCACGAGGGCCAACCTCAGCCCCATCCTCGCCTTCTTCCCTGACCCCGACGGCCGCGTGAACCAGAGGATGGAGGAGCTGCTCGCCGGCCGGCCCGCCGCTGCGTTCACCGACGATGGCGGCATCGAGCACGAGCTTCGCCTCGTGCTGGCGCCAGCGGACCAGGCCGCCCTCGCCGACGCCCTGGCCCCCCTGCCCCTCTACATCGCCGACGGCCACCACCGCTACGAGACGGCTCTCGTCTACCGCGACACGGAGCGCGCGAAGCTGGCCGACCAGGGGGACCGGGAGCTGCCCCTGGACTTCATGCTCGCCGCCTGCACTTCCGGGGCGGACCCTGGCCTCGTCATCCGCCCAACCCACCGCATCGTCACCTGGCAGGGGGACTTCTGGGCAACGGACTTCCTCGACGAGGCCACCGAGTGGTTCGCCGCCCACAGGCTCCCCATCACGAGCCTGGCGGAGGCATTGCGCGTCCTCGACGCCCGCCAGGCCGAGCCGCTGTTCGTCATCTACGACGGCGGGGGCGCGGGCTACACTGCCCTGGAGCTGCGCGACCCCGAGGCCCTCCGGGACGCCCCCTACCCCCTGGGCTCCCCCCTGCGCCAACTCCCCGCCGCCGTGTTCACCCACGCCTTCCTCGGAAAGCTGCCTGGGTTGAGGGGCGCCACAGTGACCTACACCCCCGATGCCGAGGCCGCCGTGCGGGGGGCCGACGCGCGGGAGCGCGCCCTTGCCTGCCTGCTCCCAGGGGTCCGGACCGCGGAGTTGATGGCCGTGGTGGACGCCGGCGAGCGGATGCCCCCCAAGTCCACCTACTTCTGGCCCAAGCCCATGACGGGCATGGTCTTGCGTTCGCTCGAGGCCATGTGAGATATTTCGCAGGCGGCGCTTGACAAGCGCGGGAGATCGGTTATAATTACACCGGTATCAGGAGAAGCCTTGGGCCTTTCGCCCCAGAAAGGAGGTGAGAGAAGTGAAGAAAAGGCAAGGCTTTACGTTGATTGAGCTCCTGGTCGTCATCGCGATCATCGCAATCTTGGCGGGCATGCTTCTGCCCGCTCTGGCCAGGGCTCGTGAGGAAGCCAGGCGCATTCGGTGCCGGAACAACCTGAACCAGTTGGCCAAGGGTATGGCGACGTACTTGAACGAGTGCGGCGACAACCGCTTCTACCCATGGCCCGCTAACAGGCCAGGCTGCGGAACGAAGGCCGCCCCTGAGTTCGGCGGCGCCGAGTGGCTGACCTCGCTGTACTGGACCAAGATCATCCCTGACCCCGGCGTCTACAACTGCCCAAGTTCGCCGGATAGCAACGAGCAGGGAAAAGAGCTCATGGGAACCCAGGACAGCGACCGTGAGGGTTGCCCTGGCGGAAACCCGCTGTCGAGAGACGCCGTGAGCTACGCCGGCATGGGTAGCCGCAGCGTGGGCGTGTACCTGAAGAGCAAGCAGAACAAGGACGGGTACGCGGTCTCGAGGCTGGCCATCCGCGACGACTTCCCTCCGAACGAGCCCATGGCGAGCGATGACAGCGACGAACCGATCAACCACGGCGAAAGGGACAACGGCGGCATGTCGGTCCTGTTCTTCGACAGCCACGTCGAGTACTGGACGCATACCCGCGTTGACCTGGAAACCGGCGTCGGCGCTGGCGACCTGTGCGCTCTGAAGAACTAAGGCCAAGTCAATTCTTGCCTGGGAATAGCCCGCCCCTCCGGCGGGCTATTCTTTTGGCCCCCCGCCTCCCCCCTCCTGCCCACGCTTCGCCTCCTCCGCCTTTGCCTCCAGACGCTTGACCCATTCGGCCAATCCGGGGTAGTCTGCGTCCAGCTTCTCCGCGGCGAGGCGCGCCTCGCGCGCCTTGTCATCATCCCCCTGCTCCTCGTGGGCCTTGGCCAGCTCCTCCTTCTCCTTCTGGACCTGCCGCACAAGGGTTTGGGCGGCGAGGACGGCCTCGCGCGCCTTGACCCATTGCCCCCGCCGCTCGTGCGCCTCGGCCAGCTTCACCCACGGCTCGGGGCTCTTCTCCTCCTGGAGCAGGCGCACCATGGTCTCATAGACCTCCAGGGCCTCCGTCGAGCGCCCCGACCCCTCCCGCTGGCGCGCCAGCGTGTCGTAGAACTTCTTCAACCCTCGGCTCACCAGCGACACGTGTTCCTTGTTGTACGACACCGCGCGCCCCCAACTCAACGCCACCATCATGTACTGGTTCCAGGCCCTCTCGAAGTCATTCACGTCCGCATACGCCGTCGCCAACCCGATGCGCATGACGGGGATGGACGGCCACTTCGACGCCCCATCCTGCCAGAACGTGCGGCTGTTGGCCCACACGCGGTTCCGGCCGTGCGTCCCCAGGCTCAGCAGGGCTACCGCCGCCGCCGCACATGTCACACCAATGCCTCGGCGCCAGCGGGTAGTCATCAGGCCGCCCAGCACGGCCACGCCCAGCCCGCACGCCCCGAGCTGCGGCAGGTACAGGTATCGCTCAGCCACGAGCACGCTGATGGGGATGAAGTTCGCCACGGGCAGCAGAAGCAGGAACCACCACCCAATGCAGAAGAGGGCCAGGCTCCGCCGCGGCGCCGCCCAGAATGCCACTACCACCAGCCCGGCCACCATGCCCGCCAGGAGGAGAATCTGCGCCCCGTCCGACCCCCAGCGTAGCGACCCCGTGCCGTGCGGGGCGACCAGGTGGACGGGGAAGAACAGGAGCCGTGCGTACTCGGCGAAGATCAGCGGCGCATTGGCCAGGCTCGAGCCCAACGCCGGCCCCTTCACGACCTCGGCCTGCCTCGCCACCAGCCAGTGGAGCAGCGTGAGCACGACCGCCACCACCCAGTGCGGCACGGTCCACGACATCCGCCGCCAGAATGTCCCGTCCGACTCCCCGAAGGCCAGGATGGCCAGCCCCAGGACCGCGGGCAGCGTCATCGCCGATGCCTTCGAGAGCAGCGACGCCGCCAGGCACGCGAGCGACAGCCCGTAGAGCACCCATCGCCGCCACCCGCTCCGCCGCTCGTGGGCCACGAAGGCCAGGAACGCCAGCAGGTAGAAGAAGGCGTAGAGCACGTCGCGGCGACCCGACGCCCAGGTGACTGACTCGACCTGGACGGGATGGACGGCGAACACTGCCGCCCCCAGCCAGGCCAGCGCGCGCCGCTTCACCAGCCACAGCAGCACCGCGTAGGCGAGCAGCGCGTTGGCCGCGTGCAGCAGCACGTTCGTCAGGTGGTAGCCGACGGGCAGGAGGCCCCAGAACCGGTAGTCCAGCGCGTAGCTCAGCTCCCGCAGCGGCAGCCACGCGTGGGTGTTGGAGTCCGTCCAGCCCCTGTCGCCGAGCAGCACGGCGCTCACGTTCACCGTGAACATTCGCCCGATGTTGAGGGGCGCAAGGGATTGAATCCGCGTGTTCTCCTCGATGAGGAACCAGTCGTCGAAGCTCACGAACTGGCACCTCAGGGCGTTCGAGAAGACGGCGAAGGTCAGGGCGGCCAGGAGGAGGCATGGGAGGGCGTGCCGAAGAATGGCCGACGGAGCCGCACTGTCGCGTGGCGTGGCGGGGGCACTCACACTGCGGCGTCCTCAACCGTGGGGGCATCCGCCAGGTCGGCGCGCTCGCGTTGCCGCACGTAGCGCACATAGGACTTCACCTTGCGGAACGCCGCAAGCTCGGGGGGGATGCACGGCACCTCGATCTCCAGCTCGCTGCCCCGCGGGAGGAGGAAATCCGTCCGGTCCACCTGCTCCACCACGTAGCGGCACAGGCGCCGCGCGTGGAAGCGCCGAAGGCCCAGGCCCTCCTGGCGGGCCTTGCTCTGCTGCATCGCGTAGGTGAGGTAGCGGGGAAAAAAGCAGCGCAGGAAGGCGCGCAGCTCGCCGTTCAGTTCCTCGCGCAGCCGCTTCAGTTCCTCGCGCGACGTGTCCAGGCCGTAGAACTCCCCCAGGAGCCGCTCCGCCTCCGCGGGGCAGGCGCGTTCCATATTGTCCCAGGTGTTGACGGCCTGGAGGACGGGTTGGGCGCCCACGATCGCGAACGCCAGGGTGTCCACCTTCTTCTGCTTCAGCTCGTAGTTGATCCGCAGGCTCTCGAGGGTTCGCGTGAACTGTTCGAGGCACTCGTGGAACCGCGCCGCGGCTTCGGCGGCGCAGCGCAGGATGTTGGCCACGTAGGGGTCGGCGGCGATCCGCGTGGCCCAGCGGCGCAGGGTGTTCTTCGTGCTCGTCTGCTCCTGGAGCGGGTCGAAGGCGACGCTGCTCTTGCGGTCGGCGGCCTCGTTCTCGACGAGCTGTCCCAGCGGCAGGTCGGCCAGGAGGAGCGCGCGGAAGGCGTCGAAGCCGATCGGGCCGTCGCTCGGCCTGCGGGCCTCGTGGCGGGTGAGCCGGCTGCTTGTCACGGTGTGGATGGCATCGTCGAAGAGCGCGTCCTCCACGTGCCCGGGGTCCGGCCCCAGGGCCTCGCGGAGGCGGAAGCAGGCGTAGTCGCGCTTGAGCGCCTTCAGGGCGCTCTCGCTCCGCTCGAAGTCAGCGCGAGCGCGGCGCAGCGATGCCTCGGTCTGCTCGCCCCCCTCCGCGGCCGGCCCCCCCTCGAGGCCCCGCACCAGGTCCTCGAGCCGCCGCGTCACCTCGCCCTGCGCCTTGATCCGACGCCGGCAATCCTCCACCTTGGCATTCAGGTCCTGTTGCATGCTTCTACTCGAGGCGGCCAGCGGCCGCAACTAAAGGGGATGAGTGGATGGGTGGATGAATGGATGATTGCCCGACACCCATCCACCCATCCATTCATCCACGCTTCCTCGCCAATCTGCGCACGACGCGCCACCAAGAGTCTATCCCTCCTGGGCCGGCGGCGGGGCCGGCGCGTCAGGCGGCGCCTGCGGCGCCTCGCGTGGCGCGTCCGCGGCCGCAGCCCACTGGGCCTTCACCATCGCCAGGGTCTCACGCGCCGAGTGCTGCTCGGCCTCCTTCTTGTTACGTCCCCACCCCGTCCCGTGCTCCACCCCGCCAATCATCGTGACGACGCGGAACGACTTGGCGTGGTCAGGCCCCGACTCCTCGATGACGCGGTAGCCGGGCGTGCAGCCGAGCTTGCTCTGGACAAGTTGCTGGAGCACGGACTTGAAGTTCTTGTGTTGCTTGGTGCGCTCGGCGTCGCCGATCTCCGGGCCGAGGTGCCGTAGGATGAAGTCCCTCGCGGCCTCCAGCCCCTGGTCGAGGTAGAGCGCCGCGATAAGCGCCTCGAGAACATTGGCCACGACCGAGTTCGGCAGCCGCCGCCCCCGGCTCATCCCCCGCCCGACCGAGAGGAACCTGTCGAGCCCGAGCGCCCGGCTCTGCCGTGCCAGGATGCGCTGGCTCACGACGATGCTCTTCACCGCCGTCAGCTCCCCCTCCGTGTGGCCCTGATAGGTGTTGAACAGGTGTTCGGAGACGACCATGCCCAGGATCGCGTCGCCCAGGAACTCCATCCGCTCGTTGCTCAGCCCCAGGTCCGAGCGGTTCGACGAGTGGGTGAGCGCCTTGTCCAGCCACGCAGGGTTGTTGAACGAAACGCCAATCGCCTCCTGACAGGCCGCAATGCGGTCTTGCTCCATGCGCGACATTCCCTTACTGCCAACGGAGCGTACCGCCTGATTCAGAATGGGCCGATCCCGGCGCGCCGGGGCGACACATGCTGAAGCAGGCCCAAACGCCACGGTCCGTCACTTTACCACACCGCCCCGCAGCCCGTCAAGTGACAAGGCGTCGCGAGCCTGGCCCCTGGCCGACGTGCCGGACGGCGCCCCCGACGACCGTGCGGATGGCCTCGGCCACGGTCTGGCGCGTCTTCCCCACCGTCTCCACCTCGACTCCGAATCTCAGATCGCGCATGTCCATCGTCTGCTCCTCAAGGGTCGAGTCCGACGTCTCGGGATGCCCACTCCGCGCCGCAGTCGAGGCAGCGGCGGTGGGCGTGGTAGTCGGCGTCGAACGGGAGGGGCGGCTGCCGCAACTCGGCGCTCTCGCACTTGGGCTGCGCCGTGCATCCCACGTCGCGGTCGCACAGCCACATCTCGATCCGCTTGCCGCCGCACTTCGGGCACGGGGCGATCATCTCTAACTCCTTTGCTGACAACAACTTGCACTGACTATATGGGCATAGTGTTCGCCATCCGTCAAGGGCATTTTTCGACGGAAAAAAGTGCGCTTGACTTTTCGTTGGGGGGGGGGGTAGAATGT
>Ga0194112_10011556_pt1 | contig 10915 bp, 11 predicted proteins | sample TA2MahC400mmetaG_FD_146191 | JGI IMG/M metagenome (GOLD analysis project Ga0194112, IMG submission 146191) | Freshwater microbial communities from Lake Tanganyika, Tanzania - TA2015016 Mahale Deep Cast 400m | ecosystem: Environmental > Aquatic > Freshwater > Lake | place: Tanzania: Lake...
CCATGCTAAACATCTTTAGATTGAGTTAATGAGGCTTCTTTGCAGGAGCGCGTGACGCCTGGGATCCTCTCATGTTAGACAAGTTCGGTTTCCTGAGCACTGTCCCAAGACGCGTGGAGATGGCGCACGAACTGCACAGGAAGTTGGACCGGCTTCGATTGCTGACAGAGGCCATAGCCACCGAGGCCTCAAGCCTTCCCGGAAGGCGCGGGTGACACCGCGCAAGCAGCAACGGAGTGATAAGACCGATTTATGTAGCGAAAGTTCTTCGAGGTAGGTATGCGTCCATCGCTTCGCGCCGGACGGCACGCTGCTGGGCAAGATCCTGATCCCCGAGACTGTTTCGAACCTCTGCTTCGGCGGCGCGGGCGGCCACAGCATGTTCATCACGGCAACCACCTCGGTCTAGTGCCTCTTTGTCGACGTGCAGGGAGCCGAGGAGTAGACACGCAGCGGTGCCTGACTGGCGCTGTCCGGTCAGGGCATGTGGAACACCTCTTCCATTTGCGCCCACCACTCGCCCTCGGCGCGGCTCTCCAGCGGCGCCTGCATCGGACCGCAGATCGTCCACCAACGGCGGGTGACAGGATCGGCGGCGATGGCGGCGTTGTCTGCCGCGAAGTCAGTGCCGACATATTCCCAGTAGCTGAACATAAGGTTCTCGGGCTGGCGCAGGAAGATCGAGTAGTTCGTGATGTTCGAGGCGGCCAGTCGAGCCAGCACCTCGGGCCAGACGTCGGCATGGAGCCGGCGGTATTCGGCGATCTCCGCGGGCTTTATTCCGATTACATGGCCCATGCGCCGCATGTCACATCCTTCCGGTCAGATTGTAGATGCGGATGGCCGAGCCCGAGAAGACGCTCTCGCGCTCGGACGATGACAGATCCTCGGAAAGCGCCTTTGCAGTCTGGAGCCAGCCGGCATAGTCGCCCGCCAGTTCCAGCACCGGCCAGTCGCTGCCCCACATCATGCGCTCCGCGCCGAATGCGGCAAGGACATGATCGAATACCGGGCGCAGGATTTCGGCGGACCAGCCGGGCCCGTACTCGTTCGCAAGGCCTGAAAGCTTGCAGCAGACTTGCGGATGCGCTGCCAGCGCAGACATGCCGCTGCGCCACGCGTCTCCGGGGTCAGAACCGTCGAAGGCCGGCTTGGCGCAGTGGTCGATGACGATCGGCAACTGGGGCAGCTCCTCGGCCAGCCGTGCGATTACCGGCAGGTGGCGCGGCGTGATCAGCGCGTCGAGGCGCAACCCGGCCGCAGCCACCCGGCGCAAACCCTCGATCACGCGAGGCTGAAGGATCCAGTCCTTCTGCGCGATGTCCTGCAACATCGGGCGGATGCCGCGCAGCGCAGGATGGGCGATTTCGGCAAGCTGCCCCTCCACGTCGCCGGCCAGATCGATCCAGCCGACAACGCCCTGCACCAGCGGATCGCGGTCCGCAAGATCCAGAAGGAAGCGTGTCTCGGCCAGCGTCGGCGCGGCCTGCACCAGCACCGTGCCGGTGACGCCCGCAGCCGTCGTGAGTGGCACAAGATCTTCCGGCAGGATCGTCCGGCGGATCGGCGCCACGCTGTCGTCCATCCAGCCATAGTCGCCTCGCGCGATGTCCCAGAAATGTTGATGCGCGTCTATGATCACGGGTTCACCAGCTTCAGTCCGAAATAATAATAAACTGTAGCCAGCTGCAGCTCTCCGTGTCAACAATGCGGCAGCAGCGAAAGGAGACGCAGATGAAGACAAGACCCATCGGCCGCACGGGAGTCGAGGTGACCGAGGTTTCCTTTGGTTGCGCCAGCATCGGGAACCTCTACCGGGCCGTCTCGGATGAGACGGCGCAGGACGTGCTGCAGGCCGCGTGGGATGCGGGCATCCGATACTTCGACACGGCCCCACATTACGGGCGTGGCCTTTCCGAGCAGAGGTTGGGCAGGTTCCTCCGGGACCGTCATGGCTTTGTTCTGTCCAGTAAGATCGGCCGCGTCCTCAGCCCCGCCGCCGCGCCCATCGACGAGGCGGATGGCTATGTTCAGCCCGCGCAGAACGACGTCCGCTACGACTATTCCGGCGACGGGATCGAGGAAAGCCTGGAGGGCAGCCTGTCCCGCCTCGGACTGCGCCGGCTGGACATCGCCTATGTCCACGATCTGGGCACCTACACCCACGGCGATGCCAATGCCGGGCACCTCGAAGCGTTTCTGGGGTCGGGTTACGAGCGGCTGGTGCTGCTGAAGGAGACCGGGCGCATCGGCGCCTTCGGCCTTGGCGTCAACGAATGCGAGATCTGCCTGACGGTCATGGATCACGGCCCGCTGGACGCGATCCTTCTGGCCGGCCGACTGACGCTTCTGGACCGCGTCGCCGAGCAGCAGCTGGTGCCGCGGGCGATGGCCGACGGGACCAGCCTGATCCTGGGCGGCGTCTTCAATTCGGGGATCCTCGCCACCGGCCCCGTCCCGGGCGCCACATATGACTACGCCGCGGCGCCGCCGGAGATGGTCGCCCGCGTCGCTCGGCTGCAGGCAGAGGCCGAGGCTGCCGGCATTTCCCTGGCCACCGCCGCACTGCACTTTGCGCGTCGCCACCCTGCAGCCACGTCGGTCCTGCTTGGGACGGCGAACGCGCGCACCTTACAGCGCAATCTGCAGGCATTGGCTCAGCCTGTTCCCGACCGCGTCCTATCCCAAATCATGATGGCGCAGCGATGACAGGAGGGTCGACTTAGACGTCCGCAGGTGTTGGCGCGCGGCCTCGGCGGCACCGGGCGCGTCGCGGGCTTCCAGCGCATCGATAATTGCCAGGTGCTCGTTGATGGCGGCTTCGTTGCGCTGCATCTCGTGCGTCTTGTCCCACATGTAATGGTAGTGAAAGATCAGCGAGATGACCTTCTGGAACTCGGTCACGAAGCGGTTGCGGACGACCGAATTGATGGCCGCGTGGAAGGCTTCGTCCAGCTTCGAGAATTCGTGGAACTCACTGTCGATCCGCGCCGCCAGCGCATGATGCGCCTCGCGCAGGGAGGCAAGGCGCGGCCAGACCGGATGATCGACCGGCGCCTCGGCAACCTTGGCGATGGCATCAAGTTCCAGCATCAGGCGGAAATCGGACAGCTCGATCGCGAAGTCCTTGGTGAAGCCGCGCAGCATCCACCCGCCCTGTGGGCGCCGCGCAACCAGGCCGAAGCGGCTGAGGCCGGCAAGGAATTCCTTGAGTTCGTGCTGTGCGACCCCGAAGTTACGGGACAGTTCTGCCACCGATAGCGGCGTGTCGGCCGGCACGTCGAAGCGCAGGATCCAGTCGAGGAAACGTTGCTCCAGTTGGTCGCGGCCTGCGGCCTGACTGGCCTGGGCAATGCGATCGCCCTGGCCCGGGTGGCGCAGCAGGTGCTTCTCGCGGCCTTCCCATGTAATCACGCCCGCCTCGGTCAGGCGGGCCAGGCATCGGCGCACCACGGTCCGGCTGACGCCGAACGCATCACTAAGAGCCGCTTCGGAGGGCAGCGCCGCGCCAATCGGCAAATCCGCACATTGATCCAGAAGCCGGTTGAAGGCCTCGCGGTATCGCGTGTCGCTACGTGCCATGGGCGGCTCCGGTTGTTTGTAGTTCTAAATTATTAAAAACCGTTGACAGAGGCAAGACCCGTGCACATGCTTGACGTCGATCAGGACCATCTGCGGGGAGGCACGATGTCGGATGCAAGCAATACCTGGCAGGCGGGGGGTGAACGGCGCGTTCTCATTGCGCGGGAGCAACTGCACCGCGCGTCGGCGCTGCTGACGCTTCTGCTGCTGATCCTCGGCTTTTCGCTGGCGAGTCCGGCCTTCTTTTCGGTGAACAACGGGCTGACGATCCTACTGCAGACGTCGGTCATCGGCCTTCTGGGCATCGGGCTGACCATGGTCATCATCACCGGAGGGATCGACCTGTCTGTCGGCTCGGTTGTCGCCCTGTCGGGGGTCGTGTCGGCCATGGCGGTCAAGGCTGGGCTTCCCGTGGTTCCGGCTATGTGTACGGGAGTTCTGGCGGGGGCCGCCTGCGGGGCCTTCAACGGCTTCATCATCACGCGGCTGCGCATTCCGCCCTTCGTCGCGACGCTCGGCATGATGCTGATCGCACGCGGCGTGGCACTGCAACTGACGGGGGCAACGCCGATCTCGCAGCTGGGCGCGGGCTTCGGGCGGCTTGGTAACGGCGCCCTCTTCCGCGTGGTCGAGATGCAGCCGAACGGCTTTCCGCGCGTCATATTCCCCGGCATCCCCTACCCCGCCATCCTGCTGCTGATCGTCGCCATCGCCGCAACCTACCTGCTGCGCCGCCGCCAAATCGGGCGGCATATCTACGCCACCGGCTCGAACGAGGAGGCTGCGCGGCTGTCGGGCGTAAATGTCGACTGGACCAAGATGTACGCCTACACGATGTCGGGCGCGCTGGCCGGGCTGGCTGGCAACGTGCTGATGTCGCGCCTTGTCACCGCGCAGCCGAGCGAGGGCGTTATGTACGAATTGGACGCCATCGCGGCGGCCGTGATTGGCGGCGCCTCGCTGTCGGGCGGGGTCGGAACCATCTCGGGCACCATGATCGGCGCCTTTATCATTGGCATCCTGAGGAACGGGCTGAACATGTCGGGCGTATCGGCCTTCATCCAGCAGATCGTGATCGGCTTCGTCGTCATTGGTGCGGTCTGGATCGACCAGGTGCGCAACCGGCGCTGACGCAAGAACCAAACAACGGAGGAGGAACCATAATGAAACTGAGGACATGCCTTGCCGCATCTGCGCTGGCGCTGACGGCAGGCGCCGCCGGTGCCGGAGAAATCGCGGTCATCGTCAAGACGACCAACTCGAACTTCTGGCAGAACGTGAACCTCGGCGCGCAGGCCGCGATGGAAGGGAACAGCGAGCATACGATCAGCTTCGACGGCCCCGCCGCGGAAAGCGCTGTGGCCGATCAGGTGAACCTGGTCGAGAACGCGATCAACCGCGGCGTTGCGGGCCTCGTCCTGGCGCCCTCGGACCCCGAGGCGCTGGTTCCGGTTGTCCAGCACGCCTATGAGTCCGGAATCCCGGTCGTCATCATCGACAGCATGCTGGGTGATGGGGCCGAGGGCAGCTACCAGGCATTCCTGTCCACCGACAACTGCGCAGCTGGCGAGCAGGTGGCGCAGCGCATGATCGAGGACGCCGGCACCACCGGCAAGGTTGCGATCATGTCCTATGTCGCGGGCGTTGGGTCCGAGATCGGGCGCGTCGGCTGCTTCACCGAATACCTGCAGGCCAACTCCGAGCTTGAGATCGTCGGCCCGCTCTATTCGCAAAGCCAGATGGCGAACGCGCTGAACCAGACGACGGACATCCTCGCCTCGAACCCCGACCTCGTCGGCATCTTCGGCGCGAACGAGCCGACGGCCGTGGGCATGGGCCGCGCCATCGTGCAGGCGGGCAAGGCCGGAGATCTGGTCGCGCTTGGCTTTGACGGCAACGAGGACTTGCAGCAGTTTGTCCGCGACGGCGTGCTGACGGCGACTGCGGTGCAGGGCTCCTTCGCTATGGGCGAGATGGGCGTCGAGGCCGTGCTGGACATCTTGGCAGGCGAGACTGTCGAGCCCTTCATCAACACCGGCGTCGTCATGGTCGATCAAGACAACATCGACTCGGACGAGGCGCAGAACGTCCTTTATTGACCAACCCGCAGGGGCCGCTTCGCCGGCCCCTGCCCCAACCGAAAGGCCCGCTCATGTCCCAGCACCCGCTGGTCGAGATGATCAACATCGAAAAGCATTTCGGCGGCATCCGCGCCGTCGACGGCGTGTCGCTGAACGTCTACCCTGGCGAGGTCGTGGGCGTGCTCGGCCATAATGGCGCGGGCAAGTCCTGTCTCATGCGCATCCTGTCGGGCGCGATGCTGCCCTCGGGCGGCGAGATCCGGGTGAACGGCGCCCCCGTCCGCTTCGCCGAGCCTAACGACGCCCGCGCCCACGGGATCGAGACGATCTACCAAACGCTGGCGCTGGCAAACCACCTGGACGCGCCCAGCAACCTGTTTCTGGGTCGTGAGTTGAAGACCCGGTTCGGCAATCTCGATGACGCGCGGATGCTGCGCGAGGCGCGGACGGTGCTGGCGCGGCTGAACCCCAACTTCAAGAACCTGCGAGATCCGGTCTCCAGCCTCTCGGGCGGTCAGCGGCAGGTTATCGCCATCGCCCGCGCGATCTACTTCGACACCAAGGTGCTGATCATGGACGAGCCGACGGCGGCGCTTGGCCCTTCGGAAACGGCGATGGTCGCGGACCTCATCCGCAAGCTGCAGGCGGACGGGATCGGCATCTTCTTGGTCAGCCACGACATGCACGACGTGTTCGAGCTGTGCGACCGGATCGTGGTAATGAACAAGGGCCGCGTTGTCGGCGCGCACCCCATCGGCGAGGTTACCAAGGATGACGTTCTCAGCCTGATCGTGAAGGGCGCGCTGCCCGACGACTGGACCGCTCGCAACCTTGAGGCCGCGCAATGAAGGACGCGAGCGTAGCGACGATGAACTGCGGCGTCTGCGTCGCGCCCGGCAGCTTCGCGGTGCAGCCCCGCCCCTGCCCCGACACCGCGCCCGAGGGCTGGGTGCTGGTCGACATCGCCGCCATCGGCATCTGCGGCACCGACTACCACATCTTCGAGGGAAAGCACCCGTTCCTGAACTACCCACGCGTCATCGGCCACGAGTTGTCGGGCCATATCGCAAGCGGGCCGGACCGGGGTCAGTTGGTGGTGGTGAACCCCTACCTCTCCTGCGGCACTTGCCGAGCCTGCCGGCGCGGCAAGCCTAACTGCTGCGGCAGGATCGAGGTACTGGGCGTTCATTGCGACGGCGGCATGTGCTCCCGCATCGCGGTGCCGGCAGATAACCTTTATCCTGCAGACGGGCTGACCCCTCATCAGGCCGCGATGGTCGAGTTTCTCGCCATCGGCGCCCATGCCGTTGCCCGGTCAGGCGTCGGGCCGGGCGATCTGGTGCTGGTCACCGGCGCCGGACCGATCGGCCTAGGCACCGCGCTCTTCGCACGGCTGGCGGGGGCCCAGGTGCACCTGATGGACCTCAGCCGGCAGCGGCTGGACCTTGCACGGCAGCTTTGTGGATTTCAGCACCTGCACGTCGCCGACGAAACGATCCTGACCGGTGAACTTGCCGAGGGCTTCGACGCCGTCTTCGACGCGACAGGCAACGCCAAGGCCATCGAGGCCGGCTTTCCTCTGCTGGCGCATGGCGGCACGGCGGTCCTTGTCAGCGTGGTCAAGGACGACATCCGCTTTTCCGACGCCGAGTTTCACAAGCGCGAGGCGCGGATCATCGGCAGCCGTAACGCGCTGCGCGCGGATTTCGACCTCGTTATCGCGGCTATGCGCGCCGGCGATATCCCGACGGAGGCGCTGGTCTCGGAGGTAATCGCCCTCGCGGATTTGCCTTCCCGCTTCGCGGCGCTGTCTGACAACCGCGACGACATCGTTAAGATCCTGGTGACGCCTTGACCGACTCTTCCCCCACTGCGCTTCGCCTGCATGACAGCGACAACATTTTGGTGGCGCTGCTGCCGCTGGCGCCGGGGGCTCCGGTGGTGGCGGGCGTTGCGGCGAGCGAGGCCATCCCTGCCGGCCACAAGATCGCCACGTGTGCCATCGCGGCGGGCGAGCCGGTGCGGAAATACGGGCAGGTCATCGGCATCGCCACCCAGGACATCTCGGCGGGCGAGCATGTGCACGTCCAGAACCTCGGCATGGGGCCGCACAAGCAGGACTATGGCTTCGGCAGCAATGTCAGCCCGATCGCCTCTCTTCCGCCGGCCGACTTCATGGGCTATCACCGCCCCTCGGGCCGGGTGGGCACGCGCAACTACATCGGCATCCTCACCTCGGTGAACTGCTCAGGCTCGGTCGCGCGCTTCATCGCCGAAGAAGCCGGACGGCAAGGCTGGCTGGCCGGTTTCCCGAATGTCGACGGGATCGTGCCCATTGTCCACGGCACGGGCTGCGGCATGTCCGGTAAGGGTGAGGGCTACGAGACGCTCTTCCGTACTCTTGCCGGCTACGGCCACAACCCGAACTTCGGGGCGATCCTGATGGTGGGCCTCGGCTGCGAGGTGATGCAGATCGGCGATCTGGTGGACCGGCAAGCGCTGAAGGACAGCGCGCGCTTCCGTTATATGACCATCCAGCAGACCGGCGGCACCCGGGCCACGGTGGACAAGGGTATCGCCATCCTGCGCGAGCTTACGGCCGAGGCGAACCGCATCTCCCGCGCCCCCGCGCCTGCCAGCAAGCTGGTCCTCGGGATGCAGTGCGGCGGCTCGGACGGCTATTCCGGGATCACGGCGAACCCTGCGCTAGGCGTCGCCTCGGACCTTCTTGTCGCACAGGGCGGCATCTCGATCCTGTCCGAGACCTCGGAGATCTACGGCGCCGAGCATCTTCTGACCCGCCGCTCCGACGAGGTCACGGGCCGCAAGCTGCTGGACCTGATCGAATGGTGGGAGGACTACACCGCTCGGAACTTCGGCGATATGGACAACAACCCCTCGCCCGGCAACAAGCGCGGCGGGCTGACCACGATCCTGGAAAAGAGCCTTGGCGCGGTGGCCAAGGGCGGCCATGCGCCGCTGTCGGGCGTCTACCGCTACGGCGAGCCGATCGACGCGCCCGGCTTCGTCTTCATGGACAGCCCGGGCTATGATCCCTGCTCGGTCACCGGGCAAGTCGCCTCCGGCGCGAACCTGATCGCCTTCACCACGGGGCGGGGCAGCGTCTCGGGTTATCAGCCGGTGCCGTCGATCAAGATCGCCTCGAACCCGGACCTCTGGCGACGGATGGAGCCGGACATGGACGTGAACGCGGGCGAGATCCTGGCCGGCGTCACGCTGGAAGAGAAGGGCCACGAAATCTTCGAGTTGATGCTGCGCGTGGCGTCGGGCGCGCATACGAAATCCGAGGCGCAGGGCTTCGGCGCGGTCGAGTTCGTACCGTGGCAGATAGGGGCAGTGATGTGATGGTGGATCTGAAAGGTCAGCGGGTTCTGATCACGGCGGCTGCGCAGGGGATCGGGCGGGCCAGCGCGCTGGCCTTCGCCCGCGCGGGTGCCGAGGTCGTCGCGACCGATATCAACGAGGCGGGCCTTGCCGGGCTGGACGGCTGCCGGACGGCGCGGCTTGACGTGCTGGACGGGGCGGCGGTGGCAGACTTCTGCGAGAGCCTCGGCCGGGTCGACGTGCTTTTCAACTGCGCGGGCGTCGTGCATGCAGGAACGTTGCTTGAGGCCACGGACGATGATCTCGACTTTGCGTTCGATCTGAACGTCAAGGCGATGGTGCGGACGATCCGCGCCGTGCTGCCAGGGATGATCCAGCGGCGCAGCGGCGCGATCATCAACATGTCTTCGGTCGCTTCGTCGGTGAAGGGCGTTGCAAACCGCTTCGCCTATTCCACCTCCAAGGCGGCCGTCCTAGGGCTGACCAAGTCGGTTGCTGCCGACGCGGTAGCACATGGGGTGCGCTGCAATGCGATCTGTCCTGGCACGGTGCAGTCACCCTCGCTGGACCAGCGCCTTGCCGCGACAGGAGACTACGATGCCGCCCGCGCCGCCTTTATCGCACGCCAGCCCCTGGGCCGGATTGCGGATGCCGAAGAAATCGCCGAGCTTGCCGTCTATCTGGCCGGGGCGACGTACACCACCGGCCAAGCCGTCTGCATCGATGGCGGCTGGACGATCTGAAGGAAGAGAGACGATATGAAACTGCTGCGCTACGGGCCCGCGGGCGCCGAAAAGCCCGGTCTGCTGGATGCATCCGGCACGATCCGCGATCTCTCTGTCCATCTGCCCGACCTTGCGGGCGAGGCGCTGGAGCCGTCCGCGCTTGCGCGGCTGGCCGAACTGGACCCCGCCGGCCTGCCCGAGGTCAGCGGCACCCCCCGTCTTGGACCGCCGGTCGCGGGGACGGGCAAGTTCATCTGCATCGGCCTCAACTATGCCGACCATGCCGCCGAGTCCGGAATGGACGTGCCGCCCGAGCCGGTGATCTTCATGAAGGCGACAAGCGCCATCTGCGGTCCTAACGATCCGATCGTCATCCCGCGCGGGTCGGAAAAGACCGATTGGGAGGTCGAACTGGCCGTCATCATCGGCAAGCGCACCAAGTATGTCTCCGAGACCGACGCCATGTCCCATGTCGCCGGGTTCGCGGTGACGAACGACGTCTCCGAACGCGCCTTCCAGACCGAGCGGTCGGGCCAGTGGACCAAGGGCAAGTCCTGCGACAACTTCGGTCAGATCGGCCCTTGGCTGGTGACCCCGGACGAGATCGCGGACCCGCAGGACCTGTCCATGTGGCTGAAGGTCAACGGCGAGGCGATGCAGGACGGGTCGAGCCGCACGATGGTTTATCAGGTCCCATTTCTGATCCATTACCTGAGCCAGTTCATGACGCTGCATCCGGGCGACGTGATCTCGACCGGCACGCCTCCGGGCGTCGGCATGGGCATGAAGCCGCAGCGTTTCCTTAAGCCGGGCGACGTGGTCGAGCTGGGGATTGAGGGGCTGGGCGCACAGCGGCAAGAGGTCGTCGCGGACGATTAGACCGCCGCTCTGGGTATAAACCGTCACCGGAGTAGTCCTTGGTCCCGCCGCAATGGTTAAGGCCTGATCGTCATGTCGGGCCGCGTCGGGACCGGATCTGGTGCCGGACACCTGGATAGAAGGCGTCACGGTGCGGACCCCTCTCTTGAATTGCAGGGAGCATCATAGGCCCGGCTTAGAGCGTGTTGCGGTTTTCCCGATTCAGGATACCCCTGTGGCTTGATCTGTGATTCCCTGCCTGCATGACAGGTGGAGGGATGATATGGGCAGACCGCATCCTATGGCACTCCGAGAGCGCGTTGT
>Ga0194112_10011558_pt1 | contig 10914 bp, 5 predicted proteins | sample TA2MahC400mmetaG_FD_146191 | JGI IMG/M metagenome (GOLD analysis project Ga0194112, IMG submission 146191) | Freshwater microbial communities from Lake Tanganyika, Tanzania - TA2015016 Mahale Deep Cast 400m | ecosystem: Environmental > Aquatic > Freshwater > Lake | place: Tanzania: Lake...
TTCCCGCGCCGCAGGTCCACCAGGCGCGTCTTCTCCGGGTGCAGCGTCAAACCGAGCCGGCTCATCACCCACTCGATTCGTTGAAGGCCCTCCTTCGCCTTCGACTCCGTGGACGACATCACCACGAAATCGTCGGCATAGCGGATCAGCTTGCCGAGCGCTCCACACTTCCGCGCCCAAATCCGATCCAACAGGTGCAGGTAAATATTGGCCAGCAACGGCGAGATCACTCCGCCCTGCGGGGTCCCCGCCAGCGTCTCCCTCACCGTCCCATCCTCCATCACCCCGGCCTTCAGCCACTGGCGGATCAGCTTCAGCACCTGCCGGTCCGAGATCCGCTCCCCAACCAACACCATCAGCTTTTCCTGATCGATGCTGTCGAAGTAGCCCTTGATGTCCGCATCCACGACAAAGTCGTTGCCCTGGTTGCCCGCTATCCGGATCGCTTCCAGAGCTTGCACCGCGCTCCTCTTCGGACGGAACCCATAACTGCTCTCTTCAAAGTCCGCCTCGAAGATCGGCTCGATCACGAGCTTCGCCGCCATTTGGATCACCCGGTCCCGTACCGTCGGGATCCCCAGCGGCCGCTGCTTGCCATCGGCCTTCGGAATGTACCGCCGCTTCACCGGTTGCGGCCGATATCGGCCTGCCCGGAGATCGGCCTGGATCGCGTCGAGAAACGCCTGCACACCTTGTTTCTCGATGGCTTGGAGCGTGACCTCATCCACGCCCGCCGCTCCCCGGTGGCTGCGCACTCGCCTCCACGCTTCCCACAGGACGTCACCCCTGTAGATCCGGTCATACAGCGCGTGGAAACGCCGTGTCTTGCTCTGCTTGGCACACGCCCATAGCTTGCGCTGGAGTTCTCGCACTTTATCGACTACCGGGTGGTTGTCCGTTTCCGGCATGCCCTCGCGCTTACCTCCCCGCTCGCTCGATCAAAGCAGGGCCCCTTCCCTCCAGCGTGTTGTCTTGCACGCCTTCACCGGTACTATGGACCCCTCGGACTCCCTCCCGGCTCTCGACGCTTTCAGCCATCCGGCCTTATACGCTGAGTCTTTGCCCGACGCGGGCCGCCGGGTAGGGTCTCTCCTGTTCCGCATCCTTCTGTCCAAACGTGCCGCCGCCTCCAAACCCCGGAGAGGTCCAGCAGACCCTCTGGAACCGGCCTGCTGTCTGTTGCCTTCGCCGTGACATGACCGGCTCGGCCCTCCCAAACACCTTTCGGCTGATACTATGACGTGGCTATAGCGTTCACTTTCGTTGCGGCCCGCTTGTTTGCCCTCCGCCTGTAGCGGACTTTCGACACCCCGCTCTGGCCCAGGGGATCTCTCCCCACGGCTGGGGTCTGCTACCGGGTGCTCCAGCGCTTGCCCGGACAGGTCTTTCACCTGCAAGAAGAATGCGTCTTCGTCAGGACGCGCCATGGAACCAGTATAGGGGCCGGGCACGCCCATGTCAAGTACTTTGTACCGCAAAGATGCCGCCACCCGGCGCCCTCTATAGCCAGTACTCCCAGCGCCCCGCCAGCAGGACGTAGGCCGCCAGGCACCCGTTGGTCACCGCGTGCGCCAGAATGCAGTCCGCCAGGCTGCGCGTGCGCACCATCCACCCGTTGTAGATCAGCCCGGCGGCCAGGCCCACGTCCCAGTACGGCCCGTGCTCGGAGGCGAACAGCACGGCGGTGAGCCAGAAGGCCCGCGCGGTGTAGGTTCCCAGCGGGACTTCCTCCAAGCGCGGCGAGATCAGCCAGCGCATCAGCCAGCCGCGCCAGAACAACTCCTCCAGCATGGGCACCAACAGGGCCGAACCCGCCACGCGGAACACCAGGAACGGCAGGTTGCCGCGCAAACCCTCCGGGGCCGTGCTTCGCGCCTCACCCAGGAAGGAGTTGCTGAAGAGCCAGAAGCCGCGGTAGCCGGGCCAGATCAGGTCCGGCGCGATCCAAACACCGAAGACCGCCACGCCGGCCAGGACGCTGGTCCAGGGCCGCGAAAGCCGCCAGGCGACCAGGCGGCGGGCGCACCACCACCACACCAGCGCGCCGACGATGACGCGGGCCGGGTAGGCCGCCTCGGGTCCAATCCCGGCCGGTCCGCTCAGCCCGAGCAGGACGACGAAAGCGGCGAAGGGCGCCACGTATCGCCAGCTCTGGCCACCGCGTCCGGGGGCGCCTTGGGCGGCGGTCACAGGACTCGTCGCGTCCACGCGTCAACCCAGCTTGGCCAGCAGTTCCCTGATCTTAGCGGCCTCCGCCTGCGACGGCTGGCTCTGCAAGGCGGCTTGCAGCTCCTTGCGAGCGGAAGGCCGGTCGCCCTTCTGGAAAAGCGCCATGCCCAGGTGGTAGCGGAAGGTGGAATTGCCCGGCTGCTTCTTGGTCAAGTCGCGGAAGATCTCGATGGCGTTGTCGCTGAGGTTCTTCTTGATGTAGATCCAACCCAGGGTGTCGGCGACGTTGGGATCCTGCGGCAATCTCTGCCGGGCGCGCTGGGCCAGGGTGAGCGCCTGATCCAGATCACCGCCGCTTTCCGCCATCATGTAGGCCAGGTTGTTGAGGGCGATGGGGTTGTCCGGCTGGATCTTAAGGATCTGCTCGTACAAAGCCCGGGCTTCCGCCGGCTGGCCGACGGAATCCAGCAGGACGGCCAGGGGCACGTAGGCCCTGGCATCGTTGGGGCTGATCTCCTTGGCCTTGCGGAAGTAGGCCACGGCGTTCGGCAGATCCCCTTTTCGCCGGAAGGTCTCTCCCATCTGAAGGTGGAGTTCGCTGGACTGGGGGTTGCGCTCCAGAACCTTCTTGTAGTTGGCGATGGCCTGGTCGTACTTCTGGGCGCGGACCTGCAAGTTGGCCACGCCGACGCGCAGATCCGTGCGCTCGGGCTGCTTGGCCAGCTCGCCGCTGAGCGTCTGGATGCCCTTGTCGTACTGCTCCTGGAGGGCGTACACTTCCGAAAGCCCGAGCACCGCGCGCAGGTCACCCGGGTTGGCGCGGTAGGTCTTGGCGAAGATCTCCTCGGCTTCCTTGAACTTGCGCTCCTGGACGCTGATCATGCCCAGTTGCAGGACGGCCTCCACGGAGGTGGGATACAGCTTGACGGCCTCTTCAACCTCCTTGCGCGCCTGCGCCACGTTGCCCGTCCCCGCGAGGGCCTGCGCCTGCAACAGGCGCGCCTCCAGATTGCGGGGATCCAGATCCAGGATTTCCTTGGTGGCTTGCAGCACCTGGGTGAATTCTCGCCCCATCATGTGGAGGCGGGCCAGACTCAAGCGGGGCGGGAGGAAGCTGGGGTCGAGCTTGGTGGCCTCCTGCAACTGCGTACGCGTCTGGGCCAGCTCTCCGCGGGCAGAGAGGGCGCGGGCGAGGTTGAAACGCAGCACCGCGTTCCTGGGCATCCGGCTGACCAGCCCTTGCAGTTCAGTCACCGCCGCGCGCACCTGCTCCGGATGGGCCGGGTCGATCATCAGCGAAGCGCGCATAGCCTTGGCGGGGTCGTTGTTAGGCTGTTCCTTCAGCACCTGATCGAGCTCCCGCAAGGCATCGGCCCGCCGGTTCTGCGCCACCAGGGCCTGGGCAATCAGCAGGCGCAACTCGGCCGCATCCTTGGGATTGGCCTTGATGCCCTGCTCATAATTGCTGATGGCGCTTTCGAGATCCCGCAGGCGCAGGTGGAAGTCCCCCACCAGGCGGAAGGCGTTGGGGAAATCCTTGGGATTGGAGGTGAGCTTGCGCAGTGTGGCCAGCATGTCCTCCTGGCGCTTGACGCCGCTGTAGTAGGCGGCCAACTGGAGCAGAGGGCCGGCCTGCTTGGGGTTGTTGACAGCCTTGGTCTGGTAGATGCTCTCGGCATCTCCCAACCGGTTGGACCGCATGTAATGCACGAAGAGCAGGTCGTAGATCGGCCCGAATTCCTTCTCCTTCTGGATCAGTTGCTGGGCCAGGGTCTCAGCCTCGGCGGACTGGTCTTCGGCGAAGAGGGCCTGGCTGAGCGCCAGCACCACGGGAGGATGGAAGGGCTTCACCGCATGGGCCCGGCGCAACTGGGCGATGGCTTCCTTGGGCTTCCTGTCGGCATGCAGCAGCAGATAGCCATCCATGCGCAGCGCATCCATGGAGCTGGGGTCCTGATCGAGCAGCTTCTGGACCAGGCCGTCCACCTCCGCGCGCAAGCCGGCGGGCCTGCGGCCGTCGGCCAGGTAGAAGCCCAGCAGCGTGTCGGCCAGCCTGACCCGGGCCTCCGTCCTCAGGGCGGGCTGGTTGTCGAGCGTATCCGCCGCCCGCCGCAGAGCACGGACGCCATCCAGCCAGTGCGCCTGCCCCATCCGGAGGTGGGTCAGGCCCAGCCGGTAGTAGGCCTCGCCGAACCTCATGTCCTTGCGCAGGGCGTTGCGGTACATGATGACGGCTTCCCTGTACTTGCCGTTCTCGAAGTACCGGTTCCCGCTTTCCAGGTATTTCTGCTTGACCACGTTGGGGTCGCGGCTGCATGACCACCCCCCCAGCAGCAGAAGCACCGCTACGGCCGCATGGCGAATACGCATGGTTGTCCTCTCGTCCGGGTCACCTTCATGATAGAACGCCAGGCGGGGTCTGGGGCAAGCCAGGGAGCCGCCCTCGGGACCTCCGGCTGTTCCTACTCCACCGCCACCCGCGGGACCACCGGCGCGGTCTGCGGACTATCCACCCCGCCGATGCGCACCGTGACCGGCAGGTCCGGCCCCCGCATGCGATCCCCTGGCACGTAGATGTTGATCTGATTGACACCCACCATGCCAGGAACCAGGCCGCTCCACTCCACCACCATCTGCGACTGCCGGTAGTCGGTGCGCCCGAAGAACACGTCCACGTCCTCGGTGACCGCCAGGGGGCTGGCGGGCGCCGGAGCACCGGCCGTCACCCGGCCTCCCTTGGTGACGCCCAGCCCGGTGGCGTAGATGACCAGGCGCTCGTCGCGCCGGGCCGGGTCGTCCTGGGTGACCGGCCGGCCATCAGCGTGGTAGATGGCCGCCACCCCGGTTTCCGGATCCACGAAGACCGCCGGCGCATACTTGGAAACCGTGAGCGCGTACGCCGCTGAAGTGGTCTTCTGAGCGATGGAGCGGACCAGAACGGTGTAGCGGCCGGGGGCGAACTCCGGCGGGATCTGGGCGTTGATCTGCTGCGGGGTGGTCATCAGCAGCGGCATGGGACGGTTGTTGGCGGTCACACAGACCCCGCCCAGCAGCGTGGGCAGCGGGCTGCTGGCAGCCGTCTCCCGGCTCCCCAGGTTGCGGCCGAACAAGGAGACCAACTGCCCGGGCGCCACACTGGTCAGGTAGCTGGCCATGCTGACTAGGCCGCGGGGATTGACCAGCGGCTGGTCCTGGCGTGCCGGCGCATCCAGCGGCACCACGCTGAGCCCGGTGGAAGTCACCACGTAGGCCGTGGCGCCGGAGGGATCCACGGCCATGGTCCGACCGCCGATGGCGGCCAGCGGCGAGGTAGGGCCGGTGGTGCTCTGGAGCGGACCCTCGACCGTAAACGCCGATCGGAGAGTGTTGCCGGTGTTGACGTCCACGATCTCGACCGAGTGGTTCTCGGTAAGCGCGGCATTGGCGGTCAAGCGGACCGGCTGAGAGAGCCGGGCGAAGGTGGTGGCGCCGACCGGCGTCACCGCGGCCACCGGGCGCGAAAAGTTCTGCGGCGCTCCACCCCGCCCGGCGGGCCCCGGAATGCTGGGCACCGAGCCGATGGGCGTCAGCGACTGGTTCAGAATCAACCCGTTGGCCAGGTAATACTGCCCGCGGGGCCCTGCCGCCAAGGCCCCATACAGCCCCGACATGGAGTTGGCCGGCGTGGTGGCGGTGCGCGAGAACAACTGGCGGTTCATCACGAACTCGTCCACCATGGCGTCGTACAAGTAGGCGTTGCCGGCGCCGTCCAGCACCAGAATGTACTCCCCATTAGGGGTGGCCACCATGTTCCGTGGCGCGGTCAAGGCCCGTGGCCGGTTCTGGGCATCCGCGCCGATCACCTGGCTGACCGGACGCGGGACCGCCGTGTTGCCGATCACCTGCCAAAGCCGGCCGTCGTTCATCATGATTTGCAGCCCGCTCAATCCGGCGGCGATCACTTGCGGAGTCATGAGGCCGGCGCTGGCATTGAAGGGTGTCGGGGGAAACCGCACCCGGCCGGTCACCTCGCCCTTGCTGAGATCCACGATTGAAATGGACTCGCCGCCCGTGTTGGCCACATACAGGGTGTTGCCGTCCGGCGCCAGCGCCACCGAGCGGGGCAACTGCCCCACCTTGATCGGCGTGAGGAACCGCCTGGCCCGCATGTCGAAGACCTCGACGCGGTTCAGGCCGGAATTGGCGATGTAGAGGCGCTGGCGCGCGGGGTCGCTGGCCAGATCCACCAGACCCTCCATGATGGCGGTGCCCGTCTCCACGGGAATCACATCAGCGCCCGCCTCCGAGTTACGGTGGTTCTGGTAGACGCGCACTACCGGCGGGATGTTGATGGCCTCAGCGGACTGGATCAGATAGGTGTGCGGGGGGAGCAGAGTGCCCAGGGAGGTGGCCACGGTAGGGTTAAAGGTAAACCGCAGGATGGTGGCGTCGGCGGTCTGCTGCATGCTCAGTTGCGGCGCGCTGCGGGTGAGGGCGGTCTGCTGCTGAGCGGTTGCGGGAGTGCCGGGCTGGCCCGGCACGGTGACCGGTACGCCGGGTTGGGTGGCGCCGCCCGTCGTCGGCGGCTGCGGCAAGATGATGATGATGCCCCCTCCGGGCGCTCCGCCTCCCGCCCCGCCGATCCCGCCCAACCCCTGTGGCCCGGTGGCGGGCATCTGGTAAAGTTGGGCCGTCGCGCGCATCCGGCCCGCGCCCGCGTTCCCTATGGTGACCGTGGCCAGGCGGCCGTCGGCCAGCACCCCGCACTGATCGTTCTTCAGCATCACTATCGGGCTGTCGGGCATGGCGATGGGATACTGTTGCAGCGCGCCCAGCGGGATGGTCAACATGCCCGATTCCGACAACGCATAGATGGCGCTGCCGTCGGAGGCGATCACGAACTTGCCCACCACGTTCTCGGCCAATTGGATACCCAGCAGGATCAGCAGGTTATCGGGGTCGCTCACCAGCAACTGGCTGATGTTGGCCCGCGCCGGCGGGTTCTCCGTGGGCGCGATGTTGAAGGCCGTGAACAGGTAGGCCCCGTCCGGGGAGAAGACGCTGCCGCCCTGGTTCTGTTGCGTGTTGAAGTTCGCCGCCGCGGTGGTGGGGAAGATGAAAGGCGCGTTGGCGGCGTTCTGCTGCGCCAGCACGGCCAGGGTCTCGGTGTCGAACAGGCTCAGACCGGCCATGAACTTCGAGCCGTCCGGAGACACCGAGAGCACCGTCGAAATGCTGCCCACCTGGCGGCTGCGCAGCACGGTGGCGGAAGCCACGTCGTAGACGAACACCGCGCGGTTGCCGCCCACTATGTTCAGCCCGATGATGCGGCTGCCGTCCCGGGTGGCGACCAACTGGCTGCGATTGGCCAGGAACGGCCGGCCAGCGGGCGGAGGCAGCAGTGGAGACCCCGGCGGCGGCGGCGTCAGCACTACGTTGGAGATGGCCAGTGATGCGGCGGCCCGCGGGTCGTAAACCAGCAGGATGTTGGCCTGGTTGCCCGCTCCGGTGCCGATGGTGGTGATCAGCACCCGCTCGTCCCGGCCTACCGCGACGCCTTCCGGTTTGGCCGGCAGGCTGACGCTCTTGATGGCCGCCATCTTCTCCAGGTCGATGACGTCCAGAGCGGTTCCGTCGTAGCAGGCCACGTAAAGGAACTGCCCGTCGCGGGACATGGCCGCGGATGCCGGCAGACGGCTGGTGCGGATGGGACTGAGCATGCGGCGCTGGGGAATCGAGAAGACCTCGACCTGATTGAGGGCGGAGTTGACCAGGTAGACCCGGCGCCGGGCTTCGTCGAGGACGATGTCGGCGGCGCCACCGACGACAGGCGTCACCGAGCCGATGGTGGCGCCCCAACACGTTGAAAAGACAAAACTTAAGAGCGTCAGTCGGACTACGCGCAACATTGCCGCACCAATCAGTCCTTCAGTATAACCCGTTGTTTCGGCGAAAGTTCCTGTGCCGCTACTGCACCGCCGCCAGCAGCGTGCCGGTCTGCCTCAGCAGGTTGAGGCGCGCCCGCTCCAGCCCCGCCGCCGTTCCGTAGAATGCCATCCACTTTTCGGCCTCCGCTGCGCGGGCCTCCTCGAGCTGGCGCAGGCCCAAGCGTCCCTCCTCATGTTGCGCCAGCAGCAGCGAGACCTGTTCCCGGGCTACGTCCAGGTCCAGCCGAGCCAGCTCCCGGGCGGACTCGGCCTGCCGCACCTCCCGCTGGAGCCGGGCCGTCTCCCCCGTGATGTGCCGCCGCGCGGACTGAATGCGCAAGCGGAGTTGCGCCGCTTCCGACTCGGCCCGGCTGATGGCCGCCTTCACCCCCGGGCCGGTCCACAGCGGGACCTGGATGGCCACACCCAGTTGCCCGTTGTGACGCTGGAATTTGCGGAAGAAATCCTCGTAGTTGTTGAAGCGGCCCAGCACGGCGTACTGAGCCACCAGGTCGAACTTGGGCAGCCGCGCGGCGCGCTCAGCGCGGATGTCAAAGCCCTTGGCCACCAACTGTGACTCCAGCCGCCGGATCTCCTGGCTATTGGCCAGAGCGGCCCGGACGGCTTCCTCTTCGGACGCCGGCGTCGCGGGGGACCTGCGCTCCTCGCCCGCCGCTGCGACCCGGTCACCCGGCTCCAGGCCCAGTACCTCCGCCAGGGCGCCCTCGAAGCAGGCGCGTTCGGCTTCCAGAGCTTGATGCCGGTGGCGCGCCCGTGCCAGTTCCAGTGCGGCGCGCCGTGTCTCAATGGGCAGTTCCCTGCCCTCCGCCACGCGTGCCTCGACCGAGGCGGCCACTCGCTCCAGCCCGGTGACACGCTGCGCCGCCACCTGCGCCACGCGGGTGGACCGCTCCGCCTCCAGGTACAGCTCCGCAGTCCTGAAGGCCACCTCTTCCTGTTTGGCGGCGATGCCCAGAGATGCGCTCCGGCGGTTCTCCCTGGCTGCCGCGATGCGATGGCTCTGCGAGCGGTTGAATACGTCGGCCATGGCCCCGGCCTGCACGATCGAGGGTGTAGCCCCCTCGATGCTCATGGGAAAACCGCTCGAGTACGCCAGCCCGCTGCCGGCATATAGCTTGGGCCAGAAACGGTCCTGCGCCAGCCGCACGGCTTCCGCTGCCTTGGCTTCCTCCAGGCGCGCCAGCGCCACCTCCGGGTTCTGCTTGAGCGCCAGCTCGACGGCCTGGCGCAGCGTCATCCGGTGCACCTCGCCGCCCAGCCAGCCGACGGCCAGCAGGGTCAATCCCGCCAGTCTCCGCATACCGCTCCTCCTGAAAACCCGGGGACAGCCCGCGTGTTTCCTGGCTTCCCCGCTATTCGTAACGCAACGCCTCGGTGGGGTTCAGCCGCGCCGCGCGGCTGGCCGGCAGCAGGCCGAAGACCAGTCCCACCAGGAAGGACACCGCAAAGGCCACCACGATCGAAAGGCGGGAAATGGGGATGTCCACACCCGCCAGGTAACGCGCGCTCAGCGGAATCCCCACGCCGAGCAGGATTCCCAGCACGCCGCCCGAGAGGCTGATCAGCACCGCCTCCAGCAGGAACTGTTGAAGCACGTCCCGCCGCGCCGCGCCCACCGCCATCCGCACTCCTATCTCGCGCGTGCGTTCGGTCACCGTCACCAGCATGATGTTCATGATGCCGATGCCGGAGATCACCAGCGCGATGGCCGACACCAGCACCAGCACCAGCGTCAGCACCAGGGCGATCTGGCGGGCCGCCTCGAGGATGGCGGTCAGGTTCTCGACCCGGTAACGCGCCCCCGCGCGGTGCCGGCTTTCCAGCAACTGCCGCAGCTCGGCGGTCACCGCTTCGACCTGCGCCGCCTCGCGCACCTGAATGTACATGGGGTCGATGCGCTCCACCGGAGTGAAGTAGCGGATCACGGTGATGGGAATCAGCGCCGTCTCCGGGGCCAGCTCCGAGAGGCCGTAGCTCTGCACCTTCTCCTTGAAGGTCCCGATCACGGTGAAGCGCAGATCGTGTATCTTGAGCACCTGCCCGAGCGCCGCCTGCTGGTTGCCGTAGAGCCGCCGCGCCAGGGTCTCGGTAAGCAGCGCGACCTTCTGCCGCAAGGCCACGTCGCTCGGATCCAGGAACCGCCCCGCCAGCAGCACCAGGTTGCGCACCGCGGGGTAGTGCTCGTCGGAGCCGATTACCGCCACGTCCTCCTCGCGCCCCTCGATGCGCAGACGGTCGTAGTTGGTCATCACTCCGGTGGCCGCCAGGACTCGGTCCCCGAGCTGGCGCCGGGCCGCTTCCACGTCGGCCCACTTGATGAAATCGGCCTCCACCTGCGTGGCGGTCTGGCTGCCCGCCTCGTAGTATGCGTAGATCATGTTCGAGCCGAGGCCCTGGATCTGCTCGAGGATGTACTCCCGGCTGGTCAGCGAGATGGTCACCACCAGGATCACCGAGGCGTTGCCGATCACCAGCCCCAGCCCGGTCAGCAGCGTGCGCACGCGGTTGGCCTTGAGCGCCTGGAAGCTGAAACGCAGAGCTTCGGCGAGAAACATAGACCCTTCAGGACGCGGAGGCGCGCTGGAGAGGCTGCTGAAAAAGCCGTTGGGCAAGCTGAAGCATGCCCCACGTGGGCGCGCGAGTCGTCGATTCGCCGTGTAGCATAAGCTTTAGCTTGTGCGCCGCGGACCCACCGGACGGCCTTTTCAGCAGCCTCTCCAGCAGCCGTTCGGCTGCGCGACGCGGGGGATCGTCGGGCGTGAGCCCTGACGCCAGGTAGCGCTTCAGCAGCTCTCTCGCCGTGTCTAGATTGCGCTTC
>Ga0194112_10011560_pt1 | contig 10912 bp, 7 predicted proteins | sample TA2MahC400mmetaG_FD_146191 | JGI IMG/M metagenome (GOLD analysis project Ga0194112, IMG submission 146191) | Freshwater microbial communities from Lake Tanganyika, Tanzania - TA2015016 Mahale Deep Cast 400m | ecosystem: Environmental > Aquatic > Freshwater > Lake | place: Tanzania: Lake...
CTCCAGCAGCACCGCCTCCGAGGTCATCGCGTCCCTCCCGCCCAAGTCTCCCCCGACTCTCCCAGTCTACCACACTCGATTCCCTCAGGGGAATCCCTGACTTTAGGGACAGGCTGATCTTGTCCGCATCACGCAGTCTCCTCGCTTGACACGGCTCTTGCGGACAAGATGTCCGCGCTCCCGGCTACGGCTTGTTCACGCCGTCACCAACGCATTGAGCAGGCCTCGGAAGATCGCCCGTCCCGGCCCCGCGCCGATCAGGGCCTCGGCATCCCCTTGCGCGGCGAGGCGCTTCTCAGACCACGGGCCGCCCATCTCGAAGGGCACCTGCCGCAGGAAGCTCGCGCGCTCCGGGTGCGGCATCATGCCCATCACGTTGCCCTCGGGATTGCAGATGCCCGCCGCGTTGAGCAGCGCCCCGTTCGGGTTCACCGAGGGGTCGTCGTCGATCTCGCCATCCGGGCCGCAGTACTGCAGTACGACCTGGCCGCTCTCCACCAGTCGCCGCGCGACGTCCGGGTCGGAGGTCGTGAAGCGCCCCTCGCCGTGGGCGATGGGGATCGGGAAGACCTCCCCGTCGGTCAGCTCGCTCGTGAAGACGCAGCGATCCGGCGGCGTCGCGAGCCTCAGCCGCACCCACCGGCAGCAGAAGCCCGCGATCCGGTGTGCCGGATCGTGGCGGTTGGGCGCGAGCGCCATCTCGACCGTGCCCGGCCTGAAGCCCGGGATCAGCCCGGCCTCCACCAGCACCTGGGCTCCGTTGCAGATGCCGATGACCGGCTTCCCGCGCTCGGTCACCTCATCGAACATGCGGCGCACGATCGGCTCCTTGGTTGCGATCACCCCGGACCGCACGCGGTCCTGGTACGAGAACCCGCCCCCCACGATGTAGCCGTCATACTCCGCAAGCAGACCGGCATCCCGGTTCCAGCGAAACACGTCGCACGCCAGCCCCGCGGCCTCCGCCGCCCGCTTCGTCTCCCACTCGCAGTTGGAGCCCGGGAACTGGATCAACGCCACCCGCGGCCTGTCATCGGACATGGTGCTCTCCATCCCGAGACGGCATGGGTCGAGCACGCTCGACCCCTACCCCAGAGATACGTGTGAAGTTCGCGCCTTGACGCGCGGTTCCCTTTGCGCCGCGGGAAGGCCCGCCTCAGTCGGCGAAGATCATCTCCTGCAGCTCGATCCCGTCGATCTCCTTCAGCCGGTTCACCAGCGCGGCACACTCCTCTTCCGAACCGAAGAGCTCGAGGATCAGGATCCCCCCGCGCGAGCAGAGGTCCTCGCTCACTTCGTGGAGTCCGAGGCGCGTCTTGATGTTGCAGCCGTGCTCCGTGAGCGCCTGCTGCACGAGCGGCGCATTCACGAAACGGTCGGTGATGTGGACACCGACAATGTGGTGTCTCTTCATGTGCGGTTGCCTCTCGATCCAATCAGGTGGCCATCTGTGCGTGTGCCGTTTCCCCCTCCCCTGCAGGCTGACCTGCTACCCGGAATGGAGGGGATCGGGCAGGCGGGCGGGAACGGAGTGCCGTCTTCCATCTACAGGGGATGTCCGGCATGGTGACCCTCCTTCTGTCGGGCCTGCTTGGCCTCGCCAGCACCGCGCCCGCGGCTGAGAACGCCGTCAACGTGAGCTGGGGGGACCACATCGTCGTGGGCGAGGGGCTCGGCAAACTCGACACGCCCGAGAAGATCGCCGGCGCGATGGACGAGTGGCAGCGTTTGACCGAGGCCCGGACGATCTACTGGCGGGTCAGCGACTGGTACATCGGCGAGTACATGGAGTGCCGGCCCGGCGGCTTCCCGCGCTACTTCGAGGAGGTCGCCCGCATCCGCGCCGCCTTTGATCCGCTGGCGTGCGCCGTCGAGGCGGCCCACCAGCGCGGGATGCGCATCTACGCGTACCACACGATCTACGACGAGGGCTCGCCTCCCGAGGTGAAGTATGGCGACAGCACGCCCTTCATCTGGCAGAGCCGGTTCACCATCGAGCATCCGGAGTACCTCGCCTGCGACCGGGCCGGCGACAAGCGCCAGTGGGGCGTCCTGGAGTACGCCTACCCCGAGGCGAGGCAGTACGCGATCGGGGTCTTCACGCGGCTGGTGGAGGACCACGCGTTCGACGGGATCTACGTCTGCACCCGCACTCACTCGCGCCCGGCCGATCAGGCGGACCAGTACGGCTTCAACGAGCCGGTCGCCGTGGCATATCGGGAGGCGTACGGGGTCGATCCGCGCACGCAGGACTTCGACGTGCAGAAGTGGCGCGACCTGCGGGGCGGGTTCCTGACACAACTGGTGCGAGAGCTGCGAGCGGAGATGAACGGGCGCGGGAAGCGCGTCGCGATCGCGATCCCCCGCGGGGAGATCATCGGACCGCCGTACGGGAACATGACGTTGCAGTGGCGCGATTGGGTGAGGGAGAAGCTGATCGACGAACTCGCAATCGGCGTCAGCTCCGGCAACTGGCACTACCCCTCGATGCGGGGGAAGGACAAGGAGCGGGGCTACCTATCGAGCCAGGATGAGGACTGGGGTCTCCCTCCGCTCGATGAGGCGGTGCGCACGGGCTACGCGCCGCTCTGCGTTGAGCACGGGGTCTCACTCATCATTCCCGGCGGCAGTTGGGGGCCGGCGCAACGCAAGCGACTGGCTGAGTTGGGCGCCGCCGGGTACACGTTCAGCTCACTCAGCCTGGACAACCAGCCTGGGTCAGTGATCGTGGCCAACGATCCGCGCCTGGACTTCGCGGACGGCAGGCTCACAGTCGAGTGTTGGCTCAAGTACCCGGCGAAGCCCACCTACGGTCGGGTCATCTCGAAGTATGACCACCTGATCGGCGATCCGGGCCGGGGCTGGGAGGTCTACATCGACGAGGACGGGCACGTGATATGGCGGCTCAACGATGGGACGAATGACCTCTCCATCACGAGCGAGGGCGTTGTGCCGGGCGGGGAGTGGTTCCATCTCGCGTGTGTGTCGGAGGGCGCCGGCGGGGAGATGAAGGTGTACGTCAACGGTCGCCAGGACCCGGCGACTCGCCCGGCGCCGGTGGCGCTACGGCGCGTGCCGGTTGACTTGTGCCTCGGCTGCTACGGAGGCGGCGGCGTGTTCCTGGCGGCGTGGATCGACGAGGTGCGGCTGTCGCGGATCGCCCGGCGGTTTGCTGGTCTGCCTGCGGACAGGCCCGAGACTGACGGGGACACTGTGGCCCTATGGAGCTTCGAGGGAGACGCTGCGGCGCTCGCGAGTGCCACCGGTGACCCGGCCCTCACGGGCGCCACCATGCGCGTCGGCGGACCTTTGCGCGGCGAGGGGCCGCCCGACTGCGGACAGGCAGTCTTCCTGGGCGCAAAGCCGTAGCCGCGCCGACGAGCGAGCGGAAAGGTGGGACCCCGGTTGGCGGGTCGGAAGCGTCAGGCACTGCCTCTCGTGCTAACCATCCTGGTGGTCGCCCTTGGGCTGGCCGCCCTCTGGTGGCACAGTGCGCAGACCGTCGGGCCCATCCGCGCGCCACAGAAGCCCCGGCAGGCTACGGTGCAGGCTCTCTGGTACTCACCAGGCCAGACAGGCGCCTCGGAGGGCACGAGCCGAGTCGTGGTGCGCGTCGAGCCCAATGACGTGCCGGGAGTGCGGGTCGGCTTCTATGAGGACGAGGCGCAGGGCAGTGGCGAGACGTGGCGCGCCTCGGGCTGGATGGCGGCGGTGGTCGCGTCACTGACGGCCGGGATCGACCTGCGTCAGTACGTCCCTTCCTTCACGGTCGAAGGGCGCATCGACGGGCCCTCGGCAGGTGGGCTGCTGGCGGTAGGGGTGCTTGCCTGCCTGACCGACGCCGACCTGAACCCGAAGGCCACGCTGACCGGCGCCATCCACCCGGATGGCAGCATCGGCCCGGTTGGGGGAGTGGCTCACAAGATCGACGCGGCCGCGGCGGCGGGGATGAAGCTGGTGCTGATTCCTCGGGGCCAGCGCGAGGAGAAGGACCCGGAGACGGGCCAGATGGTGGACGTGATGGAGCGCGGGCGGCTGAAGAAGGTGCGGGTCGTCGAGGTGGAGGACGTGGCGGAGGCGTATGCTCGCCTGACCGGCCGCACGCTGCCCCAGCCGGAGGCCGAGCCCGAGCAACCCAAACTGCCGGAGCCCGTGGCGAAGGAGTTGGCGTCACGGGCCGCGACCTGGCTGGCGACCTACGAACGGGAAGCCACCGAGGGCGCGCGTTTGCGTGGCCGTCTGCAGGGAATCGCCGGACAGGTGGACGACCAAGTCGTCGCGGCACAGGCGGCGGCGAAGCGCGCGAAGCAGCGACTGGCTGAGGGGAACGTCGCTGCGGGCTACGATCAGGCCGTCATGGCCACACTGCAGGCCTCCACGACCCTCGACCTGCTGCAGGCCATTGGTTCGCTGAACCGTAACGGCGTGGGCGAGGCCATCCGCACCGTCGCCCCTCCCCAGGACCGCCCGGCCGAGATCTCTCTCACACTTCGGCAGCTCTCGGACCTGTCGGTAGACACGGTGGATGGCCTCCTCGCCACCGCCGATGCGTTCGGTACGACGGCGCAGGCGGCTGGTCTCCTCCGCGCGCGGGCGGGCCTGCAGACGGCTCTGGAGGCGGCGCCCAACGAGGCCGGCTCCGCGGGCCTGCTTCTCCGGGCGGCGACGCTGAAAGGGCTCGACCGGCACATCCTGGAGATCGCGCAGGACCGTGTCAGGCTCGTGGCGTCGCGCGACGGCCCGAAGCTCCAACGCGAAGCGCAGCTCACGGCCTGGGCTAGCACCATGGAGCGTGCTGCGGGCGCCGATCTTGGGTACTTCCGGGCGGTCGCGATCGACGAGGCGGCTCGCAGCGTGGGCGTGCACCCGGACCTGCTGCGGGCCTCCATCGAGTATGGGGACGCGACCTACCTGCTGGCTCAGGCGAGTCTCGCGGCCTTGCCGGACCTGGCGGTGAGCATTCAGGGGAAGCCCAGGAATGACGCCGCGATCCTCGGCGCCTCGGTTGGGGCCTACGCCGCAGGCTCGGCGTTGGTCACGAAGTTCTGCTCCCTGCAGGTGGAGGTGAACCGGAATGGGGAGGTCGTGGGTATCGCCGACCCGCAGGCCCTCGAACGACTTGTCAAGTCCGCCGAAGCGCGGGCCGTGCGGGACATCGCGGCGGCCCAGGCAGCCGGGCTCGAGGCCTCTCTGCCGACGTTCTACTACCTGATCGCCGGTCAGTATGCCGGCGGAGACACTGACGAGCGCCTCGAGGCCCTGCAGTGCTACTGGCAGGCGAGCCTGTACGCGCGCGTCGGTCGGTTGCTGGCGAGGTAGGCGGACCCGGCTACAAATGCCACGGTTCCCGCATCGGCCGGCCGGTGAGACGGTCGGCGTCGGGATCGTCGAGGATGCGCTCGGCTTCGCGGTCCCAGCGGATCTTGCGCCCGGTCCAGTAGGCGATGTTCCCGAGGTTCGGCGCCGTCGTGGAGCGGTGCGCGGTCTCGAAGTTGCTGCGGCAGACGCCCCGCGTCTTCACACACTCGATGAAGTCCCTTACGTGCGCATAGTGCTGCTCGGAGCCGCCGCTCTGCAGCGCCCGCATCCGGTCGCCCTCGGGGTGGATGATCCACCCGTCGCGGTCGATGAACAGCGTGCCGTTCTGCCCGTAGAAGGCCATGCCGTAGCCCTTCCCGCCGACCGGCGAGTAGACCGTGCCATCCACCACCGTGGGCTGCTTGAGGGCGGTCGGGAACCAGAACGGGTAGCCGTTCCCCTGCCGGAGCGACCACAGGGCCGTGAAGCCCGGGTAGTCCCACATGACCTCCTGTGTATCGGGCGTGTCGCGGCAGTCATCGAAGACGTACTTCCCGCCGCTCGCCGTGCACGCCAGAGGCGCATCGACCTGCATGCCCCAGTGGATGATGTCCATCAGGTGCGTGCCCCAGTCGCAGATCGTCCCGCCCGCCGTGTCCCAGAAGAACCGGAAGCTCCCGTGGCAGCGCGCGGGGTTGTAGCGCCGATAGGGCGCCTGCCCTAGCCACAGGTCCCAGTCCAGTCCGGGCGGCGGGTCGGAGTCCTGCGGCCAACCCATGCTCCCGCCGTTGCCGATGATCCACGTGCGGGTCAGGCAGATGCGCCCGAGCACACCGGACTGCACTACCTCGACCCCGCGCTGGAAGTGCGTTCCGCCGCGCTGCTGCGTGCCGATCTGCGTGACGCGGCCGTAGCGTTGTGCCGCGTCGCACATGGCCCGACCCTCCTTGATGGTCAGGCTCATCGGCTTCTCGCAGTACACATCCTTCCCGGCCTCGCAGGCGTAGATCGAGGGCAGCGAATGCCAGTGGTCGGGCGTCGAGATCACCACGAAGTCGATGTCAGCCCGCTCGATGATCCGCCGAACGTCGTTGTACGCGTCGCAGCCCTCGCCGACCCTTCTCGCAGCCGCCATTCGCCGCCCCTCATCCACATCACACACCGCCGCCACCCTTACCTCCGGGCACCGCAGGAAGTCGGCGAGGTTGGAGTTCCCCATGCCGCCCATGCCGATGAAGCCCGCGACCAGCTTCTCGTTCGCGCTCACCTGCCCGGGCGTCTGCGCCGCCGCACGTTCGAGGGTGTCGGCGGCCAGGCCGACACCGATCCCGGCGGCCATCAGCCCGGCCTGCTTGATGAACCTGCGTCGGCTGAACTCACCGTACATGGGGATTCCCTCCCGATGCGGGGCTGGGTTGTCTCACGTTCGGCGCCAGGCGTACCGGCTCCTTCAGGACATGCGCTGCGGAGAAGAGGGACGGGAAGGCGGCGCAGCGAACTGACGGAGGGTGTCGAAGCTGGCGCTTCGACCTACGAGCGCACCACGTGGTGGTAGGACGGAGCGCCAGCTCCGTCACCCAGACGTTGACCGACGGCACTCGGGAAGGGAGATGTGGCCCGGTGAGAGCGACAGTCTGTTGGGTGATCGTCATCTTCACGCTACTCGCGGTCGGCGTCGCGACGGCCGCCGAGATCGGCCGCCTGGAAGGCGCGCCGATCCGCGGCATCGGCCTATACGCCGACGAGGAGGCGCAGTTCACGCTGCAGCCGCAAGCCGTCTGGGGCGGCTACTCCGACCAGCGCCCGCAGCCGCTGCGCGCCGAACTCCTCGCCGTGCTGCGTACTATCCCAGTGGGTGGCTATCACCGAGAGACGTGGCGGCTGTCGAGCCCCTACGGGGACCACTTCAGCGCGCGTTTCACGGGCACGCTGAAGGTCGAGAAGGAAGGGGACTACACCTTCTACTTCCAGTCGGATGACGGCGCGCGCGTCTGGATCGATGACAAGCAGATCATCGATGCCTGGGTTCCGCGCTCGAACGTCACGAGCGAGGCGACCATCGCGCTGACGGCGGGCGACCACGCCGTCCGCTGCGAGTACATGGAGATCGGCGGCGGCGCGCAGGCCCACTTCCGCTGGAAGGGCCCCGGCTTCGACGAGCAGGTCGTGCCCGCCTCGGCGGTCACTGCCGACGGCCAGCCCGGCTGGAAGGCCGACTACTTCCTCAATGAGGAACTCAAAGGCGAGCCGAGGACCACGCACGAGCCCGTTATCGACATCAACTGGGGTGACGGCGGGCCCGAGGTCTACGGAGGTGGACCGCCCATCGCGGAGATGGACTCGGCGCGCGTCGGCGAGGACTACGTGATCGGCCAGCTTCGCGGACCTGAGACGGCCTACATCGGCGTTGTGGTTCAGCCGGTGGGATCCGCGACGATGGGCTACGACGTATGGGCGAACGACCTCGTGGCCTACGGGACCGGCGTCAGCGGCCAACGGCCCGCCAAGCTGCGGCTGCGCCCGCTCACCGAGGGGGCCACATTCGACATTGCCACTGCCGGGCGCACGCCCGCCGTCTGGGCGCCGGGTAAGCAGCCGCTACTCTTCATGGCCGGCCTCGGCGATCTCCCAAAGCTCACCGCCGCCCAGGCCCGCGAGCAGCTGCAGAAGGCCATGCTGACCGGCCTGAACGCGCCCTTCCCCGAGCTCAGCAAGGACGGTTGGGCCTACCTGTTCAACGGGCGCAATCTGAACAAGTGGCGCCTGCGCAACCCGAACGGTCCGCAGAGCTGGTCGGTGGAGAACGGGGAACTCGTCAACGCGGGCCACGGCACCGACCTCATCAGCGACTTCCCGCTGACCGATTGCCAGCTGCACGTCGAGTTCAGCGTGCCGAAGGACAGCAACAGCGGCGTCTATCTGCAGGGCCGCTACGAGGTGCAGGTCCATGATAGCTTCGGCCTCGAGGTCGCCGACTGGACGTGCGGGTCCATCTACGGCCAGGCCGTCGCCACCCAGAACGTCTGCAAACCGGCCGACGAGTGGCAGAGCTTCGACATCACCTTCCGCGGGGCGCGGCCTTCGCTGGATGGTGACATTGCCAAACACGCGCGGATCACCGTCGTCCAGAACGGCGTGAAGATCGTGGACAACGCCGAGTTGAGCGGCGTCACCGGCGGCGCCCTGGACGCCGACGAGATCCGCGCCCAGGGCATCTTCCTGCAGGGCGATCACGGCGTCGTCCGCTACCGCAACATCAAGGTCCGCCCGCTTGGGTGAGGCGGAGGTGCGGAGATGCGGAGCTGGGGAGTTGCGGAGAACGGCAACAGCAGGCCGCACAGAAGGGAGAGATGAGCATGGCCCAGTTCGATCGACGTGAGTTCCTGAGGCTATCAACTGCAGGGGCGCTGGGCGCGACGGCAGTGCGCGCTGGGAGCGCGCGGTCCCAGGCGCAGGAGACGAAGCCCATCCGCGTAGCGACCATCGGCTGCGGCGGCATGGGGAACGCGCACCTGGGCACGATCATGCGGCTCAAGGCGGCCGGCGAGCCGGTCGAGATCGCTGCCGTGTGCGATGTCTATCAGCTGCGCCTCGACGCGGCTGCGAAGGCGACCGGCGGCAAGCCGTACCGCAACTACAAGGACGTGCTCGCGCAGCTGGACATCGACGCGGTCAGCATTGCGACCCCCGACCACTGGCACGCGCCCATTGCGGTCGAGGCGCTGAACGCGGGCAAGGACGTCTACTGCGAGAAGCCGATGACATACTGGAAGAGCCTCGCCGCGCCGAAGGCCATCGTCAAGGCGGTCGCCGACAACAAGCGCGTGCTGCAGGTCGGCACGCAAGGGATGTCGGACGACGTCTGGGATGTCGTGGGCGCGAAGGTGAAGGCGGGCGCGCTCGGCGGGCTGGTCCACGCCCAGGCCACCGACATGCGCAACGGCCCCATCGGTCTCTACTCGCCCCTGAGCAACGACGGCCAGGCGAAGCCCGGCGAGAACCTCGACTGGGACCTGTGGCTCGGGCCGGCGCCGAAGGTGCCGTATGAGCCCGGCCGCTACTTCGCGTTCCGCTCCTTCTGGGACTACTCCGGCGGCACCGGCACCGACTTCTTCCCGCACATCCTCACGCCACTGATCTACACGATGGGGCTGACCTTCCCGCGTCGAGTGACCGCCTCGGGTGGCCTCTACCAGTGGGATGACGGGCGGCAGGTGCCCGACATCTTCACGCTGCTGATCGAGTACCCCGAGGGGCCGTCCGTGCTACTCATATCCAGCCTCTCGACCGACAGCAACCTCCCGATGGTCATCCGCGGGAAGAACGCGACCGCCACCTTCGAGGGTCCCGGCGCGATCATCCGCCCTCAGGGCGCCGCCGGCGACGCCGCGAAGTACGAGGAGCTCCCGCGCACCCGCGGCGGCTCACTGGACGAGCACTGGAAGGACTTCCTGCGCTGCGTGCGCACCCGCGAGAAGCCGCGCAGCAACGAGCTGCTCGGGTACTACGTCATGACCGCCCTGCACATGGGCATCCACTCCTACCTGGAGGGGCGGGCCTACGAGTTCGACCCGGCCACGGAGACCGCGAAGTCCGTGTAGGCGAAATTAGGGACAGGCCCCAATTTCGGACATGACGTCCGTCCGAAATTGGGGCCTGTCCCTAATTTCGACATAGGAGTCACCCCATGCAACACGTGAAGTTCGGCAACACAGGGATCATGGTCTCACGCCTGTGTCTGGGGGCGATGGAGTTCCCGGACGCGCTGGAGGAGGCGGAGGCCTGCGCGCTGCTCGATGAGGCGATCGATAGCGGCATCAACTTCATCGACACCGCGGATGCGTATGGGCGTGGGAGCAGCGAGGAGTTCCTCGGCCGCGCGCTCACGCCCGAGAAGCGCGACAACGTGATCCTGGCGACCAAGTGCTGGGTCGTGATGAAGCCCCCCGACCGCAACACGGGAGGCTGCTCGCGGTATCACATCCTGCAGGCGGTCGAGGACAGCCTGCGCCGCATGAAGACCGACCGCATCGACCTCTACCAGCTCCATCACCCACACCCGGAGACCCCCATCGAGGAGACGCTCTCCACCCTCGACACGCTCGTGCAACAGGGGAAGATCCGCTACATCGGCGTGTGCAACTACTACGCCTGGCAGGTCGCCTACGCGCTGGGCGTCAGCGCGCTGCACAACTGGGAGCCATTCGCCTCGATGCAGGTGCGCTACAACCTCCTCGACCGCGGCATTGAGCGCGAAACCGCACCCTTCTGTCAGCGCTTCAACCTCGCGATCATGGGGTACGGACCGCTCGACGGAGGAATCCTCACGGGCAAGTACAAGCGCGGCGAGCCAATCCCCGAGGGCTCGCGCGTCTCCAAGATCAGGCAGATGCAGGAGACCCTCACCGACCAGACCTTCGACATCCTCGATGAGCTGCAGGCCATCGGGGCGAAGTACGACCTCGCGATGAACCAGCTCGCGATCGCGTGGGTGCTCACCCGCCCGTTCATCACCACACCGATCCTCGGCGGCAAGAAGCCGGAGCACTTCCGGCCGATGTACGGGCTCTGCGAGGTGCAACTCGATCCGGCCGATGTGGCCCGCATAGATGAG
>Ga0194112_10011563_pt1 | contig 10910 bp, 8 predicted proteins | sample TA2MahC400mmetaG_FD_146191 | JGI IMG/M metagenome (GOLD analysis project Ga0194112, IMG submission 146191) | Freshwater microbial communities from Lake Tanganyika, Tanzania - TA2015016 Mahale Deep Cast 400m | ecosystem: Environmental > Aquatic > Freshwater > Lake | place: Tanzania: Lake...
TCGCGTGATACAAGAACACGGTGTGGATGGCTTCGCGCGCCGGATCATTACCGCGGAATGAGAAAGAAACATTCGAAACGCCGCCGGACACTTTGGCATGCGGGAGGTTTTCGCGGATCCAGCGCGTGGCTTCGATGAAATCAACGGCGTAGTTGTTGTGTTCATCGATACCGGTTGCGATCGCGAAAATATTCGGATCAAAAATAATATCTTCCGGCGGAAAGCCCACGCGCTCAACCAAAACCCGGTAGGCGCGTTCGCAAATTTCTATCTTGCGCTGGAAAGTGTCGGCTTGCCCGGTTTCATCGAAAGCCATCGCAATCACTGCAGCGCCATAGCGCCGGCACAGCGTGGCTTGTCGCAGAAACTCTTCTTCGCCTTCTTTCAGAGAGATCGAGTTGACGATCGCTTTACCTTGCACGCACTTCAGACCTGCCTCGATCACGCTCCATTTGGAGGAATCGATCATGATCGGCACTCGCGCAATATCAGGCTCGGAAGCGATCAGATTCAGGAATCGCGACATCGCAGCGACCGAGTCCAGCATGGCCTCGTCCATATTGATGTCGATGACCTGCGCGCCATTTTCAACTTGCTGCCGCGCGACGGCGAGTGCCTCTCCATACTGCTCATTGAGGATCATGCGCGCAAACGCTTTGGAGCCAGTGACATTGGTCCGTTCACCGACGTTCACAAACAAAGAGTCATCATCGATCGTGAACGACTCCAAGCCCGATAACCGCATCTGGTGGATATGCGTGGGCAGTTTGCGCGGCGCGATGCTGGCGACGGTATTGGCAATCTCTCGAATATGATCCGGCGTCGTGCCACAGCAGCCGCCGGCTATGTTCACAAACCCGCTGTCAGCAAATTCTTTCAATAAGGATGCGGTGATGTCCGGGGTTTCATCAAAGCCGGTATCCGACATCGGGTTGGGCAAACCCGCGTTCGGGTAGATGCACACAAAAGTCTCGGCGACCTTGGATAATTCCTCTGCGTAGGGTCGCATCAATGTCGCGCCGAGCGCGCAGTTGAGTCCGATGGTGAGGGGCTTGGCGTGACGTACGGAATTCCAGAACGCCGTCACGGTCTGGCCAGACAAAATTCGGCCCGAGGCGTCGGTTACCGTGCCAGAGATCATGATCGGCAGGCGCTTTCCGGTCTGCTCAAAATACAGATCGATCGCGAACAATGCGGCTTTGCAGTTCAGCGTGTCAAAGACCGTTTCGACCAAGAGCACATCAGACCCGCCCTCGACGAGGGCTGTGACTTGTTCGTGGTACGCAGTGACCAGTTGATCGAAACTGACATTGCGCGCACCGGGATCATTCACATCCGGAGAAATAGAAGCCGTCTTCGGCGTCGGACCGAGCGCACCCGCAACAAAGCGCGGCTTCTCAGCGGTGGAATACTTGTCGCACGCTGCGCGCGCAATGCGCGCTGCCTCGAGATTCATCTCACGCACCAAGTGCGCCATGTGGTAATCATCTTGCGCGATCGAGGTAGCGCCAAACGTATTGGTCTCGATCAGGTCAGCGCCCGCGGCCAGATACTGCTCGTGAATTTCCTGAATAATGTGTGACTGCGTCAGTGTCAGCAGCTCATTATTGCCTTTGACGAAAACCTCTTTACCCGGCACAGCAAAATCAGCAAAGCGCTGGCCGCGATAATCTTCTTCGCTGAGTTTGTAGCGCTGAATCATGGTGCCCATCGCACCATCAAGCACCAGGATACGGTGTGACATCAGCTCTCTTAGCTGAGCCTCTACCGGGGAAATAGCGTCGCGTTTCATTGTGTCTGGTAACTGCGCTGTTCGCGCAAAATAAAAAACCCGGCCTGCATTAGCGAAGCCGGGTGTGCGTTCCGCTTTAGCAGTATTTCTTGGAGAGGTATCTCCCGCGCCCGCAAGCTGGTATTGACAGAGTCAAATCGGCGCGCCGCGAATTATACGGGAATTCAGTTGCTTTGCTGCAGCCGCTGGCCGACGTGTATCTCGAAACCCTGCAGAAAATTCGCAGCCGAAAGACGTTTGCCGCCGGGCTTCTGTAGTTCTGTCAGTAATAAAGCCTGCTCGCCGCAAGCGACTGTCACACCGTGCGTATCAACGGCTAAAACAAGTCCCGGCTCGCCGCTTCCGGCAACGCGCTCAGCGCCCCAGATTTTTAAGGCAGTATCGCCGAGCCGTACCGATGCGCCGGGTGCCGGGTTGAATGCATTTATTTTTCTCAGCAGCGTATTGGCCGGAAGGCGCAGATCAAGCGACGCCTCCTGCTTCGAGATTTTCGCGGCATACGTCACGCCGTCGTTAGGCTGCGGCGTTGGGGTCAAGCGCCCCTCGGCCAAGCGCTGCAAAACATCGACAATCAGGCGTCCGCCGAGCGCGGCCAGCCGGTCGTGTAATGCGCCGGTGGTGTCTTGCGGTGAAATCGGCTCATGCGCGACCAGCAGCATGTCACCGGTGTCGAGCCCGGCATCCATCTGCATGATGGTGATACCGGTGTCGGCATCGCCCGACTCAATCGCACGGTGAATGGGCGCAGCGCCACGCCAGCGTGGTAACAGTGAGGCGTGAATATTGATGCAGCCTTGCGGTGGTATCGCAAGCACGGAAGGCGGAAGTATCAAACCATAGGCGGCAACCACCATCACATCATGCTCGGTGGAACCGAGTTGTTCGTGTGCTTCCTTGGCTTGATCGGAAAACTTGCCGTCCAAACGTAATGATACGGGTTGTAGGACTGGAATCTGATGTTGCAGCGCGAACTGCTTCACCGGCGAGGCGTGCAACTGCATACCGCGTCCGGCAGGACGATCGGGCTGGGTCAATACCAGGGGAATTTCAAATCCTGCAGCGTGTATGGCCGCGAGTGCAACTGCAGCGAATTCTGGCGTGCCCGCAAAAATGACGCGCATGATCAGCGTACCGCTTCTGCTTGACGCTCTTTCCTTAGCTCGCGCTCTTCTTTCTGCAATTTGGTTTTGATGCGATTACGCTTGAGCGGCGAGAGGTACTCAACAAACACCTTGCCTTGCAGATGATCCATCTCATGCTGCACACATACCGCCAGCAAACCCTCGGCATCGAATTCCTGCAGCTTGCCGCTCGCATCATGCGCCTTGACCCGCACACGCAGAGGGCGCTCGACACCATCAAAAATTCCTGGCACCGACAGGCAGCCTTCTTCATACACCTGACGTTCATCGCTGGCCCAGACAATTTCCGGATTCACCAGCACGAACAATTGATCGCGTGTGTCGGAGACATCAATAACGATGACTCGCTGATGTACATCCACCTGCGTTGCAGCGAGGCCGATACCGGGCGCGGCGTACATAGTCTCGGCCATGTCAGCGACCAGTCTTGCCAGCGACTCATCAAATGTCGTGACAGGCTTGGCGACCGTGTGCAAACGCGGATCAGGGTATCGAAGGATAGATAGCAAGGCCATACAACTTTTGCGCAACAGTCGCGAAAAAATCTGCGAGAAAACGTCGATGGGGATATTCGCTCATGCACAATTTGCGCCGTATCAGCAGATTGCACACCTTCCACAATCGAGCCTCACGTCACTCAGCAAGAGTAAAAAACGATGATCAAGTCTAGCATAGCCGCTTGGTGGCTAGCCGTTATATCGCTCTCTTTCAGCAGCTGCGCAAGCGGTGCCAACCCATGTGTTGTACTTGATTCTGCTCCCGACTCGCACACCGTACAACGCGGCGATACCGTGTGGGATATCGCTGCAAAGTTTCTACAAGATCCTTGGTGCTGGCGTGACGTGTGGTCTGGTAATCAAGATCATGTCCCCAACCCCCATTGGATCTATCCGGGCCAACGCATCGTGCTGGATCGTGCGCGCGGGCTGCTAAGCAGTGCACCTGCCGGGAGTGGCTCAGTGCAGGTGACTCGGCTGTCACCCGGCGTGCGCGCCACGGCCGTCAAAAGCCCGACGGACAATTCGGATATCGACCCCATGCTGAGCGCAGTCGCCAACCGTTACCGCTTGCTCACGTTAGCCGACGCATCTGCCGCACCGCGCATCGTCGGCGTGAATCAAGGACGGCGGCTATTAAGGACTGGTGACGTGGTGAGTAGCACTGGCCCGCTCAACGCTGGTGCGGTGTTCGAGGTGCTGCGCGTGCTTCCGCTGTTGCGCTCATCGGAGAGCGGCGACCCACTGGCTCAAGCTGCCAAGCGCATCGGGCAAGTGCGCCGAGTCACCCCGATGTCTGAGCAGTTGCTCATCGTTCAGGCGGATGCCGAGCTAAGTGATGGCGATTTGTTATTACCCGTGAAATCTGACAGCACACCACCAGTTTCTTCGGAGCCCGGGTGGGAGGCAAAGATCATCGCGGTGATGCGGGAAGGGCAGTGGGCGAGCCAATATGATGTGATCGCGCTGAACCTGGGGTTATTGGATGGGGTACGGCCCGGCAACGTGGTGCAGGTACCGCAGCCAGATAGAATCACGCTCGTTAATTCGCTCTCCCCCAACCGACCTTCCGATGCAACACTATGGGTATTCGACGCCTTGGACCGTGTAGCGCTAGCGCTCATCATGCGTAGCCACCAAGTACTCAGCGTTGGCTCTGTGGTGCACGCAGCACGACGTGACCTACCGGCAAAGGCGCCATGAGCGAGCGCGATGATCTGACAGCCTGGCTGCAACTCATGCTGACTGAGGGTGTTGGGTCGCAAACAGCGCGTGAGCTACTGGGTCGTTTTGGTTTGCCTGACCAGATTTTGGCAGCGGGCTTTCCGGCGCTACAAAAATGTGTGTCCGAGAAAATAGCGCTTGCACTATCGAGCCAGCCCGATGCCGGGATGCGCGCGCAAATAAAAAAACGCTGGCATGGGCGAATCAAGCAAACAACCACGTGCTTACACTGGCCGGCGCTGATTATCCCCGCGCACTCTTGAGCATCAGCGACCCGCCGCCGCTGCTGTATGCAAAAGGCCGCATCGAATTACTGTCACGATCGGGAATTGCCATTGTTGGCAGCCGCAACGCGACCGCGCAGGGCGTACAAAACGCCGAGCGCTTCGCACAAACACTCAGCGCGGCTGGCCTTTGCGTTATCTCCGGTCTTGCGCTCGGCATCGACGCCGCCGCACACAATGGGGCAGCTAGCCTGGTACCTGAGCATGGCTCGACGATTGCAATTACCGGCACAGGCCTTGATTTAGTCTACCCGGCCAGGCACCACCTGCTGGCACACAAAATCGCTGAGCAAGGCTGCCTGCTAAGCGAATACCCGCTCGGCACGGCGGCAATAGCGTCGAACTTTCCGAGACGAAATCGCTTAATCAGCGGCATGTCGCTGGGTGTGCTGGTCGTTGAGGCTGCGCTGCAATCTGGCTCACTCATCACCGCGCGCAGCGCATCGGAGCAAGGCCGCGACGTATTCGCGATTCCGGGCTCAATACATTCTCCGCTGGCCAAGGGTTGTCATCAACTGATACGGCAAGGCGCCAAGCTAGTGGAATCTGCGCAAGACATTCTCGAAGAATTGAATCCGCTGGTACGCGCATCACCGCGGCAAAATCATGCTGACCTACCCGCCACGGCTTTGTCGTCGCGCGTCTTCTCGGTCAACAGCGAAGACGAGTACGATCGCGCGCCACCATCTGCGCAAGAATATAAACCTACTGCGCAAGAAAGTAACTCCACTCCGCAAGAAAGTAACCCTACTGCGCAACACATCATGAATGCAGCGGCGCATGATCCCACCTCGGTAGACCAACTGACTGAGCGCACAGGCTTATCAGCATCCGAGATTCAAGCAGCTTTATTAATACTTGAGCTCGACGGAAAAATCGAGCGCATGCCGGATGGCCGCTTCCAACGACTCGTTTAATCGAAGACCGGCATCTGCAGCATGAGTCAACACATTTATCCGACGCGATCTGCAAGTTAATGAAATTAAAAGGAAAACTGCGCTAATTTCGTGAAATGAGCGAGTCTGCAATGCGCCTCAGCGCATTCTTACTTGTGCGTAAGAAAAGATGCCGTTACATTACGGAGATGTTTGAGGTACTTGTTTACCTTTACGAAACTTATTACCGGCCCGACGCCTGCCCTGATTCGGCGGCTTTGGCGAAGAAACTGTCGGCAGTTGGTTTCGAACAGGAAGAAATCTCGCGTGCGCTTGGCTGGTTGACTGACCTCGCCGAAACCACCAATGAGATGTTCAATCAGCAGGCGCACCAGACCGCGTTCTCGTTTGGTTCGCGCGTCTACGCCGACCAAGAGTACGAGATGCTGGGCACCGAGGCGATCGGTTTTATCGAGTTCTTGGAATCAGCCGAAGTCATCAACACCATCCAACGCGAAATCGTGATCGAGCGCGCCTGCGCAGTGCACGAGTCACCGATTCCGCTAGATAAACTCAAAGTTATTGTGCTGATGGTTCTCTGGAGCCAGGGCAAAGAGCCTGACAGCTTGATGTTCGACGAATTGTTCGCCGACGAAGAAAATACCCATCCGCCGCTGTACCACTGAAAACGCAGTGATTGCCGCTGCTCGCCACAGCATTCGCTGGCAAGGTGGCGGCGCCAACTGCGGGGCCAACCCGTACAGGATTGGGCCCCACGCGCCGCTGCCCGCAAAACCCTCGCTTCCGAAAAATCTGGCGATTACCGCGAGGCGCCGTAGCTCGCCGGCTTGCGAACTGCTTGACAACCCGCTTATCATTGGCCGCGTTTGGCTGCTGAACCCGCCGGTTCAGGCGCCTCCCGATTCCTATCCCCTATGACCAAAACACTCATCATTGCCGAGAAGCCCTCTGTCGCGAATGACATCGCGAAGAGTCTTGGCGGCTTTACCAAACACGATGAGTACTTCGAGTCGGACAGTTATGTCTTGTCCTCTGCCGTTGGTCACCTGGTCGAGATAGCCGCGCCGGAGGAATATGACGTCAAGCGTGGCAAATGGTCGTTCGCCAACTTGCCGATGATTCCGCCGCATTTCGCGCTCAATCCGATCCAGAAAACCGAGTCGCGCCTGAAGTTGCTGAACAAGCTGATTAAGCGCAAGGACGTCGGCAGCATCATCAACGCCTGTGACGCGGGGCGCGAGGGAGAACTGATTTTCCGTTTGATCGTGCAATACGCCAAGGCCAAACAGCCGGTACAACGGCTCTGGCTGCAATCGATGACGCCGGGGGCAATTCGTGAAGCATTCACGCATCTGCGTGATGACGAAGAGATGCTGCCACTCGCCGACGCCGCACGCTGCCGCAGTGAGGCTGACTGGCTGATCGGCATCAACGGCACACGCGCGATGACCGCCTTCAACTCAAAAGAGGGCGGTTTTTATCTCACTACGGTGGGTCGGGTACAAACACCGACGCTGTCGATCGTGGTTGAGCGCGAAGAAAAAATCAAACAATTTCAGCCGCATGATTTTTGGGAGGTAAAAGCCGAGTTCGTTTGTGCTGCCGGCATCTACGAAGGTCGCTGGCTTGATACCAAATTCAAGAAAGACGACACAGACCCGGAGAAGAAAGCCGAACGGCTGTGGAGCAAGGCCGCTGCAGATTCAATTGTTGCCGCTTGCCGTGGCAAGCCCGGTAAAGTCAGTGAAGAGTCGAAACCGAGCACTTCAATGGCGCCGGCACTGTTCGACCTCACCAGTCTGCAGCGCGAAGCAAACGCGCGTTTCGGTTTCTCGGCCAAAAACACGCTTGGTCTGGCGCAAGCGCTCTATGAGCGGCACAAAGTGCTGACCTATCCGCGTACCGACTCGAAGCACCTGCCGGAAGATTATCTCGGCACCGTGAAGCAAACGCTAGAGTCGCTCGGCGAGATCAATAATTACTACCCGCACTCAGCGCAGATCCTCAATAACAACTGGGTTAAGCCGAACAAGCGCATTTTCGACAACACGAAAATCAGTGATCACTTTGCGATTATCCCCACCGGTCAGCTACCGAAAAGTTTGTCGGAGCCGGAGCAAAAGCTGTATGACTTGGTAGTAAGACGCTTCATGGCGATTTTCTTTCCCGCTGCCGAGTATTTGGTAACGACGCGCTACACCGAGGTGTCTGGCCACCAGTTCAAAACCGAAGGGAAGATACTCACCACACCGGGTTGGTTGTCGGTGTACGGTAGGGAAGCGGTCGATCCGAATGCGAAAGAAGGCGAGAGTAGCGGCACACTGGTGCCCGTCGCAGCCGGTGAAAGCGTGAAGACCGATAAGGTCGAACCGCATGCGTTGGTGACCAAACCACCGGCGCGCTACTCAGAAGCCACTTTGCTGTCTGCGATGGAAGGTGCAGGCAAGTTGGTTGACGACGAAGAGTTACGCGATGCGATGGCCGGCAAAGGTCTGGGCACGCCGGCCACCCGCGCTGCCATTATTGAAGGTCTGTTAAATGAAAAATACCTGCTGCGCGAAGGGCGCGAATTAATCCCGACCGCGAAAGCATTTCAGCTCATGACGCTACTTCGCGGTTTGGGTGTGGCCGAGTTGACCGCACCCGAGCTGACTGGCGAGTGGGAATCGAAACTGTCACGCATGGAGCGTGGCGAGATCAGTCGGGACGCGTTCATGCGCGAGATCGCGCAGATGACGCAGACCATTGTCAAGCGCGCAAAGGAATACGATAACGACACCATCCCCGGCGACTACGCAACACTGAAAACGCCTTGCCCGAATTGTGGCGGCGTGGTGAAAGAAAATTACCGACGCTTTGCTTGCACCGAGTGCGAGTTCTCGATGAGCAAAGTGCCTGGCGGCCGGCAATTTGAAATTCCTGAAGTAGAAGAACTCCTCGCTCAGCGCACCATCGGCCCACTGCAAGGTTTTCGTTCGAAGATGGGACGCCCGTTCGCCGCCATACTCAAGATCTCTCACGACGCAGACGCCAACAACCACAAGCTTGAATTTGATTTTGGGCAAAGTAATCTCGACGACGAATCTGCAGAGCCGGTCGACTTCTCGGCTCAGACACCGCTCGGTGCTTGCCCGAAGTGTGGCAGCGGCGTGTATGAGATGGGGTTGGCGTATGTGTGCGAAAAAACCGTTGCCAGGCCCAAGGCATGTGATTTCCGCAGCGGCCGCATCATCTTGCAGCAAGAAATATTACCCGAGCAAATGGTCAAACTCTTGAACGAGGGCCGCACCGACCTGCTGCCAGGATTTGTCTCGCAGCGGACGCGCCGTGCTTTCAAGGCCTACCTGGCGCGCGGCGCAGACGGCAAAGTCAGTTTTGAATTTGAAGAGCGCAAGCCGAAGGCGGGCAAGGAAGGCGCTGATCAAGGAAAATCTGGTACACGGGTTGCGGCGAAAAAGCTGACACCCGTCGCACCGGCCAAGAAAGTCTCTGCGAGCAAAGCGCCCGCCAAGAAGGCCGCTGCCAAAAAGCCAGCGGCAAAAAAAATCACGGCAAAAAAAGTCGCGGCGAAAAAAGTGGCAGCCAAAAAAGCGGTCGCAAAGAAGGCCGCCTGAAAATTCTCCAGTTAAACGCCGGCGGATAGTGTTGTGCTGGTGGATTTTGCGCTGCGTTAAACTGCGGCGACATCAAACTGCAGTTTCCCCATCCTGCTAATGCGTAACGCCACCGACGCTTCCCGGCTCACGACTGTACTGTTCGCCAGCGGCATGATCCTGTCGTTGGCGATGGGTGTTCGACATGGTTTCGGCTTTTGGTTGCAGCCGATTTCGCAGCACCATGAGTGGACGCGCGATACCTTTTCTCTCGCAATGGCGCTGCAAAACCTGATGTGGGGCGTGTTTGGCCCCTTCGCAGGCATGGCTGCTGATCGTTTTGGCGCGCCGCGCGTCGTGCTGCTCGGCGCGTTGCTGTACATGGCGGGTCTTCTGGCGATGTCCAGCGCCTCCGATCCCACGCTGTTTGCGGTGAGCTCGGGTGTGCTGATTGGCGCGGGGCTCGCGTGCACCGCATTTGGCGCGTTGTCGGGTGTGGTGGGTCGTACGGCGCCGGTGGCCCGGCGGTCATGGGCGTTCGGTATTCTCGGTGCCGCCGGCTCATTCGGGCAGTTTGCGATGGTACCCGTCGAGCAGATGCTGATCGCTGGCGCGAGTTGGCAGGGTGCCTTGCACTGGCTGGCGGCGGCCGTAGTACTGGTCATGGTGCCGCTGTCGCTGCTATTGCGTGAGCCAGCACTGACCACCGCTTCTGGCGGCGCGTCGCAAAGTATTACTGAAGCGGTACGTGAAGCCTTTGCGCATCTTCCGTTCCGTTTGCTGGTAGCGGGATATTTTGTGTGCGGGTTCCAAGTCGTATTTATCGGCGTACATCTACCCTCTTACCTGAAAGATCGCGGGGTGTTTGATCCGAAAGTCGCCGTGATTGCGCTTGCCTTGATCGGCTTTTTCAATATCTTCGGCTCTTTCACCGCTGGCCAGCTAGGCGGCAGGCTGTCCAAGCCGAAATTACTGGCGGCGATTTATCTCGCGCGCGCATTCATCATCAGCGCGTTTGTGTTCGCTCCGCTGACCACGACGTCGGTATACATATTCGCCGCGGCGATGGGGCTGCTCTGGTTATCGACCGTGCCGCTGACGAATGGTGTGATCGCAGGCATGTTTGGCGTTCGTCATTTGTCGATGCTGTCAGGCTTTGTTTTTTTCTCACACCAGCTCGGCAGCTTCTCGGGCGTCTGGCTGGGCGGCTATCTTTACACGGTGCAAGGCAGCTACGACACCGTATGGCTGATTACGATCGGACTCGGTCTGGTCGCCTGCGCGCTAAGCCTGCCTATCAGCGAGGCGGCGGTAGCACGCGAGCCGCAAGCGGCATGAGGCTGCGGTTGCGGTTGCGGCTGCGGCTGCGCCCCGCCCTACTCGGCCTTGCCGCGAGCGTGCTGGCGGTACTCGGCTTTATTGGTTACTTGCGCCCGGCTTTTATGGTCAGCATCGCTAATCAGATCTGGCTGTGCTTTTAGG
>Ga0194112_10011566_pt1 | contig 10909 bp, 8 predicted proteins | sample TA2MahC400mmetaG_FD_146191 | JGI IMG/M metagenome (GOLD analysis project Ga0194112, IMG submission 146191) | Freshwater microbial communities from Lake Tanganyika, Tanzania - TA2015016 Mahale Deep Cast 400m | ecosystem: Environmental > Aquatic > Freshwater > Lake | place: Tanzania: Lake...
GGGTGCAGTAACGGATTTGTGCGCCGCCCGCCCTCGTTCGTAGTTCGGCGTTTACGCGGTTCCTCTGTCGGCCCTGGCAGCCCTGAAGACCGCCTGAAGGCCGAACTACAAACAGGAACGCCCGCTTCGGCGTGCAAATCCGTTACTGCACCCCGGCACTACGGCTGGAGGAGGATGAGGGTGACCTCGGGCGGGCTGAGGACGCGCATGGGCACGCCGAAGGTGCCGGCGCCGCGGCTGACGTAGAGGGTGGAGCCGTGGCCGAGGTCGTGGCGCCCGACAGTGTACTTCGAGAAGAGCATCAGGGGCCAGCGTGCGGGGAACACCTGGCCGCCGTGGATGTGCCCGGAGAGCTGGAGGTCGAACCGCCTGATCGAGCGCTCCTCGATGTAGGGGCGATGCTTGAGCAGGAGGACGAAGTCGGCGCCCCGCCGCGCGGGGAGCACACGGTCCTCCTCATCCGCCTCGATGAGGCCGACTCGTGCCGCCGCATAGTCGTCCACCCCCGCGACCAGGAGGCCGCGGGCGACGCGGATGCACTGGTTGCGCAGCACGCGGAATCCGGCGGCCTGGAGCGTGGGCAGGGAGCGGCCGAGGCCGCGGTAGAACTCGTGGTTGCCCGTGACCGCGAGCTTGCCCAGCGGGGCGTGGACGTCGGCCAGCATGGCCGCCAGGGCGTCCACGTGCTCGCTCGACTGGTCGGCGAAGTCGCCCGTGAACACGAGCAGGTCGGGCCGTGCCTCTCGGATGCGCGCGATGATCCTGGTCAGCCGCCCGCGGCCCATCAGGGCGTTGAGGTGCAGGTCGCTCACCTGCACGACGCGGATGGGGGCCGACCCTGGGGGAAGCTGCGGGGCGTGAACCGTGAGCGTCTCGAGCTGGACGGCCCACGGCTCGATGAATCCCCAGACCGACAGGGAGACAACGATGGCGCCGACGGCTGCGGCCAATGCCCGCGGCGGGATGCGCAGTCCGGCGGCGCCACGCCACGGTCGGGCGAGGAGCCGCATCGCCAGGTTCCAGGCGTCGGCGGCGAGACACATTGCCACGAACCACATCGTGGCCGCGACCCACCAATGGCTCACCAGGCCGGCCACGGTGGCCGCCCGCCGCCAGCCCGCGCTCTCAAACGTGCGGGAGCAGAAGAACGCCGCCGCCATAGCCAGGAGCCAGCAGATGGCCAGCGCCCGCCACGGTCCGCGCGCCGGCACCGCCCGCCGCAGCTTCCAGTAGATGTAGACTTGTGAGGCCGCAAAGCCGGCGACGGTGGCAAGAAGAAAGACGACCATGCGCGCACCACAGGGGCCAGGGGGGGCCGAATGACGAGGGATGAGATTGTATCCGGCTCGGCGGGGGGCCGCAACCTCGGGCAGAAGAGGAGAATGTCCCCTTTTCTGCCTCACTCCTGGCGCCTCGGGATCGCTCCGGGCTCCTACCCTCCCCCTACCCCCTCCCTGAGAGGGAGGGGGGTCCGGACCCCTCTCCCTTGAAGGGAGAGGGCGGGTGAGGGTGAAAGCCGGGAAGCCTGGGAAGCCTTGCCAGAATCAGGGGCCACACTCTCGTCGCAAGGGCTGCGTGCGGATGTTGCACCCTTTTTGGTATCTTGTGCGATCTAGAAATGGGGGAGTCAGGCGCGGAAGCCATGGACAAAGAAGCACTCGCGGCCATGGTAAGAAGCCACCAGGCCGAGGTGTATCGGTACTTGAGATACTTGGGCGCAGATGCCTCCGCCGCCGAGGACTTGGTGCAGGAGACGTTTCTCGCCGCCTTCCGAAGCGCCAACGCTCCCTGTGACACGGGGGGTCGTGGCATGGCCGCTTGGCTGCGAGGCATCGCGCGGAATTTCTGGCTGCGCCACTGCCGGCGAAGCAGGACGGACCCCGTTCGCGCCGACAGCGAGCTGCTGGAGCGCGCCGAGGGCGTCTGGGCGGACGAGTTTCTCCGCGGCGGCGACGGCTTCGACTATGTCGAGGCATTGCACAAGTGCCTGGAGGCCCTCTCGGAGCGCGAGCGCTACGCCCTTGACCTCCGCTACGCGGAGCGGAAGCCGCGCTCCGACATGGCGGGCCTGCTCCAGATGACGGAGGATGGCGTGAAGTCGCTGCTGCGTCGCATTCGGGCCGCCTTGGCCGAATGCATCAGGCGGCGCCTGGAGCTGGAGAAGCTCTGATGCCTGGGGAAGAAGAGCGTGACCGGCTGATTGACCTCCTCTTGCGGGAGGAGCTTGGGGGCGAGGGGCCGCCCGACCTGGCGGAGAAGGTGCTGGCCAGGGCATTCGGGCGGCGGCGCCGCCTGGTGCCCTGGCTGGCGGCGGCCGCGGCTTCCGCCCTGTTCGCCGTCCTGGCCTGGGCGCTGCTGGGCCACGCCTATCCCGAGCCACGCGCGTCGGGCCGATTCGTCGTGTCCGGCGGGGGGGAGGTCCAGCGCGGCTCCGTCATTCTCACAGAAGGGGGCGGCGCCGCGCTCGCCCTGGGCGGCTACTGCCGCCTTGAGCTCGAGCCGCAGAGCGCGCTGCGTATCGAGGGGGCCAAGCGGGCCGAACAGGTCTGCCTGGAACGTGGTGGCGTGGCGTGCGACGTGGACAGCAAGGTTGGCACGTTCGTCGTCCGGGCCGACCTTGGGACCGTTTCGGTGCGTGGGACGAGGTTCGTCGTCCGAATCGTGGAGGTGAAAGGAGGCGAGGAGATGGTTGCGAAGAAGCTGTTTGTGAAGGTGGCGGCCGGGCTTGTCCTGGTCAGTGGGGCCTGGGGCGAGCGGGCGCTCGCGGCGGGCCAGGAGAGGATGTTCGAGGCCGAGCAGCCGCAGCAACACCAGCTCTCCGGCACCGTGGCCATGGCCTGCCCGCAGGGGAAGTTCATCAAGATTCGCACCGAGGACGGCGCCGAGAAGCTCTTCCCAGTCGCCGAGGCCGCGCAAGAGGCGGTCAGACAACTCAAGTCGGGCGGCAAAGTCACCGCGACCTACATCCAATGCCCCAAGACGGGGAAGGACACAGTGACCAAAGTGGAGAGAGCGGAAGGCCCGAAGCCTGAGGAGCACCAGGTGGCCGGCACCGTGGTCATGGCCTGCCCACAGGGCAAGCTCATCAAGATTCACGCCGGCGATGGCAGCGAGACGCTCTACCCTGTGGCGGCCAGCGCCCAGGAGGCCGTCAAGCAGTTGAAGAAGGGCGACAAAGTCACCCTCACCTACATCCGCTGCTGCCCGAAGGCGGGGAAGGACACGGTGATCAAGGCGGAGAAGGCGAGCTAGCGCTGATCTGGCGGAATCAGAAAAAGGGATGCGCTCTTGAGTGAAAGGAGGTGATGCTACCGAGCGCAGGCCAGGGGCGGGGTTTGCGTTGGTTCGAACGACAGGGAACAGGGCCGGACAGGACAGGAGGACTTGAAGAATGGCTTACCGCAAAGCTGTGCTGATCGTTGTGGCCGTGGTAGCGATGCTCTGGCTTCTGGCACCCGCGGGCATGGCCAACTGCGGCAACTGCCCCGGCGACAAGCCGAAGCCGCCGACCGTGGACGGCACGGTGAAGGGGGTGAACGCCGAGGCCAGGACACTCGTCCTCACCGTGGGGAGCGGCGACGAGGCGAAGGACGTGACGATGAAGGTCTGCCCCAAGGCCAAGATCGTCATTGACGGCAAAGATGCAACCCTTGCCGACGTCAAGGCGGGGGCGAAGGCCAAGGTCACCCACGTCAAGACCGACAGCGGGGACCTTGTCGCGGTCAACATCGCCGTCGGCGAATGTTGTCCCAAGTGATCCAGCGGTCGAGGCCCGGGACCTGCCGCGCCGCCGAGCCCCGCGCGGCGCGGCAGCCTCCCGCGGCGCAGTGGCCCGCGAAGCCCATGAGGAACTGAACCATGAGGTGCCCGAACCCTGCTCAATGCCTCGCCTGGCTGGTTTGCCTGGCAACGAAGAGCCGGACAAGACAACAACGAACTATGGGGGGCCTATCTTGGCGGTAGGGAGCTTCCCCCAAAGGGGCGACGCCCGAAGGAGTGTTTGATCTCCTGGGCAATGTCACTGAGTGGTGCGCCGACTACTACTCTAAGGACTACTACCGAAAAGCGCCGGCGGGGAATCTCGCGGTTGACCCTCAAGGCCCCGAGACAGGCCCTTATCGCATGACGCGCGGCGGCTGCACGGGGATGAAGATGACCGTCTTCACACGCCATCAGCGTGCGCCGCTTCTGTCCGCTGGCTGACTCGGCTTTCGCTGCGTGCGGTCCGCACGCTGACTTCAGACCTGGGCCGGAACAGGGGAAGGCGCCATGAAGAGAGGAATCAACCGATTTCTCCGCGCGGTCGGAGTCGCCGCCGTCGCGGTGTCCTCAGCGTGGCTGTGGCCGCCCAGCCTGGCGATTGGCGGAGAGGACCAGCAGCCCGCGCCTACCGGCACGCTGTCGGGAACCATCGTGAAGCTCGTGGACGCGGGGGGCCGGCTCGCGGGCATTGTCAAGTCGCTCACATTGAAGGTGAGCGAGGGAAGCCAGGGCTATGAGGGCCTCGTGGGAAAGGAGGTCGAGCTGAAGCCGCCAACGGTCGGCTGCGAGGTGATCGGCTGCCCGATCCCAGGGCATTTCCTGCCCGACCCGAAGATTGGCAGCGCGCTCGCTCGCTGCCACGTAGGAGACCAACTCCAGGTGAGCTTCAGGGAGGAGAAGGGGGCCTATCTGATCACGGCGTTCAAGGCGCCGGAGGGCTTCCAGCCCCCCGCCGCCTTCCGCCTCGCCGACTACAAGCTGCGCGAGACGAGCGCCGTGGAGGGGACCACGGTGGAGTTCAGCCTGGTGGCGAAGAACGCCGCGGGAAAGCCCCTCAGCTACACCGCCGACGGGGTGCCCACCTGGGCGAAGTTCAATGCCGCGGCCAGAATCTTCTGGGGCACCGCCCCACGCTGGGACAAGAACCCCGAGGTCCGCAAGGCGCAACAGGGCACCTTCGACGTCTGCTTCAAGGCTAGCGATGGGAGTCAGACCCTGGTGACGATCAGCGTCCTCGACGCCGGCTGGAAGGCCCAGACCGTCGCAGAGCTCGTGTCGGACAAGAAAATCGGAACCCCCGTCGAGCTCCGCAACATCCGCGAGGAAACCATCAAGTCCAAGTTCGGCGGCGGCAAGGAGGTCCGAAAGGTAACATTCGACTTCACGAGCCAGGTGGTCAGCATCCCCGGCTACGAAGACGACTGGGAGCATAAGGATGTGGTGGCCTATCTGCCGGTGGAGAAGCCCGCGGCCCCCAATGCCGGCGCAGTGGGCACGGGCAGCAGGCAGGAGTTCGGGGAGCGCGCCTGCGCCGAGCTCGGCCTGCCCGTCCTCCTCTTCGGCCCCTTCGCCGACGGGGAGAACACGCAGACCAAGTTCGAGAAGTACGTCAGGAGGGCCGCCGAGACCCGAAACCCGAGGCACATGATCTTCGTCCAGAGCGCGGCGATGTTCGCGCGCGGCACCGATGCCCTGATCACCTTGATGAAGAAGCTCACCCAGTGGCCCGCCTCGTACCAGGATTTCAAGGTGGTCTACACTGGCGGCTCGAAGTTCGGCTACACCTCCTGGGTGGCGGCCGCGGGCGACCGGCGCACGGTGGGGATCATGCCGGGGGCCTTCGAGAACGGCGACCACGACGCCTATCGCCTCCTCCAGCGCGAGGAGGGCCGCGCGCTCCCCTGGCGCTGCCCGGCCAGCGAGGGCGCGGGCGACTACGCCGGCATCATGTCGCGGGCCTTCCTCGAGCCGGTCACAATCCAGGCCCAACTGTCCAACTGCCGCGCGCTCCTCACCGGCGGCACGGCCGACAGGGCCGTTCACCCGAAGTTCGCAATCACCGAGTTCGAGAAGAACCTCAAAGTGCCTCACAGGGTCTGCTACGTGCCAAACCTGGGCCACTCGATGGACAGCGAGCGCCACTCGACCTGCTGGCTGATGTGGCTGGCCCACTGCTTCCTGGGCCGGCCAGTCTCGGGCATTGACAGCCTGCGGCATCGCTCGGAGAATGGCGGAGTGGCCGTGGAGGCAGTGGTCAGCGGGAAGCCCACCGTCGGAAAGGTCCTCGCGTGGGCCACCGACGCGGGCGACACGGACTGGACGCGCTGGAAGTCGCACCCGATGGAGCGCGGCGACAAGGGTGCCTATCGGGGCACCATACCCAGCGACTCCCAGGCCTACTTCGTGGAGGTGCACGACACTGCCGACGGGGTGAAGGGCATCATCAGCTCCACCCCCCAACGCCTCAAGTAGGAGGCGGAGAGAATGGGCAGGCGGGGCGTGCTGGCCATCACGATTGGGTGCGCGGTCATGGCCGTGCACCTTGCGTTGGGCGCGGAGGAGGCCCCCAACTGGCCTCAGTTTCGGGGACCCAACGCCTCAGGCGTCTCGCCAGGGCGCGGCCTGCCTGTCGAGTTCGGGGCAGGGAAGAACATCGTCTGGCAAACGCCCATCCCGCCGGGCAATTCCTCCCCGTGTGTGTGGGGCGAGCGGGTCTTTCTCACGGGGGTCGAGGATTCCAGGCGGCTGGTGGTCCTCTGCGTGGCGCGCGACGATGGGCGCGTCCGCTGGAAGAAGGTGGTGCCGGCCAAGCGGCTCGAAGAGGTTCACCCGCGAGCGGGCAGCCGCGCCTCGCCAACCCCCGCCACCGACGGCCAACGGGTTTATGTCTTCTTCGGCTCGGTCGGACTGGTCTCCTTCGACCTTGAGGGGCGGCTGGTCTGGAGTCATCCCCTCGGCCCGTTCACCTACCACCTGGGCTGGGGCGCCGCAAGCTCGCCAATTCTCTACGCCGACTCGGTCATCCTCAACTGCGACCACGATGGCCAGAGCTTCCTCCTGGCTCTCGATGGGAAGACCGGCCAGGTGAAGTGGCGGACGCCGCGCCCGGACGCGCCTCCCAGCTATTCAACTCCGATCCTGTGGGAAGCCGCAGGGCGGACCGAACTCGTCGTCGCTGGCAGCGGCCGGGTCACTGCCTACGAGCCTGACACCGGCAAAGAGGTCTGGCACGTCGGGCTGCCCGAGGCATTCGTGGCGACGACCCCCGTTTGTAGTGCGGGCTTTAGCCCGTATCCTCTCCTCATCGTGGCGGCGGTGGACCGCAGGACTGTGACCGGCGACTTCCGCGAGGCGGTGGCCGCGGGGCGGACGCTGGATTACGATGCCCTGTTCGCCAACCACGACGGCAACCGCGACGGCAAGCTGAGCCGCGAGGAAATACCGCAGATGAGCAAGGAGATGTTCGACCGCACGGACGCCGACAAGGACGGCTTCCTGACGCGCAAGGAGATCGAGGAGGAGTACCGCCGCCAGCAGCAGGGCGAGCCCCCGCTGGGCGCGCCGCGCAAGGGAACGGGCAACGTCCTCCTCGCAATCCGGCCGGGCGGCAGGGGCGACGTGGCCGACACCCACGTCGCCTGGCGTGTCCCAGGGGTGGCGCCATACGTGCCATCGCCCCTGTGCTACGGCGGCCACGTGTATGTGGCCAAAGGGGGCGGCATCGTATCGTGCTTCGACGCGGCCACTGGCAAGCAGCTTTGGTGCGAACGGCTTGCCGGCCGCGGGAGCTGCTACGCATCGCCGGTGGCCGGGGACGGCAGGGTCTACGTCGTCAGCGAGGCGGGCGAAGTGACAGTGTTGGCGGCGGGAGCCGAGCCGAAGGCCGTCGGCCGCAACGCGCTGGGCGAGCGCTGCCTTGCCACCCCCGCCATCGTCGGTAGCCGGCTCTACTTCCGCACCGACAGGAGCCTCTTGTGCGTCGGTGAACCGGGCCTTTGAACCTGAGCATAAGGAGGCAGTGAAGATGCGCCTGGCATCGGCATGCCTGTGGGCGGCGGCGTGGGCTGCGCTCTTCGGCGTAGGTCTCGTCTCGGGCGCCGGAGAGGACATGGGGGCTTCCGGCCTGGAAGGGCTGCCGATTCCAAGGGAGGCCGTCAGGTTCGTGGACGGGGTGCGCTGCGGCGACCCGAATGATCCGCACCCCGTGGCCGACTTCGGCAAGCCGAGCCGCATCGAGACCGTGCTGGGAAGGCCGGCGCGCCTCGCCGCGGGGGCATGGGAGGTGTTCGGCTACACCCTGAAGCTCCGGGAGCCCAGCAAGCCGCACGCCATCGTTGTCACCTATCCCGACGACATGTGGCGCCGCGTGCACTTCCGCGTCTGGGGCCCGCAGGGGGGATACTCCGCCGTGCGTGCCGGCCTCAGCACCGTTCAGAGCGCCGCGTGGAAGATCAACACGAATGGCTGGGCGAAGACCTGGACGCCGCTCTTCATCCCCGGCGGAAAGGGCAACGAGGCCCGCATCCTGTTCGCCGACAGCCGCAACTCCCGTGGCCTCGCCCCGAATCACCAGGGCCCGAAGGAGCTGGAACCCTGGGCCGTCGGGGAGATCATCCTCTATGAGGTGACCGACCCGCCGAAGCTCCTCCCCCCGCTCGCCATCGCTCATCCCGTGAAGCCCGAAGAGGAACGCTACCTAGGCTTCACCGGCCTCGGCTACGCCGAAGGCTACCTCCGGGACGCGGCGAACAAGGACTACATGAAGCTCTACCTGCGCTACATCGGCCTCAACTTCCTCCGCGTGGCGGGCGGCCAGGGCGGGCCGCCGTTCGGCCGGCCAGAACTGGAGAATCACCTCGCGCTGCTCGATGACCTGGGGCTGCGGACGAGCTTCGCAATGTTCAAGTACTTCAACGCCTTCCTGATGGACCGCATCAAGACCAAGACGCTCCCGCAGGAGCTGATTGACACGATGCCCAAGCCGATCAAGGAGGCCATTGACGCCTTGGACGGCTGGCGGAAGCCCGACGCGCTCTACGAGGGCGGCTCATACGAGGCCCGCCTGATGGTGATGCCGCTGAACTGGCTCGACCCCACGATGGGGCCGTGGCTGGAGAAGCTCGTCCAGCACTACGTCGGCCCCGCGGCGAAGCGCAGGTGTGTCGCCTCGGTGCAGTTCTTCGGCACGGGCGAGCCTCTGGCGAAAGCGGTTGAGCGCTTCGCCAAGGCGGTCCGCGCGCTGCGCGAGGACCTCGCGGTCGAAGTGCCCTCGATGTACATGAACCTTCGCGCCCGCGAGCGGGCCAACCTGCCCGTGCCCTACACATTCGATCACAAGAAGGGCTACACGACGACGGACAGCAAGGGCAAGGCCGAGGCCCACGACCGCGTCGGCCTCTACGATGGCTGGCCCGAGAGCATGAAGGGCGTCCTCGGCGGCATCGCGGGGAGCCTCTGGCGCGGCTTCCACGTCCCGCCGCCCGGCCTGGCCATCCTCGATTCGTCCGAGGCGCTGGCCGCCGTGCGGCGGTTCGACGGCGGCTGGTTCGCTGAGTTCCGCGTCTTCGAGCAGAACGAGAGCGAGAGCCCCAAAGGCATCGGCTGGATCAACGACTACTACGCCTGGGCGGGCGCAAGCTACCGGGCGAACATCGTGAAGCTCATGGCCGCGAATCCCCGCTTCGTCATACTCAACAACGGGCACGAGGGCACTGCCTGGGCGGAGACGAATCTCAGAAGCCTGGCGGGCGCCTGGCGCGCCTTCCCCTGGGGCAAGGTCGAGGACGCCTCGGCCGCCGTCGCCCCACAAGGCTCCAAGATGGCGGCGCTCCGTTGCGGCGGCAGGCTCCTCCTCCTCAACCTGGACCCCGCCAGGCGCGTGGCAAACCTGCCTTCGGGGAACGCCGTTGACGCCGTGACGGGGGAGGCGAGCCATGGCCACACCCTGGCCCTCGAGCCGTTCGAGGCCCGCACCCTGCTCCTCAACAATCTTCGGTAGGAGCGCGCATGAGCCAGGCCGAAGCGGTGGGTCCCTACAAGTTGACCCTTTGGGCAACACGCCCGTAAGCAGGACCCTCTATTGTGTGGGTGAGGCCCGGAAGGAGGAAACGCGATGAACTGGGCGATGTGGCTAGTGCTTCTTGCGTCGCTGCTCCATGCGGAGGGAATTCGGCAAGGCTCCGTCTGCCCCCTTGATGGCAGGGAGGCCAAGAGGGAGCTGCACCTGGACGCCGTGGGCATGAGGCTCTACGCCTGCTCCGGCGAATGCCTGACCCGGCTGAAGGACAAGGCGAAAGACCCCGAGGTCCTGATGGAGTTCGTCAGGGGCGACCTGGTCAGGAAGCAGTACGAGCCGGAGCAGCTTCCGGTGAAGCGCTCGCGCGAGTGGAGCGAAGCAGAGATGCTCAAGGGCATGGCCCTCATCGAGGGAGGCGAGTATGTGAGAACCGGCACCTACCACCTCTATCAGGAAGAGAAGCCCGTGCGGGGCGAGAGGTACGCGGTGAGGCTGAAGCCATTCTACATGGACAAGCACGAGGTTACCGTCGAGGACTACTGTCGGTTCCTCAACGACGGAAACGAGGACTACTGGACGCCGTGGTATCCGAAGATCAAGCGGGGCGACGATGGGCGATTCGCGCCGGCGAGCGCCGACGACGCGAAGTATCCGGCGGCGGGGGCCACTTACTTCCAGGCCAGGGGCTACGCAGAATGGGCGGGGAAGCGGCTCCCCACCGAAGCCGAGTGGGAGTACGCCGCCGGCCGCAAGGACGGCCGCACCTACCCCTGGGGCAATGAAGAGCCGGACAAGTCGAGGACCAACTACGGCGGGTCCATCGCGCCCGTGGGCAGCCTCCCGAAGGGGGCCACCCCGCAGGGCGTATCTGACCTCCTCGGCAACGTCACCGAATGGTGCGCCGACTACTACTCGGAGGACTACTACCGCAAGGCTCCGCCTGGTGGGCTGATGGCTGACCCACAAGGCCCCGAGAGGGGCTACAATCGGATGACGCGGGGCGGCTGCACGGGGATGAAGATGACTGTCTTCACGCGCCACGCGCGCACGCCGCTGCTGTCCGCCGGCTGACTCGGCTTCCGCTGCGTGCGGTCCGCACGCTGACGAACTCGAGCTTATTGACTTCTGCAA
>Ga0194112_10011583_pt1 | contig 10896 bp, 16 predicted proteins | sample TA2MahC400mmetaG_FD_146191 | JGI IMG/M metagenome (GOLD analysis project Ga0194112, IMG submission 146191) | Freshwater microbial communities from Lake Tanganyika, Tanzania - TA2015016 Mahale Deep Cast 400m | ecosystem: Environmental > Aquatic > Freshwater > Lake | place: Tanzania: Lake...
AGACTTGAAATCTCAAACGACGAAAGAGAGAAAAGAACTCTACAAAAAATCGTTGATTCTGTTAACTAATGCTTCTATGAAAGCTTAGATGGCTATCTGCGGAATTCCTGTTTAGTAAACCTGCCAACATTTAGCAAATTGATCGATACCCTTAAATTATTTTTTGTATTCTTCAAAACGGGCGGCGGCTTCGGGATTGGACACGCGCAAAAGTTCCAAAACTTTTTCCCTAATTGCTGACCAGCCAATGGTATCGCCGACTGCCGCATCCTTTGCCCACTCCTCAACTTGGGCGGCAATTTCCTCGGCCTTTTCTTCTTCGCCGGCGGCGGAAACACCAGCAACAATTTTGCTGCGGTCAAAATCCTCTACCCTGCCATCTCTTTTTTCAATTTTCATTTTTTATCACCCCCTTCGTTAGAAGATGTTCAAAAACATTTATGTTTTTGTTACAGATTCTTACGCCCCACGAAGTCCGCCAACTGGCGGACGAAGTGGGGTCACCTCGACCTTGGCGGGATAAATCTAAATTTCAAAAACCATTATTTCAAAACCATTCTACCACAAACTGCCTCTTGACATTTTCGTTAAAATCCCCTATCACTAAAATATCACGAAGGGGGGAAGGTTTTAAGGTTCCGTCCTGCAACCAACACTCCTTTATTTATTTCACTTCTTACCCAATTTTTTCCTCAGGACCCTACCAAAATTCTATCACAAACCGTTCTCTCCTCAAAACCCAACCGTTTCCTCAACCCAAAATCAACTATTGACAAACTCTACGAGATATGGTATGATGAACACAAATTGACGTGAACTAAAGGGGAATCTTCGCGAATTTATGCGAATTGGCTCTTTAACAACGGCATATTTGAACTTATTACAAAATCTCCACGATTGTAAGGATTTTGTAGCAACCAAAAAATCCTCCACGAAAGTTAGTGGTGTCAAATGTGGCGACGAGACAAAAACTTTTTTCGCCGCCAAATTAAGACATCGCTGACAAGGAGGCGATAACTAAGAAAGGCAAATATTATTCTCGTGGGCAAAAAAGCGTACCGATGGCACGCAAAAACTGGACAGGCTTTCAGGCCGTTTGACAAAAAAACAGAAAGAAGGAGAATATCATGGATAATTATAAAGAAGAAAAATGGGGAGAATTTGTTGCTGCAGCTTTCAAAGCAGCCGGTTTGCCTGAGGTCGCCGAGGAAGAGTTGGAGGTTGGAACCTACACCAACCGGCAGATTACCGAGCGGTTCCGAAATGACCCCCTGCGGTTGATAAGCCTGCTTATGCAACTACCGGATGGTAATCCTGCCTCTAGGCGTTCAATACTCTCTTTTGCGGTTGACCTTATTGAAGACACATGAAAGGTATTAAGGATCGCGGCGGCGGAAGTTCCCGCCCGGCGACGCAAAAGAAAAATCACAGAAAGGAGAACAAACGATGGATACGGTTATTATCAATGGTATGAACGTGGAAATTCTTACTGGTTGTGGTCCCGGTAACCTTGGTTATGGTACAGGCCTTTGGATTGACAGAAAGCAGATTTTCTCCTGGGGCTGGCCGAACGAAACTGCAGCGGTGGACGGCCACGAGAAGATCAAAACCATGTTGCAGGCCATCAGTGATGCGTTGCGGGAAAGACCGCTGGAAACTTTTGGCACCGCTTACGACGCATATTACTAAATTGAATCCGTCGCGGCGGCGGAAGTTCCCGCCGGCGAAAAAGAAAAAGTGGAAGGGAGAAATTCGAATGTCTGAAACACTGCAAGACTGGAGACATATTTGGCTCTATGCCAAAGGCCATTATGCACGCAGTGGCGACCTCTTATCTGATCTCAAAGTACTTGTAGGTCACCACTCAGCAATCAAGCCGGAACATGTTACCGAAGGTGACATCCTGATTGTAATGTGCGAGATTGCGCATCCTTACCTGATGACTGGAAATGCAGAATCTAAACTGCGGGAGTTTCTCGCAAACCTTATTCGCATTTCACAGGAGAAGAAAACCCCCTTGAGTGTCGCAGATGTTGCCAACCGATTACTTGTGGCACTGTCTTTAGTCCGCACTAGATATGGGGGTGAAGAGGTTATCAAGCTCGGCGAGCCGGACTACAATCTTCTGCCGGCGCCGGCAAAGTAGCTTTAAATGTTTTGCGGCAGTGGCCGCTCAAAGTAGAATAATCGAAATGGGCGGCCTTTTTCTTTTGGCGCGGGATTTTATTTAACTAAATTACTGCTTGATAATCCTTGAAGAATCAGGGGCTATTTGCTTTTGGGTATATCCATAATTCTCAAGAGTCTTCTCAGTTTCCTTTTTCATCCAATCAAGCCACGCGTAAACTTTGCCTCCAAAACGAGTCTTTAAGATTTTGTACTCTTTATTTCTGATTTTATCTAATTGTTCCTCAATCGGAGAAATTCCTGTTATCATAATGTTTCTAGAAAGTCATCGGGTGTTGAAATGACCGGCACATAAATTCCCAGTTTTGAGTTAAACTCGGCAATCTGCTTGCGTTTAACTGGTCGAGTTAAATGCCGAACATTCCAAGAAACCAAATAATCAATCCCGTTTACGGTTGCTACCGCAAGATGAATAGCATCGGCAATTTTACTTTTGGGGATTATGCCCCCCAATGACATACTTGCCTGCCAGTTCTTCTGCCTCCTTTGTAATCGGCAACTGTTCAATTCCCGAAATTAATTCTAAAAATTTAGGCGCCAAGGATTCTTCCACCTGCCCTAATTCTCTTATAACAAGTACAGAAGTATATACCTTGAAACTGGGAAGAATCTTTGTCCAGAACTTTCTGGTTATTGCTTTTCTTTTGGGATCTTCATTTCTAATGTCAAAATATGCACTTGGGACAGAGGTCTCTAAATAAATTGTTTCCATCTGAACTTTATACTAACACAGAAATAAATCTGTTGCAAATGCAAATTTGAGCGGCCTTTTTCTTTTGGCGCAGGTCCTAACGAGCTTCTAACAAACAAGTAAGGTTCAACCTTTTTTAAGGTTCAACCTTGTATCATCCATTTTCCTTGCTGTACAAGCTTCATCAAGAGCTTCATCAAGAGCCTCGCTCTTGATAGACGGTATGGGTATAAGTGAATTAAAATCTTGTTTACAACCTTATTAACCCCTCCAACCAAGGAATACGCTGATGTTCGCGTTTCCACCACAAGTCTTCCCAAATATAATGGACGGCGAGCATTTTGTATCTGCCAAATCGCTTATCAAAAAATTTAAGGAGTTTCTTTTCAGAAACCGGCTTTGAGGGCTCACGGTCAAAGAAAAGTTTGGAATAAATTTTTTGTTCCCAAGGAGAGACATGGGAAAGTTCATCGTAATGCTTAAAGACATCAAAAAGGATATAGCCGACGGTAGCAGGACCGATGCCATAAAGACTTAGAAGTATCCCCCGTTGTTCTTCTTTGCTTTTGGCTCGCAACTCAAGTTCATTAATCTCACTATTAGCAAACGGCTCAGAAATCCTTTTTAATGATTTTGCTCGGTAGCCTACTTTTAGCGCCCGCAGTTCTTCTTCAGAAACTTTAGTCAAAACTTTCGGCTCCCAAAAACAATAAAGATTTTTACCATTAAAACTTACCAAACTGCCGTAATTTTCAAAAAGCGCCTGCATCATCTTGACTGAACGGCGCACTGTACAGTTTTGCAAAACAATGCCAATCACCAGGTATTCATAAAGGGATTGGGGGCTCATTACCCGCATCCCCGGCCACTTGGCAAGGATTGGACCAAGTTGCTCGTCATTTTTGAATCTTTCTGTAAAACCCGCAAGGTCGGCCTGGAAATCATAACGGTAGTTAATCTCTCTAATTAGTTCGCCAAGACAATTTGATGTCAGTTTTTCTTTGGAGTAAACTTCAAGACTAATCTTTGGTCTCTTAACTGTTCCGGCGTTGATAAATTTCAAACCAAGACACTGCTGTCCCTCCGAAGCTTTAGCGAAGGAGGGCCAAAACATTGTTTGCCAGCGGCAGCCTTTGACCCAAGTGGTATCCTGTGAGGGAAAATGGCCGGGCTTGTGCATCGATGGGTCAAAAGGAAAGGGCGAAATGGGCTTAATTTCAATAGTTTCCTTGCAATTTAACCTTATTGTTTTTTTCATTTATTCCTCAAAACTAACATTGGAAACTTCCAATCTCAAAAACAGCCAACCCCGTTTCTCCCAGCTTAAAATTGGCAAACTTACCTTCCTGCGAATTAACTTCCAACCCTAACTTATCACGGTAAAACTCTAAGGACTTCTCAAAGTCATCAACCAGCAGGCAAATTGCAAAAAGTTTGTTAAACATTTTCCTCACCACCTTTCACTTATGCCAACATTATTCTACCAAATTTCACTTTTTATTCAACCGATTTTGACAACTTAACAAGCTGCGGTAAAATAAAATTGTGTCCGGTAAGGGCACCCGCTTGTGACCCACAGGGCGCCTTTTTTATCCACGCAACCCCTACTTTTAGACACTCCCTTCACTTCAATGAATCATATCATTGAAGTAAGCATGAATCAATTTAAATCCACCTTCGCCCACCGATGGCAGACTACCAATCCCCGCAAGAGGTTAGCTCTTGTTTAAGGCTAGACTTGACAAAAGTTGACAAGGATGGTATAAATATAATCGTGATAGCACTCTGGAGTACCTTTGGGTAGCTCCAGATTTTTTTGCTATTAATCAAAGAATTACTGCGAAACTTTCTTCTTTAATTTTCTTAAATCAATAAATTTTGCCCTTTCTAAAAGTTCTCGCGAAACCCTTCCTCTGGTAGACATTACAAGAATTCTTTTCTTTTTATTTTTAATTCTGTCAATCGGCACGGCAAAATCGCTATCTCCCGATATAAGAATGGCGGTAGTGTATTTATCCGCCAATTCCACCATTTCAAAAGCCAACTCAATATCAAGATTACCCTTTTGTTTATACCGATTTTTCTTAACTTTTATCTTTTTAATCGCCTTTGTTCTTAATATGTAACCACTAATATCCAACATGTCCAAAAATTTCCGCTCGCTCTGCTTGCTCTCATCATAGGCCAAATATATAAAACATTTCGTTCTTTCACCGCATTCTTTTTTGAAATATTTCATCAACTTTTCATAGGAAATCCGCCAGCCCAACGTCCTTTGAGCATAAAAAACATTAGCCGCATCAATAAACACATAAACTTTGCCTTTAACAAATTTTCTAATCATACTAATTTAATCTTACCATACCCCATCAGGAGAAAATTTCCTGAATCGTAACCTTATTAATTCCTCCGGCCACGAAGTCACAAAATTTTTATTCAACCTTCACGCGGGGCCAAAACTGTAAGGACTGCGAGGTTGGTCCCTGCAGATCCTTATAGATAGCCGAGAACGGTCTGGCCAAATTCCGCAAGGTCCATCCCTGCAGAACACCTAAGTAACTCCTCCAAATAAAATTTTCATTCAAACTTCGCCGCGTGACCAAGACCAAAGTAAATGGTTACCGGAATACGATACCTTTTTGATAATTCTTCAATTTTTCTTTGCGCCGCGCTGTAAAATTGATAAAATTTCTTTTTCTTAAAAAAGATATCCTCCATTACCAGCAAAATTTCTGGGTAATGTTTCTTAAGAATTCTTCCCACACCTGTCCAATTGCCGCCAATCGTATTTAGACTCTCGGTGAAAACTTGACCAACACCAACTTTTTTGAATTCCTTAAACAAAGCTTCCGGATCAGTAAATACTGGCCAATACGGTCCCATCATCACAAAAAGGCTAATGCCTGCGCTTTTTAATTTTTCCATTGCCTGAAAGCGTTTTTTGACTGACGGCGAGTTTGGTTCGGTCAGCTTTTTCCATTTTTCATCAAGAGTTGTAATACTAAAGCCGACATCAAGATTTTGAAACTGCTTTAATAAATCAATATCACGCAGAACAAGGTCAGATTTTGTTAAGATGCTAACGGGGTTTTTGTAATTTATTAAAACTTTTAAGATGTCACGGGTAAGTTGATATTTTTCTTCCAACGGCTGATAGGGGTCCGTCACGGTGCCAATGAAAATCTGCCCCATTTGAAATTTTTTGGACTGCATTTGCTTTCTTAAAACCTCGGCGATATTAACTTTGGCATCAACAAAACTCCCCCACTCCTCAAGGTGCCCAGTGAAACGCCGCATGAACCGGGCGTAGCAATAAACGCAACCATGCGCGCAGCCAACATAAGGATTAATCGCCCATCCGCCGCTGGGGAACCCGCATTTCCCAATCGCCGATTTACACTTGCTTTCGCGAATTTTCATGAGAGTAATTCCTGTACAAACTACCACTTGACAAAGCTACCAGCCTGTGGTAGTCTATAATTAGTTAATTCCTCCCCCCGATGCAACATCGGGGGTGATTTTTTATCTTCTTTTAAGTTCCCAGTGCCTGCGAAACTTAGTCAAATCGATAAATTTATCAGCGGCTCTTGCCAACTCGCGAGAGATATGCGGCCTGGTAGAAATAACAACTACCTTCGGCGCAAAATCGCTATCTCCAGAAAGTAAAACAGCGGTATCAAATTCATTCAAAGATTCAAAAACATCAATTGCAATTTCAATATCAAGGTCACCTTTTAACTCTACGGAGCCGTTTACCTGACGGATGAATTTAACTTCCTTAGTTCGCAAACAGTTTGCGGTGGTCAAGTTTGAAGCCAAGAGTAGAGAATGCGTGGATAATGTTAGCGTTATCAATCAAAACCAACAATCGACCGTACTTTTTCCAAACAATTTTCACCTCTTTTTGCAACATATCTCCAGTTTAATGCAAAAGTGTATCTTTTTACAAGCCCCCCATCCGCCGCTTACAAAACCCGCATTTCCCAATCGCCGATTTACACTTAATTTCACGAACTATCACGGGACAATTTTAACAGAAGTTTTCCATCTTGACAAACTCTACGAGATATGATACGATGAACACAAAATGGCGCGAACTAAAAGGAAAAAGGCACCTTAACAACAGCATATTTAGGGTTACGACAAAAAAATAATAAGCTCAAATTAGTGGTGCTTGCCCTGAACCCAATGTGGTTCAGGGTCAAATGTGGCCGACGAGACAAAATCTTTTTCGCCGCCAAAATAAAGGGAGAATGGATTATGAATATTGTTTGGGTTGAAGAAAACCTTGATGTAATTGCTGACCATGTCGCGTATCTTATTGTTCGGGGTCACAACGTTAGACCAATCTATTGGTCAGCAGGCATCTCGTTGGTACGGAAGGTACTTAGACAAATGAAGCCAGACTTAGTAATAATTCATGCTGGCTCAGTTATTCAGAGGAGCGAAGCCGCCGAATTAGTCTATTTTGCAAAAAGCATAGGGATAATAGTCATCGTAGATACCTGCAGTCCTGTTCTCTACGAAGAGGCTGATGCTTGCATTGAGAGACCTTTTGGCCTCGAAAGACCTGTTACTGTCATTCAGGCAGTAACAGGATCCCAAGTAGACTGACTTATCCTTAATGCCGCGGCGGCGGAAACACGGCACGTAAAATGCGCCGACTCGGCGCATCACTTGATAAAGTCCGATTGCCATCGGACCACCACGTAATTCGTGGCAGGCGTGCCATGAGCTTCCCGCCTTTAGCGCGTTGACACCAACGGTGTCTTTACGCGCCGTAGCGAAAAAAATCAAAAGAGAGGAGGTGACAAAATGTCACACGCAGAATATTGGGACCTTGTTCCCGGCCAACTCGGGGATAATGAAGAAGTCCATGTGGGTTACGAAACAAAAGTGGAGGCCGAGCGAGACGCTAAGGAATACTACGTGCCGCACGGTTTCAGGGTTGAGGTTCGTGAACTTAATACCATAGAAAACGAACTGAGAGTAGAAGACCCTAATTTCGACCCGAACCAAAGTTTTAAGTCCACTCGTTGGTGCCCTGTGATCACTAGAGTTTAGAGTAAATGGGCAAGTCGAAGGCGTTTTGCGTATTAGAAGTTTAGTTTTGGCAGGTAGCCGCTCGAAGTAGAGCAATCGAAATGAGCGGCCTTTTTCTTTTGGCGCCGGATTTAAGTTTCTGCATAAGGTTGTAACAAGGTTCAACCTTTTTGGGGGTTCAACCCTTTTTAAGGTTGAACCCTACTTTTTCTTAAAAAAACAATTACTTGACTTTTTCGCCTCATAAAAGTGTCAAAACGAGGTTCAACCTCGTTTTCAATCATTTTCCCAAATTATTGTTGCATCGTTCAAGGCTTCACCAGCACCCGCAGATAAATCAATTCTTTTTTGCGAACTAACATGTCCATAGATATTAAACTCCCAACCAACCCGGAAAGTAGAGAAAATTAAATCGTGTACTTGTACAGGAGTCATTTCCGCAGTAGCCGCATCCAAATTTTTTATAAACAGCCCGATGCGCTGACTCTCACCTTCTGAACTATCTCCTCTTGTTTCCTCACGAAACTGTTCAGCACGATGCTTAAATTCCATCAATGGAAACTGCCACGGTTTGTCTGCTGTTTCTGGGTCAAACTCCTTTAATGCCTCCCGAAAAATTAAATCGCGCTGAAAATCCTCTGGACTAACACCAGTATCCTCAATGATTTTTGCCACATCAACGACGATAAAAGGCGCATCGGGGTGCAAAACTTTATGCCGTGCTCGCAAAAGTTCCTCTAATTTCGGCAGTTGCTCCTGTGACGCGCCCAAGAGAAGCTTCGTTCCCCTTGATAACGGACGGCGCAAGTACTCGTAAATTCTTGGAATTGAAGAATAATGTTCCCTTTCTTCCGCCTCTTCCCTCTTTCTTTCTTCAGCAGTTGGTTTTTCTAACCTCCCCAAGACACTACTCACGGTACCATATTTTGGAAAATCTTCGGATTTGTGAATCTGGCGGCCGGCGATAGCAACCGATGCCTCTACCCAAGGCGTTTCCTCAGATATGCCATAATAAGCCAACAATACTTGCCTCTCCCGACTTCCCGGTGCCAGCGCCTCTATCATATTTTTTCTTTCTTCTTCGCTACGAAGATGCTTTGTTGTAACCGAACTTCCCTCTATCAGCGCATCTCGGTACATATCAAGTACAATCCCCAAAGGTGACTCATCGTCTTCGGCAATATAACCTTGCTCGGGATCAAAAAAAGTTCCCGGGTCCTGCACTTCCGGACGAAGTGTCCCCAATATCCCTTTTTGATTTAGTTCAATCAATAAGTCTTCAACTTCCTCATAAGTAAATTTTTCTTCAGAAACCGCTTCTGGTATTGGAACTTCTCCTTGGGGTATCATGGTGTCAGTTTACTAAAAAAACAATAAAAAACAAGGTTCAACCTTTTTCAAGGTTCAACCCTACTTAAAAATCTCCTTTTCCAAACTTTTCGCCAATTTTAAAAAGAAATTCTCCATTTCTTTTCTCCGACTCAAAACTTTGCCACCAAACAGGAGGAGGAAATTTCTTTTGCTCCCCATCCATTGATAAATTATACATTATAATTTGCTTATATCAGAAATTACTATGCCCATATTTCACCTTGCAGTATATCCAAAGAAATTAGGTAATTCCAATCGCATTATTGACAAGGATGTTATTCTTAAATTAAGAATAACTATGCCAACACTAATGAAGTGTTGCCAGAGAAAAACTCTATTTTTTTAATATGAACATGAAAGCAGAAGGTTCACACCCTCCAGAATCTATAGCAGGCGAAGCGTTTCCCCAACCTGTAAGCCTGAAGTCAAGTGATCCCCGTGCCAAAACATTAAGTGCCATGACAGAAGTAAGCGGTCTTCTTGTTAATCGAAGAAGCGATCAGGATATAACCGATGTATGGAGCAGATTTCACGAAAGAGTTTTTGAGGAAATTCGTCAAGGTGCTGACAATGAAACTGTTACTACAAACCTAAAACCATGGTTAGAGCAAGCGGCTGAAGAAACTTTTCCTGATGAGCCCGAAAAACGATCAGCAACTTTAGCGACACTCCAAGTTATAATAGACGAGATAATAAATGCATCGTCGCTAGATTTATTGGCAAAGGCTGAAAAAACACTTCATGATTCCGAACAAGTTAAAGAAGACGCTACCTTTCATATCGCAACACCTCCTTTTGCGCTCAGGGATAAAAGTCCCGCTGTTCCACAAGAAGTAACTTGGCCATCATCTTTTACTGCCTGGGTGAAGCAATTAAGAAACCCGGCAGGATTTAAAGAAGAAACAACGAGCCTCTTAAGAATGCAAGGCTTTACTGCTTCTAGGGAGGGAACTCGCTACTACGACGATACCAAGAGGTCTCTGCAGGAACAACTACAAAGAGTAGAGAGCCTTACAAATCCAAAAGATGCAACTGCTACAGCCTGCGCAATTAGCTTATCATTTATGAGGTATATACTGGAAACTGGTCGTTTTAAAGCTGATACCGAGCAATGGCAACAACTGCCAGACCTAGATGCTTCTTTGGCCAATATAGTTAACGAAACAATACAAATTGCTTTGGGTGATGAACGCTGGCGCGAGGGGGCAAGAAGGGGAAAACGACTCCAAACCTCTGTTTTAAAAGAACAAGGAAACGAAAAATATCATTTCTTTTTAGTCGAAGATACAGTTCTTCCAAGACCTGGTGACAAAATGCCAAAACCAGGTGGCAAATACGACTACTTTGCTCCTACCCAAAGCAGCTCCAAATTCTGGCTCGTCAGGATTCCAATACCAGAATAACTTTTTCAACTTTCACAAAAAAACTATACAATTTGTTGAAAGTTCTTCCTTCACCCTTTGATATTGCCCAAAAAAATGAGAATAATCCTATTTTAGGAAATAAAAGAAAAAAGCTACTCATTTCAATGACACCTTATGATGCCATCTACTCCGAGCAGCCAGATATTTAATTAATTGTCGGGGGTGTCAGTTTAATGTTAC
>Ga0194112_10011587_pt1 | contig 10894 bp, 16 predicted proteins | sample TA2MahC400mmetaG_FD_146191 | JGI IMG/M metagenome (GOLD analysis project Ga0194112, IMG submission 146191) | Freshwater microbial communities from Lake Tanganyika, Tanzania - TA2015016 Mahale Deep Cast 400m | ecosystem: Environmental > Aquatic > Freshwater > Lake | place: Tanzania: Lake...
TGGTTTCATCATTTTTTTCTAATTTCTTTTCTATTAAATCAGGCCCTTTTTCCTCTTTTGGCGCCCCAACTTGCCTTTGAGATAACTTTTCCACAATTTTAGGATGTCCAGAACTCATATCTAAGCGGACTTGTTGATATAAGTAATCTACAAGTTTCTGGCCGACAAAGTTTACCCCCAACCCCTTCTGATAATCTCTAATAGCGCTCATTATTGTATCCCTATCGTCCCTTCCCACAATTTCCTTGGCCCAATCGTAAATGAATGCTACCTTCTTTGCCGTCTTAAAATCTTCCTTTGTTTCCCTGTCAAGGCCTAAAAAGTCTGCAAATTGATGGTAATCTAAACTATACTTATATGGTTCTTGACTAATAATATCTCCAGCCATAAGAACAAAAACCCGCCAATCCTGTTAAGACATAGCGGGTTTCTCTTTTTCAGATGAACCCCTTTTAAGAAATTCTATCACAGGCCATTGCCCCTTGTCAATAAGCTGTTTCTTCCTTTCATGGTATTTTCCCGTTAATAAGCAGTGGCTTCCGTCCCAATCTTTATATCTTTCATGTCTTAAGGCAAAACTTTCATTTGTTTGATCAAGATAAAATTTATAACCCAATGCATCCATTCGCTCACAAACAGAAATATTATCACCGCCCGCCCATTTATCTAATTCTTCGTCAAAGCCGCCGATATCATAAAATGCTTTCAGGGGAGCACACGCCCAATTAAGTTCCCAATCATTTGGATAACATTCATAAAAACTGCCGTGCCTACTAGTCTTTCTTGGATCATTCCAAATTTTATTTGTTGGTCTGCCAAATTCATCCAATTGATCGTATTGATCGCCGACGCCAGATATACAACCATTAGTTTGTTGATAGGCAAGCCAAAACTTTTCCAATCCCTGCGGAATTACCCAAATCCAATCCTGCAGAGAAACAATAAGTTCGCCCTGACAGTGCCGTAGGCCTTCATTATAAGCAGTGCCTAAATTCCAATAGTTTCTTTCTTTTTTGGGTGGTTCTGGCACTATTTTAGCCTCCGCAATATCTATTTTTAGCGGCGTTATTATAATCCACTCAAAATCCTTAAGCGTCTGCCTACTTAGACTTTGCCTTGCGAGATTTAGACTTTGTGGCCGGTTCGTCGGTGTCAATACTGATACTTTCGGCTTTTTGGGCATAAAGTTCTACTTTTCCCTCGACAATCAGTTTGTCGGGAGAAGTAATATCAACAATATCGCCAATTTTCCAACCCTCAGCAGCATTGAAATCTTGAAGAATTTTAACTATCGGCATCTTATATCACCTCCTCTCGTAAGGCATTCAAAAAAGTGATGCCCAAACTTGCATTGCCCTCTTTAGTTTATTCCAATAATTACCCTTCATCGGTAATTTTTGGGCTAATTCGATATAACAATCTTTTACTGTTTTTTTAGTTAATTTTACATTATCAACAATTTCCCACAAAGTTTCATTAACTTCCAGCGCCCTATATTCTTTTCCTAAATTACGCCAAACATTAGACGCTCTTTCATGTTCAACTGCCGGCGTCCCAACATGAATGCCGAGTCCTAAATGATCACATATCTTTTTGGCAAAGATGCCACACCAAATGTCACCAAAGCGGTCATATTCATAATCCTTACCCATTAATAACCAATACATCATTGGCATAATTTCTCTTTTGAAGGCGATATTCATTCCGCAAAGAGGAAAATAGGCTCCCCTTGGGATTATGCCCACATAAGGCTCCAGATCTTGGGGGCCATAAACCAATTGTGTTGGCGCGTCTAAATCAGCTACTCCGCGCCAAAAGCCCATATTTAATACAATCGACCCCCCATCGCCCAAATTGCGGAAAGGAAACCCCCTTGGTTTTATTTTCGTTGTCGTTCCTATCCACTTGCCCGCCTGTCTTTGTAACATCATTAAATGCGTCTGCAAAAAATTTCTATCGAGTGGATAACAATCATCATCAAGTGTAATGATTATATCGGCATCGGCCCAATAGGCCTTATAAAAACCAAATGAACGAATACAATCAGTCCGTCTCGGAATTATCCAGCTATTCCCACCCAAAGTTTCATTTATCTCTTTCCAACTATAATGACAGACTTCCGCTTGCTTTATTTTGAATGTCCGCTTAGGATTATCTTCGATTACAAAAACCGCTGTAAATTCTTTTTCCCATTCTCGCAAGAATTTCTTAATACAATCCTCTCTAATTGTAGGCACAATAACGGCGACTTTTTTCATTTGTAATTTTCAAAAACCTCCTTTGCCTGTGATTGCCATTTTGCCCACCACTTTTCAAAAACTGGTTGCATATCAGATTGCCAACCAGGGCCTGTTTGAGTTGTTAAGTGTTGCAGATTGGGAATAAGATCCAAAACCCTTGCCTTCCACCCCTTGGCCTTCATTTCTACTGCCGCATCAATATCATCCATATTTACCGCCAGACCCCAATCGGGAATAGGTTGATATGCTTTTTTACGAATAGCAAGTGCATATCCCATAAATCCGTCACAGGGCAAGCCCCAACCGATTGGCTCTTCAAAAGGAATCGATGGGTTCCATGGGTTTCTAACTCGCTTACCAAACGGCCCACAGATTCCCAGTTTTTCATCTCGTTCTAACATTGCTAAAAATGGTTTATACCACCCCAAACCTACATAAGTATCATTATCCAACCAAAAAACAATATTGCTTTCCACTTCTTTCATGCTTGGATTTCTGGTTGCCGGACAGCCAATGTTTTTTTCGTAACGAATAAGTTTGGCATTTGGATAGTATTCTTTAACAAGTTCCGAAATCGGCTCTTCCGACCCATTGTCCGTGAATATCAATTCGTGTTCAATATCAGTATTGGCTTTCAATCGCCCCAAAAAGTCCTTTGTTAAATCGTATTTATTCCAAGCCAAACTTACAATTGAAATTATGTTTTGCCGAGACATTGTTCGATGCCCTCCTTTAACGCCTTGGCATAATCCCACTCTGTCCAAAGGCGCTTTTTATTTTCTGCTAATAAGCTAATTAATTTCGAATTATCTTGCTCCACTTCAACTGGCAACCCACAAGCCAAACCCTCTAACACCGCCCTCTCTCCGCCGCCATAAAGATCGGCCGTTATGTGAACTTTTTTACTGGCATTATAAAGCCAAACTAAAACATCGGGCGTTACCATTGGCAAAACGGGCGTGCCATATTCAAGACAAATTTGATAACAGTTTATATCCCAACCGCTTTCCTGCATATGACCCACTGCCAATCCTTTTCCGCCGTATTTTTGACAAAAGATTTCATGCCTTTTCCAATCAGCAAAAGCGGCCGGATAAATGGCGTCCCAAATTTTAATTTGTTCAGGGATTGGTCTAAAAAGCTGGGTATTCGTGCCGAAGGCAAGTTTTGTTGTTATGCCAATGCGCTTAAACATTTCTTGATGCCAGAGTGTTTCAACAAAAATTACATCAAAAATGGACAATTGTGCGCTTCTTGACCCACCCGCCACACAAACGCCCTTTTTTATATTCAATCTTATTGTTTCAATTACTTGCCTACTTCCCATCGCGCCCCAAACTAAAGCAAAATCCGCCCTTCTCTCTGGAAATCTCCCGTTGCAATACTCAATTTCCCATTCTTTTTCTAAAATCTTTAGGGCCGCCCAAAGACCATCTCGCCAATATCTTTCGTCGGCTATCTCATAAATAAAGGCAAGTTTTACCATTTCTTTACCTCCTCTGGCGACGGAATTTCTCCGGTCTGTGGGTCAAAATGTTTCTGTCGATATTCATAATTAGTTTCACAAATTTTGCTGCAGAAACGGATGTCATTTTTACTTAATATATTAACTTTTTTGCCGCATTCTGGGCATTTGCTCTTCTGCCATTTCCATTGGCTCATTTCTTCTTCGCCTCCTTTCGTGATTTTGCCCAATTACTCCTAAATTCCCTGTTCCATTGCCTTGCTATTCGTTTCCAGGTAAATTTTTGTTGCGCCCATTCCATCATCTTCTTCCGCTCTTTTTCCTGCCAATTTTGATGTTTCAATCCCCAAATTAATTGTTCACAATATTTTTCTTTTATTTCATTGTCAAAAATATCTCCTTTTACTTTTATGCCATATTTAACTGTTTCTTTTAGCGCCGCATAATCAACAACAACAGGAATTGCGCCATAGGCCTGCGCTTTCATTGCCGAGATACAAGAAATTTCTCCAAAATGTGTAGGATATGCCCAAATTCCCGACTTTAAATATTCTTCAATAATTTGTTCCTGACTCACTTTGCCATGATGGAATATGCCATCCTGCACCATTAAATTTTCCATCTTTGCCTTCCAGGCCATTCTTTCAGGGTTATTTTTGTAAAATTCTTCAAAAAGCCCCCAGCCATAAAAAACATGTAATTCGGCATCGGGAATCTTATTTTTAATCTTCGGCCACATCGCAAGTAAATATTCAAGTCCCCTATCATAAGAACTGGTATAAATCATACGATGAGGATTACGCTTAACTTCCGGCAATTTCTTTGGCGTTGTAAAGCCATTGGCAGTTATCATGAACTTTTCGTCCGGCACATTCGGTAAATTGTTGCGATGCCATTCTGAAAGCGGCATGATTTTTGTTATCTTATTAAATCTATCTTGTGTATATTCAAGGGGGTTGGCAATATCATGCAGCCACAAATAAGCTTTCTTGGCGCTAAAGTTATTTTGGAAAAAACCGATGTTGCGCCAGACAACTAAAATATTGAAATTATCGCTGAAATTGAACTTATAATGCGGCCGATACCAAGCGCCATCATATTCTGCTTCCTTGTCGGGTTCGCCAAAAACTGTTACCTTCCAACCCAATTTGGCTAATTCTTGTGTAATGTGAACGACCGCCTCTTCGCTGCCAGCCAATCGTTTCCAATTTTGCATATTGCCGGGCGACCACGGCTCAAATCCTGGGCCACAGAGAAGGGCAATTTCATTTTCTTCCCAGTCTCTTGGTGGAATTAACTGTTTTTTCAAATCAATTATAAAAGGGTTATTGGCAATTTCGGCAGGAACGGCGGAGGCCAAAAGCCGCAATTTATCAATTTGGTTTTCCTTTTTTAGAGAACGGGCAAGTTCAATAACGGCCTTGGTTAATTCTTTTTGTTTGCGCAAAGATGTTGTGAAATTAACTCTTTCATTTATCTCTTTATTTTCTGGAAAAAGTTCCGCTAATTTGATTGCCGCCGCCCAAGATTGATCAAGTTGCGCCGTATTTAAAGCGGCATGATAAATAATTTCTAAGGTGCGAGACTGTAAATCTCTTGGATTTGTAACAAGCGTCGTCTTTGGTTGCGGAATTTTAGCTGCCAACTTAACCCAAAATAATGCCTTGTCCCAATTTTTTTGTAATAAATAAGTTAAGGCAAAATTAAGATAAATTGAGGGGAATTTAGGCTCTTCAATTAAAGCATTTGCGCAAGCCTTAATTGCTTTATTATATTGTCCCCGCAAGCGATAAACTTCAGCTAAATATTCCCAAGCTTGCGAGCGCTCTTCACCCCACCCGGACTTTTCCAAATACTCTTCAAATAAAGGAATTGCCTCGTCATAATATTCATCGGTGCGTAAGTCAAAGTAGGCTTTACCAAGATAATAAATCGGCCGCGGGTCTGTTCGCTTTGTCCGCTCAATTTCTTTTTCTAAGATACGGATATTGCGACGAATTGCCTCATTCATTCGTTCAAAAGTAGAAAGGTGCAAAATATCGCAACGCTCATCATCAATTTTAAGAGTTGGTCGTTGTTCAATTAGGGTTTCATGTATCGGCGCGACCCACTTATAAGCGCCGTTATTTCTAACTAATCTTTCCCGCAAATGTTCAATGAGTATACTTTTAATATTTCCCTTTTTGTCTAATTCGGCCTGATAAATATAATTAAAAAATACTGATTCAGCGCTTTTTGCCAGCGCCTCGTCGGCAATTATCCTTAGATTTTCGCCATGCCGCAAAATATCATCGGTATCTATCCAAAAAATCCAATCATATTCTTTGGGAATTTGAGAAAAGGAGAAATTCCGGGCATCAGCAAAGTTATCATTCCAAGGGTAAAAGGAGTGTTGACCCTCATAATGACGACAGATGTTTTTTATTTCGTCATCAGGTCTTTTTGTAGTAGTAATAAAAAGTCCATCAACAAAAGGGCGAACAGTATTCAGACAGCGTCTCAGCATTTCTGCTTCGCTATTATCTTTAACAATCATTGCACAGGCAATTTTTGACATTAGAATTTCTCCGGAATTCTGAAAGCGGGATATTTCCCGCCAAACTCAAACCAGAACTTTCTATCCATTTTTAATTCATCGGGATGATAAAGCGCCCTAATCATTCTAATAATCCAGGCCGGAATATCAATCAGATAACGCAAATTTGTCTTTCCGCTGTCCGCGAATTTAGGGTTGCGCCTTGTTGCCTTAATATCTTTTAGGCGAATTACATAGGCGTCCCACCTGTCGGGATTTATTTTTTTCCATAGTTTGACAATTTCATCAATCGCCGCCCACGGCCCTTTATTCTTGCGCAATTCTAATAATTTATCAGCCGTTTTATAATGTGACGATTTAACAAGGCGCGGAATTTCTTTTGTCATTCTTTAGACGGGGATTGTTACGGACAATCCCCAAAACCGTGTTGTTTCTGAGTAAGAGAGCAAACAACCAATACTCCCATCAAAAGACTTAACCAGCTTGGTTGTAGCCAGTCCTCTTAATATTGGCTCTTTCCGCCAAATACTCAAGAGTTACCTCGCCTACAATCTGCCCATTTTCACGGTCTCCGTCTTTGGCAAGTTGTTCACGGAATGGTTTCCGGTAGTAAGCAACTCTCCACTTGTCCTCTTTAAGGCCCAAGAAGTGAACAGTGCCAGCGGAATTAAGCACATCTTTGTGTGCCATAATCCGATGCATGCCACCATCAGATTCATAAACCATAACAGGTCGGGTAAGTCTTCGGTCAATGGCATCAACATAGCGCGTGTTGCCAGCGGTAAAAGTAGAAATCTTCTGCCTTAGACCGAATGGCACCAATACTAAGTCGAAGACATGCTCGTGACCAACATCGTCCCACACTTCTTTAACCATAGCATTAAACTCGGTTTCTGAAAGTGAAGTTCCAGAGTTACGCGCGGTAAAGTGACTGGTAACAACTGCCTGAATGCCTGCCATCTGTCGAGCGACTCCAGACGAACCAGAAGCCACAACGCCCCGAACAAGAGCATATTCCAAATTGTTCTTCCAATTTGTTAGTGCCTTGCCGGACTGGTAGTCGTAAGGATCGCCCATCCCCGCCACATCTGCTGCCCTTTCAGTTCCCGAAACTCGGAAAGTTTGGGTAATAATCTGGGTAATATTGTGACGGCGAGATGGTTGAGTCAAGTCAGAATAGGTTGCTGCCGCGCCCTCTACTGCCGCACTCACTGATGTTGGTCGGCTAATATAATCCTCCAGCCATTCTACTTATGTTATCTTTATATCGCTATAAAGGTCGGACTGTCTCATTGTTTTTTCAAACATTTAACATACAGTCTCTGAGGGTTTTGTATTCCTCTAACTTTTGAATTTTTCTTTTAATCGTGAAAAAACATCCAGACCTCAGCCATGATTTTATATTTAATCCATAGCGGTAACGCTTTCTATGAAACGGCCTTATTCTCTGTTCTTCTCTTTTTCCCCCAACTTTCACTCCATGCTGTTGTAACATTTTCACAAAATCATCCAACCATTTATCCGCACAACAAATACCTATCATCGCCACCCTACTTCCCCGCCGGTTGCCGTTCTTCCTTTTAGTAACTGAAACATATCCTTCACTGTCCATTATGCCTGCTATAAACCATTTCTGCTGTTCACGATTTGCTTCTTTAATTAGAGATGGAATTTTGTTTTTGTGATGTGAAATTTCTCTCAACCATTGCCCAAATGTCTTTCCGTAAGCAACTACTTTCCAAAGCGGCGCCCGCCCCCGGTTGATTGCCCCCCAATTATCTAAAAAGATAGGAATTTTTTTGCCTAATACTTTTTCAAGGCAATTCCTTGTTCTTTCTACAAATTCTTTATCAATTGCATTAAGAGAAAAATAGTTGTTATTATTTTTCGCGAAGCATATACATCCGTCACCCAAATAAACTCCAATTAAATAGGCTAATTCATTAGTTAAAGTGCTATCAAACTTCCCTGCTGATTTTCTGCAATTTGGCATTTTTACCTCCTTTGGTATCCAAATATACTCAGATGTCCCAGCATATAGTTAAATTTTACTTGCACAAATGGCCTTCATGCAAAGTTTGGCTTGCAGTAGCTGTTGCCAACATTGTTGACAAAGGATTATTGTCGGGTGAAACATCGCCGATTATATCAAGCAAATCTTCACGCCTGGCCGAATCATCGTAAGTTTGAAGCCCAAAGGCCATTTTTTATCACCTCGCTTTCAGCGCTTTATTCAACCCAACAAAATGCGAGAGGCGCATATTTGCACTTTGTTACCCCCTTTTCTTTTCAGGCACTTTTTTTAGGCGTTGAACAATTGCCTCTAAGTCGCCACGACGGCTTTTCTCTCGTAATTTCTGCAAATCAGCCATCGCTTCTTTGCGACGATCGGAACGTCCTTCAGCCTCCAAAGAGGCCTGTTCTTTGGGAGTAAGTTGCTCTAAGGCTTTTTTTGCCCCCGCCTCCTCAGCTTTAGCGACGGCCTTTTCCAAGCCCCTTGAGGCCAACTCGGCCGCTTCCTTAAAGCTAAGTTGTTTGTCGCCATAATCTTTTGGATTCATCATTGAGTCCAAAAGGAAAGCCCTTGTTCGGCGGTGCAAATCACCATCAAAGTTTTCAGCATCAGGATTAAGTTGTGGATAAGCCACATAAGCTTCTCTTGATTGCTGCTCCTCAATATATCTTTGCACCATTTGCTCGGCCCTAACCGCCCGCTGTTGCGTTTGTGCAATAGCTTGATTTAGCCCTCGCACATTCACTTCGCCAGTCATTGGATCAATAAATTGATCAATTGTTGACTGCGTAGCTTGCGGATATTGTGGCTGCTGCGGTTGTGTTGAGGCAAATTTTTGCTCTAACTGCTCTCGGCGCTGTCTTTCTTCTCGTAGTCGCTGTTGCAGTTTGTCAAATTCTTGCCTCGTCCGCTCGCGCACGCCTTCTGGCAACTTAGGTTCTTCGCCCTCCACGGACCCCACTGTTTCTTCAGCGGCGCCTTCGAGTGGCTTTTTGGGTTCTTTTGTTTCAGAGCTAGGCATTGACTCAGGCTGTTTCCCTTCTTCAGCCTCCTCTTTTGCCCTGGTGTCTTCGTTCACTTTTAACACCTCCTCTCGTTAAGATTACAATTTATGCCTTTAACGCAGGCATTACGGTGAACACAGCTTATCAGCTGGTTTTTGATGCGCCGTTAGCGAACCAAAAATCAAATGACAAACTGTTTATCTTTGTAAATATGACCATTCTTAATTATCCAGCCTATATCTAAATAAAAACCAATATGACAATTGCGGCATTCGACCTCTCGTGCCGTTTTGTGTTCAAAAAAGTGAGAACATTCAGGCTTTTTATCTAATTCGATTTTTTCTTTGTCTGCCAAATTCCAATATTTATCTTCGCTTGGTGGCAGATTGGGTAGTTTTTCTCGTTTTGATTTCACCTAAATAACTTTTTCCTTTCAGAAAACAGATACGCCGATATTGATTTTTACCGCAACCATATCTGTTTCCCGTTACGGTTCTTACTCGCCCGCCAGCTGCCCTGCACATTTCGAAGGCTTGTGGCATTTTAACTCACCTCCAATTCACCATTTTGCTCCTGCCTCCTTAATGATGCTTCCTGAATCGAATGACAAGAAGCACATAAAGTTATCAGGTTTTCTTCTCTGTCATCGCGGGAAATTCTATATGGAATAATATGATGAACATATAATTTCCCCGATATTCCACACCCCGCACATTTATATTCATCACGAGTCCTGATATAATCAGCCAATTCTCGCCAAGCCACTCTATTAGTTCGCAACCTCGTCTCTCCGCTACTTCCACCCCTCCAATTCCAGTTACTTGTTCCTGAAAAGTCTTCATGATTTCTCTTCTGCCACAGCATTTTAGAAGCGCAGGAATAACTGCAATATTTGCCAAGGCGTGACGGAATGCGCTCGTAGATTTCTTTACAAAAATCACACTGACGTTTAATTCTTTTTCTTCTAAAACGAGTTGTCATACCAACTTTTAACAAATGAGCGCGCCTATTAAATTCAAACGCTACTGACATAAAATCACCTTCCTTTAACTCCGCGCCGGAAAAGTGCAAGGGTCTTTAATGCCGCTTGCCGAATCATCAACAATTACTGTTGTATTGCCCAAGAAAGTATTAGTTGCATGTCTGGCGGCAACGCCATCATCAGCAAATACTCTCACCTGACCCGGTGCCCAGCAGAAAGCCTGTCCGTCATATTCACTATAATTAACAATCGGATCAACATTCTCGGGCGCATTTGGTATTTGATTGCGATGTATCATTCTTACTGGCATTTTTATTCACCGCCTTTCCTAAAAATTTCCCTGAATTTATCTTTTATCTCGCCTTTTTCTTTTTTGCGAAGATAAGAAGCTTGATTTTGCATTTGTTTAACAAAATCAAGAATTTCATTTGCAGCCTGCGCAAAGCCACGCATAACATTGTAAGCATATAAAAACTCCTCATTGTTTTTGAATTCTCTTGGATCGAGCCAAGAGTTTTTTATTTTATTCTCCAACCACGGGAGCAATACCTCACGCCAACCCTGCTGGTTGGCTAACTGCTCCACTAACTGCGCCTGTTTCAGCGCCTGCCGCTCCTCCAATGAGAGACGGTCTTGTGGTTGGGATTTGGGCT
>Ga0194112_10011588_pt1 | contig 10893 bp, 8 predicted proteins | sample TA2MahC400mmetaG_FD_146191 | JGI IMG/M metagenome (GOLD analysis project Ga0194112, IMG submission 146191) | Freshwater microbial communities from Lake Tanganyika, Tanzania - TA2015016 Mahale Deep Cast 400m | ecosystem: Environmental > Aquatic > Freshwater > Lake | place: Tanzania: Lake...
TCAAAGAGAGCTGCATTTTTTAAATCCTGCACAGACCTTAAGTATTCGAACTCCGCGAGTTGGAGCCGAGATCGATGCAGGAAATGTTTTGGTTGAGTGGAATTCACTGACCGGAATTGAAAATTATTTTGTTAAAGCAAATGTCCGTATCTCAGCCACACAAACACTTGAAGAAGCACTAAACTTTGGCACACCACTAATTAATAATCAGAATGTGGGTGTTCTAACTAATATAAACCTCAGAGACTATCTTGAGCGGGAGTGGAGTTTGGGTGACGAAATCGTTCTTCAAGTCAGCGCGAATGTAAGCGGACCCGGCGGCGGGCAAAGATTATACAGCGAAATAATCAACTTTAGGATTTTTAATCCTGAATCACCACGATTACAATTGTTAACAAATCGATTAGCAACAATACTAAGAAATTCAGGAAATAATGAACTCCTTCAACTTCTCCAAAATGGAGAATTGGATCTAACAAGCATTGTAATCAGAAAAGAAGACGGCTCAATAATGTCTTTAGAAGAATTAATTGCTTTTCTTGAAGCAAATCCGGATGCATTCTTAGGTCTTATCCGTCAATAACAAATGATAGGATTAAAAAAATGAAATTTAATAAATCGATCAAACTATTTGTATTCTCAATCGCTCTGTTTACGCTTTTCTTATCAAAGGGATTTTCCACTGAATCTAATAAATCTACTGCTGCCATTGTTACTAAAGTAATTCAAATAGTTGAACATAAAAGTGGCGATTCAGAGTGGGCAGCAACTAAGCCTCTTACCCAGCTCGAAACCAGCGATGTGCTTCGAACTGGAGAGAAATCTCTCGCAATCGTTCGATTTCTCGACGGCAGCAATCTGCGCATTAGAGAGAAAACAACTATCACAATTTACGCCGATAAAAAACCGAATGGACTATCGAAAAATACTCGTATCGATGCAGGTAAAATGAGATTTGAAACTGTTAAACAAAAAGAAGATGATGAATTCTTGATTACCACACCTACAGCCGTAGCTTCGATTCGGGGAACTGAAGGACTTGTGCATATATTGGATAATGGCGCAACCTTGCTGACTTTAGATTCTGGACGAGTAGATGTGAGAGCTTCAGTAGGTGCACGGCAATCTGGAACTGTTGAAGGTGGAATGACAGCATTAATTTCAACTGAGGGAAATGTCTCGATTGATTTCTCAACTCCAGAGCAAATTGATAATTCTCGTCAATCAACTATGACGAAAGAAAAATATATCATTATACAGACTAACGTTGGAACATTTCGATTGAAATATCTTGATCATGAATAACGAGTTGTATCAGATCAAAATCTTAAAAATTGTTATTACCTTGTTGAATTAAATGTTCAAAAAGATTTTTTAAATAAAATGCATTCAACTTAATTTTATTAAGGAGAGTTATGCGAACAGGATTAAAAGTATTCCTAATTTTATTGATTTTATATCCATTCAGTTTTATCTCGGCACAGCCGAGTGATGTGATTTCATCCGTCTCATCGGAAAATGTTTACGCTAATCAACCTGCAAAAATCATTGCACAGTTATATCAATCTGCAAATGTTTCACAGATCATTCTTTACTACAAATCTTTCGGATCGAGTGAATACTTAACCAGCGAAATGATGATTGTAGGCAACTCTGCATCTTCAACTATTTCGGGTGAGAATGTTTCATTGCCGTTTGTAGAATATTACTTCAGAATTCTAATGAGAGATGGGACGGAGCAAGTTCACCCGGCCGGCGCACCGATCAATGCAAATCCCTTTCAGCTTCTGGTTCAGGAAAAATACGATCCAATGCAGTATGAGGAAATTATCTTTCTTACTCCTCTTGCAGGAGAAAAGATCAGCCCTACGGGATTTCTACTATCTGTTTCGATTTATCGTGCAAGTTTAGCAGTCGATAGACCTGCAACAAAAATCTTTATTGATGAAACCGATATAACAAATAAAGTTCTGATAACCGATGACATCATCCTCCTTCCGCCTGAGAATTTAACTACTGAACTTCAACTTGGCAAGCACGTCGTTAAAGTCGTGTTATTCGATACAACCGGAGCGGAATATTATTCCTCAAGTTTGACGTTTGAAGTTGTTTCTCCGGAATTTGCTGATGAGATGCAAAAGAAAGATTACGGATACAGAGTAAGCTTAGCTGGCGAATCGCGCCATGAAAATTTGAAAACAGCAAACTACAGCTTCAACCGGCTTACGGCCAATCTCAGCGGAAATTATGGTTCATACTATTCGAGTTTGCTTCTTTACGTAACTTCGGAAGAGAAAAATTACCTGCAGCCGCAAAATAGATTTCTAGCTACGATTGGCTCAAATTGGATTAAATTAAGTTATGGCGATAACTATCCGAAATTCCCATCTCTCATAATGGATGGAAAAAGACTGCGAGGTTTTTCCGGAGACTTGATGCTCGGCGCATTTAACCTTCAAGCATCATACGGTGAGATCAACCGAGCAATTGAGGGGAAATTGATACAAACATATTCACGTTCAGATGCAAGACTCGGAACAAATATTATTGAAATCGATTCTGCAAAACATGGACAGCCCTTTGGGCATGTTACACTTGCGACATTCAAGAGGCAATTATTTGCAGTCCGTCCATATTTCGGCAGCGGCGAATCGTTTCAACTTGGATTTTCATATCTCCATTCAAAAGATGATATGAATTCTGTTGAATTTGGTGCACGTCCAAAAGAAAACGTTGTAGTCGGTACGGATTTATTTATCGGATTCGATGAACAGAGAATGGCTTTGAGAGGACAGGCTGCTTTGAGTCTTATGAACAATGATATTTCGACCGGCAATTTGAGTGACAAGCTCATTGATTCACTTTTTGGCGAAGGGAAATCTTTCGGCGGTGATCCTGATCAAATTAAAACTTTGCGCGATATTGCCGGAAAATTCATTACTGTTAATCAGTTTATCAGTCCGCTTAATCCGTTGGAACTTCCAACTTTGGCTGCGGAAGGAACATTCAGTATGAATTATTTCGGAAATTATTTTCGAGCGACATACTTATACCGCGGAAATGAATTCATGTCTTTCGGACAAAACTTCACAAGGAACGATGTTCAAGGATTCAATATCTACGACCGCCTTGGAATAATTCAGAACCGAGTCTTTATCTCAGTTGGTTACGAAAGACTTAACGACAATCTTCAAAATCAAAAAATCACGACGACAACTTTTGAAAACATCGATGCCTCGCTTTCTCTTTTCTTGAGAATTGATTTTCCTAACATTACGATAGGATATTCTAAATACAGTGCAGTTAACGATTTGAGCAAAACCGATCCCGATTCAATTAAACGATTAAGCTACATCGACGATATTACGAACAGAATATCATTCACTTCTTCTTACGATTTTGTTTGGGGGATCCGGCACAGAGCAATGCTAAGCGTATTGACTTCTCAGAGAGAAGATAATTCATATATAAATACTGATGCAGCCTACACGTCGGTGATATTGAACTTACAAAGTCAGTGGGATAATAAGCTTACGACATTCTTCAATCCATCAATAAATCTCAGTAACATTTCGAATAAGGATTTCAATTACTATTCAATTTCAATTGGAGGAAGATATAGACTTCTCGATGATAAACTTGAGCTTACCGGAATATTGATCCCGACTTTTGGTGATTTTCAGAGAATGATAGTCGAGACTATAGCACAATATTTTATATTAAAAAATTTCAGTGTAAATCTTTACACACGTTATATCACAAATCAGAAGCCGATAAAAGACGAAACGATAATCGGATTATCAACAAAATACGAATTGTAATCGGCTCTGATGAATCGAATTATAGAGCGGATAAAAAAGAATTGGGGACACATTCTTGTTTGTTCGCTCCTTTCCATGCTGCTCCTTTTGTTAACACAGGAATTTGTATTTGAACTTTCCCCATTAAAAGATTTAGAACTTTCGCTTCTCGATTCACACTTTACGCGCCGCGGACAAACTGATCTAGCAGAAAAATCTAAAGTAATTATTGTTGATATCTCCGAAGAAAGTTCGAAGGAATTTTTACCTCCATACAATAAGTGGCCTTGGCCGAGGGATTACTTCGCCCGGTTAATCGAAAATTTGAATCAGGCCGGAGTAAAAGCAATCGGCATTGACGTTGTAATGAGCGATCAAGACAAATACACTCCACAGAATGATTCGCTGCTTTTTAGTGCAATCCGAGAATACAAAAATGTTGTTACCGCAGGTAAAATTAAAATAAAGGATGAGCGGTTAGAATCAATTGTTTCAGAGAATGAAAATTTCAGCAGTATGTTTTTTTCTGCAGATAGTTCAATAGGTCTTGTGGATGTTTTGCCTGACCGCGATGGAATTTTAAGAAGATATCTTCCCTTTTTCTCTTCTTTTGCTACAGAAATGTACATTCCTTCTTTTTCATTTGCGGTTCTTAATAAAGCTCTTGGCTTGCAAAATTTACACGCAGCCGAGAAAGAGAAAAGTGATTTTAGGTTTGGAAATATCAGCATTCCAAGATTTGATAAAACTTCAGTGCTGATAAATTACTACGGTGCATCCAACACTTTCCCCCACATAAATTTTGTTGATATAATAGACGATTCAGATTTTACTACAGTCAGTGAAAAAGAATTCGAGGTTCAGATAAATACTTGGGACGATCCGGAAACGGGACTTTTACATTCTGAAATATTCAAAAATAAAATCGTATTGATAGGTTCAACTGAGCCGGAAGACAAAGATCTTTTCCCAACACCCATCACAAAACAAGGAGCAGGCAAAGGCGGAAATTTAATGTACGGAGTGGAAGTCCATGCGAACGTAATCCAAAGTATTTTAGATCAAAACTTCCTCTACAAGCAGCCGCAAAGCCATGAAATATTTTTAATCGTGCTTCTTCTTTTCTCATCTTATTTCATCACAACAAAATTAAAAAGTTTAAAGATAAAAGTCGGCTATCTGCTTGAGATCATTTCTATACTTGTGATCGCTGCACTTGTTTATGTTATTTTCGAATTATCATGCTTTCTATTTGTTAACCAGAGTTATATCATCAGTGTTATTGGACCTGTTTCTGCAGTAGTGCTTGGATATATTGGAAGTACGGTCTATAATTTTCTTGCCGAACGGAAACAGAAGGTGATGATCAAAGGAATGTTCTCGCAATATGTGAATTCCGAACTCGTCAATGAATTAATCGCGAATCCAGAAAAACTTAGACTTGGAGGTGAACGGAAAGAACTTACGGTTTTATTCACTGATATAGCATCGTTCACGACGATTTCAGAATCTCAAAAACCGGAAGAACTCGTAAATTTTTTGAATGAATATTTAAGTGCAATGACCGAGATCATTTTCAATCACACTGGAACTCTTGACAAATTTCAAGGTGATGCTATCATGGCATTTTGGGGTGCACCAATTGAAAATAATAAACACGCTTTATTCTGCTGTAAGACAGCTTTAGCGATGCAGGATCAACTTAGTGAGTTGCGAAAAAAATGGGAAAAAGAAAACAAACCTCTCATTAAAGTCCGTGCCGGAATTAATACTGGTGAAATGATCGTTGGAAATATGGGTGGAAAAGGAAAATTTGATTACACAGTAATTGGTGATAATGTAAACCTCGGTTCTCGCTTGGAAGGTGCAAACAAAGAGTATGGGACTTCAATTATAATCAGTCAATCAACTCATGAACAAGTAAAAGATGATTTCATCTGCAGGGAGATTGATTCAATTCTTGTTAAAGGTAAAACCAAACCGATAAAAATATTTGAACTCCTCTGTACTGCGAATGATGAAAGAAAAATCGATTTTATCGAATTGAAAGAAAAGTTTGAGAGCGGATTGATTCTTTACAAATCATTTGATTTTTCAAATGCGATATTGAAGTTTGAAAAAGTCTTGGAGATAAAGACAGACGATGAGCCCTCACAAGTGTTTATAAAAAGATGCAAAAACTTTTTAGCTGAACCGCCGCCAAAAGACTGGAACGGCGTCTACGAAATGAAAACTAAATGAAATTGCCTAGCTAAAGATTCCATCCCGACTTGTTGGGAGGGAATCTTTTTACGTGCTTAGACTTCTAACTCCAGCCCATCACGTGAAGCGATACAATTAACCTTGCTCCCCATTTTCTTGAGAAATGCTTTTGTCTCGTTTAAAATCAACTCGACTTTCTCATCGTTGTATTCCGGATCGTAATGAAACAGAATCAAATTCTTCACACCGGCAAGCGAAGATAAAATCGCGCCAGATAAATTATTTGAATGTCCCCAGCCGATTTTATTCGAGTAATCTTCAAAAGTGTAAGTCGTATCGTGTACTATATAGTCAGTATCTTTGCAGAACTCGATCATTCCAGCATTATGCTCTGCTATGTCGTTGATCAGCGAGTCTGGATTTAACTTTGAATATTTAATTTCATTGTCAGTGATATAAACGAAAGATTTATTTCCCTCATCAATTCGATATGCAAGCGTGCAGCATTGATGATTAACTTCAAATGTTTTGAGTGTTAAATCCCCGAGACTCACAGAATCGTTGGGAGAAATATTCTCGAAAGTTACACTCGCTTTGAACTCAGCTTTAGTAATCGGGAAAAGGGGCGGACGTATAAGTAAATCAATCACTTCTTCGACTGTCTTTTGATTATTTGCCATTCCATAGATTTGTACAGCATTGTTCTCGTCGTAGAGGGGCGGAAAAAACGGCAGTCCAAGTACATGATCCCAATGAAAATGACTCATGAACAGATAAATTTTGCTTTTAGATTTTTTTCTCATTAGATCAATTCCCGCTTCCCGGAATCCCGAGCCAGCATCAAGAAATATTTGCTCGCCGCCTGAAGAAGTCACTTGAATTGAAGGTGTATTGCCGCCATAGATCATTGTCGATCTTCCAGGAACTGGAATCGAACCTCTTGTCCCCCAGAATTTTACTTTCATCGGTTTCAAAATAAATCAATTTCCTATAAGAAACAAAGATAAGGAGGGTGCGGAATTTATCTTGAGCTTAACCGAAAGATGCTGAACGCTGAGTGCTGAATGCTCAAAGTTAATCCCGCCAGAGGCGGGCGAGCGTTAATTGTGATTCGTTAATCGCAGATCGTTAACCGTCATTCGATAATCCTTAATGTGGTGGACAAGCATGAATTCTGATTGAGAAAAGCTTACTAACCTTTATAAACCTTTTAACTTTAAGAACACATTCGCTGCTCTCAGTGCAAGCTTTCCAACTTTATGAACTTTAGAAACTTTTTACTACTTCGCTATTGACAAAAGAAAGTCCGTTTGCTAAAATGCGGATGGGAGATAAAAAATTGAACTTAATTCAATCACACGGGCAAAAACCAAATCCGTTAGCTAACGGACTCGATGAAGTCAGAGCCACATTACGAACCGCACATTACAGAAAAAGCACAGAGGAAATTTACACTTCGTGGATAAGACTATTTATTTTACATATCAACAAAACCCATCCTAAAGAGATGGGTAAAATCTTAAAACTTTTATAATTATATTGATCAGAGAAGAAAAAATTTAATTAAATGAAAATTATAAACATAAACAGAGAAATAATTATACGAGGGAAGACAAGAATAAAATGATACCACAGCTATTGAATACCCATAACAAAAGAAATGGCTGCATTGAAACGGCTTCGCATTTATCCCGTTCTTCGGGACAACTGTATTTTATCCGAAGTTGTGCGGGGACGGAAAAGTAATCGTTCATTTTTTTTGTCTCAACTTCGGATAAAATACTTAACGTTAGGCTGAATAATACAAGGATTATAGATATGCACGACCTATTATTAAATATTGTGAATTTGAAAGAAAAACAAAACAATTGGAATGATATCATGCACCTGCACGCAGTATATCATTCCAGACATAATAAATCTGTGCAGGATAAGTAATAGTTAGGCAATTTTAATGTCAATCTTTAATAAAAATTTTCGGCATAAAATCTTTCCATTAGTCTTTATTTTAGTTTTTTTTCAATCTATAAAGATTAATAGTCAATCTGGTGAAGCTCAATCATTTGAGATTGGAAATAGATGGATTTATTTTAATGATGCCGGTGGAGGCAAATACTATTACGTATATAAAGAAATTATTGGAGATACAATTATTAACAGCACCCGATATGCTATTGTTAAGGACAATGAATATTATAGTTACCAAAGAGCAGATTCTGATAAAGTTTATTCCTTCAATCTTCAAGATTCAACTGAGAATATTAATGTAGATTATTCTTTAAATATCGGAGATACCCTTAAACCAAATTTCTATGTTGTAGGTAAAGAGATTACAAATATTTGGGGGAAAACTCTTAGAAAAATCTGTATAAGACATACATATATTTCTTACTGGACAAAATATTGGTACACAGAATGGATAGGTTTTACTTCGGGAGAGGGACATATTCCTGGAACTTTTTATAATATTAAGTTATTGGCTGCGATTATTGAGAATAATATTTATGGTGACACAACTTTTCTAGATATTAGTTTTGAGCGGATGATACCAAATGATTTTACTTTATATCAAAACTATCCAAATCCCTTTAATTCCCTAACCACCATAAATTATAAAATTCCAAAAGAAATTAATGTTACAATAAAAATATTTGATTGTATAGGGAATGAAATTAAAACCTTAGTTCGTGAAATTAAAAAACAAGGTTACTATGCAGTAGAGTTCGATGCTTCAAATCTTACAAGTGGAATATATTTTTATCAATTGAAAACAGACGAATTTATCTCAACTAAAAAAATGGTATTATTACGGTAAAATTTCCTAACAAGCGGTTCAACCCGACGCCTATCAGGGCATGGTTTTTTATGTTTTCTAAATTGTTCTGGTTATTCACAAATAATAGTTTATTCAAATATTTCCGGCGCGGGTTAACCGCAGGCCGTTAGCTGTTTTCAAAATATAATGGAGCATAACAATGGAATCATTGACGGAAAGTAAAAACAATCTTTACCAAAATGGAATGGATATAATAATTTCCAGTTCCATTTTATACTCGACACCATTTCTATTTGCGGGGAAACAAATCATTAATCAATTTGAAGCATTAAAAGATAAATCTGCAATAGATTTAACAGCGGATCAGATAAAAAATATCCCATTAGAAGAATTCTTGGCAGATTTTTACAAATACTCTAATGCTTTTATAGAAAGAGTAACACAATACTTTTCTGACATAATAAGAAAGAATACGCAACGAAATGATATTAAAGAAAAAACATCGGAATATATTTCTGATGAAATTAGAAAAGAATCTTTTAGAAAATTTGACGAAGTTTTTTTGAAATATACAGCAACTATGCAAGAACTCGGTGTGCAACTAGAAAGTGTTTCATCTATTAAATCAGCGATACAAGGAACTTTTGTTGGTGCTGGCTTGCAAATGTTGGGGAGTAAAGGTAAATCAAGTGGTGCTGGAATGGTGGCTGGCGCATTGATTGGTGCCGCAATTGCGGAAGCAGAAAAGATGCAACTAAGAGAAAAATTATTAAAAGCAGCATTCGATGGTATAAAAGAAACAATAGAAACCTTACCTATTTGTAATCAAAAACTTATGGATCAATATTCTTCTTATATTTTTGGTAGTAATATTGATTTTAATGAAAGAGATAACCAAATCGATCGCGGAAAATCAATATTAAACGAAATTAAAATACATTGTTCATCAATCTTAGATAATATAGTTGTTGGCAATTCGTTTTGGTCAAATTCAATTCTAAAAATAAATAAAATTCAAAAGGGTAAAGGTATAATTGAGTTCTATACTTATGGTTGTGGGACAATTCTTGCAATTATAATTGTCGGTGCAATTATAGGCATAAGTCAAGAATCTGATTTCTATCACGATATTTATATACCAACACTTGCAATCGGAATGATATTTGGCCCATTAATATTTTTTATAGTTTACAAAGTGTTCTTAAAAAAACAACAAACGTTAAATCAAAAAGAGAAAATATTGATTGAAATAAAATCGAATAGAAACATTTACATTCAACTGGAAAAAGCGATTGATACTTTAAATGAATATCATAACCGTTTTTCAAATAAATTTTGATAGGAGATTTACAAAATGACAAAATACTACTGCCACGAATGTTCAATTGAACTTGGATTTCTAATTGATAATGCCCCAACTACAAACTTTACCGGTAGTTCTGAACAATTAGAAAAATTTATTAAACATACAACGCCAACACAAAGTTATGACATTAATTCTATTTTCAATGATAAAAGTTACTCTAATTATAGAGATTATATTGTAAATACTTTGGCTTCTGGCAGCGTAGAAATTGATGATCAAAATAGGAAAAATATTGTCTATTGTGCTGGTAAAAATATAGATTTTACAAATATAAGCGGTAGCATTCAAATTCCAACCGATGCAGTAAAAGTTGTTCTACATCAGAACTCTTATAAGATTCATAGTTATCCAACTGGCTCAGCTGGCTTTGTGAATAGTACTTGTGATAAATGTGGTAAAAATATTATTAAGTGAAATATAAAAAAACAGCTAACCCGTTCTTCAAGCCGACCGCCTCTTCGATGCGATCGGTTTGGTTTTTCAAGTTAGGTTGACAAAACTAAGTTGCTCTTTGAGTGTAGTTAACAAAATGAAAGAATAAATAATTATTGGCATTGGTTTTCAAAGTTGCATTGCTGTGTTGGGCGGCGGATTAAAAACAAGAACGTATGTTTAAAGAAAGTAATAAATTGAGTTCTCGGAAAACAAACAAAAAAAGGAGAACTCAAAATGAAAGTATCGGAAAATTCAGTTTCGTTCTTTGACAAAAAAGAAATTTACATAGGTATTGACGTTCATAAGAAACGCTG
>Ga0194112_10011592_pt1 | contig 10890 bp, 5 predicted proteins | sample TA2MahC400mmetaG_FD_146191 | JGI IMG/M metagenome (GOLD analysis project Ga0194112, IMG submission 146191) | Freshwater microbial communities from Lake Tanganyika, Tanzania - TA2015016 Mahale Deep Cast 400m | ecosystem: Environmental > Aquatic > Freshwater > Lake | place: Tanzania: Lake...
GCGCAGGCCCAGCGACGCCCAACCGCGCGTCGGTTGGATGACCGTCACCCACTCCGAGGGCGCCAGTGCAGCCTCCAGCGCTGACGCCTCTGCGATAGGTTCCGCGCTCTCGGCGACCTGTTCCACGCTCACGCTCTGCGCCATGCGCTCCCGTCCTGCCTGTGTGCTTCTTGGGTGCGACGCCCTTGCGTCATTCGCTCGCCCGCCTCGCCCGAGGGCGGATCGTCCCCTCGACGGGCGTGTCTGAGACGAGGATGAGGTAGCCTGCGCCCCCGGCGCCGGACACCTTCCAGCCCAGGGCCAGGTCCTGGTACTGGGTGATCAGCTCGGCGATGGCGGGAGTGTGCATGTCGGGGAACATGGCCACCTGCGCCTCAAAGGAGGCGCGCACGGTCGCCCCGAATGCCGCCGCATCCTGTTCCGCGAGAGCGCGCCAGCACTCCTCCGTCGCCTCCGCCAGGCGGCGCGCGCCCTGCGGTGTGATCCGCGCGCTGCCCAGCACATCGAACGATGCGGGTCGGGGTCCCAGGGGCACGAGGTAGAGCAGCTCCTCGGCAAAGCGCAGGACGCCCTCATCGCACAATTGCTCGATGCGGTCGGGCCAGTACTCGCCAATATAGTGCGACCTGGCCAGGCCCGGGAAGACGATGCCCACGGCATCCTGCGCCCCCGAGATGTACTCCGTCCCCGGCGGGTTGTCGCAGCAGAACAACACCCAGGCCAGTTTGTGTGGGTCCTCGGCGGGCAACCTGGCGCCCCAGAGCTCAAGGGCCGTGCGACGGGTGCTGGTGGCCATGCCGCTGCGGTCGTTGAACTCGACCGTCGGCTCGATAGACAGCGTGATCACCGACCCGGGATGGTGCTTGGAGACGAAGGGCTGATCCAACCACCCGCCGGCCAGGTCGATGCGATAGGGCATCTGATCGAGGGCGCGCAGCGCCGTCGTGGAACGCGGCGCCAGGCCGGCGTGGGGCTCGCGCTGCAGAACGATGTATTGGATGCCCAGCTCTGCGCAGAGCTTGCGCTTGTCCGGGGTGTTGCCATCCTCGTTCACGACAAAGATGTCGGGCCGGACCTCGCGCAGCTCCTCGACAAAGTCCAGCATCCCCGAGCCCCGCGAGACGAACGCCCGGTGTACACAGCTCAGAGACTGCACCATGAACCGGCGCTCCTCCTCGCTGTTGACCGGCGGCCGGCCCTTGAGCTCGTACACGGTCCGGTCCGCCCCGAGGGCCACGTAGAGATCGCCATAGGCGGCCGCCCGCTGCAGGAACTCGACATGGCCGCTGTGCAGCAGATCGAAACAGCCACTGACAAAGACCTTTTTGGCTCTGCGCTCAGTCATACCGCAAACACTCGGCTCCTCTGACATCAGTTTTGCATCATGCGGGATTCTGCGGAACGAGCAGCAAAGCCCCCTTCATCGTCGCACTCCCACCGACCGCACCAGCAGCACCCCCACCACCATCGCGCCCACCAGCAACACCCCCAGCAGGGCGCCCAGAGGCAGCGAGATGGGCCCCAGCTCGAGACCCGGCGGCGACTGAGGCGGCGGCAGGAGGTTTACCACGGGGGTGGGCGTCGCCGTGGGCGCCGGCGTGGGGATCGGCGTGAACGTCGGCGTCGGCTGGGGCGTGATATACAGGGCGACCTCAAGCTCCAGAGCGGGCACCTCGCGCTGCGAGAAAAAGAGCGCTCCGCCGGCAGTCCCTGTGCCGTCGCTCACCGAGCCCCAGAACGCCGCCGCCAGCCGCCCGACAGAGGGCGACAGCGCCACAGCCAGCCTGTCGGCCCTGCGCACGGTCGGCCCCACCTGGAGCATCTCGCGCCCGATCCAGCGCTGCGCCCCGTCGTCCCAGGCCGACTGTATCAGGGCGGGCTCGCCTGCGTCGTCGGTCGCCAGGCCCAGCAAGTAGAGCGTCTCGAAACCATCGTACGCCAGGCGCGCCGGTCCGGCCACCTGACGCAGTCCGGACACGTTGGCGGACGCGGTCCAGTGCCGGCCCCCATTGACGGACCAGCGGTGCATCCAGTCGCCCGATCCCGCGGCGCTTGACCAGACCAGGTGCACCGCCTGCGGCCGTGAGAGGCCCAGCTCCGGCCAGTCGTAGGCCCCCTCGGCCATGACCCAGGGCTCGGACCAGGTCAGGCCGCCATCCAGGGAGCGCGCATAGTAGATGCCCTCGGTCACGGGATTCCCCGGCAAAGGCGCTCGCACCCAGGCCACATGGATCGCGCCGTCCACATCCACGGCGAGGGCGGGGTGCTCCACCATGGCCCAACCGCTGCCTTCGGCATCGAAGACCGTCTCGGCGGGCGACCACGAGTTCCCGCCGTCATCGGACCGCGTATAGTAGATGCCGCGTCCCTCGTTCAGGGGCACGACATAGACCACGTGCAACTCGCCCCCCAGGCCAGCCCGGATCACGGGGGAACCGCCGACGGCCTCGACGCGCGGCGGGCCGGGCAGGAGCACGGGCTCGCTCCAGGCCCCAGAGGCATATGCGTCCCGCGTGAAGGCCTGGGCATAGACGATATCACCGCCCGGCCCCGAGATGGCCACCGCATGAAGCCGGTCGCCCACGGCCACGAGGGACGGCTCGCTTACGCGCCCCTCAGGTGTAACCAGCACGCGATAGGCGCGCGCCCAGCGGGAGCCATCCCACCGGGCATAGTGAATCGCCATCGCGGACGATCCCTCGGCCTGGGCCTCATCCCACAGCACATGGACCACCCCCTCCGCGTCAACGGCCACCGCGTGCTGCGTGGAGGAGCCGGCCATGTCGGCGATCCGCTCCGGCCGAAGCCATGGCGAGGGCGGCGCGAACACCCACTCCTGTTGGCCGATGGGCCTCTGCAGGGCCCAGACCTCGCTGTCCTGGCCGAGCCCCACGACGACGAACGACTCGCCGCACAACGCCCCATGCAGGGCCTCCAGGTAGACCGGCGATCCCGTCTCGGGGTTCTGGAAGCTGAGGGCCACGCTCTCCGGCTCGGACCAGCGACCGCCCTCCAGATCCTCCCAGGCTGCGACCCTCAGCGACGAGCTCCCGCCTCCCAAGACCATCAGCGCAGAACCGTCCGCCGCCTGGTAAAAGGTTGCGCCCTGCAGGGGCGGCTGGAGCGCTGGCAGCACGCGTTGGGGCTCGCCCCAGGACGCCCCGCCATCCTGCGAACGACGCTGGTACAGGCCGCCGCCGAGGGTCAGCGCCGCGCCCTCGGAAAGGAGCAACGTGTCGTCGCCGCCAGCGCTCAGGAAGCGAGACCGGCGCGCGCCCGCATCCGCTGCGCCTAGCGCCCGAACCTCCTCCCAGCTCACGCCGCCGTTCTCCGAGCGGGTGTAGAGCGCCTCTCCCGAACGGGGATCATCCCAGGTCACGAACACGCGCCCCGCGCCATCCGCGAGGACGGCCAGATGGGTGTTCTCCGGCGTCAGCAACCGCAAGTACACCGAGGGGTGCAGCAGGACCGGCTCGGCCCAGGTCGCGCCGCCATCCACCGAGCGCCGATAGTAGATGCCGGCCGACTGGGCCGGCGTGTTGAGGTCGCGGATATACGCCAGGTGAAGAACCCCGCGGGGATCGGAGGCCAGCTCCCAGGCCACAGCGGATTCAGCCAGTTCGCCCGGAAGCGACCATCTCGTCGTGCCCAGCGTCAGGCGGCTGTGCAAGAGAGGACGCGGCCCAGTGCGGGCCCCCGCACTGGTAGACCACAGCGCGTGCGCCTGTCCGACGGCGTCGCCCACGATCCGAGGCATCACCTCCACCGGGCGCGAGACGATCTCGCCTCCCACCGTTTGGGCCACCATGATCGGCGAGGGAAGCGCCGCGAACCATGACGCGCCGTCATAGTACGCGCTCATCAGGCCGTCAAAGCGATCCCACCAGAACACCTGACCCGAGCCGTCGGGACCCGGCACGATTTTGGGATCCGAGGCGGAGCCGGAACGAGACAGGTTCAGGGGCGCGCTCCAGGCGCTTGGGCCAGCCGTGGCCTCCGGTGTGAGTTCTGCCCAGGGCGGCGGAGGGCCAAAGGACCACGGTATCGCGTCGGTGTTCACACGCGCCGCCCAGACCTCCCCATCCAGCCCCTGCCCGACGAGCGTGAGCACGCCCGCCAGCAAGACCCCGTGCCAGCGCTCGACATCCACGCGCGCGCCTACGCCCGCCACATCCGTCGCCAGGGGCGCAAACTGGCGATCGGACCATCCCGACTCGTCGGGAGGGCGCCACTGCGTCTGACCCCACATGGCCAGCGCGAGCATCCCTCGTCGCCTGCCTCCGCCGAGCAGCAGGCGACCTTTCGCCACAGTCCACAGGCGCAGACCGCTCGCGCCTGCCAGGTCCTCAAGCACGCGCTGGGGCTCCTGCCAGGTTCGGCCGCCATCGAGCGAGAGCTGCTGATAAAGCTGCCCTGCCGCGATGCCCGTTCCCTCCCAGATGGCCAGGACCTGACTCGCCCCCACCGCCCCCAGGCGCACCTGGCGCGCCGTGAGAGCGCCCGCATGGAAGGGTCGCGCTTCGGTCCAGCGATCGCCCGCGTTCGCCGATCGGCAATAGACGGACTGGCCCACCTCGGGATCATCCCAGGCCACATAGATATTGCCCGCCGGATCCAGGGCCGCCTCGAGATGGCTCGTCTCCGGCGCCGTGCGGCGAAAGTGCAGCGACACGTGCAGCGCCGCAGGGGCAGTCCAGGTGGCCCCGCCATCCGACGAGCGTTGGTGGTAGAGGCCCGAGGGGAAAATATCGGTGTGCGTCGGGCGAAAGTAAAAGAGATGGAGCAGCCCTCCAGAGCCCAGCAACATCTGCCAGGCGGAGGCCGACTCGGCCACCGCAACCGGGGCGGACCAGGAGGCTGTGCCCAGGGAGAGCGTGCTGTGCATCAGCGGCCGCAGCTCCGTCTCCTTGTCCGCCTTGCCCAGCCAGAAGGCGTGAGCGCGCTCTGCGTCGTCCGCAAAGATGCGCGGCATCGCCTCGATCTGCTTCAGCACGATCTCTTTGCCCTCCTCGGTGGGCACGAGGATGGGAGCAGGCTTGGGATCGGACCAGTTGCCAGAATAGTAGAGCGCCGTCGTGAGGCCGTCGAACCGGTCCCACCAGAAGAACTGCATCGTGCCTCGTCGAGTCGAGAGCACCACGGGGTTGGACGCCGCGCCCGAGTGCGAGAGGTTGACCAGGCGCACCTCCCCGGCTGCCTCTGGCTGGGCCAGGGCCGGCAGGAACAGCATCGCAGACAGGATCAGGCTGACGACGAGCGCCAAGGCTATCCTGCGCGTGTCGGCGCGTCTCTCGCTATCGTGGAGACTCACCGGACCCTCCCCAACTGCCTCTCCAGATCGGATACCCGGCTGCGCAATGCCGCATCCTCCGGGTCAAGCAGAGAGGCCGTCTTCCAGGCAAAGTAGGCTTGCTCCCTCTGGCCGCGAACCCAGTACCGCGACCAGGCCTGTCCATCCAGGCGGGACTTGGCCCACTTGAGGCCGCGCACGGTTTCGGCGGCCTCCTCAACGTGGCCCAGCGCCACCAGGGCGTCCCCGAGGAGGAGCCGCGTTACCGAGTCGCGGCGGCCTCCCTGCCAGGCCGTCGCCATGTGCATAAGCGCCTCCTCATAGGTGCCGCGCGCGAGAGCTATGGAAGCCAATCGTTGGCGGGCTGTGGCATTTGCAGGATTGCGGATCAGGGCCAGCCCGAACCACCGCTCAGCTCGGGAGAGATCCTCCCGCTGTCGCACCTGGTCCAAGGTCGGGTCGTGGAAGCGCTCCTGGTCGTAGACCGCGAGCTCAACCCGCGCTTGCGAGACGGCTCCCAGGTTGGCGTACAGGGCGCCAAGCAAGGGACGCCAACCCATCGCGCCCAGCGCCAGAACGCCAGCGAACAGCGAAAAGAGCCACATCCCCCGGCGAAAAGCCAGACCGGAAGGCTGGCTGCCGCCCTCGCCATGCGCCGCTCGCGCCCAGACTCTGGCCAGATGGGCTGCTGAAGAGATTACCCCAAGTGGGGCCAAGAGCAAAAAGACGCCGCGGCTCCCGTACAGCACGTCATCCACCAGGCCGTGCGTCAGGCCTACCAGGAGGGAGGCCACGCCGGCCTCGAGGATCCACGTCAAGGAGGAGCTGGCGCGGCGCATCGCCGAGAGAGCCATGACGGTGCCCACCAGCGCTATCCCCAGGTAGGCCGCGAGCCCCAAGATGCCCTGCTCGATGAGCAGATCGAGGAAGAGGTTGTGGCTGTTGATGATATAGCCTACATGCAGCAGCAGCGTGTAGATCGCCAGGTGCATCTGGTACATGCCCAGCCCGACGCCGGTGAAGACATAGTCGCGGGCCAACAGCCCCGAGTCGCGCACCAGCCCGAGCCGGTTGGCCAGCGCCCCGGACCCCGGCAGGCCATCGCGCAGGAGCGTGTACCCGGCCAGCAGAACGACGATGGCGCCTATCAGAATGACGAGCGCCAAGGCCAGCAGTCGCGTCCGCCAGACCATACCGGCTGCGGCCGCCCTCTCGGCCCAGCGCCCGATGCCGTGCCAGGCGAGCCACAGCATCAGGGCCACGCCGACGGCCAGCCAGGCCCCCCGCGACGCGGCGAGCAACCACCCCAGCGCGGCGGCGGCCGCGCACAGCAGCCAGAAGCCGCGCAGCCAGGGAGGTCCCTCCCGCCTGCGCACGAGGGGCACGAAGAACGGCAGCAGCGTGGCCAGCATCCCGCCCGCCACGTTCGGGGTGATGCGGTGCCCCCCAAGCGACGGCAGCCACGACGCGATGCGCTCCCCTATCAGCAGCAGTACGGGCACCTTGACCGGCTGGGAGGCCCAGTCGTTCGTCGCGATAAAGTAGAGCGACAGCCCCATCGCAAAGAGGCCGAGGATGGAAAGTGCGATGTACAGCGCCTCCCGGCTCGGCTGATGGGCCAGCGCATAGTAGATGCCGATGGACCCCACGATGAGCCAGAACTTGGCCCAGGCCGGCCCACGGTCATAGGCCGCCCAGACCCCCATCGCTGCGGTGAGCAGGAAGAGGAGCAGCAGCCCGTCCAACGCCGAGAGCCGCAGCCTGAAGCCGACCGCTGCCCAGTGCAGCGGCCAGAGAAGCACGATCAGGAGCAGCGGCCATGCCCCCAGGCCCGAGCTGCGATACCAGACCGCGCCTCCTGTGGTGTACCACAGTGCCGCCGCGCAGAGGGCCAGCACGAGCTCCAGAACGGGCAACATGCGCTGCGCTAGCGGGACGTGTGCTGCGTCCGGTCTCCCGCGGTCCATCGCGTCAGCCTCGCGCCCAGCCCAGGCTCTCGACGCCGATGGCCACCGCGGAACGCCAGAGCGACGGGCTGGTCAGGAGGATCTTGAGATACGTCCACATGGGGCCGGGACGGAAGGCCCACTCGCGGAAAGCCCGGCGCGCCCAGCGCTCCAGGTCCTCAGCGCGCAGGTTGGGATAATCCAGCACCGTGGAGCGGTCCATGTCGACGTCCTCCCAGCACGTGCCGGGGCGGAACCAGCCGTTCTCGACGACCTCGAAGAAGAACGGCGTCCCGGGGTGCGGCGCCGCGATGTGAAAGAGCGCCAGGTCCAGCGGCAGGCGCTTGGCGAGCGCGATCGTGCGCCGGATGGTGTCCTCTGTCTCGCCGGGCATGCCGATGATAAAGTACCCCCAGTTCTTGATCCCGGCCTGCCGGGCCCAGCCCAGGGCCTGCGCCGCCATCTCCGGGTTGGTGCCTTTGCGCATCCGCTTGAGCATCCCCGGATCGCCCGACTCGACGCCCCAGGAGATCATCCAGCAGCCGCTCTGGGCCATCACCCGCAGCAGCTCCTCGTCCACAAAGTCCACCCGGCTGTTGCACGTCCAACGGATGCGCAAGCCACGGCGCGTGAGCTCCTGGCAGATGCCCATGACGTGCTCGCGGTTGACCGTGAACAGGTCGGCGTACATGTGGATGCGATGCACGCCCAGACCGGCCAGTTGCTCCACCTCGTCCACGACGTGGGCTGGGGAGCGGTAGCGCACGCTGTCGCCATAGGACACGTGCTTGATGCAAAAGCGACAGCCTCCCGGGCAGCCGCGGCTGGTCACGACAAAGGCGTAGGGCCCGCCGACGAACGGCGCGCAGTAGCGTTGCAGAGGCAACAGCTCGTAACGCGGACAGGGGAGGTCGTCCAGGTCGCGGATAAGGGGGCGCGGCGGGTTGAGGACGATCTCGCCTCCCCGGCGCCAGACCAGTCCCTTGATGGCCGAGAGCCCCTCGTCCGGGGAATCTGCTCCTACATCCGCCCCAACCCAACGGGGGTGCCAATCCGGGTCCGCCTCGACAAAGAGCTTGCGCAATCGCTGCGCAAAGGCCGGATCCATGCCTGGCCAGATCGCGCGGTTACCCCCCGCCTCGGGCTGGCGGCGGCGAACCTCCAGCGTGTCCACGAGCTCGCGCAGGGTGAGCTCTGGCTCGCCGCGGAGCACATAATCGAGCGCCGGATAGGGTCGCATCGTGGCCGCGGGCAGGGACGTGACATGGGTCCCAAAGGCGATCGTCGTGGCGCCAAGCGCCTTGGCCAATGAGACGCCGTAAAGGTCGTTCGCCAGCGTCGGGGCCGTCACCTGGGTCACATAGTAGCGCGGACGCCTCTGCTGGAGGAGGGCCTCGAACTCCGTCCAGGCCATGCGGCGCGGGATGGCGTCCAGGACTTCCACCCGCAGATCGGGGAACAGCGCCGCCATCTGCGCCAGGTCCACCTGGGGCCAGACCATGCCCTCGCGCGAGCGTCGCCCCACGCGGTGCTGGCTCCTGATCCAGATCGCCCGGTCCGGGGCGGGGGGGTTCACCAAGAGAATATCCACCTCGGGCCGAGCGCGCTCCTCCGACAGCGCATCCACCACCCCATCGGCGACGGGGAACCTGGGCATGACCCGCTTGACCTTCGCCGAGCGAGCATGCCACCGAGGCGCTGAGCCAGAGCTCATACAGACGCCTCGATGTCCGCCTGCACCAGGGCGTCGCGACGGCTCAGCTCGTCGAGCACGCGCAGAATGAGCCAAAAGAGCACCGCCTGCGCGCCCAGCAGAACGAGCATCGTGCCGACCAGCAGGTAGAGCCACAGCCTTTCGATGGGCCAGCCGCCCAGCGACAGCGCCAGGCTCACCACGTCGAGAAGGGCGCCTGCACCGATCCCGACAAGGCCGAGCCACCAAAAGTGCCGGTGCACAGGTCCCCGCAAAAGGGGCCGCTCAAAGAGCCCCTGGCGGACCGGCCGCCGATGCGCCAGGGCCACGAGGTAGTTGAAGGTGATGCCGAGAGCGACGAGGTCCACGCCCATGAGGCCCAGGAACACCGCCGCATAGGCGCTGGCCACGCCCCAAGGCCCCAGCTCGGTGATGCCGCTCAGCCTCATGGCCAGGATCACCAGGCCGATCGCGGCGCTCAGCGCCAGGGCGATGGTCCCCAGGCCCCCGAGGATGCGCACCGGGTTGTAGCTCAGCGAGGTCCAGAGGATCGTGCGCAGGAAACGGAGGCCATCCCGGACGACATGGAGCTTGGAGGCGCCCTCCCTTTCGTCGTACGGAATCGGGATCTCGACGACGCGCAGGGCCTCGTGCACGGCGCGCGTGCTCATCACCGGGGTAAAGTTCAGGCCATCCGGCAGAGGATAGAGCCGGTCGAAGACCGCTCGGCGAAAGACACGCATGCCGCTGGCGGGGTCGGCCACGCGCTGGTTGCCCAGCAGCGTGATCAGGCTCGACCACATCAGGTTGCCGACCTGCCTCACCAGGGGCATGCGGCTCGCGCTCCCCGAGCGCCGCGAGCCGACGGCGAGGTCCACTCCATTCTCCAACTGCTGACAGAGCGCCGGCAGGTACTCCGGCGGATAGGTGCCATCCGCGTCCAGAAAGGCCAGCCAGTCCCCTGAGGCGGCATGGAAGCCCGTCTTGAGCGCCGCGCCATAGCCGCGGTTTGTGGGATGGCGCACCAGGGTGACATCCGCGTACTGCGCCACCAGCTCCGCCGTGCCATCCGAGGAGCCATCATCCACTACCAGCAGCTCGAGCGCGACGCCCATCGCGCCGAGCGCCGGCGCGACGGCGAGCACCCGTCGGACGATGGCCTGGATGCCGCTCTCTTCGTTGTACGCCGGGATCACGACCGAGAGCACGCGCCTGCCCTGCGCCTGTGACGCGGCCCCGATCTCCTGTAGGTTCGCCATGCCTTCCGCAAGACCCGTCATGTCAGCGTCCTCGGCCAGATTGTACGGTGGTTCGCGACGGGATGGCCATTGATCTGGCGGATCATCCGCGCCGGAACCCCCGCGACGACCGTATGCGCGGGCACGTCCTCGGTCACGACCGCTCCGGCGGCCACGACGGCCCCCTGCCCAATGCGCACGCCGTCGGTGATGACGGCCCCGGAACCGATCCACACGTCGTCTTCGATGGTAATGCCCTCCGCAGTGATGCCCTGCTCGACAAAGGAGCGCGCGGGGTCGTCGAACACGTGGTTGACCGCCACGATCTGCACCATCGGCGAGGTGTACACCCGATCGCCTAGATGAACCCCGCCCTGTCCACGGATGACGGTGTACTCGCCCACGAGGCTGTCCCGGCCGATGCGAATCCCCGCGTGGGGCAGATCCCGAAAGTTGTAGACGTGAAGCACCGCCCCATGCATGACGACGGTACCCGGACCGATGTCCACCCCGCCGGGGCAGGCGTGCACATAGACCCCTTGGTCCAGATAGGACCGATCCCCAAGGCGGATGTGGTTGGTAAAGCGGAGGCGGACTCCCGCCTCGATAGCCGCAAAACCGTCCATCCGGAGGATCAGCCGGTAGGCCAGCGCCCGCACGGCGATCCCCACGATAGTGGGCACCCAGCCCACCAGCGATTGCACGGCCTGCTCAAGGAGATAG
>Ga0194112_10011593_pt1 | contig 10889 bp, 6 predicted proteins | sample TA2MahC400mmetaG_FD_146191 | JGI IMG/M metagenome (GOLD analysis project Ga0194112, IMG submission 146191) | Freshwater microbial communities from Lake Tanganyika, Tanzania - TA2015016 Mahale Deep Cast 400m | ecosystem: Environmental > Aquatic > Freshwater > Lake | place: Tanzania: Lake...
GACATTTATGGCCGCCGCCGCCAGCAGCGTTCCCGCCAGCCACCATACGCCTGCCCGCATGACCGCCTCCCTGCACCTGATTCTACCAGAGCCGCAGGCGCTGGAGGCCTGATATCGGCCTTTGGCGGCTGCGGCCCCCCCTTTTCAGCGGGGCGAACTTGTGGCAGTATTGATACTGTAGTGGGGTGAATTGCTTTAGGAGGTCTGTAAAGGGGGTATCTATGCCTGGAAAGGACAGAACCATCTTCCCGCGGGTGGTGTGCTCCGGCCTGCTACTGGCCGCACTGCTCGCGACGTTAGCCTATGAGCGGGCCGAGGCCCAGGTGCTCTACGGCTCCATAGTGGGCAATGTGACCGACCCGAGTGATGCCCCGGTGCCGGGAGCCACGGTGACGGTGACCCACATCGCGACCGGGGCCATCCGCACAGCCACCACCGGAGTGGCGGGCGGCTACAGTTTTCCCACCCTGACCACCGGAACCTACGAGGTGAAGGTCACCAAGGAGGGATTTCAGGCCTTCACGCAGAGCGAGGTGGCCGTCACCATCAACACGGTGACCCGCGTGGATGTCGCCCTGAGGGTGGGGGCGGTGACCGAAACCGTGACCGTGGCCGCCGGGGCGGCGCTCCTGCAAACCGACCGGGCCGAGGTGCGGGCCGAGGTGAGCAGCCAGACGCTGGAGAACCTCCCGGTTCCGCCCGGGCGCAACTACCAGCACCTGCTCACCACCATCCCCGGCTTCGCCCAGCCGCGCAACGCTCACTCGGTGCCCTCCAACCCCTCGCGCGCTCTCCAATACGAGGTCAATGGCACGGTGGCGGCCTCCAACAACGTGCGGCTGGACGGCGCCACCCAGTACAACGTCTGGCTGCCGCACATTACGGCCTACACGCCGGCGTTGGAATCCATCGAGACCATCAACATCGTCACCAACAGCTTCGACGCCGAGCAGGGACTGGCCGGCGGGGCGGCCATCAACGTCCAAGTCAAGAGCGGCACCAATGACTTCCGCGGCTCGGCCTTCTGGTATCACAACAACAACAAGACCAAGGCCAAGCCGTTCTTCACGCCGCCTGGGGAACGCAACCCCAAGGACATCTTCAACCAGTTCGGCGGAACGCTGGGCGGCCCCATCGTGCGCCACAAGCTGTTCTTCTTCGCCAGCCATGAGGGCACGCTGATCCGCCAGTTTGCCTCCGGACTCTACACCCTGCCCACGGAGCTGACCCGGCGGGGGATCATGACCGAGTCCGACCGGGCGGTCTACGATCCGGCCACCGGCAACCCCGACGGCACGGGCAGGACTCCCTTCGCCGACAACACAATTCCGCCGGCGCGCTTCGAGCCGATAGTGGTGAAGCTGGTGAACATGACGCCCAAGCCGACCTACACGGACCGGTTCACCAGCAACTTCTACGGCGCCGGGGTATGGCCCTTTGACCGCCACACGCTGGACACCAAGATCAACTGGCACGCCAGCGACAAGCTCAACATGTACGGCCGCTACAGTTATCTGAACTTCGACCAGTTCGTGGAGAGGGCTTTCGGCGACCTGGCCGGCCCCATGGTCACGCGCGTCTTCAACAATCCCGGCAAGGGCTACGGCTCCACCCACAGCGTCACGGCCGCGTTGACCTATGTTTTCAGCCCCACGCTGCTGCTGGACGCCAACTTCGGCCTGACCCAAATGAACACCAGCGCCGTGCAGGCCGAGATCGACAAGAAGTACGGCCTGGACTTCCTGGGCATTCCAGGCACCAATGGAACCCGCTGGTTCGAGGGCGGCTGGCCGCGTTTCGTCGTCGGCGGCCACTCCACCATCGGCGAAACCGAGACCTATATGCCTTACCGGCGGCGCGACCCTCAGTTCAACTACCAGGCCAACCTCAACTGGCTGCGTGGCAGTCATGACCTCCGCTTCGGCATGGACCTCACCTACCAGCAACTGAACCACACCCAGCCGGAGTTCTACGGGGGCACTCAAGGCGGCGCGGGAGGATTCACCTTCAGCACCACCATGGCCACCCTGCGGGGCGGACCGGCCGGCAACCAGTGGAACGCCTATGCCTCCTTCCTGCTGGGTCTGCCCAGCTCGATCGGAAAGATCATTCAGTTCCCCGACGAGTACGGCACGCGCACCTCGATGTACAGCTTCTACGTGCGGGACCGCTGGCAGGTGAGCCGCAAACTGACCTTCAGCTTCGGGACGCGCTGGGAGTACTTCCCCATCCCGACTCGCCCGGACCGCGGCCTGGAGCGCTACGACATGGGGACCAACAAGATGCACGTCTGCGGCGTGGGGGTGGTGCCCAGGGACTGCGGCGTGCAAGTGAGCAAGCGGCTCTTTGCGCCCCGTGTGGGCCTGGCCTACCGCGCCACGGAGACCTTCGTCATCCGGGCCGGCTACGGCATCACCACCGACCCGTGGAGCCTGGCGCGGCCGATGCGCGCCAACCACCCCATGCTGCAATCGCTCACCATTGACGGCGCGCACTCCTGGGCGCCGGCAGGCCTGCTGCGCAACGGGATCCCGGCGGTGCGGCAACCCGACCTGGGCAATGGCATCATCGACATCCCGGGGACGGTGGACGCCAACACCCTGCCCGCCAAGTTCAAGCGCGGCTACATCCAGTCCTGGAACCTGATGCTGCAAAAGAAACTGGGTAGTCTCACGGCCCAAGCCGGCTATGTGGCCACTCGCCAGAACCACATCATGGGCTTCCGCGAGCAGAACTACGGCCTGCCGGGCGGGGGCCGCGCCAGCCAGAGCTACTTCCAGCGGTTCGGCCGGGCGGCCAGCACCGCGCTGGTGGGCCCGGTGGGCAACAGCCACTACGACGCACTCCAGACCTCGCTGGAGCGCCGCTTCGCCGGCGGCTACCACCTGAACATCGCTTACACCTGGTCGAAGTGCACCGGCATCGCCGGCGTCGCCAACAGCGGCGACCGCCCCTCGATCCACATCCCCGAGTACTTCCACCTGAACCGGGCGCTGTGCTTCATGGATTCGCCCCATAACCTCCAGAGCACGGTCATCGTGGAACTCCCCTTCGGCCGGGGTAAGCGCTGGGCCGCCGACGGCGCGGTGGCCGCCATGCTGGGCGGCTGGCAGGCGAGTGCCGTGTTCAGCTCCTACTCGGGCTACCCCTTCAGCGTGGTCAGCGGCGGAGGCCCGCTCAACGCCCCGTACAACAGCCAGCGCGCCGACGTCATCAAGGCCCAGCCGAAGAAGCTCGGAGGCGTCGGGCCGGGCCAGGCCTTCTACGACTGGACGGCATTCGCCCCGGTAACCGAGGCGCGCTTCGGCACGGCGGCCTTCAACCTGCTTCGCGGACCGGGCCTCATCAACCTCGACCTGGGATTGTTCCGCCAGTTCCGCCTCACCGAGAAGGTCAGCTTGCAGTTCCGCGCCGAGGCGTTCAACTCCACCAATACGCCGCACTTCGCCAATCCCAGCAACAACATCGACGGTCTGCGGCTGTTCGCCGACGGAACCTTCCGCAGCGGGGTGTTCGAGGTCACCGGCCTGCGCAACACCGGACGCGAAGGCGTAGATGAGCGGGTGTTCCGCTTCGGCCTGCGGCTGAGCTTCTAGTGTAGTGCGTCGCAAGTAGTGCGGGCTATGCAAGCCTGTGGCGCAGGCCATCGTTTTGTGTGGCCTGCGGGACGGCAGACGACGGAAAACGATCGTCTGCCCCACTGAGATAACCCACAGTATCTTCGACGCACTACACTAGGCCAAGAAAGGGGACACCCATCCCCGGCTGCAAACCCGCCCTTGCAGGGCTGGCGTCAGGCAGGAAGGGGGGAGCCGCCTGAGGTGTGAGGAACCTCGGGCGGCTCCAGGGGGTTAGGAGGCCCTAATTAAAGACCAGCTTGAGCTTGGTGCCGCCCAGGCGGATTTCCTGAACCTTGTTGCCTTCACCGCTGGCGTAACGGACCGCGGTGCTGCCGAACTTGCTGTCGGCGTTCTCCACCTTCACGGTGGTCTCGACCAACTGCTTCCCGCTCTTCACCACCAGGGTGGTGTCCTTCAGCACAAACTGGTACTCGCCGGGTTTCAGCTCGGCGCCCGCGATGACCGACGGCTGGAACAGGGTGACCCGATAGGTCTTCGCGCAGGCGACCGCGATCGCCAAAACCAGAAAGACAAACAATACTCTCTTCGTCATGTGTTCTCCTGAACTGGTTGGTTCAAAGCATCGCTAGGATGCGTCCTCTCCGGCGGACTGGTAGGCCCGCCAAAGAAAACAGACGAGTGAAGCACGGAAATGTTCCGCGCGGCGGCGAAAAAAGACTCAGCCGGCATCCAGGAACCGGGCGACAGACTGGCAGGCGGCTTGCCCCACAGCAGGTTGATCGCCAAAACCCTGGACCCAGACCACGCCGGGCTCCCGCCGCAGCCACGTCCACTGGCGCTTGGCGTAGCGGCGGGTGTTGCGCTGGGCTTGCCAGAGGGCCTGACTTGGCGTCAGTTCGCCTCTTAAGAACTGGAGGGCCTGGCGGTAGCCGTGCGCCCCCAGCGGCGGGGAGGTTTCCGGAAAGCCCAGCTCAAGGACGCGGCGGACTTCCTGGATCAGCCCGCCGGCGAACATGCGCTCGCAGCGTTGGTCGAGCCGCTCGTAAAGCGTCTCCCGTGGGGGATCCAGGGCCAGTTTGAGGACGCGGAACCCGCGCAGCGGGTCGCGCCCGGCGGCAAACCAGGCCGACAGGGGCCGCCCCGTCAGCAGGATCACTTCGGCGGCGCGAGCGAGCTTCTGCACGTCCCGGGCGTGTATCCGGCCGGCGGTCTGTGGATCGCGGCGCCGGATCAGGCGGTGCAGGAGACCCGGGCGGCGGGCCTCGCGCTCCGTCAGCCGCGCCCGCAGGGCGGGATCGCGGGCCGGGCCGGGAAACAGCCCTTCCAGCAAGGCCCGTAAGTAGAACCCGGCGCCGCCCACCACCAGCGGCAAATGGCCCCGCGAGGCGACCGCCGCCAGCAGCGGGCGCGCCCGGCGCAGGTATTCTCCCGCTGTGAAGACCTCATCCGGATCGACCACGTCGAGCAGGTGGTGGGGGATGCCGCGCCGTTCGGCAGGCGGCATCTTCGCCGTGCCGATGTCCAGGTGGCGATACACCTGGAGTGAATCGCAGTTGATGATCTCGCCGTCGAAGCGCGTGGCGGCTTCCACGGCCAGTTCGCTCTTGCCGGAGCCCGTGGGGCCGGCGATGACCACCAAGGGCGCGCCGGTTGCATCACTCACTCATCCTCAGTGTAATGCAGAGTGGGCGGAGCTATACTAGTAGAGAGAGGACCGAAAGGAGCAGGGGTACTGTCCATCCCTAAGCCAAGCCGCATGTTGTGCCTGCTGAAGATCATCCTTGCCCTCGGTGTGGCCGCGGCCCCCTTCTGGGCGCAGCCGGCGGCTTCCACCCAGGTCCCCGGCGATCTGCGGGCGGCGGCCTACTATCACTTCTCCATGGGGCACCTTTACGCGGACTTGGCCGCGGCGCACGGCTACCGCGGAGAGTACGTCCTCAAGGCCATCGAGCACTACAAGCTCGCGCTCAAGGCGGATCCGGGCGCCAGCCTTCCCATGGAGGAGCTTAGCGAGCTATACATGCAGTCGGGGCGGCTGCGCGACGCGGTCACGGAAGCCGAGGAAATGCTCCGTCAGAACCCCGATAACCTGGACGCGCGGCGCTTGCTGGGCCGCATCTACACCCGGCTGATTGGAGAGGCCCAGCAGGGCCGCATCAACGAGGAGATGCTGCGCCGGGCCACCGACCAGTACCGCAAGATCACCGAGAAGGCGCCTCAGGACACCGACGCCTGGGTGATGCTGGGACGCCTCAGCCGCATCGGGCAGAACTCGGTGGAATCCGAAAAGGCATACCAGCGGGCCTTGGAACTGGATCCCAGGAACGAGTACGCCCTCTCGGGCCTGGCCACCTTGTACTCCGACCTCGGGGACTCGAAGCGGGCCCTCGAGATGTGGCGCCGGCTTTCGGACGCCGACCCCAATCCGCGCACCCTGCGCGCGCTGGCCGCCGCCCACGAGCAGATGCGGGACTACGCCGCGGCGGCGGAAGCGGCCCGCCGGGCGGCGGAGCTGGCGCCCAAAGACAGCGAGATCCGGCGGGAGCTGGCCGAGTACCTGCTGCTATCCGACAAGCTGGACGAAGCACTCAGACTGTACCAGGAACTGGCGGCGGCGGATCCCAAGGACGCCCAGCTCGAGCTGCGGCTCTCCCAGATCTACCGCCAGAAGCGGGACCTCAAGAAGGCCCGCGAGGCGCAGGAGCGAGCCAGGGCGCTCGAACCCGCCAGCCTGGACATACGTTACAACGACGTCAACCTGTTGGAGGCCGAGGGCCGGACCACCGAAGCCATCGCCCGCCTGAAAGACATCCTGGAGGCCACCGCCAAGAAGGGCTACAGCGCCAGCGAGCGCGGCAACCGGGTGATCCTGCTGGAGCGGCTGGGGCTGTTGCACCGCGCCGCCGAGCAGACCGCGCTGGCGGTCGAGGTCTTCCAGCAGATGGCGCAACTGGATCCGGATCTGAGCGCGCGGGCCGCCGCGCAGATCATCGACACCTACCGGCAGGGCAAGGAATTCCCCAAGGCGGAGCAGGAGGCCGAGGCCGCTGCGCGGAAGTTCCCCGCGGACCGCACCACCACCCTGGTGCGGGCCTCGCTGCTGGCCGACCTGGGCAAGAGCGAACAGGCGGTGGCCGAAATCCGGCGTTTGCTCGACGGCAAGAGCGATCGGGAAACCTACCTGGCCCTGGCGCAGGTCTACGACAAGGCCCGCGATTATGCGGCCGTGGCCCGGACCCTGGAAGAGGTCGAGAAGCGCTCGCTCACCAGCGAGGAGAAGGAGACCCTCTACTTCATGCGTGGGGCCATGTACGAGAAGCTGAAGAAGCTGTCCGAGGCGGAGGCCGAGTTTCGCGAAGTGCTGCGCCTCAGTCCGGACAACGCCTCGGCGCTGAACTACCTGGGGTACATGCTGGCCGATGCCAACCTGCGCTTGCAGGAGGCCCACCAGTTGATCAGCCGCGCCGTCCAGTTGGAGCCCTACAACGGGGCGTTCCTGGACAGCCTGGGCTGGGCCCTGTTCCGCCTGGGCAAACTGGAGGAGGCCGAAAGCTACTTGCGGCTGGCCCTCGAGCGGGTCTCGCGCGACCCCATCGTGCACGATCACCTGGGGGATGTCTACTTCGAGCGGGGCAAGCTCCGGGAGGCCATCACCCAGTGGGAGCTCTCCTTGAAGGAGTGGGAGGCCAGCTCGCGCGCCGAGTACGACCCCGCGGAGGTGGCCAAGGTCCAGAGGAAGCTGGAGGGCGCCAAGGTGCGCCTGGCCAAGGAATCGTCCAAACCGGCTCCGGCGCGCCGCTAGGCCCGGACCCGCGCATTTCCAGTCAAGCGAGGTGAGACCGCGATGGCCACGTTGGCGATCACACGGCCGGCTTACTGCCCGCCGCAGGCGGAAGCCCAGGAGGCTCTGGGCATTCCCCTTAGCCTGGTCACGGACCTGGTGTTGCGGCGTGTCTACCTGGCAGGCGAGAGCAACTTCCAGTCCCTAAGCCAGGCCCTCAGGCTCTCCACCGGGCTGGTGGAGTCGGTCTTCCGCGACCTGCGCAAGCAGCAACTGGTCGAGGTGAAGGGCATGGTCGGCAACGACTACAACTTCACCCTGACCGGCGCCGGGCGGGCCCTGGCGGCGGACCGCTACCGCATCTGCCACTATGCGGGCGCGGCCCCAGTATCCCTGGCGGACTACCACACTGCGGCCAAGGCCCAGTCGGCCAAGGTGCGCGTGGACCGCAGGACCTTGCGCCAGGCTTACTCCGACATGGTGCTGACCGATTCTTTCCTGGACCAGCTCGGGCCGGCCCTGGTGTCGCAGTCCTCCATCTTCCTGTACGGGCCCACCGGCAACGGCAAGACCAGTGTGGCCGAGCGCATGCTGCGGGTTTACCAGGACGCCGTGCTGATCCCCTTCGCCGTGGAAGTGGACGGCCAGATCATCCAGCTCTTCGACCCCGTGGTGCATGAGCAGATCGAGGTCTCCCCCGACGAGATGGAGTTCGATCCGCGCTGGGTGTTGTGCCGCCGCCCCTGCATCATTGCGGGCGGCGAACTGACGGCCAGTATGCTGGAGCTGCGCCTGGACGAGGCCACCGGCATTTACGCCGCTCCCGTGCAGATGAAGGCCAACAACGGCATTTTCGTGGTCGACGACTTCGGGCGCCAGTTGATGAGCCCGCGCGAGCTGCTCAACCGCTGGATGGTGCCCCTGGACCGCCGGGTGGACTACCTGGCCCTGCGCTATGGGGTGAAGTTCAAGATCCCCTTCGAGCTGATGGTGGTCTTCTCCACCAACCTGGATCCCCGCGAGCTGGCCGACGAGGCCTTCCTGCGCCGCCTGCACAACAAGGTGTACGTGGGCGCGGTGGATGCGCCGACCTTCGACGAGATCTTCCGCCGGGTGGTGAGCCTGCGCAACCTGCCGTGCGATCCCGAGGTGGGCGATTACTTCCGCCTGCTGTGCCTGCGCGAGGGCGGGATGGAGCTGCGGGCCTGCTACCCCTCGGACGTCTGCAGCATCCTGGTCAACATCGGGCGCTATGAAGGCCGTCCGGCCAAGGTGACGCGCGCTGACCTGGAGCGCGCCGTGGCGCTGTACTTCGCCCAGGGCTGAGGCGGGGCGCTCAGCCCAGGCGCTTCCCCCGGCAGATGGTCACCCGGCTGACGATCCGCTGGCGCGCCGTCACCACGTTCTTCTGCGAATCCATCAGCTTGAACTCCCCCTCCTCGAGGGCCAGCAGCGCCAGGTCGGCGGGCGCCCCCACGGCCAGCGTTCCCAGACCCTCGAGCCGGTTGATCACTTTGGCCGGCTGGGCGGTGGCGCGCAGCAGCACCTCCTCCAGGCTCATCCCCAGGTGCAGGAACTTCGATAGCGTGGTGGGCAGGTCGAAGACCGGGCCGCGCACGTTGATGTCGTACAGGTCGCTGGAGATGGTGTCCGGCGGGAAGCCGGCGGCCAGGGCCTTGCGCGCCACTTCGAAGTTGAAACTGCCCGCGCCGTGACCCACGTCGAACAGCACGCCGCGCTGGCGGGCCTCCCCCACGCTGGCTCTGACCCGCCCGTCCGGCTCGAGGATGCCCAGCGTGTGGGTGTTGAAGCAGTGCGTGACCACGTCGCCGGCCCTCAGCAGCTCCATCACCTGGGGCGTCTCCGGCGGCGCGAAGCTGATGTGCACCATCAGCGGCAGCTTGAACTGGTCGCCCAGCTCGCGGCCCAGCTTGAGGAAATCCAGGCTGTAGCGGCCGTTCATGTTGGCGCCCACGTAAACCTTCACCCCCAGGATGATGTCCCGGTTGTCCAGCGCCGCCTGGGCCGTGCGGCGCAGGTTCTCGCGCGCGTACTTGACCACATCGACGTCGGGGTTGCGCAGGTTAGCATAGAGGTGCACGTAGCCGAAGATCCGGGCCCGCGCTGGCTCGACGATGAAGCGGCGGAACCCCGCCGCCTGGTCGGAGCCGAAGCTGCCGGCGTCCACCCAGGTGGTGGTCCCCGAGCGCGCGGCGATGGGGTCGGCCTTGATGCTCAGCCCGGTCATGCCCCAGGCGCAATGCGTGTGCAGGTCCACCAGGCCGGGCGTCACCAGCAGGCCGCGCGCATCGATTACCTCGGCGGCCGGCGCGGCCGCGAGATCGTCCTCGATGGCGGCGATCTTGCCGTCGCGGATCCCCACGTCCCCGCGGCGCCGCCAGCGGCGCGACGGATCCAGCACCTCGCCGTGCCGGATCAGCAGATCAAGACGGGCCTGCGCGCCGGCCAACGGCGCTGCGGCCAGGGCGCGCAGAAAATCACGGCGAACCATGGCCGGAATCATAGCACGAACCACGGGTGCGGCGGCTGAAGCGACAGGCCGGAGCGCCTGTTCCACCGGGCTACGGCGGAGTGATCTCGGGTTCTTCTGGTTCGGCGCGCTGCTGGAGCTCCTGGTACTTCTTGAGCAGCGGCGCCGCCGCGTCGGCCTGCCCGGTGGATTGCAGTGCACGCGCGAGCTGGTAGTGGAGGCTGCCGTCGGTGTCCAGATCCAGCGCCGCCTTCAAATGGGGAATGGCGCCGGCGGGCTGACCGGCCTGCATCAAAGCCCGGCCCAGAGACCCGCGGGCGGCCTGCCGCGGCAGCGCCTTCTCCAGAAACGGGATGGCTTTCTCCGCCTGCCCCTGGCTGAGCAGCGTGTCGCCGTACATGAAGTTGAGTTGAGCAGCCTTGGGGTCGGTCTTGAGTAGCTCTTCAAGGACCGCCTGGGCGGCGGCGTGGTCGCGGCCATAGTGCAGCGCCGCGGCTAACTCGAGGAGAAGCTGGGAATCACCGGGCGCCAGCTTGAGGGCGGCGCGCAGCTCGCCGGCCGCCTCGACGTAGCTGCGCCGGCTGCTGGCGACCTGCGCTCTCATGCGATGCAGCTCGACGGAAGGCGGCAACTGCTCGAGACGCGAGAAGGCCTCCGCCGCCAGCACGTTGTAGGCGCGGGCCTGCCAGTGGTAGCTCTCCGACGTCGCCGGCTGCGCCCCGCGTGCGGCGTCCCGGAACCGCCTCGCTCGAAACGCGCATTCCTGCCGGGCCCGGGTGCAATCCGGAGGCGGCAGGGCCTGTTCCTTCTTCTCCGCAACAGCGGCCCAATCCGCGTGCCCGGTGCTGCGGTAGATTTCCGCCAGCGCAGCATATGCTCCGCGCATGGCGGGCATTTTGCCCAGCGCCTCGCGGTAGAGCCCGAAAGCCGAGGCATATTGCTTCTGGCTCAGCCTGGTTTCCGCCGCCAGCGCCAGCCACCAGGCCGAGCCCCGCCCGAGCTTGTCCAGCCGCACGAAAGCCCGCTGCGCCAGCGC
>Ga0194112_10011597_pt1 | contig 10887 bp, 11 predicted proteins | sample TA2MahC400mmetaG_FD_146191 | JGI IMG/M metagenome (GOLD analysis project Ga0194112, IMG submission 146191) | Freshwater microbial communities from Lake Tanganyika, Tanzania - TA2015016 Mahale Deep Cast 400m | ecosystem: Environmental > Aquatic > Freshwater > Lake | place: Tanzania: Lake...
TACTGGTGGATGAGACTCTATGGTTTGGCCAGTACCAGGTGCGTAACGGGGTAGCCATTGACCGGGATACGGAGACTGCTGGCGCAGGGCTTCTATACGACTACGAGATAGTGCCAGCCGACACCCGCTTCCGCTGCAAGATCGTGGTGGAGAACGCCGAGCCCTGGCAACTGGGGATGCTGCTCCTGGGATTAGCGCCCTTTCAGCAGGGCGAGATCTCAGTGGGCGGGTTCCGCAGCCGGGGACTGGGGTGGGTGAAGTTGGAGGAACCTTTGCAACTGCACTACTTCTCCCTGGACGGTGGGAACAAGGTGGAGCAGCTCATCGGCTACCTGCAAAAGCCTGACCAGGGCCGGGACGTGACCCAAGACGAGAAGCAAAAATGGATTAAGGCTTTCAAGGATGAGCTCAATGAGGCCCAGAAGCGAGCAGAGGAAGCGGCAAAGAAGGAGGCCCAAGATGCACAAGCAATTGATTAACGAGGCGGTCATTGACCTGCTGATCATCCCCATGGGGCCCATCCTGGTCAAGGCCGGGGAGAGCGGAGCCGACCCGACCCGGCCCGACATGGAGTTCGTGCGCACCTGGCACGGAGGGCAGGAGGTGATCTATCTGCCCGGCTCCAGCCTCAAGGGGGTGATCCGGGCGCACTGTGAGCGCATCGCCCGCACACTGCAGGAAAAAGCTCCTAACGATGTACCCCCTTTGAGTTGCAATCCTCTGAAGGAAGGAGGACAATGGGGCCACGACGATTTTGCCTGCAGTAAATATTTCGAGCGGCCAGATGTCAAACGCGAGTTGGAGGATCTGGAGAAGGCCGGAGAGCAGGTGGGAGCAGTTAAGCACCAGCGTTCCTGCTTCATCTGCCAGCTTTTCGGTAACACTTCCCTGGCCGGGCACCTGCGCACCGCAGATGCCTACCCGGTGGCCTTGGACAAGGTGAAAATCGAGGAGCGCAACGGGGTGGCTATTGACCGGGTTTTTGGGTCGGTAGCCGTGGGGCCCTTCCAGTTTGAAGTCTGCACCGAGGGCGAGTTCAAGACCAAGCTGTATCTCAAGAACTTCACCGTGGCGCAGCTCGGTCTGGTGGCCCTGGCTCTGCGAGACCTGAAAGAGGGGCGGGTGGGGCTGGGCTTCGCCAAGTCCCGGGGGCTGGGCCAGGTGACCCTCAAGTACCTGAGTTTCCAGGCTAGCTACCCCACCTGGGAGCTTCTCAAGCAGCGAGGGGCTATTGCTGAGGGAGAGCTCCCCGGCGTGGCCCGCCTCTTGCCGACTAAAGAAGCCAAGGACTATGGTTATCTTCGTGCGGAAGAGGCTAAAGGCTACGGGTATGAGAAGCAAGCCGATGACCAGGCCGACCTGCCAGCGGGAAAGAAGCTGGAGGCAGATGGCTGGTTGGGGGCACAGGTGACACTGGGGCAGGAGGCCGACATCGAAACCTTGTGGAAGGCTTGCGTGCCGGCGTGGGCAAAAGTGGCCGGGCTGGTTAAGGAGGGGGCAAAATGAACGCCATCGTTGCCTTTTGCCCCTCGCTGGATAGGCCGGATCTGGAAGCGCTACTCCAGCAGGAGTTCGCTCCTCAGAAGGGCCCCGCCTGGTATCTCGTGCGGCGCCCGGATGAAGCTCCCCCACCCGAAGACCTTTCCGGAGCACAGACAGCTACCCTACTAGACAGTTGGTGGGAGGGGCGAGTCTTCTCCCGCCGTCTGGAGGTCCGCTGGCGGGCCGGGGGGAGTTATGCCGTGCTGCTCCTGACCGAGGAAGACAAGCAGGTGTCCGTTCTGGACGGGTTTGAGCCAGTCCCCGGACAGTGGACGGTGGTGGACCGGACAGACGTCCGGCGGCATGGCCTGTACCTGTGGGGGCGCTATGACGATAACCTCGACGCCTGGGTAGAGGTACGCATCCCGCGCTTCTTGCAGTACCCGGTGCCCAAGCCAAAAGGCGTCGGCGATCCGGCCCTGCGCTTCGTGCGGGTGGGCCACTATGATTACTGTGCGCCCAACGGAGCCGTGCAGTTGGTGCGATGGACGGAGGTGGGATGATGGTGCAATATGGTAGAAGAGACTATGAAACGTCGCCTCAGGAGAAGCCCTACAGGTTTGTGGATCTGCCCTCAGGGGCAGCGGTAGAAAGCCACCGGCAGCCCCCAGCCGGGCATGCAGTCTACACCGGCGTCAGTGGGACGCTCATCGGCGAGATCACCGTGCGCACACCGGTGCATTTGGGCTCGGGGAAGATAGAACTGACGGGACAAAAGGATATCCCTCTGGTCAAGGCTCACGTACGCTCAGGGGGGCGGCCGGTCATACCTGGTTCCTCGCTGAAAGGGGCAGTTCGCAGCGTTGTGGAGGCCATCTCCCCCTCTTGTGTGCACATCACCCAGGCCAGGCAGTACCCCAGGGCGGCAAGGCGCTGCGATGACCTAGATAGGCTGTGTGTGGCCTGCCGTATGTTCGGAGCCCTGGGCCGCCAGGGTGGATACCAGGGGTTGGTTCGCTTCTGTGATGCGGTCCTGCGGAAGGAGCACGACCTCAGCATTGTGTCCATTCCTGTCCTCTATGCTCCGCGGACGCGTGAACGCCTCTATTTTGACGACGTGGGCCAAGTCAAGGGCCGCAAGTTCTATCGGCATGGGCACCTGGCTGTTGGAGATATGCCCATGGAGGTCTGCCCGATTGGCGCCAAACTGGATTTGATTGTGCATTTCAGTAACCTGACCGAGAAGGAGTTAGGCTTGCTGCTCATTGCTCTGGGGCAGGGAGACCGCAAATTCTGGCTCAAGCTGGGGGGTGGCAAACCCCGCTGCGCCGGCAGCGTTGAAATCAGCGTTACCGAAATGAAGACCTACAGTGACGCTGCAGCAACCTATGCAAGCTATGAGGCTGAAACCGATATCAAAACCTTGCAAGATTACCTTGAAGCAGGGAAGGAGCTGGTATTGGCGGCCCAATTGAATCAATTGGCGGAAATACTGAAAGCAGAAGCGCAATGGGCGTGCCCTGACAGGAACTATTAGAACCTGCTGCCGAATTCATGCTCCCTCCTCAGTCATGGAGACCCATATGGAAGAACCGTTGCAAGATATGGATGCGCAACGCCAAGTCCACTGGCTTGCTGACCTCGTGCGGAAGAGAAGGGAAGCCAAGGAACGCCCCTTTGTGCTCTTGTTGGGGGCAGGGGCTTCTGTGCCTTCGGGATGTAGCACAAACTGGGAAATCGTTAGAGGCATAGTTAGTGAGCACTATGGGGGCAAGGAAGCCGAGGGTTGGTCGGACCAGCAGACATATCGACGCTTCGAAGGGCTCATTAAAGGGCTGGGGCAGACAAACCGGTACACCATCTTAAGCAGGTTTCTGGGAGGCAGGCGTCCTTCTTTGGGATACCGCCGTCTTGCGGAACTTTGCAAGGAAGGTTACTTTCAGATCATCCTCACGACCAACTTTGAGAGCTTGCTGGAAAGGGCTTTGCGTGAAGCTGGACTAGAGTGGGAGAATTTCGCGGTGTTGGTCTACAAGATTGAAAGGCATGAGGAAGTCAAAAGGCTGTGCAAAGTGTTGGAAGGTAGGGGCGCCATAGTGGTTCTCAAACTTCACGGAGACTATCGCTTTGAGCATTTTCTCTACACGGTTACCGAGACCTGGGAGTTCGAAAGCCCGGTGCAGGAGCTATTGGAGGATTTACTCAATAGGGATATGGTTGTGGTGGGGCATAGTCTCAGGGAGGAAGACTTGCGGCGGCTGATTCATCCAGATGGCGGAGAGATATGGTATGTCAGTCCGAGTGAGACGCTGAATGAATCTGTCTGGCAAATCAAGCAACTCAGGGGAGTCCACTTTAAGGTGATTAGCGGTGAAATGGGAGACTTCGATCAATTCTTCGCCCGTTTATACGATGAACTGATTCCACCGCCTCAGCGTGTCGAATGGAGACCAGCTAAGTTTTTCTATGATCTGGGGAATGTTTGCTATGAGCACGCTATGACCTTCGCAGAACAGGCCAGACGTGAACAATTATTGCTTGAGGCTGTCGCAAACTACCAGCAGGCCATTGAGCGTGGATTCCGCACCGGAGCGGTGTACTTCTGGCTGGCCAGGACTTACGATGCCCTCAGCCGTTTCTCAGAGGCCATTGAGCGGTATGCCGAGGCTATGCAACTTGAGTCGCGTTACGTAGAAGACTCGCTGTGGCACAGAGGGGAGGCATACAGAGAGCTTGGACAATTGGAGAGAGCGATGGAGGAGTACAGTTCACTGCTGGATATAACCCCGGCCCATATTGAAGCGAGGCAGCGCCTGAGAGAGATGAGGCAGGAACTGGCAAGGAACCACGTGCGTGAACACGGACGTATTACCACTGGGGAGTATCAAGAGCTCTTTCGAGTAAGCAGACAGCGGGCTCAAAAGGAGTTAGCCAACCTGGTTGGCATCGGTTTGTTAGCCAGAAAGGGTAAAGGCAGAAGTAGCTGTTATGTGCTCTCTGGCTAAATCACGGAGGTGAAGCCAATGGCAGTGACAGGCTTGGCAACAGCACAACAGATGGCCCAAGAGTGGGTTCGCAGCGAAACAGACCTGAACGAAGTGGCCAAGACTTTGGGCTATCTGACAGCCCAGAAGGATGGTAGAGAGTTTTTTGCTTTTCTAACCATAGTTGTCAACGAGGGACGGGTGGTGATCCGTAGCGGTAAGACCTTGGACTACTATCGTGAAATCCGCCGCGTTTGTGAGAAGTACCTGAAACCTTACCAGGATAAGCCTGCGGAGATGGCCCAAATCTTGGGTTGGGCGGTGCGGCTGATGCGGTACTACAAGGTAGAGCCTGCCCTGGCTGCGCCCAAGGCGCCGCCGCTCAAGCCTAAACTGGAGGAAGCCAGACTGCCCACGCCCATCACCGGGCCCAAACCCACCCGCATCCAGGAGGTCAGACGGGGCATGGTGCTACAGGGCCGCGTGGTGCGTATCCAGCCCTACGGTGCCTTCGTGGACATCGGCGTGGGGCGGGATGGGCTGGTGCACATCTCGGAGCTACGGGAAGGCTACGTGCGGGACGTGACTGAAGTGTTGGCCGTGGGACAGGAGGTCACCGTGTGGGTCAAAGAAGTGGATATGGCCAAAGGACGCATTGGGCTGAGCATGAAGGGAGTTGAACAAGGCTCAAAGGCGTAAAAACAACCGACAGGTGGGACGGGGGTAAGGTCCCCACTTTTGACCGTCAGCCACACACCTAACGGCCACAAGCCGCTGGCGGGCAGGAAACCTATAGCCGGAGGAAGTCTGGGCGGAGACTGTTCCTGCACGGATCAGTGCATGGATGAGGAAAAGGAGGACGTATATGGACATCAGCGATCTCGCCGATCTCTTTCAAATCGCCGGGGCCGGTGTATGGGCAGGCAAGTGGCTAAAGGTGGCGTGGGAGGGCCGAAAGACGGAAAAGGCCGATATAGCCATCGTGGTCAATATTAGCCGGCCGATCACGAAGGACGTGCAACGTTTTCTGGAAGAACAGGCCATAGATGCGCACGTCGTCCGTATCTCCAATGTCAAGCGCTTTGGGCCACGGACAGAGGAGTGGAAGGGCGCGGTGGCAGAATTTGCCAAGGCATTGCGCACGATTCAAGAGAGGATGGGTGCCAAGACCTTCCATATCTTCCTCTCAGCGCCCTCAGTTATAACTATGGCCATGGGCTGCGTCTTGGGACAGGACTACAAAGCGCGTCTGTATCATCGCTTCCCCGACAAAGAGACCTATGTACTGGTGCTCAAGGTGCCAGAGGATTTTCCTCAGTAAGGTAGGAGAAATGTCATGGCTGTCTTAATTAGTGGGGGGACTGTCAGGTTTGCCCCGATAGAGAACGCCTTGCGTGCTCTGGATAAGAGCATGAGGTTAGCCAGAGATCTCCAGTTCAACCCTGAGGAGTGTCCTCCGTTATCTGCAGCCATCTACGCTCTGCGCAAGAAGCCGCCCAGCGGAGACATTGAGGGAGTGTTGCTCATTGACAATGAGGAAACCGCCAAGTCGTTTTGCAACAATGTGGAATCGATCAAGGCCACGCTCGACAAGAAAGACATCGTCGTTTCCACCCTTGAGGTGAAAGAGGATGATGCTGCCGAGAAGATTTCAAACTTCATGGCCCGTTTCGTACTACAGGAAGCGAGAAGGGCCAACGATGTTATCGTAGACCTGACCGCGGGGCCAAAGTTCATCGCTAGCGTCCTCTATGCAACAGCCAATTTTTGCCGTATTACCCACATCTACTATTTCCTAATCAAAGGTGGGAAAACCAACGTGCCCTTTGATCAATTGGACCAACAGAGCGATGAGGACTACGAATATGTGCTGATTCCCCCATTCTCCGACCAAAGTCTCTATAACTTGAGCCGTCGTAGCTATCTGGAGTTAATTTTCTACCTCAAGGAAATAGAGGACTTGGTGGGCGCTTACGCCGAAACTGCCCCTAACCTCGCCAAGAAGGTGGAGCAAAGCCTATGGTTTGCTGTGAAGAACTACTTTGATGGCGATTACAAAGGGGCAATACGGGGCTGTGGTAGCCTATTGGAGACATGGACGGAGCGACTCTACCAGTTTTTCAAAGAACGGCGACTACTAGACAAGTATCGCCCAAAACCTGAATACAAAGACCCACCCACTCGTGAGACAGATTGGGCCTTTCAGGTGTACCGTATGACAGGGCTGTTTGACCGTCTGCAGCGGGTTAAAGATAGCGAGCACGTGAATGGCCTCGATCAAGATACGGAGAAAGATGCCGTACAGATCGCTCTAGTTGATGATCTACTGGGCATTGCCCGTACTTGCCGTAACTTGACTGCCCACAAGGTCAACTTAAAATATCAACCTACGAGGGAGGATGCCAAGCTGATTCTGGATATTGCCCTGAGCGTGGTGCGCCGATCGAGGGGCACACTATTCGTCAAAGAGGAGGTCCTAGACCTGTGACGGTGTACTGCAGTCTGGATGGTGATGATGTAGGAAATATCCTGGAAGGGTTTATGATTAGAGGACAGGCCGATCTGGCCGCCGGCCTCAGCCAGAACGTGCGTCTTGCTCTTAGCAATGTGGCCTCAGACATTGAGGCCTCAGGCGGCAAGGTCATCTTCTTTGGCGGTGACAACCTCTTGGCCGAAGGGAAGTTCGATGCGCTTTTCTGTGAACATTTGCTACGACGTTTTGCAGAGGCCGCTATTTACCGGACAGAGCAGGAAAAAGTCAAGCGGTGCACGGCCTCATGCGGTCTTGGCAAAACCATCACAGAGGCGTATCTGGCCTTGAAGTTGGCGAAGAGTGCCGGCAAGGGCGTTGTAGTGGATTACAGCGAGGCTTTGTCAGGTAGCAGAGATTGAAGATGCTGGATAACCTTCGTTTCTCTACCTACCGCTTTACCCTGACCGCGCTGGACAGCCTGGAGCTGCCGCCCTACAAGGGCAACGTGCTGCGCAGCGGCTTCGGCATGGCCTTCAAGCGCCTGGTCTGTTTGCAGAAAGACAGGCAGCAGCCTGCCCCGATACCTTCACAAATAGGCAAGGTATCGGGGCCCTGCCCGACCTGCCTGGTGAAGAACAACTGCCCCTACGCCTACATCTTTGAAACGCCGCGGCCCCAGGACGCGGCGGTGCTGCGCTCCTACTCCGAAGTGCCGCACCCCTTCGTCCTGGAGCCGCCGCTGGATACACGCAGCGTGTACCAGGCGGGCGAGACAATGGACTTCGGCCTGGTGCTGGTGGGGCGGGCCATCAACTACCTGCCGTATTTCATCGTGGTCTTCTCCGAATTAGGGAAGCTGGGCCTGGGGCGCAGCCGCGGCCGCTTCGCCCTGGCCGCCGTCCACGCCGTGCAACCCTTCTCCACACAGGCGGCCCTGGTGTACAATGGCGCCAGCGGCACCGTGCGCGACCACGACCTGAGCGTGGGGATTGCCGATTGCGGATTTCGGAATTCGAATTTCGAAATTCGCAATTCGCAATCCGAAATTACTCTCCGCTTCTTGACCCCCGCGCGCCTGGTCTCCGGCGGGCACCTGGTGGACCAGCCGACCTTCCAGCAGTTGGTGCGGGGGCTGTTGCGTCGCCTCTCCGCCCTGTGCTATTTCCACTGTGGGGAGCGGCTGGAGGTGGACTTCCCGGGGTTGATCGCCGCCGCCGGGCAGGTGCGCACGGTGGCGATGAGCCTGCAATGGGTGGACTGGGAGCGTTATTCGGCGCGGCAAGAAACACGCATGAAGCTGGGGGGCTTTGTGGGTCGGGTGCAGTACGCGGGGGAGGTGGAGCCTTTCCTGCCGTTCCTGCGCCTGGGCGAGGTGGTGCACCTGGGCAAGGCCTGCACCTTTGGCAACGGGAAGTTCACGGTGGAAGGGCGAAGAGCGTAGAGCGGGGAGCGAAGAGCGTGAGAGCGAAGAGCGAGGAGCGTGAGAGCGAAGGGCGAAGAGCGTGAGAGCGGAGAGCGGAGAGCGAAGAGCGTAGAGCGAAGAGCGAATCGCCCCACGCTCCACGCTCCACGCTCCACGCTCCACGCGCTACGCCCCACGCCCCACGCTCCACGCTCCACGCCCCACGCTCCACGCGCTACGCTCCACGCCCCACGCACAACGCTCCACGCCCCACGCTCCACGTCAACGAAAGGGGAAGAAGATGGCAGCCGTCAAGCACTACAAGGAACTGCGCGTTTACCAACTGGCCTTTGAGACGGCTATGCGCATCTTTGAGCTATCCAAATCATTCCCACCTGAGGAGCGCTACAGCCTTACCGACCAAATCCGCCGGTCCTCCCGCTCGGTGTGCAGCAACATCGCCGAGGCCTGGCGAAAACGCCGCTATCCCAACTCGTTTGTGAGCAAACTGAGCGATGCCGACACCGAGGCGGCGGAAACCCAGGTTTGGGCTGACTTCGCCCTCCGTTGCGGCTATTTTCAGGCCGAAATACACGCCGACTTGTATGATTGCTATGACCACATCTGCAGTCAACTGACGATTATGATGAGCAATCCTGAAAAGTGGTGCGAACGAATGGTGAAGGGCGAGGAGCGTCAAGCGTAGCGCGCCTCGCCCCACGCCCTTCGCCCTACGCCCTTCGCCCTTCGCTCTTCGCGTGGTGAAACCCAGGGACGGTAAGGGCGCAGGGGGCCGCAGCGGGCCAGGCATTCCCAGGTGGGGAGAAAATTACCGGCCTTCTTCAGGGTAAGCAACAGGTCTTTAGCCTCTGGCGGCAGAGTAGCCAGGGCCTGGGATAGACGGTTGGGGTCAGCTAGATGGGTGGCTAGACGGGCAACGATGCCGGCCGTGCCGGGTAGGTTAGTGAACCGCACTCCCCATTGTCTGGCAATGACCCGCAAATGGTCACGAGATTGGCGGCCCAGTACTTGCAGGTAATTCATGCGGCAACTCCCTGAGTTCATTGTACCACACGGAGCGGTGCTTGACAAGCAGGTGTGGCCATGGGACAACCCCCGGCGGACGAAATTGGCAGAACCTTAAAAATGACGCCCTCAAAGGTGAGCTCTGGCTGCCAGAGAGGCCCTTTGGAGATAAAACCCCATTTCTGAAGGCTAAAACAGGCTTTTTTGAGGCTCCAGTGGGGAAAGATAGGCATCTTGGGAGCAGAAAAGTGGCCCAAATGGGCGGACGAAAAGGCGGTTGGAAAGCTTGACCCGATGAAGAGGGGATTGATACGGAAGGGTCTCAATGGTGCGGACAGCCGTGACCGTATGTTGGAAAGCTTGACCCGATGAAGAGGGGATTGATACTCCCTTACCACCTCTGGGTCCGACTCTGCGCTCCACATGTTGGAAAGCTTGACCCGATGAAGAGGGGATTGATACGCGCCTGGTAGGTGAACGGCTGCCCGCACTCCCGGCGTTGGAAAGCTTGACCCGATGAAGAGGGGATTGATACCTTGTTGACTTTCATGGTTTCGCTCCTCTCTGTGTAGTTGGAAAGCTTGACCCGATGAAGAGGGGATTGATACCCATCTGCCGCACTGCGTCTAAGTAGGCTCTTGCCAATAAGTTGGAAAGCTTGACCCGATGAAGAGGGGATTGATACATTGTACTGGCGCTTTGAACCACAACTTTTACGCCAGTGTTGGAAAGCTTGACCCGATGAAGAGGGGATTGATACGGGCCAAAAATCTGACGGAAGGAGGTGGCTCCTTGGTGTTGGAAAGCTTGACCCGATGAAGAGGGGATTGATACCGATCCCTACCACCAATTTGGTGTTGGGATAGGTTTGCCTTGTTGGAAAGCTTGACCCGATGAAGAGGGGATTGATACGTAAATCCAGGCGGCTTCGGATAGAAAACTACCCGAGTTGGAAAGCTTGACCCGATGAAGAGGGGATTGATACCTCCGGTGTTCCGAGGTAGGTCTTGAGCTCGTCAAGTTGGAAAGCTTGACCCGATGAAGAGGGGATTGATACGTAGCCTCGCCCGTGGTTAGCTGTTGCCCCTCCTGAGCCGTTGGAAAGCTTGACCCGATGAAGAGGGGATTGATACCTCGTAGTAGGTCAGGCTGCCAACTGAGCTGTAGATGGTTGGAAAGCTTGACCCGATGAAGAGGGGATTGATACCTGTAGGCAGGCGCACTCACTCCATCTACCGTGTAGGGTTGGAAAGCTTGACCCGATGAAGAGGGGATTGATACGTGGCCTGCGGCAGCCTCTGGGCAGACGCCGACACCAGGTTGGAAAGCTTGACCCGATGAAGAGGGGATTGATACCCGCCCACAGGCCCGTCGCCCCGCTGGCCGCCACCATGTTGGAAAGCTTGACCCGATGAAGAGGGGATTGATACAGGACCAACTGGAGCCACCGGAGCAACCGGAGTCACTGACGGTAAGTGCTAGTTCGGTAGAGTGGCCAGTTGCTTGGTCACAATAAAGCT
>Ga0194112_10011598_pt1 | contig 10885 bp, 6 predicted proteins | sample TA2MahC400mmetaG_FD_146191 | JGI IMG/M metagenome (GOLD analysis project Ga0194112, IMG submission 146191) | Freshwater microbial communities from Lake Tanganyika, Tanzania - TA2015016 Mahale Deep Cast 400m | ecosystem: Environmental > Aquatic > Freshwater > Lake | place: Tanzania: Lake...
AGGCCGGTCGAGCCGGAGGTCATGCGGTTCACCATCAACATGGGCGGGGAGGACGGCCGGCCAACGGTGGTGGAGGTGAGCGACGTGCCCGCGGGGGACGTGCGCTGGCTGTGGCCCGGCAAGTTCCCCATCGGCAAGATTTCGCTCGTCGCGGGCGATCCAGGGCGCGGGAAGAGCCTGCTGGCCCTGGACCTGGCGGCGCGCCTGTCGCTCGGCCGCGCCTGGCCCGACGGGCAGGCGAACGCCCTTCCGCCTTCGTGCACACTCCTGCTGAGCGCCGAGGACGATGTGGGCGACACGATTCGCCCCCGCCTCGAGGCGATGGGGGCCGACGTCCGCTACGTCCGCTCGATGCGTGGGCTCTTCGAGGGCGGCTTCCGCAAGGGGTTCCAACTGCCCGGCGACCTGCCGACCCTCCAGGAGGCGGTGGCGCAGACGCCCGACGTGCGGCTGGTGGTGATTGACCCGCTCCTGGCCTTCCTCTCGTCCGGCACCGCGAACAACAACCCGGCGCTGCGGACGCTGCTGGCGACGCTCCAGGAGATGGCGGAGAGGCTGGGCTTTGCGGTGCTCGCGATCACGCACCTGACGAAGGCGAGCGGAGCGAACGTGCTCTACCGGGCGATGGGGAGCCTGGCCCTCGTCGCGGCCAGCCGAGCCGTTTGGACCCTGTGGCCGGACCTCGATGAGCCGGAGCGGACGCTCTTCATTCCGCTCAAGTGCAACCTGTCGGCTGCGTTGCACGCCCACGCCTACCGCATCGTGCCGAGTCCGCTCAACCCCAAGCAGCCGGTCCTGGTCTGGGAGCCCGAGCCGATCCCGATGGCCCTGCTCTCCATGAGCACGGCGAGCCCGGTTCCGCGGTTGCTCGACCAGGAGTGCGCGAGCTGGCTGCGCCAGGTGCTCAAGGATGGCCCGGTCGCGGCCGCTGAGCTGGAGAGGGCGGCGAGGGAGGAAGGCTTCGGGCGCAACGTCCTGGACAGAGCCAAGCGAATCCTGGCCGTCCGAGTCGTCCGGCGCCAATTCAGCGGGGCCTACGAGTGCCGACTCCCCTCTGGGGACTGAGCCACCAGACAGGGGCGCGGGGCGGGCGCGGGGCCGGTTCCGGCGGCCCTCACCCTGCCCTCTCCCCCGGGGAGAGGGGTGGGGTGAGGGTGCTTCGCTCCCCCCGCGCGCCGCGGAAAGCACCCTCACCCCTGCCCTCCCCCCAGGGGGGAGGGAGGGAAGCTCCCTCTCGCCAAACACGTACTCTCCCTCTGGGAGAGGGGGACACAGCCCTCGCCCCGACGGTCCCCCGTCGGGACCAGGGAGCGCCCCCCACCCCCCGGAGCCGGGGAGCATGGGGAGCATGGGGCACATGGCAAGTCTTGTGGGCGGCCCTTCCGGGCACCCAACCCGTAGGGGGCATGGGAGGGTGGGGCCGCCCTCATTCGGCTCGGCGGATGGTGATGCGATGCCTGGCTTTGGTGACAGCTAGGCGTTCGAGGGTCACGAGGCCGTGGTCGGCGGCGACGAGGCGGCCCGACTGGACCTCCTTGCCATCGCTGAGGGCGATGTTCGCCCAGGCGAAGGCGTCGCCGGGCTTGGGCTTGAAGCGCCGGCACCTTCGGGGGGTGAGGTCCACGGTGCAGGAGTCGAGGGGCGCGGCGCCGCGGCCGTGAGGGTCGCCACCCCAGAGCCAGAGGGTGATGGCGTAGAGGCCGGGCTCGTCCACGATGGTGGCGCTCTCCCAGACGAGGTAGGCGTTGATTTGGCCGAAGGGCTCGCCCGAGAGGAGGTCGCCCTCGCCGATGTTGTCGTCGAGCGAGCAGTTGGCGAAGGCTGGGACGGATTGGTCGCGTCGGAGCTCGATGATGCCCTGGCGCATGGCCTCGCCGAGGGCAGCCGAGTGCATGGCGAAGGCGCGGCGGGTGTCCATCATCGCGCGCACGAAACGGGGGAAGGGGGGCCAGCCCATCTCGGTGGAGTGCATGCCCCAGCCGGTGTGGATGTGGAAGAAGGGGAGCTCCTTGTCGGGGTTGGCGAGCACCCAGCGGGTGTAGTCCTGGAGGTAGAAGGGGTTTTCGTCGTCGGGCTTGCCTTTGTAGGCATCGGGCTGGCCCCAGACGCCGCGCGCCCAGTCCCAGCACTGGAAGCCTTTGGTGATTTCGGGCATGCCCCAGCCGTGGATGTAGGCGTAGAGGTCGGCGCGCTTGAGCTCCCACATTCCCCAGGCGCCGATGCCGGAGACGATGCGCTGGGGGTCAATCTCCCATTTCTTCTGTGCCCAGCGGATGAGGGCTTCCTGGCGGTTGTGGGCGAAGGGCTTCCAGGCGCCCTCTTCGATGCCCTTGAGGGTGTCGCGGGCGTCGTTGATGCCGGTCCAGAAGCCGTTTTCGGGGTCGTCGCTCATGCTCATGAAGATGCCGCGACGCGGCTCTGGGCCGGGCATTTCGGGCTTGTTGCCCCAGGTGTGGCCGCGGGTGAACTCAAGCGGCGTCGGGCGGGTCATCGAGTCGGGGCAGAAGCCGACGGCAAGGTCGTAGCGGGTGGGGCGTGGGGCCTGGGGCGGGACGGCCCAGTATGAGTACCACTGCTCGTGATAGGAGCGGCCGTCGCGGAGGTCCGTCACCACGTCCCGCTGGAGCACTGGCTCCGGCGGGGCGGGCCGCTGCTCGATTGGGCCGGCCACGTTCTTCTCGGAAAGCTCGACCGTGTTCTCGATGCCGTTGATGCAGGTGACGACGGCGTAGTGCCAGTTGCCGTGGTGCGCGACGGTGTGGACGAAGAGGCCGTAGCCCGGTGGCAGGGGCTTGGCGGGCTCGACCGCGAGGCGGAGCGCCACCGCCTTCGGACGCTGCGCGATGAAGTCGCCGTCGGGCACCAGGCGCGTGTTGTAGATGGAGCCCGGGACGGCTTCGCCGACGAGTTGCGCCTCGCCGAGGGTCTCCGCGGTGATGGGCTTGCTGTGCGCGTAGATGCGGTAGCGAATCTCGCTCTTGAGGTCGTTGGGGAGCGGGCCTTCGTAGTCAATGCCGCGGAATCGGTCGGCCAGCTCGCCCCAGGTGATCTCCTCCTTGCCGCCCGCGAAGCCCTCGACCTCCTTGAAGGTGACGAAGACCTGTCCGCTGCGATAGAAGGCCTTGACCTCCGTGGCCTGCGGCGGCATGGCGGAGCTCGGCTGGCCCTCGTAGGCGATCTCGAGATAGGACGCCTTCTCATCGTGCTGCGGCGCCTTGCGGAGCAGGAGAAGCCCAGGCTTCGCCTCCTTCTTGACCCACTCACGCACGGCTTCGGTGGCGTCGAACCATCGCCAGTGGGGCGCTGCCAACTGGAGCGGTCGGCCGAAGGGCTTGAGCTTCTCTTTGCCCTGGGGCGGAGGGGCACCCTCACCCCGGCCCTCTCCCCGAGGGAGAGGGGGCTGAACGGCCACGATGTCGAAGCCGGTGCCGTAGCGCCCCGGCCGCGAGAAGAAGAGGCGCGCGCGGTAGACCTTGGTGTCCTTGGGCAGGGCCGACAGGTCGAGTCGCAGGAGCCTCCCTCCTTCGGCTTGAGGCTCAAAGGCGATGGTGCCCTGGTGCTGGGCTCGGCCTGCCACGCCCCAGCGCTCGGTGACGACGCCCGCGTGGCAAAGCGCTCCTGCCAGAAGCGAAGCGGTGGCGAGCAGGCTCTTCATCTGTAGCGCCCTTCCAGGGTAGCCCGCCCCTCCGGGGCGGGGGATTGAAGTGGCCCGCCGCTCCGCGGCGGAAGAGTCCGCCTCGGAGAGGCGGGCTACTTGGCCGCGGCAATGGCGATGCGGTGGCGGCCCTTGGTGATCCTGAGCTTCTCGATGGTCACGAAGCCGCGGTCGTCGGCTTCAGCGGAGCCTTTCTGAATGGCGCCATCATCTGTGGAGTTGGCCCAATCGAACCTTTGGCGCGGCTTGGGGGCGAACTTCTGGCAGCGGCGGGGCGTGAGGTCAACCGTGCCCTCGGATAGAGGACACTTCTCGCCAATCCAGAGAGTGATCTCCCAGCGGGCGGGCTCGTCCACGATGGTGGCGGGGTCCCAGAGGAGCCAGCCGTTGACCTGCGATTCGTTCCAGCCGTTGCCGCTGTGAAGGTCGCCCTCGCCGAGGTTGTCGTCGAGCGAGCAGTTGGCGAAGGCGGGCAGCGACTGGTCGCGGCGGATGACGAGCTTGCCGGTGCGGATGGCCTCGGCCACGGCGGATTCGCGTGCAGTGCAGAAGAAGAATGGCTGCTTGGCCTTCATCATGGCCCAGCAGAACCTGGGGAAGGGGGGCCAGCCCTCCTCGGTGTAGTGTGCGCCGCCGCCGGCGTGGATGTAGAAGAAGGGCAGCTCCTTGTCGGGATTGGCCAGCACCCAGTCGGTTAGGTTCGCGGCCACGTAGGGGTTCTCGTCGCCGGGCCGGCCCCGGTAGAGTTCGGGCACGCCCCAGATGCCGCGGGCGCGGTCCCAGCACTGGAAGCCCTTGGTGAGCTCGGGCTCGCCCCAGCCGCGTATCATGGCGTAGAGGTTGCCCTCCTTGATCTCCATCATTCCCCAGGCGCCCATCTCCACGCTGATGCGGTTCGGGTCTATGGGCCAGCGGGCGGCCATCCACTTGAGGAGGGCGGCCTGGCGGCGGGTGTGGAAGGGCTGCCACTTCCCCTGGTCGAACCCCTTGATGGTGCCGATGGAGTCGTGGAGGCCCGTGCGGAAGTCCGCAGGCATGTCGCCGGTGTGGGACATGTGGAGCCCATTGGTCGCGTGCGGCGAAGCCGGGGTGGGCCAGTTGTTCCAGCCGCCCCGGGACACCACCAGGGCCGCCGGCTTCTCCAACAGGTCCGGGCAGAACTGCACGACCACGTCGTAGCGCGCCGGCCAGGGGGAGAGAGGCTGTGCCGTCCAGTACGAATACCACTGGGTCACATACTTGGCCTTCGAGACTGGCGTGATGATTTCCCTGTAGAGAACAGGTTCGGGGTCGCCGGGCAGCACCTGCACTGGGCCAGCGGTGTTGGCCGCCGAGATGTCCTTCGCATTCGTTACCCCATTGAGGGATGTGAGGATGGCGTAGAAAGCTCCGTTCGGAGTGCGGCCTTCAGGCCGTGGTCCGCCGGCGGACGGGCTAAAGCCCGCACTCCGAACGTCAATGAAAATGCCTGTGCCTAGGGGCACCGGGATGCCTGGCTCGACCGCGACCCGCAACACGAGCACGGATGGGCCGGTGGCCAGGGCCTCGCCGGAGCGGCCGGCCTCGATGGCCACCATGTCCTCGCGCTTCCGCTTCTCATCAATCCTGAGCGCGAAGCGCGTGTTGAAGGCCGAGCCGGGCAGCACCTCGCCGAGGAGCTGCGCTTGGCCCACGTTCGCTACCGTGATCGCCTTGTCGTGGGAGTAGACCCTGTAGCTCAACTCGTCAGGCTCGCCGCCGGGGAGCGGGCCATAGTAGTCGCCCTTGAACTTCCTGACCAACTCGCCCCAATTGGCTCCCTCCTTCCCCTCGTCGAGCGGGGCGACCTCCTTGAAGGTGATGAACACCTGGCCGCTGCGCGAGATGGCTTTCACGCCCGTGACCTGTTCAGGCAACTGGCCCGGCGGCTCGCCCTCATAGGCGATCTCTAGGACGGTCGCATCTTGTCTGAACGCGCGCGAATTGCGCATCCACAAGAGGGCTTGGGCACGCGGCCCTGGCCCGAGCGAAGTCGAGGGCACGCGGGACGCGGCACGGATGGCCTCAGTGGCATCGAGCCATTGGTTCCAGGCCGCGACGGGCAGGAGCGGCTTGCCGCTGGCCGCGAGCTTGCCATCGGCCCTTGTCGCGGGCACGATGTCAAAGCCATTCTCCTTCCAGTTCACCCCCGAGAACAACAGCCTTGCGCCGCAGACGGTCGTGTTCGCGGGCAGGGCCGAGAGGTCGAAGGTCAGAAGCGTGCCCTCCTTGCCAAGCGATTCGTATTTCAGCGTGCCGGGGTGTTGAAGGCTCCCCTTCACCCCCCACCGCGCCGTCACCATTCCTCCCTCTGCGGAGAGGCACAGGAGGGCCGTCAGGGTCAGCATCTTCTTCAACGCATCGTCCTCCTCAAGGTGCAGGGCGGTGGAGGTGTCAAATCTTTATTTTTGCCGCTTCGGGGTTCTTTGTGGGTAGCCCCCAGGGGTTGTGGTTGTCGGTCGGCGCGAGCAGCTGGCGATCCAGCGCCGGCACAGGTGTATTTCGGCGTAAGTCCTTGCCATGCCTATGCTGAGGGAGGTAGAAGGGTTCCTCGGCTTGGCGCCCCCCTTGTGGGCACCCACAAGAAAGCCCGGAGAGCCTTATTTTTGAATTATTCCTCTCGCGCGCTCAGCCAAGTCGCGGTCCAGCAAGAGAGGTGTCACGTGCCTGAATAATTCAAAAACAAAGATCTGACACCCAGCGCTCTGCACGCGCTGCGGCGCCGCAGCCAGAAGGGTCGCTACCTGACGTGGGATCGGGCCAGGCGTCTCTTCGAGACGTGGCTCCCGACGCCCCGCATCCTGCACCCCTATCCCAACGTGCGGTTCCGCGCCACACACCCGAGGTAAGAGCCGTATGAGGCAATCCCTCGAGTACGGATCCGTGCGGGGGGCGGCGGGCGACCGCCGCCCCTACCACGAACCCCTTGGCCCGCCGGTCAGCGAAATGTCGTCGGCCTACTGCAAGTCATTAGGCAGCAAGGCGTTACACCTCCGCGCTGTGCCTGGCACCGCCGCGCACCGCCGCGCAATCGGAATGTCATCGGCCTACCGTAAGTACCTCACCCTGCGGCTCTTACGCCTCCTTGCTGCGCCTCCTTGCTGTGCCTGGCACCGCATTCCATAATTGACATTTGAAGATTTGACACCCCCCGCACCATTGAACCTGCTATGCAGAGTTAGAGTTATGCGCCATCAGACGCCCAGCAAAGCCAATGAAGAAGGGGCCGCACCTCCGGAACAGCGCTGTACATGGCCAGGATTGCATCAGCACTGATGTGTTTCAGGGCACGCTCGTGGAGGTCTTCTGGCCGCAGGCTCATCAGATGTTCGGTGCCGTACAGAGCCAGCTTCAACCTTCTCGGATCCGCGCCTCTCTCCGGTAGACCACCCCCCTGGCGGTTCCTCGCCACTGCTATGAGTAAATCGGTGCTCGGAAAGGGAATAACAGGCACAACAACCGGGATGAAGTCGAGGGTGTACCCACGACTGCTGAGCGCGTGATGGAACTTCTCGACTCCGCCAAGAACAGCCATCCCGACCATCCACGCCCATTCCTGGAAATAGGCGTCAGCATTCGATAGGTACCTTTCAGCATCAGAGCTGACCAAAACCATGTCACGCCGTGTGAGCTCCCGGTTGGCGTGGGACCTGAGTTCATCCCATGCGCCATACAGTGTCGCTACTACGCCCTTCTGGAGCGTGCGCGCCGGTTCGTCCGCGATGCGTACACCGCGGCCCTTGCCAACCAAGTGCCAGTACTTGTCCAAGGAGTCCCTCATGCCCTGACGTTTGAGATGCACAACCTTGGGCGAGACTGCGGCTGCGGGCCCCGCGCCGAAGGCGCAATGCACAATGCATGCGAGTATATCGCGGTCCGTGCCACCGTCACCCACGATGCCTATGTAACGCCCACTGGCCATTTGACGCGTCCTCTCACCCGATGGTGCCACTGTACCACAGTTCGGCAAGAGCGTAACGCGGCAGTTTCACCACCCTTTTTCCGTCCCGCTCCTCTATCTCGCCGTCCACCGCCCCAATCCCAATGAGCACATCCAGGGATTCCGCAAGATTCCTCACGTCGCTCTTGAACCCGTGCCGATCCAGCCGTATCGTGTACACCTGGTCCAGGTTCTCGCTGAATTCACGGAGAACCGAAGGGCTGTGCGAAGTCAAGACGAACTGTGTCGCATACCCTCTTCCATCACTGTTTGGGGAACCAGCCGCCTGCCACAGCCACCCCATAAACTCATGGATGTTCCCCGGATTGACTCCGTTCTCAATCTCCTCAATGAGGATAAGGGCGGGCGGGTGAGGAACCGCTGTGAGCAGGGCCACAGCCGCGGCCTTCATCAAACCGTCAGATACGGCCGCAGGCGGGAACTCGTCAAGGCGGCCGGGTATATCGTGACCGAGGTCGAACTCCCATACTACTTGACCACGCCGTTGGTCCCTACGTATCCCGTGGAAGCTCGGGTCGAAGCGCCGCAGGGACGCAATGAACCTCTGGAATGTGCGTTCATCGGTTTCCGGTGCGTAAAGGAGAATCTCCTGCAGGTTGGCTCCCTCGTATCCCAACTGTGAGGCTATGACCAGTCGCTCGGGTTTCACAGTGGGCCACGAAGTCTTTGCATCACCTTTCAGAAAAGACGGTTGGAGATGATATGCAAAGGCCTGGGCCATGTCACCAAAGAACCACGCGCATAGTCGTTTCTCCTCGTCACTCAGCCGTTTGCTTTCTGCGACCGTCGTGCGCAATTCAAGCGCGTTCACAACGCTATCCCAACCGATCCCCACCTCATTCCAGGGCCCGCGCTCACCGCACCGGAACTTAACCCTCTCTCGGCACGCAGCGGCGTTCTCAACCCGGGGATGTTCATAGAGTTCGACCAGGTACTCCACTGTGCCTGACCCGCAGCTCCAGCGACACTCAAAACCGATGGGCTCATCTTTTCCGGCGAGTCGGTACCTGTGAGGGAACAGATCGCCGGGTCTCAGCCGCGCGCGCTCAAGTGACTGTTTCTCCGCATCGTCAAGAGTAGCCTCTTCGCGGTCCTGTTCCCGCACCGGACGCGCTCGGGCGACCAGTTGTGAGAAATGGCGGATCCCGGCAAGGAGATTCGTCTTGCCAGAGTTATTGTTACCAATCAACAGAGAGATGGCGCCGAACTTCACCCGGGTGTCCCGGTGAGTGCGGTAGTTCCGAAGCCTTATCTCCTGAAACACCAGCAGACTCCTCAGGAACAGGAAGGGAGGTAAGCCACCAGGTACTGGCACGCTGCGTATGTTACTCCCAACCGTGCCCCTCGTCAAGGCCAGATCGTCGGCCTCGCAGCCCCGATGCCTCTGTACCCTTGAGGGCAGGTGTTGTTTTCCTCCTTCTTGCGCCCTCAGCGGCAGAATGGCAGCACGTCGGCAGGCGAGGAGGTGTCGAAGGCGGGGTTGGCGGCGGGGCGGAGGCGTTCGGGCTCGGCAGGGGCGGTGGTCTCGATGGCCTTCGGGGTGGGGGACATGGCGGGTTCCTCGCCTGGTGCTGGGCCTTTGGCAATAGTATACCGCCCCGAAGGCGGAATGCAAGAGAGGGAAGGCAAAATGATTGGCGGGCAAAATGATAAGAGAAGATCGGGTCTGGGTCGGGAGTCATTTTGCCCGCAATCATTCTGCCTGGGTTCTTCTTCCACTCACACCTTGTTGGGCAGCGAGCCAGTCATCAGGTGCCGCATGACCAATCTGTCCAATGCCTCGTAGTCGCGGGCGGCGATGAGGGCGGACTCGGCTTTGGTATCAATGGTGCGGACCTTGTCGAGGAGCCAGAGGAACATTTCGCGGCTGTGGGCAAGATGCTTGGTGGAGACGGCCTTCTTCTGGGGGCGCATGGCCTTGACGTCGAGGCCGACCATGTTGCCGTCGCGGCCATAGCCGCCAAGCTCGAGGACGCGAACCTGGTTGTAGGCGCGGCGGAGGTTGACCATGCCGAAGGCGCGGTCCTGGTCGAACTTGGGGCCGTTCTGGTCGTTGAGGTGGACGCTCCAGAGTTTTCCCACGGAGAGGGCGAAGGCCATTTCGTCGGAGGGGTCGAGGCCGGCGAGGATGCTGTGGGCGCTTTCCATGTTGGCGCCGACGCGGGAGGGGTCAATGGTCATATAGGAGATGGCGACGGCGTGGCCCATCGTGGGCACGTAGGCGTGGTCCATCGGTTCGTTGGGCTTCGGCTCGATGAGGATGCGGATGCCCTTGTCGTAGTCGAGGAGCTGGTTGATGGCGTCAACCTGCTTGCGGTAGGCTTCGATGGCGTTCTTGGCCTCGCGGACGTAGGTGCCCTCGCGGGCGAGCCAGAGGACGATGTCGCGTGTGCCGATGAGGCGGGCGATGTCAATGGCCTTCTTCGAGCGCTCGAGGGCGTAGCGGCGGTCGGCGGCGGAGTTGGAGGTGTAGGAGCCGTCAATGCCGCGCGGGGTCTCCCAGAGGCGTGGGGCGACGAATTCGGCAACGATCCCCGCGTTGTCGAGCTTCCGCTTCATTGCCTTGGCCGCCTTCTCGATCTGGGCGGGCGACTTGCCGTCGAGGTCGGGCACAGCGTCGTCGTCGTGGAACTGCATGCCGTCGAAGCCCAGGTCCTTGAGCATCTTGATCTTCTGGTCGAACTTGAAGCTCTTGCGGACCGGCGGCCCGAAGGGGTCGGCGCCCTCGTGGATATTCCACGGCCCGAAGGTGAAGCGGTACTTCGTCCTGCCCTGCCTGTCCACAAACTTCGGCATGTGTTGCTCCTTTCATGAGGGGGTTTGTAGTGCGGGCTTCAGCCCGTATCCGCGTCCGAGGAAGATACGGCCTGAAGGCCGCACTACGAACTCAAGGCCGCAAACACCAGGGGCTACTTTGCATGAATCGGGCGGTGGAGTCAAGCGGGGCTTGTTCTCGCGCCCGGACGGTGTGGTTTTCGGTGCGGTTTCGGGTATAATGGAGGGTATGGAGAGGGGCAGGGATTGTTCCGGCGGCGTAGGGGTCAGAGGATGGCAAAGCGAGCGTTCAAGACAAGACTCATCCGACGCGGCGAGGACGACAGGAGCTTTGACCGCGAGTTCTGGCAAGAGCTCGGGCACGAGGCGATCTTTGCTGCCATGTGGGAAATGGTGTCAGAGGTGGACATCCTGAGAGGGAAAGATGGCGATCAACCCCGACTTCAGAGATCTGTTCATCGCCTTCAACGGCGAGG
>Ga0194112_10011599_pt1 | contig 10885 bp, 8 predicted proteins | sample TA2MahC400mmetaG_FD_146191 | JGI IMG/M metagenome (GOLD analysis project Ga0194112, IMG submission 146191) | Freshwater microbial communities from Lake Tanganyika, Tanzania - TA2015016 Mahale Deep Cast 400m | ecosystem: Environmental > Aquatic > Freshwater > Lake | place: Tanzania: Lake...
GCCGAGAGGCTGGGGGCCAAGGCGATTTTCTCCTGGAAGCCGCACCCCTCACACCTCGTGGGCGAGTTCGACGCCGCCCGCCTTCGCGCCTACGTCCAGCACACCTGCGAAGCCACCCGCGCCTGCATCGTCGAGATGATCCTCAAGGACACCCACACCTGCGAGCACCACCCCGAGCGGTTCACGCGCTGGACCGAGGTCGCCCGCGAAGTGGCCGAGAGGTACTGATTTTTTACTTGAACCCCAAACGCGCGTTGGCTACAATTCATGACAGGGTGGGAACACACTGGTCTCTTGAGAGGAGAAGGCGATGGAAGAGACAGCCACGCAGCAAGAGGTCAAGGAGCTTGGGGCGAAGGTTGCGGACCTCCGGCACGACCTGGCCGACGTCTTGAGGCTCACGAAGGACAAGGTTGTGACCGGCACAACGGAGTGGACGAAGGCCCATCCGCTTGCGGCGCTCGGCATCGCGGCTGGCCTGGGGGCCAGCATCGGCTTCGCCGTCGGAATGCTCGTCGGCCGCAACCGAGGCTGAGCAGGCCCTGTTGCGGGAGGTCCCGGTCTGTAGTGCGGCCCTCAGGCCGTCCTCTTGTTGCCCCTATCGCAATCGTCCCCCGTCCTTCGTCCTCGATTCTCCTGGCTCGCGAGGACAAGAGTCGAGAACGAGGACGATGGACGAGGGCGAGGACGATAGGAGGGGAACACACGCTTGACCACGGACATCGGCGAAGACCCTGCCCCTCCTGGCGCCACCGGGCACCTGCGGCGGGCGCTCGGTCACGCACTCGAGGCGTCGCGGTGCGCCGTTGCGCTCATCCTGGGCCAGGTCGAGCGTGGCGCCTCTGCGATCGTGCGTCAGGCCATCGTCGGCTTCCTCCTTGTGGGCATCGCCCTCCTGGGCATCGTCCTCTTCGCGTGCGGGCTGGCCGCCTTCCTCGAAAGCCGGCTCGGCGTCCCAGGCTCCGGCCCCATGGCCATCGGCGGCACGCTTCTGGCAATCGTCAGCTTCATCGTGTTTCTGCGGTCCAAATGGACGCGGAGGTGAATCCCTCGCGGCAAGAGCACGCCCAAGCGCAGCTTGGGCGTGGCACCCCTTGTTCCCTCCGCTCCACCCCGGGTGCCACGCCCAAACTCGTTTGGGCGTGCGGGAGCCTGGCTCGATGAGCAGCAGCCCACCCCCTGAGGTGCTGGACAGCCTCCCGCCGGCGGAGCTCGAGCGCCGCATGCAGGAGCACCTGGACGCAATGTGGTCCGAGCTCCAGGCGGCGGGCGAGGAGTTGCGCGCCCACTACCACCCGCTCAACGTGGCCGCTCGCCACCCCCTTGCCACGGCAGCGGCCGCAGGCGCACTGGCCGCCCTCGGCCTCCGCGCCCTTCGGCGCGCCGCGGCGCCGCCCGCCCCTCCCGCGCCCGCGGCCACGGAACCCCTGGGCCGCGGCATCGTTCGTTCCCTCCTCAGCAGCCTGGCCTCGGCCGCCGGCCGCGCCCTGCCCACCCTCGCCGCCGCCTGGGCCAGCCGCGCCGGTCCCAACGAGCAGCAGCACACCCCTATGTGAACCATCACGATCGGAATGGGTGGCACCATCAACGGCTTCCGTTGAGGGTGCGGACCGGGCCAGCCCCTGAAGACACCCTCAAGCGAGGACGCTTGAGGGTGGCACCCACCAGTGTTGTAAGATCCCATTTGCCCTGTTGCGCTGGCCGGCCTCGGCGGGTAGAATCCGTTGGGCCGGGCCAGGAGAGCCAGCATGCGCCTGTGGGTCTGGCGCAACATCCGCATCGAACTGCCCGACGACTGGGAGATGCTCCAGTTCTCGCGCGACCCGCAGGCTGGGCGGTGCGCGTTCGCCGACAGGTATCAGTTCCGTGCGGAACTGAGCTGGCAGGCCGTCCCCGGTCCGCCCGACATGGCACGCCTTGCCTCCGACTACCTCGCGAAGCTCACGCGCGATGGCACGCGCCCCGCGTCCCCGACGCGGCAGGATTCCGCCCCGGAGGGGCGGGCCACAGCGGTGTCCTTCGGGGAATGGCGCGGGCTTCGAGGCTCCGAGAATGGGCTTGCCACCTCACGCTTCTGCCGCTATCTTGCGGAGGAAAGCTGCATCGTGGAGCTCGTGCTCCCCTGGCCCGAGGCCCTCGATGCGCGGCTCGAAGAGGCGGTGCTAGGGAGCGTGGCGGCAGAGCCCCAATGGCCATGGGGCCTGAGGCGATGGCGGGCATTTGGCATGGACCTCCTCGCCTCGCATGGCCTTGCGCTGCACGAGTGCAGCGTGGAGCCGGCGGCGGCGCGCATGACCTTTGGAGATGAGCGGACGGGGTGTTCCGAGACGTTCCAGCGCCTCGGCATGGTGAGCGAGTGGCTCTGCGGCACAGTGCGCGACTGGCTCTGCCGCCAAAAGCCCAGCGGGGTGGCCTGGGCTTCTGAAGCATCAGCCCAGGTGAATGGGCACACGATCGAGACGCGGGCCGGGATGGTCAAGCGCGGCCTGGCGCGGCGCGCGCTCCGTTACGAGGCGACCGCCTGGCTCTGCCCGGCTGATGGGCGCCTCTACTGTGTGAGCGCTGCCGGCTCCGATGGGATGAGCGCCTCCGAGCTCGCCGGCAGGCGCCTTGCCTGCTGCGGGAGCATGGCTTCCCGCTTTCCCCTCTCCCTCTGGGAGAGGGCAGGGTGAGGGCGCTGGGAGCGGGGGGCGCAGGAAGATTGCGGAGTTGCACAACTCTGCAATCTTCTCACTGCCTCGAGAGTAGGGGCCGCGCCCAGTCCGAGGCCCGTGATCCCCACCCTCTCCCAAAGGGGGGGTGGGAAAGAGATGCGAGATGACAACGGCTGCTGGGACAAGCTGGCGGGCGGTGCTCGCGGCGCGGCCCGTGCGCAACGCCGCTGGAACTGCGTCGGCGGATCCGACCGGCGAAGTGGCCATTGCGGTGCCGATGAAGCGGCCGCGCTGGCTCGTGCCGCCGCTGTCGTGGCTCGTGCCGCTGAGGCCGAGCCGCACGGTGCGGCTCGACAACCTGGGCGCCCAGGTGTGGGAGCTGTGCGACGGGGGGCGGACCGTGGAGGAGATTGTGGACGAGTTCGCGCGCCGCCACCGCCTGACGTTCCACGAGGCGCGCGTGGCGGTGACGGGCTACCTGAGCCAGCTCGTGCGAAGGGGCGTGCTGGCGATGGCAATCATGGATGGATGGATGAATGGATGGGTGGATGAATGGATGAATGAAAGAGGCCCAGGCCCGCTCTGGCAATCATCCAGTCATCCACCCATCCATTCATCCCCTCCGAGATAGCAGGAACGCCTGATGCGGTTGCGGGCGATCATCATCGGCCTTCTCTCCGCGGCGGCGGTGTGCGCCTTCGCGTTCTTCAACGACTTCATCATGAAGCAGACGTTCCTGGTCGGCAACTACATGCCGATCTCGGTCTACGGCGGGCTGCTGGTGTTCCTGCTCGTCGTGAATCCGCTGCTGCTCCGGGCGTCGAAACGGCTGGCCTTGACGAACCGCGACCTTGCGGTGATCATCGCGCTCACGCTGGCGGCCTGCTACGTGCCGGGCCGCGGGCTGATGCACTACTTCGGCACGTTCCTGATGCTGCCCCACAAGTACGAGCGGACGACGCCTGGCTGGAAGGCGACCGGCGTGGTGCAACTCGCCCCAGAGCGCATGCTGGCGGACATCTCGCGGAACGAGAGCGTGTCGCTCAACGGCTTCGTGCAGGGCTTGGGCGAGGGGAGCCGGCACATGGCCTTCTCGCGCATCCCCTGGTACGCCTGGCGGCGGACGCTCGCCTTCTGGCTGCCGCTGCTTCTCGTGTTCTCGGTGGGGATGATCGCCCTGGCGCTCGTGGTGCACCGCCAGTGGTCGAGCCACGAGCAGATGCCCTATCCCATCGTGTCGTTCGCCAACGCGCTCCTGCCGCAGGAGGGGGAGGCGCGGGGCGGGGTGTTCCGCAGCCGCCTCTTCTGGATCGGCTGCCTCGTCGTGCTGGCCATCCACCTGAACAACTACGCCGTGGCGTGGTGGCCGCGGTATCTCATCAGGATCGAACGCACCTTCGATTTCCGCACCCTGTCCGAGGCCATCCCAGCCTTCCAGCGGGCGAGGGACTACATGTATAACCTCACGAACCCGACGATCTACTACACCGTGGTCGCCTTCGCGTTCTTCCTCTCGACCGACGTGTCGTTCTCGCTGGGCATAGCGGGCGCCGTGTACGCCTATGCTTTCGGGACGCTTGCTGGCTACGGCATTGATCTCGGCGGGGGCGGATTCCTGTCGCTGAAGCGCGAGACTTTTCTCTACGGGGGCGCGTACTTCGGGATGTTCCTGGTGCTCCTCTACACCGGGCGGCACTACTACCTGAACGTCTTCCGCCGCAGCCTCGGCCTCTCGTCGGGCGAGGCGGTCGAGCGCGAGGCGGTCTGGGCCGCCAGGGTCTTCCTGGCCTGCTCGGCGCTCTTCGCCATCCAGTTGTGCATAGTGGGGCTGGACTGGTATCTCGCCGTCCTCTACACCCTCGGGGCGGTCATCATCTTCACGGTCGTCAGCCGCGTGGTGGCGGAGACGGGGGCGTTCTACATCCACGCCTACCACTTCCCCTGCGTCATCCTCTGGGGCTTCCTGGGGGCGAAAGCCATCGGGCCGAAGGGCATGCTCATCATGTTCATGGTAACGTCCCTCCTCCTCATTGACCCCCGCGAAGCGGTCATGCCGTTCATGGTTCACGCCTTCAAGCTGGTGGATTCCGCCCGCGTGAGGCTGGGCAAGGTGGCCGCCTGGAGCGCGGTGGCCCTGGTGCTCGGCTTCGCTGTGGCCGTGCCCGCCACGCTCTACTGGCACTACGACCAGGGGATGGGCAAGACGACCGACGGCTGGACCCACAACGTCCCGAAGATGGCCTTCGACGCGACAGTGAGCGCGATGGAGAAGCTGAAGGCGCAAGGGAACCTCGAGGCCGCGGGACGGCTCTCGGGCTGGGAGTGGCTTCGGAACCTCGCCCCGACCGGCTCGTGCGTGCTCTCGTTCTGCGTCACGCTGGGGCTTGTGCTCCTCTTTGCGGCGGCGCGGCTGCGCTTCCCCCGATGGCCGATCCACCCGATCATGTTCCTCGTGCTCGGCACCTGGCAGAGCCGGTGCTTCGGCTTCTCGTTCCTCATCGGCTGCCTCGTCAAGGTGGCCGTGACCAAGTACGGCGGGGCCTCAGCCTACCAGAGGGCCAAGCCGTTCATGATCGGCGTCATCGCGGGCGACATGCTCGGCGGCCTCCTGCCCATGCTCATCGGCCTCGTCTACTGGTATTCCGCGGGCGAACCGCCCAGACAGTTCCTGGTGTTTCCGTCATGAGACCCGCCGAGGTTGGTGGGCAACCCGCGTTTTCCTCGTTCCCACGCTCCGCGTGGGAACGCGCCTGTGCGACGCTCCGCGTCGAGGCGGGACGCAGGAGCGTCCAGGACATGCGTTCCCACGGAGGACCGTGGGAACGAGGAGAATGGTTCCTGGTGTTCCCGTCGTGAAAACCATCGAGATTCGCGAGCAACCAGTCCTGAGCTTCCGCCGCACGGTGCAGATCACCGCGAACGGCGTGCGCTACAGGCTCTTCCGCTCGCTCGTCACAGTGGGCGTGGTGGCCGTGGCGGTGGCCTTCCTGATGAACATCCTGAGCGAGAGCCTGATTCGGCGGGCGATTGCGGCGAGGGCGTCGAGCCGCATCGCCGAGCTCCGCCGCGCCGCCGCCTGGGTCGCGCGTCTGACCAACCCCCCGACGGTTGAGGAGGCCCTCCAGCAGCTTGCCGCGGCCGACGGCGAGTTCCGCGAGGCAGCGAAGCAGGCCACCGCGTATCTCAGCTTCTTCACCGCGCTCGACTACGCCCGGCGCCGCGCGCTGTTTCACGGCGCCGCAGGCACGGGAGCCTTCGACGCCCTTCAGGACGAAGCGGCACTCTCACGCTTCCGCGATGGCCTCAAGGTCATGCGCTCCGTCCGGCTGCCGTCCTCGCTCCCGTCCTTCGAGGAGTTCGTGCGGGGCTGGCCGAAGCTCAAGGAGGCGGCAGAGGGGGTGCGCCGCAAGCAGGCGGAAGGCATCGCCAGGGTGTCGGACGCCCTCCGCGGCAAGCCGCTCCTCGATGCGCTCGCGGACGCCGACGGCGCCTTCGGAGAGGCCATCCGCTCCGCGGGGTTCGCCCTCGAGCCCGCGGAAGCACAGCGGGTCGCCCAACACGCGCGCCGCGTGCTCGACACGCAGCTCGTCGAGCGCTCTGCGACCGCCCCGCAGATGCGGCAGGCTGTGGCCGGCTACCTCGACCTGCTGCCGAACGACGTGAGCGCGCGGGTCGTCTGGCGCCTCCTCCGGAGCCACAAGGGCGCGTCCTGGTACCTCGCCAGACAGGGCGAATCCCGCGGCGAGGCGGCCGGCCTTCCCGCAGACCGCCTGGTGGAGCTCGCCAGGGTGCAAGACGAGGCCGAGTCCATAGCCCGCGCCGAGCGGATGACGCTTGCCTCGGGCGGCTTCACGGGCAGCGGGGAGCGGATGGACTGGCTGGTCGTGGCCTCGATGCTCGTCTGCGTGGTGGGCATCTCCAACTCGATGCTGATGTCGGTCACGGAGCGCTTCCGCGAGATTGCCACGCTCAAGTGCCTGGGGGCGCTCGACGGCTTCATCATGCTGATGTTCGTCCTGGAGGCCGCGTTTCTCGGCGTCGTTGGTGGCCTTGTGGGAGCCGTCCTCGGCACGCTTCTGGGCTTTGCACGAATGCTCGTGCCGTTCGGCTCGCTCGTCACCGCGTCGTTTCCCATCGCGCAGGTTGCGCTGGCGATTGTTGCCTCATCCTTCCTGGGCGTCATTCTCGCCGCGGTCGCAGCGGTCTACCCTTCATTGAAAGCAGCTCGCTTGGCGCCTATGGAGGCGATGAGAATCCAGTAGGTCGAGGACGAGGACGAGGGACGAGGACGAGGACGATAGGATGACCAACACGCAGGATCGAAGGGTGATCATCCGCACGGTGAACCTCAAGAAGCACTACGTCATCAAGAGCGTGCTGACGGAGGCGCTGCGCGGGGTGGACGTGGAGATCTACACAAGCGAGTTCATCTCGGTCATGGGGCCGTCGGGCTCGGGCAAGTCCACCTTCTTCAACATGATCGGCGGGCTCGACAGCCCGACGAGCGGGCGAGTGTTCATTGACGAGGTGGACGTGGCCCAACTGACCGCCATCGAGCTGGCGTTCCTGCGCTGCCGCAAGATCGGCTACATCTTCCAGGAGTACAACCTGATTCAGTACATGACGGCGCTGGAGAACGTGACGACGCCGATGGCGTTCGGGGGCGTGGCGCCCGACGAGGCGCGGCGGCGCGGGATGGAGCTCCTCGGGCTGGTCGGCCTCGGCGACCGCTGGTTCCATCGCCCCATCGAGATGTCGGGCGGCCAGCAGCAGCGCGTCGCTATCGCCCGCTCGATGGCCAACCGCCCGAGCGTGCTGCTCTGCGACGAGCCGACCGCCAACCTCGACCTTCACACTGGCCGCGAAATCCTCGAAATCCTCCGCCGACTCAACGACGAACGCGGCGTGACCATCATCTGCGCGACACACGACCACCGGATGATGGACATCTGCGACCGCCTGATGTGGATACGCGACGGGCGGATCGAGCGCATCGCACGACGCGACGAGGTCCACGTCGAGGTCGGCTCCATCGCCGGCGAGAGGGAATGATGAAAGACAACCGCCCATATCTCTGCCAACCGCCCGGTGTGCTAATCGTCCTCGTCCCTCGTCCTCGTCCCTCGTCCTCGATCTTCCTGGCTCGGGGGGAGAAGAGTCGAGGACGAGGACGAGGGACGAGGACGATTGAAGAGGGAAGATGGCCTCCCCACAACCGGGGAGCTATACTCCTTCCGCTCCTCCTCCTGGCCTTGCCCGCCTCGGCAGCGGAGGGCCGGTTTGCGGCGGATTGCGCGGCGCTCACGCGCGCCCCCCACCGCCTCAGCGGCACCCCCGAGCACGGCGCCGCTGCCGAACACATCGCAAAGCGCCTCCGCGAGATTGGAGCCGACGAGGTTCTTGTCCAGGGGTTCCCCAGCGCGCAGGTTGCCGAAACCTGCTCCATCGAGATCGCCACTTCCCCCGACGCGAAGCCCCTCCTCGCCATGAGGCCCAATGGCATCGTGCCGCCCGCGAGCCCGCCAGAGGGGATAACCGGGCTCGTTCTCCACGCGGGGGCCGGGGGCCTGGAGGACTTCGGCGAGCGCTCTCCGCAGGGCAAGATTGTGGTGCTGGACTACAATTGCGGGCGCGGCTGGCTGAGGGCCTTTCGCCTGGGAGCGAAGGCGGTCGTCTTCGTGCCCAATGGCCCCGCAGAGGCGTCGCAGTGCCACTACACCCTCGCCAACGCCAATCTCCCCCGCTTCTACTACGCTGGGAAGCGCGAGGACCTCCCAGAGGGCGCCACGGCCACGCTCCGCAGCGAGACGCCCTGGCAGGGGGCGGTCGGGCGCAACGTCCTCGCCTTCTTCAAGGGCACGAGCGCAAAGTTCGACCAGGACAAGGAGGAGCTCCTCATCCTGGCGGCGAACCTCGACACGTTCGGCGAGGTGCCGCGTCTCTCGCCTGGCGCGCGCGGCGCGGCCAACTGCGCCGCGCTCCTCAAGCTCGCCGAGCACGTCAAGGCCAACCGCCCCCGCCGCCACGTGCTCCTGGCCTTCCTCGACAATCAGGCCCGCGGCCACGCCGGCGCCGCCGCTCTCTACCGCGTCCTCGACGAGGCCAGCGATGCGACCATCCGCCTCAAGAACCGCAAGGAATCCCTCGACACTGAGGAGGCCTTCCTCAAAGACATGCAGGCCCTCCTCGGGCAGCAGAACCCCCTGGGAGCCGATTCGCCCGTGCGCCGCGAACTCGTCCTCCGCCTCAAGCGGAACGCCGCGGCCCACTCCTTCGACATCCGCCAGGCCCTCTACGATCTCCGCACGGAGCTCGGCGCGCTCCCCCAGGGCGCCGCGCAACGGCCCGCCCTGGAGCGCCGCATCGCCGACAAGGAGGCCGAGAAGGACAGTTGGAACGCCCTCCTGCGCGTCCTCGCGCGCGGCCGCGACGCGGCGGAAGCCAGGGACATCCTTCCCGCAGCCCTCAACGAGCTTCGCGGCGAGATAGCCGCTCGCGCGGAGGAGGTGGCCTTCGAGCGCCGCGCCCTTGATGCCGACCAGCGGCTCAGCGAACTTGTCGGCAAGCTATGGGTCTGCCTCCACGTCTCGCTCCTGCTCGGCGACGCCTCGCCGCGCTGGGGCCTCGCCATCGGCGGCGATTCCTCGTTCCGCATCGCGGGCGACGACCCCGGGCTTTACGGCAAGATCCAAAGCACCTTCCTGAGCGCCGCGAACTCTCTCAACGACTCAACACACCACTTCGAGTTGGCCTCGGCGGATGGCTCGCTCGACCCGCCGCGGCTGCTCTGGGCCGCGCCATTCCTCGTTCACAGCGGCGAGGTGCCAGGCCGTCTCGGCATCTACAACGTGGCTCTCGCCACGGCCCAGGAGAGCCCGCCGCGCGAGGGGACGCCCGACGACACCCTCGCCGCCCTGAACGTCCAGCGCATCGAGGCCCAGGCCGCGGAGCTCTGTCCGCTCCTGGCCGCCGTCGCCAGCCACCCGGGCCTCTCGCTCCGCCGCTCAATCGTGGCCGACAACTTCTACTCGTTCCCCGAGTTCCCGTCGGACTACCGTCCCCGCGGCCCGATGGTGATGGGCCGCCTGCCAGGCAGCCCGATGCCTGACCGCCAGATGCCACACGTGATCGTCCAGCTTCATCTCAGGAAGCGCGGCGACTGGCCATACACGGACCTGCCCTACCAGCCGCAGAAGCCTTGCGCCTTCGACGACTTCGCCGTGCTGCGCACCAACCAGAACGGCTCCTACGGCTTCGGCCCGGTGCAGAAGGCCACGTGGCAGCTCAGCGGCTTCGCGGCAGGCTTCAACGCCCGCGGGGAGGTCAGCGCCGCCTCCGACGTGCTCTCCTCGCCCAGCGCTGCCTGGCGCCTGAACATGTTCCAGTGCCGCCAGGGCGCAGCCGTCCTGTCACCACAGCTCGACCCGCGCCCCATCCAGGTGCTCCGCGCCCGCGGCAACAGCCCCGTTGACGACGAGCGGGCCTTCTACCAAACCCTCGATGGCGTCGCTTACTGGTACTGCGAGACAAAGGTTGACGCCGTGAAGCTCTTCGGCCTCCGCGCTATCGTCGCCCTCGGCTCCGATGATGCCGGGTCTTCTGGTCACGCGTCACGCGTCACGCATCACGACTGGGAAGGCAACGGCTTCTCCACCAACCCGCCCTGGGAGCTGCCCAGCAGCGCCCGCGGCTCAGCCTCCGACCTCTGGCGCCTCAACGAGGCCAGGATGCAGGTCCTCCGCTCGCGCGGCATCGTCAACAGCTCCATCGAGGAGCTCCATGGCCAGGCTGAGGACCTCTTGCTGGAGGCGGGCAAGGCCAGGCCCGTGGCGGACGCCGAGGCCCTCGCCGCCTCCGCCTTCCTCGCCGAGCAGCCCGTCTACGAGGCCACGCGCGCCACGCTCAACGACCTCGTTCGCGCCGTCCTCGTGCTCCTCGGCCTCTCCGTCCCCTTCGCCTTCGCCATCGAGCGCCTCCTCGTCGGCGCGACCAACGTCTACCGCCAGATCGCCTGGTTCGCCGGCTTCTTCTCCCTGACGTTCCTCGTGCTGTTCTTCACCCATCCGGCGTTCGCCATCTCTCAGACGCCCACGATCATCTTCCTGGGCTTCGCCGTCGTGGTCCTGGCCTCACTGGTCATCGTCATCATCATGCGGCGCTTCGAGGTCGAGCTCAAGGTGCTCCAGGGCCTGACCACCACGGTTCACGCGGCGGACGTCTCGCGCTTCAGC
>Ga0194112_10011602_pt1 | contig 10883 bp, 11 predicted proteins | sample TA2MahC400mmetaG_FD_146191 | JGI IMG/M metagenome (GOLD analysis project Ga0194112, IMG submission 146191) | Freshwater microbial communities from Lake Tanganyika, Tanzania - TA2015016 Mahale Deep Cast 400m | ecosystem: Environmental > Aquatic > Freshwater > Lake | place: Tanzania: Lake...
CGGAGGCATCGGGGCGGCTCGCCAACTATCGGAGTCCACAACCCAGACGCTTCCGTCTTTTTCGCGAGCAAAGAGGATGTGTCGTGAATCAGGCAACCACAACGGCGGACCGTCCGGCGCCCCGTCCAGGCTAGCGAGCGACCAGCCAGAGCCTCGGGGCCCGTCTCCTCTGATCTCCGGAGACGTGCGTCTGAATCCCGTCTGTGCGTCGAGGACGATGTAGTCACCGCGTAGACGCGAGCGGCTCGAAGGTAGCCATGCCACGATGGAGCGGCCATCGGGGGACCATGCCGGATGTGTTCCCGGGCCCAAATCGCGGATCGCTCCGGTCGTTGTGTCGATCAACGCGAGTCGTTCCGTGTCGGATCGGTATGACACTATGTATCGACCGTCGGATGACCACGCCTGTGGCGTGATCGCCGAGGCCCACGCCGGCATCTCGAGCGCCGCGAGTTTCTCGTTCGTGTCGGCCTCCAAGATCCTCAGAGTATTTGCCCGGACGTCATCTCTGAGCGGCTCGGCGATGGCGAGTCGCCGATGATCTGGTGCCCAGGCCGCAATCGGACGCCCGATGAGAGCGCCGGGAATCGGATTGCCGACACCATGAAGTTCAACGAGCGGCCTCAGACCCGATCCGTCCGCGTTCGCTAGCCACAGTCGTCTGATCGCTTTCGCGCCGGCCCGTTCGGTCTTAGCGAAAACGAAGCGACGCCCATCGCGGGAGACGATAGGACGACTGAGCTCTAGGTCACCAAGACCGAGGCGGAAAACGACGTTCGAATCTGAACCGACCGTGACGACGATCTGGTCGGCAGGTGCCGGCCGCGCTTTCGGCGCGGACGTTCCGGCATTCGCGCTTACCCATCGCTTGCTCGTCGCGAGCGCGAAGACTGTATGTCCCAAGTCCTCCGAAAGGGCTTCAGACTGGGCCATCAGCGTCGCCGCCAAGACGCTGGCTGCGAGAACGACACCGGCAAGCGCGCGGTATTTAGTATGCGGGCGCGAAGGCGCCTGGGACATTGGGGTCTGCACCAATGCGTTTGAAGATCGAGTTCACGAACATGTTGCTGTTGTTCCTCAAGGGCGAGTACGGAGTGCCTGCGACGCTTGTCTGATATTCGGAGAGCGCCGTCGTTAACGCGCTGCGACCCACTTGCGTCCAATTCCCCATCAACAAGGGAGTCTCACCACGCAATGCCGCCGCCGTCGCCGGCGTGACTCCTTGTCTCATCGAAAGAACTGTTGAGAGCCTTTCGCGAAAGACCTCGATCGGATCGCCTATCTGGCCGTTCTTGGGTCCCATCTCGACCACGTATACACCATCGGGCGTAAGCTCGAAGAAGCCCATGTGATCCCGCACCCGCTCATGCCGACGACACACGTCCTGATTCACTCCGCGGTCGAAGGTCCGGAGGCCGCGGTCTACTACCGCGGCGTCGCCGAGCTCGCGAGCGGCGAGGCCGTCGTCACGCTGCCGCCGTATTTCGAAGCGCGCGTGCGGCCCGAGGATCGCACCGTGCAGCTCACACCGGTCGCCGGATGGTCACCGCTGTACGTCGTCAGCGACATCGCGAACGGTCAATTCACCGTCCGCACGACGAGGCAGGGCAACGCGTCGCAGCGGTTCTACTGGGAGGTCAAGGGCGTGCGGTCGGATCTGCTGCCGCTCACGGCCGAAGCGCCGCGGCCCGACACATCACTGACGTCGCGCAGCACGCCGCTGGGCCCAGGACTCAGGCTGACACCCGGACACCCGAGCGTCGAAGGAGAGCGGCGGCAATAAGGCGCACCGGCACGCGCGGAGAGCGGCGGCTTCGCCGTCGCCCGGAGCGCGGGGGGCTTGGGGGGCCGCTAGAGGCGGCCCCCCATGTCATATGGTCGGAGTCCCGACCAGAGTAGTCCGGCGGACGTCGCGCGGCTCCTGCGCGGGGAACGGACGGCCGCGATGCATCGTGCGCCGGTTGTCCCACATCACGAGGTCGCCCACCGACCACCTGTGCGAGTAGACGAACTCCCGCTGCGTCGCGAAGTCCATCAGGTCGCGCAGGAAGATCCGCGCCTCGGGCACGGGCCACCCGACGATCGCCCCGGCGTGCGACGCGAGATACACCGACTTGCGGCCCGTCGACGGGTGCGTGCGCACCAGCCGCTGGCGCACGGGCTTGAAGCGCTCGCGCTCCTCGTCGGTGAGGTCGAAGAAGCCGATCTGCTGGCGCGAGTAGATCTGCGAGTGCTCGCAGATCAGGTCCTCGATCTCCTTCTTCGTCTCCTCGTCGAGCGCGTCGTACGCGGCGCGCATGTCCGCGAACTCCGTGTTGCCGCCCGTCGACGGGATGCTGCGCGCGTGGAGGATCGAGTACATCGCCGGGATCGGCTTGAACGAGCTGTCCGAGTGCCAGAGGCGATTGCCGATGGCGAACAGGCGACGGCGGTCGTCGCGCGCGAACGGCTGGTTGTTCTTGTCGAGGTTGGAGACGTCGGCGAAGGTCGTCGGCAGCCGGTACTCCTCGGGCGCGCGGAGGCTGGCGCCGATCGAATGCTCGAGCTCGCCCAGGCTCCGGCTGAACGCGAGCTGCTGCTCGTCGGTGAGCGGCTGGTCGTGGAAGACCAGCACCGCGTACTCGTCCATGCCGGCGTGCACCGCCTTGACCTCGTCCGGCGACAGCGGCTTGGTGAGGTCCAGACCTTCGACTTCCGCCGCGAAGCACGGACCGACCTGGCGCAGCTTGATGGACATGGCGACGCCTCCCGGTCGGGATCTTAGTAGAATCCGCACCCATGAGCCAGGCATTGACCGGAATCCGCGTGGTCGACATGACGAACAACCAGGCCGGGCCGTCGTGCGGGCAGATGCTCGCCTGGCTCGGCGCCGACGTCATCAAGGTCGAAGAGCCGGGCAAGGGCGATCCCGCGCGCCACAGCCTGAAGGACCGCCCCGACGCCGACAGCCTCTTCTACCTCTCGTTCAACGGCAACAAGCGCAGCCTCACGCTGAACCTCAAGCACGAGCGCGGCAAGGGGGTCTTCCGCGCGCTGCTGAAGACCGCCGACGTGCTCCTCGAGAACTTCGGGCCCGGCGTGATGGAGCGCCTCGGCTTCGCGTGGCCGACGCTGCGCACGATCAACCCGCGGCTCGTGTTCGCGAGCATCAAGGGCTTCGGCTCCTACGGCCCGTATGCCGAGTACAAGAGCTACGAGCCGATCGCGCAGGCGATGGGCGGCTCGATGAGCGTGACGGGAACGCCGGACGGGCCGCCGACGTACGTCTGGCCGTCGATCGGCGACTCCGGCACCGGCATGCACTGCGTGATCGGCATCCTCGCCGCGCTGATGCAGCGCCACACCACGGGCGAGGGCCAGCAGGTCGAGATCTCGATGCAGGACGCGGTGGTGAACCTCATCCGCGTGAGCATCCGCGATCACCAGCGCTTCGGACGGCCGATGTCGCGCACGGGCAACCAGCTCGGCTCCGGCGTGCCCGGCACCACGTACCGCTGTCACCCCGGCGGTCCCAACGACTACGTCTTCATCTTCGTCCAGCAGCAGATGTGGCACCCGCTGCTCCGCGCGATGGGCCGCGAGGACCTGATCGGCGACACGCGCTACGAGACGCAGGACGCGCGCTGGAAGCGGAAGGCGGAAGTCGACGCGCTGGTCGAGGCGTGGACGTCGGAGCGCTCGAAGCACGAGGTCACGAAGATCCTGGCGGGCGCCGGCGTCCCGTGCGGCGCGTGCCTCGACACCGGCGAGGTCATCGACGACCCGCACCTCCGCGCGCGCGACATGATCGTGGAGGTCGAGCACCCGGTGCGCGGCAAGTTCGTGACCGTCGGCAACCCGATCAAGCTCTCGGCGTCGAAGACGACGATCACCCCGTCGCCGCTGCTCGGCCAGCATCGGGAGGAAGTCCTGCGGGAGCTCGGCTACAGCGCCAACGACATCGCCGGCCTGGCCAAGGACGGCGCCGTCTAAGAACTCAGGCTCTCAGCCTTTCTGACGATTCCAGCCACGGTCCGGAGACTGCGTGCTGTCCAGCTGCCGCCGAGCTGCTTGCTAATTTCACCAGCGACGGCTCCCCAGCCACCTTTTCGCCTATCGCGATCGAGTTGACCTTCGGGCGTTTCGATGTCGCGCTTCCAAATGCCTACCTGGTCACGGCTGATGCGCCAGAGGACAGCGCGCTCCGTCGACTTCGCCTCTGTTTGCGTCAGCGTTCCAGAGACATGGAAGGCGATTCCATCTGTCCAGCGGCGGCCAGTCTCTCTCGGCGGCTCTGTTCCGCTCGACGCGTCGCGCAGGGCGGTCCTGACATTCGCGACCGGCAGTATGGCCGACTCGAAGCCCAGGGCTTCACGCACTTTACCGATGAGCTCCAGCGGCGGATGGGACTCGCAACACATCACGTAGTTCGCCGTGTGTCCGAATGCGCACGCGATATAGGCCGCAAGGGCTCGAACGCGAAGTCGCTCGTTGATCTCGGTGACTCGGTCCGCCGTTGGAACGCGCCGTTGCCGTGCACGACCCAGATTCCCGATACCGACACCGAAGATTATTGATCTTTCTAGAAGTAATGGATACTGCTCTACGGCCACGACAACTCCGCCGCGTGAATGCATGACCGCAGCAGAGACTGCGAGCGGCCGATGCGCTGCAGGCTCCGCACACCGGGCAGCGTGAGCGGCACGAGGCCATCGTGAGTGCTGTTCGACCACTCCTGCTTGACCTTCGTCCAGACGAACTCGTCCGGATTGAGCTCGGGCGCGTAGCCCGGGAAGCGATGGACCTCCAACCGAGGGTGCCGGTGGAGGAACACTTGTCCATCGTGACGACGATGGATCTTGCCGCCGTCCCAGAAGAGCACGATCGGACCGCGGCGATGACGCAGGAGTTGTCGGAGGAACGCGATGACCTCGGTGCCGGTGATGTTGTGCGCGTGGAGATCGAAGTACAGCCCGAGTCGGCGGTGCCGCGGGGCCACGGTGACGGCGGAGATGACGGAGCCCTTGTCACGGCGGTCGCTATGCCGAAGTTGAGGGGTCTCGCCGACGGGCGCCCAGGGTTTTCGGACGTTCGGGATCAGCAGGAATCCGCTTTCGTCGAGGAAGGCGAGATGCGCGCCCCGGCGCGCGGCGTGTTTTTATCCGGGGCCATTCCTTCTGCCGCGCCACTGCGCGATGGCGGCTTCGTCGCGCTGGAGCGCCCGCCGTTCCGGCTTCTGCCAACTCCACCCGAGGCCGTGACGCAGGACAGCCCAGACGCCGACCGGGCTGTACCGCACACCGAACCGCTTGCGGATGACCTGGCTGATGCGCTGGAGCGTCCACAACTCGGTCGCATATCCGGCCGCGCCCGCGCCACGGCGCAACACGGTTTTCAACTGGTCCAGTCGGACCGCCTTCATATAGGCGCTGACGATCGGTCCGCGGTGGGACCGCGCCATGCGCTCGCGCCGTGTCAGTTCGCTCCAATCCAATTGGTTCATTGCGTCTCCTTTACGCTGTGCGAATCGAGTAACGCAACGTTCCTTGTCTTGCAGTACAGAGTCAGGCGGCGAGGTCGAATAAGGTTTCGCAAGCGTGACGAAGCTCTGGTGGTGGTGCGACGCACAAGGTTCGATATGTGTCTACGAAGGGGAGCCAACCCTCCCGCCTACCGACCTCGCGCGCGTCCCTCCGACAAGGCGTAGGCCTGATCGATCAATCGCACGGCCCGCAGACAGTCGTCCGCGTTGATCGGCGCCGGGGCGCCGCGCCGCCAGTGATCGAGCGCGTCGCGCAGCGCCGACAGCGCCAGCGGCTCCGATGGCTCGCCATCGGCGGTCTCCGTGCCGGTCGCGGTCTCCAGCCGGAGCGTTCCGTCACGCAGGAGCAGGATGCCGTCGCGGCCGGCGAGCTTGAACTCGAGGTCCGTCCCGTTGCGCGGGAACGTGTTGCCGACCTCCACGGTGCCGAGGACACCGCTCGACGAGCGCAGCAGCACCGACGCGTAGTCCTCCACGCGCTCACCACGCGCGCGGAAGCTGAGCTGCGCGCCCGTCACCTTCGCGTCCTCGCCGGTCAGATGGAGGAAGAGGTCGAGGCCGTGCGAGCCGAGATTCCTCAGGCAGCCGCCCGCGGCGGCGTCCGGATCGAGCATCCACTCCGCGTCCCAGCCGCGATACCGCGCCGACGTCGGTCGATTGAGACGAAAATAGATGTGCGACAACGGCCCGAGTCGTCCATCGGCCAGCAGTTGCCTGGCGCGCGCGGCGAACGGCTGATACCGTTGGATCAACGGCACCGCGACGAACGCGTGCTTGGCGGCGGCCTTCTCGGCGATCGGCTCGACCTCCGCCGCGCTCACGCCCATCGGCTTTTCCATGAGGAACGGATAACCGGCATCCAGCAAGAGATGCGCGGTCCCCGCCATACGGTTGTGCGGACCGAGCGCGATGACGAAGTCCGGGCGCGAGCGCGCCAGCATCTCGCGAGAGTCCGTGAAGACTTCAGGGTTGCCGAGCTCGGCGGCGCGCTTCGCCGCGATCTCCGCGTTCGTGTCGTGCAGCGCGACGAGCGTGAAGTCCGGCATGCCCGCCAGGTGGCGCAGGTACGCCGAGTCGTAGAGCGAGTGCCAGTGGCTGACGCCGATGGCCGCGACGCGCGACGTCACGGTCAGACCGGCTGAGGCTGGACCAGGTGCACGAGAACTCCGCCGAGGCTCTTCGGGTGGATGAAACCGATGCGCGCGCGCCGCGACCCCGGCCGTCCCACACGATCGATCACGTCGAGACCGGCGCCCGCCAGCGCCGAGAGCGCGTGATCGATGTCGGTGACCTTCAGCGCGATGTGATGCAGCCCGGCGCCGCGCGCGGCGATGTATCGCCCGATCGCGCCCTGGTCCTGCTTCGTCGTCCCGGCAACCCCATGACTGACCTGCGCGCCCTGCGTGGGATCGAACTCCTGCAGGAACTCGAGCTCACAGTCGCCGACGGTGATGAAGGTCACGCGCAGCCCGCCCGCCGGCTGCGGCGGACGCGTGTGGTAGACGGCGCCGTACTTGTCGGACGTGAAGCTCTCGATCGCCACGGTCACTTCCAGGTCGGTCTGCGTGCTCTCGACGGCGAATCCGAGTCGTGTGACGAACGCGTCGATCGCGGCGGCGTTGTCCTCGGAGGCGACGCCGATGTGATCGAAGCGCTCCACCCACCCGCCTGCGCTGCGCGCGCGCGCCGCCGCCGTGGCGCCGTCACCGTGCGCGACCGGCTCCGTGAGATACGTGCGAACGCCTGCGGTCCCCGCCGGTGAGAGCAGGACGCGGCGCGCGCCCGCGAGGCCGCGCGTCGGCTCGCGGTCGACGCGCGTGATCCCGACGGTGACCGCGTGGCCCGTGGCCGCCACCACGTCCGGCGCCTCGAGCGCGATGTGGTGGACGCCGGCCTTCGCCTGGCCATCCACGAACGGGTCTCCGGTTTCGAACAGCGCGAGCGCGCTCGCACCGACGGCGAACACCGGCGCCGTGCGCCCCGTGGCCCCGATCGCGATGTCGCGGCGAACCAGGCCGAAATGACGCGTGAGCACGGTCGCGAGCGCGTCGACCCCGTTCACGACGAGCGCGACGTAGGCGAGCCGCGGCGCGATCATTGCGCGCCTCCGCCGGTGGTCGCGCCAAGCGCCGCCCGCAGCGCGCCTGACTGGGCTGCGCCCGGGCGGCTGCGCCACGCGACATGGCCGTCGGGCCGGACGAGAACGGCGCCGCCCGGTTCGACGCCGTACGTTGCGTGCCAGCTCTTGTCCGAATCGCGAACGTCCCCGGTGTCGATCGTCACGACGTCGAGCGGGATCCGCGTCGTGAGCCGGGAGGCAGTGCCGCGCCACGCGTCGCCGCTGACGAAGAGCGTGAAGCGTCTGCCGACGAGATCGATCGTGGAGACCTGCGTGCCCGCGCGCTCGAGCCAGGCGTGCGGCGCGCGGCTGCCGGGACGCGCGGACGGCGTGTAGTCGGTGACGGGATTCGCGTACGTCGGCGCCGGCGTGCCGTCGGGAACGACCGCGGACGACTCGTACGTCGCGCCGAAGATCATGCCCTGCTCGTTGAGGAACTCCGGACGCGCGAAGCCCGGCGTCTGCCCGCCGAGCCGCCCCATCGAGATCGAGTTCGCGAGGCTCTGCTCGGTGATCCAGCGTCCGAGCGGCTGGCGCTCGGCGTCGTACGTGTCGAGCAGCGCGGGCGCGGCCCATCCCTGCAGGACGCCCGCGAGCTTCCACGCGAGGTTCTGCACGTCCTGCACGCCGGTGTTGAGCCCGAAGCCGCCGGTCGGCGGCATCTCGTGCGCGGCGTCGCCGGCGAGGAAGAGCCGCCCGTGACGATAGTCTTCGGCGACACGCGCGGACGCCGTCCACGGAACGATGCCGAGAATCTTCACGGGAAGATCGGGGACGCCCGCGGCCATCCTGATCAGCTCGAGCGTGCGCTCGGGCGTGAAGTCCGCCGCCGTGTAGCCGTAGGCCGAGAACGTGTTGACGAGGAAGCCCCACCGCTTCGCGCCGTCGATCGTGAGGAACGTGGCCTTGATCCGCGGATGCTCGACGAAGTACAGCGCGGACGGACGGTGCTCGGTCCACGGGCGGAGATCGGACTCGAGGAGCACGTTGACGCTGTCGTAGACGTTCTCCTTGCCGAGCATCGTCACGCCGAGCGCGCGGCGGATCCGGCTCTGCGCGCCGTCCGCCCCGATGACGTAGGCCGCGCGCACCGGCGTCTCGGCGCCGTTGACGCGATCGACGACCGCGGCCGTCACGCCGTCCGCGTCCTGCTCGAAGCTGGTGAGCTCGGCGTTGAAGTGCACCTCCGCAAGACTCTCGCGCTCGGCGAACCGCCGCAGCACCGGCTCGAAGTCGTCCTGCGCGCAGAGACAGTTGCGCACGGGGCTCACGGCCTGGTTCTCCGGCCGCATGCGGCCGGGAATTCGACGCTCGAGCTCCTCGCCGGCGAGTGTCCGCGTCCAGACGATGAAGCGCACGCGATCGGGCGGCAGCCCGGCCTCACGGATCGCGTCTTCGATGCCGAGCTGCCGATACATCTCCATCGTCCGCGCGTTGATGCCGCGCGCCTTCGGATGAATGGCGGTCCCGGGATGCCGCTCGACGAGCAGCGAACGCACGCCCTGCCGCGAGAGCAGGAGGGACGCGGTCAGACCGACGGGGCCGCCGCCGACGATGAGGACGGGCACTGCGAGCATGTCGCCGCCCATCATAGAACGGCCTGCTCCATTGCGTTCGTGACGTGCGACGTCCGCCTCCGCGCGCGCATCCCAAGAGTCATGGACCGACGGGTGACGCTTCGTGACGGAACGCGTGTGTACCTACGGCCGATCCGTCCCGACGATGGCGGCGCGCTCGTCGCGCTTTTCGGGCGCTTGAGCGAGCGCACGATCTATCAGCGGTTCTTCACCGTGCACCGCGTGCTCCCGCCGGCATGGGTCCACATGCTCACGCACGTGGACTATCGCCGCCGCATGGCGATCGTCGCCGAGCGCGACACGGTCGACGGCGCGACGTTGATCGGCGTCGCCCGCTACGACGCCACGGAGCCGGAGGACACCGCCGAGATCGCCCTGCTCGTGGAAGACGCGTGGCAGGGCCACGGGCTCGGCACGATCCTGCTCCACGCGATCATGGAGGCGGGGGAGGCGCAGGGCATTCGCACGTTCCGCGTCGACGGGCTCTCGGAGAACCGGCGCATGCTGCACCTGCTCGCGCGTGAGACCGAGATCGTCTCGCGCTCCGCGAGCCAGGGCGTGGTGGAAGCGTTCGTCCGCCCCCGGCACGACGCCTACTGCGCGGTCCAGCCTCCGTCGATGACGAGCTCGCTCCCCGTGACGAACGAGGCCTCGTCGGAGGCGAGATACAGCACGCCGTAGGCCACCTCGTCCGCCTCGCCGTAGCGGCCCATCGGGATGCGCGAGATCTGCAGGTCGCGGATGGCGGGATCGGCACGCCGGCGCTCGGTCATCGGCGTGACGATCGGCCCGGGGTGCACCGAGTTCGCGCGGATGCCTTCCTTCGCGTACTGGAGCGCCGTCACCTTCGTGAAGAGCCGCACCGCGCCCTTCGACGAGGAATACTGCGGGCTGGTGATATCGGTCCCGACGATCCCGAGCTGCGACGAGATGTTGACGATCGAGCCGCCGCGCGCGCGCCGCATCGCGGGGATCGCGGCCTTCGTGCCGAGGAACACGCCCTTCGCGTTGACCGCCATCACCTGGTCCCACGACTCGGCGGTGGTGTCCTCGATCCGGCCGTGCGCGCTGATGCCTGCGTTGTTGACGAGGACGTTCAGCTTGCCGAAGCGGGAGACGGCGAGATCGACCGCGTGCTGCCAATCGCGCTCGCTCGTGACATCGAGGCGGGTGAAGACGACCTCGTGACCCTTCGCGGTGAGGCTCTCCGCGAGCGCGCGACCCTCGGCGTCGAGGATGTCGCCGATGACGACCTGCGCGCCCTCCTGCGCGAACAGCCGCGCTTCGGCGGCGCCCATCCCGCGAGCGCCGCCACTGATCAGCGCGACCTTGCCCGCAAGACGGGGCATGAGCCTACCGCGCGCCGACGATCGCCTTGCCCATCAGCCTGGCGCCCTCGTAGCACTTCTCGGGCGACTCGTAGCTGAAGGCGAGGCGGATGTGGTTCTCGCCGCCGCCCTTGTGCGGGAAGAACGCGGGGCCGGGCGTGTATTGCACGCGCGCCTCCACCGCGAGCTCCGAGAGCTTCTTCTGGTCGGTGCCGCTCGGCAGCTTCATCCAGAGGAAGAAGCCGCCATCCGGCCGGCTGACGGAGTAGTCGGTGCCGCGCAGCGTGTCGTCGAGCCCGCGCAGCGTCGCGTCGCACTTCGCCTTGTACACGGCGATC
>Ga0194112_10011603_pt1 | contig 10882 bp, 11 predicted proteins | sample TA2MahC400mmetaG_FD_146191 | JGI IMG/M metagenome (GOLD analysis project Ga0194112, IMG submission 146191) | Freshwater microbial communities from Lake Tanganyika, Tanzania - TA2015016 Mahale Deep Cast 400m | ecosystem: Environmental > Aquatic > Freshwater > Lake | place: Tanzania: Lake...
CATGGTGAAATGCCTTTCGCAGAGATCTTCGAACGCAGCCCGATGTCCGGAGGTTCCGGATCAACGCACCACAGGGCGGCACCGCTGCGTCCGGTCCGCCCCATCTTGCCGCTCTCTGGCGGAACTGTAACCTGTGCATGGGTCACGTTCGCGTCAAGAGGCCGCCTGAAGTTCCTGAAGAAGATCCTGCATGTCGGGGGGCAGCGCGCTGTCAAAGGACAGATCAACCCCTGTGACCGGATGGACAAAGCCCAGATGCGCGGCATGCAGGGCCTGCCGGGGAAAGGCCTGCACGGCCGCGGCAGCCTTGCCAAGCGCGCGGGTCGAAGCCCGGCGCGCCCCGCCATAGACCGGGTCGCCGATCAGTCCCAGGCCCGCATGAGCCATGTGGACGCGGATCTGATGCGTGCGCCCGGTTTCCAGGCGGCATTCGACCAGCATGGCGACTGGGGGGGTGCCGAACCGCTCCAGCATCTGGGCGCGGGTGACGGCATGGCGGCCCTTGTCGAAATAGACCGCCTGCTTTTGCCGGTCCGTCATGTGGCGCGCCAGCCGGGTGGTGATCTTGAGCACCCCGCCCTCTTCGAAGATCACCCCCGGCGTGCCGCGCAGGCGCGGATCGGCCCCGTCGATCAGCCCATGGGCCAGCGCAAGGTACCGCCTCCTGGCGCTGTGCGCCTCGAACTGCGCCGCCAGACCGTGATGGGCGCGATCCGACTTGGCCACGACCAGCAGGCCGGACGTGTCCTTGTCGATGCGATGGACGATCCCCGGACGCTTTTCGCCACCGATCCCGGACAGCGTGTCGCCGCAATGCGCCAGCAGGGCGTTGACCAGGGTGCCGCTCGGGCTGCCGGGGGCCGGATGGACCACCATGCCGGCCGGCTTGTCGATCACGATCAGATCGTCATCCTCGTGCAGGATGACCAGCGGAATCGCCTCGGGGCGCGTTTCGACCGGCTCGGGCGGGGCCAGGGCGATCCAATATTCCTGCCCCTCGGCCACGCGCGCCTTGCCGTCGCGGGCCACGCCGTCGGGGCCGGTGACGGCGCCGTCGGCAATCAGCCGGGCTAGGCGCGACCTCGACAGGGCCGCCTCCTCTGGCACCGCCTGCGCAAGAGCCTTATCAAGCCGGTCGGGCGGGTTCGCCGGGATGGTCACGGAAAGATTCGACATGGCGGAAGATGATACCGACTGGAAAGTTGCAGCGAAAGCCGTCCCGGAGCTGCGCTTTCTGAAGGCGCTGGTCAGCGGGCTGGCGCTGGTGATGGGCCTGGGGATGATCGCCGTGGTGGCGATGCTGTGGATGCGACTGAACCAGCCGGTGCTGCCCGAACTGCCCTCGGCCATCGTCCTGCCGGACAATGCCGAGGTCCAGGCCGTCACCTTCGCCCGCGACTGGATCGTGGTCGTGACCGACGCCGGCGAGGTGCTGCTTTATGACCGCGCCGGGCGCTTGCACAGCCGGACGCCCGTCCAGCCCTGATCAGACGGTCTTTTGCGCGCCTTCCAGCGCGTCGAGGCGGGCCTTCAGCTCGCTGTTCTCGGTTCGCGCCTTGATCGCCATCTCGCGCACGGCCTCGAACTCTTCGCGAGTCACGAAATCGCGATCGGCCAGCCAGCGGTCGACCCAGCCCTTCATCGCGTTTTCCGCCTCGGTACGGGCGCCCTGCGCCACGCCCATCGCGTTCGTCATCAGCTTGGACATGTCGTCGAAGAAACGGTTCTGTGTGGTCATGTGCTTGGCCTCTTGTCCTGGTCGTCCCCTATATGGTCCGGCTTGCGCCGGCGTTCAATGTTGACACCGCGGCTTTGGCGGCTAGCGTGCGCGCGAATTCAAGCCGAGGTTCCATGATCCCCTTTCCCGATATCGCGCCCGAGATCTTCACGATCAATCTGGGCGGCCTGTCGCTGTCGCTGCGCTGGTACGCGCTGGCCTATCTGGCGGGGCTGATCATCGGCTGGCGGCTGATCGTGGCCATGATGCGCCGCCCCGTCCTGTGGGGCGATCGGGCGCCCACGGCGCCGGACAAGGTCGACGACCTGCTGACCTGGGTGATCCTCGGGGTGATCCTGGGGGGCCGCTTGGGCTTTGTGCTGTTCTACGAGCCGGCCTACTACCTGTCGAACCCCGCCGAGATCGTGAAGGTCTGGCAGGGAGGCATGAGCTTTCACGGAGGCTTTGCCGGCGTGATCCTGGCCACCTGGGCCTGGGCGCGTCAGCAGGAGGTGCCGGTCCTGCGGCTGGCCGATGCGATGGCGGTCGTGGCGCCGATCGGCATCTTCTTTGGCCGCATCGCCAACTTCATCAATGCGGAACTCTGGGGCCGCCCCACCGACCTGCCCTGGGGCGTGATCTTTCCCGGTGAGGCCGCCCAGACCTGTCCGGGTGTCGAAGGCCTTTGCGTCCGCCACCCCAGCCAGCTTTACGAAGCCGGCCTCGAAGGGCTGGTCCTGGGCCTGATCCTGTGGCTGGCGGTCCGCGCGGGCGGGTTGCGGCGCCCCGGACTGGCCTTCGGGATTTTCCTGACGGGCTATGGGCTTGCCCGCATCTTTGTCGAACTTTTCAGGGTCGCCGACGCCCAGTTCATCACGCCGGACAATCCCCTTGGCCATATCATCGGCGGCCCCTTGGTCGGGCTGACGATGGGGCAAGTGCTGTCGCTGCCCATGGTGCTGATCGGCCTGGCGCTGATCTGGCGCGCCCGGTCGCGCCCGCCCCTGGCATGACTCCGCTGACCCAGATCATCGCCGCGCGGATCCGGGCAACCGGCCCGATCAGTCTGGCCGAATACATGCGGATCTGCCTGATGGACGGCCGCCATGGCTATTACGCTACACGCGATCCCTTTGGCCAAGCCGGCGATTTCACGACCGCACCCGAAATCCACCAGATGTTCGGGGAACTGTGCGGTCTTGCACTGGCTCAGGCCTGGATGGATCAGGGTTGCCCAAAACCCTTCACCCTGGCCGAGCCGGGGCCGGGGCGCGGCACCCTGATGGCGGACATGCTGCGGGCCATGCGGGTGGTCCCGGGCATGATCGATGCCGCCGATGTGGCGCTGATCGAAACCTCTCCCCATCTGCGGCAGGTGCAGCGGAACAGGCTGGGCCCGGTCACGCATCTCGATCACGTCGAGGATCTTCCTGACAAGCCACTGTTTCTGATTGCGAACGAGTTCATCGACGCACTGCCGATCCGGCAGTTCCAGATGACCCCGGAAGGGTGGCGCGAGCGCGTCGTGGGTCTGGCCGACCAGGGCCTTCAACTGGGCTTGGGTGCCGTGGTGCCGATGGCGCGTCCCGGCCATCCCGGGGATGTGGTGGAGGACAATCCCGAGGGGATCGCCTGTGTCGAAGCCATCGCCCGGCGGATCGCACGTCATGGCGGCGCAGCGATCGTGATCGATTACGGCGGCTGGAACGGCTATGGCGACACGTTCCAGGCGTTGCGGAACCATCGTCCCGAAGATCCCCTGGAACATCCCGGCCAGGCCGACCTGACGGCGCATGTGGACTTTGCTCCGCTTGTCGCGGCGGCCGTGCGGGCCGGGGCGGCGGTGTCGCGCTTGCGGCGGCAGGGCGACTGGCTGCTGTCCCTTGGGGCGGCGGCGCGGGCGCAGCGGCTGGCGCAGGCCGGGGATCACGGCGCGGCCGATGCGCTTCGTCGCTTGACCGATCCCGCGGAAATGGGTCACCTGTTCAAGGCAATCGCGATCTGGCCCCAAGGGGCACCCGCGGTTCCCGGTTTCGAGGCGCAGGAGACGCATGCAGACGACGCTTGAAATCCTGACCCACCCGTTGCTGTCGGATGTGCGGCACGGCTTTTTCACCCGCAAGGGCGGTGCTTCGTCCGGGCTTTTCGCCGGTCTGAACTGCGGCAGGCGCTCCAGCGACCAGAGCGACATGGTTCAGGTGAACCGGGCACGGGTTGCGATGGCGATGAATGTTCCGCCCGCGAATCTGGCCACCGTCAAGCAGGTGCATGGGGCCGATGTGGTGACGTTGGGCCAGGACGACGACATCGCGCAGGTGCGTGATGTCCAGGCCGATGCCCTGGTGACGGCGCGGCGTGATGTTGCGGTGGCCGTGCTGACGGCCGATTGCCAGCCCATCCTGCTGGCCGACAGGCAGGCCGGCGTGATCGGTGCCTGTCACGCCGGGTGGCGCGGCGCCCTTGGTGGCGTCATCGAGGCCACGGTTGCGGCGATGCGGGCGTTGGGGGCGGACAGCATCCGCGGCGTGATCGGCCCCACGATCAGCCAGCGCAACTACGAGGTCAGCGACGAGTTCATGGACGAGTTTCTGGCCGAGGACTCCGATTTCGACCGATTCTTCAGCGGCGGGCCGAACGGCCGCCCGATGTTCGACCTGCCCGGCTTCGGCCTGAAGCGCCTGCGTGCGGCGGGAATCGAGGCGGAATGGTCGGGCCACTGCACCTATGCCGATCCGAACCGCTTTTTCAGTTTCCGGCGGGCCACCCATGAAGGGCAGCCCGATTACGGACGCCTGATCAGCGCCATCGCGTTGTAGCAGGACCGCCGCGGCGATCCTGCGCGCTGCGTCAGTTGAAGGCCCTGTCGGTCACCGCCGCGCTCCATGCGCCTTCCGGCGCGGCCGAGATCACCGGGTCCGAGCCGCCGGACAGCAGCGTGTCAACCGTACGCTGATAGTCGGCCTCGTCCAGGCGCCCGTCCGAGCCTTCCAGCAGCTTGGCGATTTCGGTCATCATGCGGGTCTGATGCTCCAGGGTCTGGGCGCCGGTTTCGTCATTCTCAAGCACGATCTCGGCGGCTTCCTCGGGATTCTGTGCGGCATAGTCCCAGCCCTTCATGCTGGCACGCACGAACCGGGCCAGCGCATCCACCCGGGCCTCGTCCGACAGCGTTTCCTCCAGCACGTAAAGCCCGTCCTCGAGCGTGGCGACCCCCTGATCCTCGTACTTGAAGGTCACGAGGTCATCTTCGGACAGGCCCGCATCCAGAACCTGGCCATATTCGTTATAGGTCATGGTGCTGATACAGGCGGCCTGCTTTTGCAGCAGCGGATCGACGTTGAAACCCTGCTTCAGCACCGTCACGCCGTCCTGTCCGCCCTCGGTCGACAGGCCCAACGTGTTCATCCAGGACAGGAACGGGTATTCATTGCCCGCGAACCAGACGCCAAGCGTCTTGCCCGCAAAGTCCGTCGCCGGATCCTCGATCCCGCTTTCCCTGAGGCAGGTCAGCATCATTCCCGACGACTTGAAGGGCTGCGCGATGTTGACCAGCGGCAGGCCCTTTTCCCGTGCGGCCAGCGCGGCGGGCATCCATTCGACGATCACATCCGCTCCGCCGCCCGCCAGAACCTGCGTGGGCGCAATGTCGGGGCCACCCGGCAGGATGGTGACGTTCAGGCCCTCTTCCTCGTAGAAGCCCTGGTCCTGGGCGACGTAATAGCCCGCGAACTGGGCCTGGGTCACCCATTTCAGCTGCAGCGTCAGGTCCTCGGCCGTGGCCGCCCCCGCCGTCAGCGCCAGCCCCGCCACCGAGATCATCAAATGCTTCATTCCCGTCTCTCCTGTTGAGGGGCATCCGCCCCGTTCATGTGCGCTGCGACGGGTGCCAGAACGTCACCTTCTTTTCGATCAGCGCGACAAGACCATAGAACAGCGTGCCCGCAAGCGCCGCCACGACAATCTCGGCCCAGACCAGGGGCAGGTCCAGGCGTCCGACGGCCGTCGAGATGCGGAACCCCATGCCGCGCGTCGGACTGCCAAAGAACTCGGCCACGATGGCGCCGATCAGCGCCAGCGTCGTGGTGATCTTGAGCCCGTTGAACAGGAAGGGCATCGCCGCCGGAAGCCGCAGCTTCCACAGCGCGGCCCCATAGGGTGCCGCCCAACTGGCCATCAGGTCGCGCTGCATGGCGTCGGTGGCCCTCAGCCCCGCGACCATGTTCACGAGGATCGGGAAGAACACCATGACCACCACGACGGCCGCCTTGGACTGCCAGTCGAAACCGAACCACATGACCAGGATCGGGGCGATCCCCACGATCGGCAGCGCTGCCACGAAGTTGCCGATGGGCAGCAGTCCACGTTGGAGGAACGGACTGCGGTCGATGGCAATGGCGGTCAGGACCGCGGCAGCGGCGCCGATCAGCCAGCCCGTCAGCGCGCCCTTGAGGATGGTCTGGACGAAATCCGTCCAAAGGATCGAACCGTTTGCGGCAAAGCTTTGCGCGATCAGGCTGGGAGCGGGCAGGATGACGGTGGGCACCCCATAGATCCGCACGATCATTTCCCACAAAAGGATGATCGTCGCGCCAAAGATGGCGGCCACCAGCGCGCGGGTGGCCCGCGTCTCGAACCGTGCCAGCCACAGGTTCAGCGCCAGCCCGCCCAGCCAGACCCCCAGGATCGGCAGCGCGCTCATTGTGTCAGCCCCATGCGCTTCAGCGTCACGCGCTCGACCGCGCCGATCAACGCGACAAGGGCGGCGGCCAGAATGGCTGCCGCGAACAGGGCGGCCCAGATCTGCACCGTCTGCCCGTAATAGCTGCCGGACAGCAGCCGTGCCCCAAGGCCTGCCGTCGCGCCAGCCGGCAGCTCGCCGACGATGGTGCCGACAAGGGCCGCGGCAATGGCGACCTTGAGGCTGGCAAAGAGGTAAGGCAGCGACGACGGCAGCCGCAGCCGCCAGAACTGCTGGGGGCGGCTGGCGCTCCAGGATCGCATCAGGTCCAGCTGCATGGCGTCGGGCATGCGCAGGCCCTTGACCATGCCGACCAGTACCGGAAAGAACGACAGCCAGGCCGCGATGACCGCCTTGGGCAACAGGCCGGTGATGCCCGCGCTGGCCATCACGACGATGACCATGGGCGCGATGGCAAGGATGGGAACAGTCTGGCTGGCCACGGCCCAGGGCATGACGGACTGGTCCATGCTGCGGCTGTGGACGATGCCCACGGCCAGCAGGATGCCGGCGCCCGTGCCGATGGCAAAGCCCGCCAGCGTGGCCGACAGCGTGACCCAGGCGTGCCAGACCAGGCTGCGGCGCGAGGTGACGGGCTGTCCCGCCACGCCTTCCCACAGCCCGACCGCCACTTGGTGCGGCGCCGGCAGCACCGGGCGGTCCTGGGTCAGGGTGCGGCCGATCAGGTCGGGCAGGGTCAGTTCGATGCCGGCACGGGCGGCCTGATCGCGTTCCCAGCTGGCATTCATGCGGATCGCGCCCAGATACCAGACGGCGACGATCACCAGCAGCACTGTCAGGATCGGCAGCAGGTCGCCGGTGGCGATACGAAGGCGGCGCGGGACCGGGGCGTTCAGCGCCGCCTCAGTCATAGCTGTGGCCCTCGCGCAGCCCTTCGCGCACCTCATGGGCCAGGGCGATGAACTCGGGCGTGTCGCGGATGTCCAGCGGCCGCTCCGGGGGCAGCGGGCTGTCGATGATCCGAGTGATCCTTCCCGGACGCGGAGACATGACGACGATCCTGGTGGAAAGGTAGACCGCCTCGGGGATCGAATGGGTCACAAAGCCGATTGTCTTGCCAGTCTTGCGCCACAAGGCCAGCAGCGCCTCGTTCAGGCGGTCGCGCACGATCTCGTCCAAGGCGCCGAAGGGTTCGTCCATCAGAAGGATGTCTGCATCGAAGGCCAGGGCGCGGGCGATGCTGGCGCGCTGCTGCATCCCGCCTGACAGCTGCCAGGGAAACTTGCCGCCAAACCCCGACAGTTCGACCAGTTCCATCACGCGATCGATGCGGGCGGCGCGATCCGCGCGCGAAAATCCCATGATCTCGAGAGGAAGAGAGATGTTCCCGGAAATCGTTCGCCACGGATAGAGGCCGGGCGCCTGGAACACATAGCCATAGGCCCGCGCCCGCCGCGCGGCATCCGGGTCCATCCCGTTGACGCGCAGGCGCCCGGCGGTCGGCGTTTCCAGCGCCGCGATGCTGCGCAGAAACGTGGTCTTGCCGCAGCCCGAAGGGCCGATGAAGCTGACGAAGTCGCCCGGCCGGACGGTCAGGTTCACGTCCTTGAGGGCATGGACAGGGCCATCGGCCGTCTGGAATGTCAGGCTGACGCCCTGTGCCTCGATGACGCTCAACTCAGACCCCGCTTGCGGGAATGCCGCTGCGTTCGACGGGGCGTGGCGCGGTCAGTTCCTTCCAGGCGCTCAGCGCCCGGTTGACCGTGCCGCGCGGCTCGCGGGCAACGAATTCGCCATGCCCTTCGCGGCTGTCGATGCGGCCTTCGGTTACCGCAACGACACCGCGCGTCAGTGTAAAGCGCGGCAGGCCCTTGACCTGCTGGCCCTCGAAGACGTTGTAGTCGATGGCCGACTGTTGGGTGCCTGCGCTGATGGTCTTTTCCGCCTCCGGATCCCAAACCACCAGATCGGCATCCGAACCCACCAGCACGGCCCCTTTGCGCGGATACATGCCCATGATCTTGGCGATGTTGGTCGAGGTGACGGCCACGAACTCGTTCGGCGTCAGGCGGCCGGTTCCGACCCCGTGGGTCCATAGCATGGGCATCCGGTCCTCCAGGCCGCCAGTCCCGTTCGGGATCTTGGTAAAGTCACCGACGCCGTAACGTTTCTGTTCGGTGGTAAAGGCGCAATGGTCGGTCGCCACGACCGACAGGCTGCCCGATTGCAGTCCGGCCCACAGGCTGTTCTGGTGCTGCTTGTTGCGGAATGGCGGCGACATGACCCGCCGCGCGGCATGGTCCCAGTCCGTGTTGAAGTATTCGCTTTCGTCCAGCGTCAGGTGCTGGATCAGCGGCTCTCCCCAGACGCGCTTGCCCTGGCTGCGCGCCCGGCGGATCGCCTCGTGGCTGTCCTCGCAGCTGACATGGACGACATACAGCGGCACGCCCGCCATGTCGGCCACCATGATGGCGCGGTTGGTCGCCTCGCCCTCGACCTGAGGAGGGCGGGAATAGGCATGCGCCTCGGGTCCGGTGTTCCCCTCGGCCAGCAGCCGCGCGGACAGTTCGGCCACGACATCGCCGTTTTCCGCATGCACCATCGCGATCCCGCCCAGGTCGCCGACGCGCCGGAACGACGCGAACAACTCATCGTCGTTCACCATCAGCGCGCCCTTGTAGGCCATGAAATGCTTGAAGCTGGTGATGCCACGATCAACGATCGCCTGCATCTCGTCAAAAACCTGCTGCCCCCACCAGGTCACCGCCATGTGATAGCTATAGTCGCAATGCGCGCGGCCCGACTTGTTGTCCCACATCTGCAGCGCGTCCAGCAGCCCCTGACCGGGCGAGGGCAGGGCAAAGTCCACGACCATGGTCGTCCCGCCCGCCAGGGCCGCGCGGGTACCGTTTTCGAAATCATCGGCGGAATAGGTGCCCATGAAGGGCATTTCCAGATGCGTGTGCGGATCAATGCCCCCCGGCATGACATAGCAGCCGGTTGCGTCCAGCACCCTTTCCCCCACCAGTCCCTGGCCGATGGCCGCGATCCGTCCGTCCTCGATCAGCACATCCGCCGGATAGCTCAGATCCGCCGTGACGATCGTGCCGCCCCTGATGATCGTGCTCATCACCCTACCTCTTGCTTGTTGGGAAAACATCCGCGGGGTTCGAGGGCGCGACGCCCCCGGCATCCGTCCGCGTCAGCGGACAATCTCGGCCGCCTCCAGCACCGCATGCAGCAGCACGTCAGCCCCCGACTTGGCCCATTCCGGCGTAATCTCCTCGGCCTCGTTATGGGACAGGCCGCCCACGCAGGGGCACATGATCATGACGGTCGGCGCGACACGGTTGATCCAGCAGGCGTCATGGCCAGCTCCCGACACGATGTCCATGTGGCTCAGCCCCAGCCGTTCGGCCGCATTCCGAACGCTGCCGACCAGACCGGGGTCAAAGGTCACGGGGTCGAAATGCCCAACCGGCTCAATCGTGATGCCCAGGCCCAGTTCCCGCGCGATTTCAGCCGCCTCGGCCTCCAATCTCGAACGCATCGATGTCAGCTTGTCCTTGTGCGGTGAACGGAAGTCGATGGTGAAGACAGCCTTTCCCGGGATCACGTTGCGGCTGTTCGGCCAGACATTGGCCTGTCCGACCGCGCCCACGGCATCGGGCTGGTGATCCATCGCGATCCGGTGCACCGTCTCCATGATCCGTGCCATGCCCAGACCGGCGTTCACCCGCATGTTCATGGGCGTGCTGCCCGTATGGGCATCCTTGCCGGTCAAAGTCACCTCCAGCCACCACAGGCCCTGGCCGTGGGTCACGACCCCGATCTGCTTGCCCTCGGCCTCCAGGATCGGACCCTGCTCGATGTGGTATTCGAACATGGCGTGGATCTTGCGCGCCCCCGGAGCCTCGCTGCCGCGCCACCCGATCCGATCCAGCTCGTCTCCATAGCGCTTGCCCTCCGCGTCGGTGCGGCTGTTGGCATAGTCTTCGTCATGAACGCCGGCAAACACGCCCGAGGCCAGCATGGCCGGCGCAAATCGGGCGCCTTCCTCGTTCGTCCAGTTCGTCACGACGATGGGGCGCCGGGTTCGCAGGTCCATGTCGCGAAGGGCGCGGATGACCTCCAGCCCCGCAAGAACCCCAAGGACGCCGTCATACTTGCCGCCGGTGGGCTGCGTGTCCAGATGGCTGCCGATGTAGACGGGGTCCAGCTCTGGCTCGGTGCCGTCGTGGCGCATGAACATGTTGCCCATCCGGTCGACCGTCATGGACATGCCGGCAGCCTCGCACCAGGACTGGAACAGGCGGCGCCCCTCGGCGTCCGCATCCGTCAGCGTCTGGCGGTTGCTGCCGCCTGAGACCCCGGGGCCGATCTTGGCCATTTCCATCAGGCTGTCCCACAAGCGGTCGCCGTTCACCGTCATGTTCGCAGCCGTCACCACGGCGCTCTCGTCGCTC
>Ga0194112_10011609_pt1 | contig 10882 bp, 9 predicted proteins | sample TA2MahC400mmetaG_FD_146191 | JGI IMG/M metagenome (GOLD analysis project Ga0194112, IMG submission 146191) | Freshwater microbial communities from Lake Tanganyika, Tanzania - TA2015016 Mahale Deep Cast 400m | ecosystem: Environmental > Aquatic > Freshwater > Lake | place: Tanzania: Lake...
TGCCGGCCGGCCAGCAGGTCTCCGGCTATCCGGCGACGCCGCACGCGCGCGCCCGGCGGATGTACGCCGCCCTGCGCCACCTGCCCGAGTTGGTCCGCGAGGTGCGCCGCCTCGGCGAGCGCCTGCGGCGCCTCGAGGAACGGGGGAGAGGAGCGTCGTGAAGCAGCGCACGATCTCCCGGCCGGCGTCCTTCGCCGGCATCGGCCTGCACACGGGAGCCCGCACGCGGGTGACCTTCCTCCCCGCCGACCCGGGAAGCGGGTTCCGTTTCGTGCGCACCGACCTGCTCGGCGCCCCGCAGATCCCCGTCTGCCCGGCCAGCGCGGCGGACGACGGCGGCCCCCTGCGCCGCACGGTGCTGCGGCACGACGGGGCGGAGGTGCACACCGTCGAGCACGCCCTGGCCGCGGCGCGCGGGCTCGATCTCGACAACCTGACCATCGAGCTCGACGGGCCCGAGGTTCCGGAGCCGAGCGAGGGCAGCGCGGCGCGCTTCGTCGAGCTGCTCGAGGAGGCGGGGCCGATCGAACAGCCCGCCGACCGGGAGCCGTTCGTCATCCGCAAGCCGGTGACCTACCGGGACGGCGGCGTCGAGATCCTCGCCCTCCCGGGCGAGGGGCTGTGGCTCAGCTTCACGATCGAGTATGACCATCCGCTCATCGGCACGCAGCGCCGCTCGCTGCGGCTGACGCCCGAGTCGTTCAAGCGGGAGATCTCGCGGGCGCGGACCTTCGTCCTGCATCGCGACGTCGAGTCCCTGCGGGCCAGCGGGCTGATCCGCGGCGGCAGCCTGGACAACGCCATCGTCGTCGGCGACCAGGGGCTGATGAACAGCGAGCCGCTGCGCTACCCCGACGAGTTCGTCCGCCACAAGCTGCTCGACCTGCTCGGAGACCTGGCGTTGCTGGGGAGGCCCATCGAGGGGCAGATCCACGCCGTGCGCAGCGGCCACTCCCATCACATGCGCTTCGTCCGCGAGCTGGATCGCGCCCACCAGGGCGCCGCCGGGCTCGACGCCCTGCTCGACCGGGTGCACTTCGACATCGACGCGATCGAGCGGATCATGCCGCACCGCTACCCGATGCTGCTGGTCGACCGGATCCTCCACCTCGAGGAGCGCCGCCGGGTGGTGGGCATCAAGAACGTGACCGTCAACGAGCCCTTCTTCAGCGGCCACTTCCCCGGCCATCCGATCATGCCCGCGGTGCTGATCATCGAGGCCATGGCCCAGGTGGGCGGCGTGCTCCTGCTCAACACGGTCGACGATCCGGAACGCAAGCTGGTCTACTTCATGGGCATCGACAACGCCAAGTTCCGCCGCCCGGTGCGGCCCGGCGACCAGGTGGTCTTCGACCTGCAGCTGGTCAAGCTCAAGAGCCGCACCTGCAAGATGAACGGGCAGGCCTTCGTCCGCGGCCAGCGGGTCGCCGAGGCGGAGCTGCTGTCGAGCATCGTCGACCGGGAGGACGCCCCCTGATGACGACCATCCACGCCACCGCGATCGTCGACCCGCAGGCCGAGCTGGGCGTCGACGTCGAGATCGGCCCCTACTGCCTGGTCGGGCCCCGGGCGCGCATCGGCGATCGCTGCCGGCTGATCTCGATGGTGCGCATCGACGAGGGCGCGATCCTGGGCGAGGGCTGCGCCTGCCACCACGGCGCGGCGATCGGCGGCCCGCCGCAGGACCTCAAGTACCAGGGCGCCGCCTCGCGCGTGCGCGCCGGGGCGGGCAACACCTTCCGCGAGTTCTGCACCGTCCACCGGGCTACCGGGGAAGGAGAGGAGACGCTCCTCGGCGACGAGAACCTGATCATGGCCTACGCGCACGTGGCCCACAACTGCGCGCTCGGCAGCCACGTCATCCTCGGCAACTGCGCGACGCTCGCCGGCCACGTGGAGGTGGGCGACTACGCGATCGTCAGCGGCGTGACCCCCGTCCACCAGTTCGTCAAGATCGGCGCGCACGCGATCATCGGCGGCGGCTGCCGCGTGCCCAAGGACGTGCCCCCCTTCGTCATGGCCGCCGGGCACCCCCTCGAGGTCCACGGGCTGAACGTCGTCGGGCTGAGGCGGCGCGGCTTCTCCGCGGAGACGCTGGCCGAGCTGGAGAAGCTCTACCGCCTCTTCTTCCGCTCCGATCTGGTCAAGGAGGCCGCCCTGGCGCGGATCCGCGCCGAACTGGCGCCGCTGCCCGAGGTGGAGATGTTCTGCCGCTTCATCGAGCGCTCGGCGCGCGGCCTGACGCGCTAGCGGCCGCGCCGCCGCGGGAGAGAGCCATGGTCGAGCCCCACCTGACGGTGGCCGTCGCCGGCGCCGGGCACCTGGGCACCTTCCACGCGCGGGCGCTGCAGCGCGTCGCGCCCGGCTGCCTGCGCGCCGTCGTCGACTGCCTGCCCGAGCGCGCCGAGCGTCTCGCCAACGCCCTCGGCGTGCGCGCCGCCGCCGACGTCGGCGCCGTGCTCGGCGAGGTCGACGCGCTCATCGTCGCCACGCCGACGGCCACGCACTACGCGGTCGCCCGCGCCGCGCTCGCCGCCGGCTGCCACGTGCTGGTCGAAAAGCCGATCACGGCGACCCTCGAGGAAGGCCGCGAGCTGGTCGCCCTGGCCGCCGCCAAGCGCCGGGTGCTCCAGGTGGGCCACATCGAGCGCTTCAACCCGATCTTCCGCGCTCTGCAGGGCGAGATCGGCGTTCCCGCCTTCGTCGAGGCCGAGCGGCTGGCCCCCTTCGTGCCGCGCAGCCTCGATGTCGACGTCGTCCTCGACCTGATGGTCCACGACCTCGACCTGCTGCTCAGTCTGGTGCCGGCCGAGGCGACGGCCATCGAGGCCGTCGGCGTCGCCGTGCTCTCGCCGGGCGAGGACATCGCCGCGGCGCGCCTGCGCTTCGCCAACGGCACGGTTGCCCACCTCACCGCCAGCCGTGTCTCGCAGGAGAAGTCGCGCAAGATCCGCTTTTTCAGCCGCCGCGGCTACCATTCTCTAGACCTGCTCGCCCGCAGCGCCCGCAAGGTGCGCATCGCCCCCGATCCCGAAGGGGCGTTGGAGGTGCCCGGCACGGGGCGCTTCGCCGTGGCCGAGGAGCGCCTGGAGCGGCCCGAACCAGACCCGCTGGGCGAGGAGCTGCGCAGCTTCCTCGCCGCCGCCGCCGCCGGCGGTCCGCCGGTCGTCGACGGCGAGGCGGCGCTGCGCGTGCTCGCCCTCGCCGGCGAGATCCGGCGCCGCGCGCAGGCGGGGCTGCGGGAGTTCCGCGAGACGCCCCCATGGCCCACGCCCGCCTCCTGACGGTGGCCGGCGAGGCCAGCAGCGACGCCCACGCCGCCGGCCTACTCGAGGCGCTCCGCGATCGGGGCTGGCGGGGCGAGTGCGTCGCGGTGGGAGGCCCGGCGCTGGCCGCCGCCGGCGCCCGGCTGATCGCCGACCAGAGCGATCTGGCCGTCGTCGGCCTGAGCGAGGTCTGCGGCCGCCTGCCCCGGATCCTCCGCCTCCTCGGCCGCGTGCGCGACGAGATCGCCCGGCGCCCTCCGGACCTCTTCCTGCCGGTCGACACGCCGGAGTTCAACCTGCGTCTCCTGCCCCACGCCGCGCGCCGCGGCGTGCCGGTGGTCTACTTCGTCGCCCCGCAGACCTGGGCCTGGAGGCCGCGGCGGACCCGCATCCTGCGCCGCCACGCCCGGGAGCTGCTCGTCCTCTTCCCCTTCGAGGAGCCCTGGTTCCGCGAGCGCGGCGTGGCGGCCACCTACGTCGGCCACCCGCTCGTCGACGCCGCGCGCGCCTGGCGCGCGCAGCGCCCACGACGCGGCCGGCAGACCCCGGAGGAGAGCGGGCCGGCGGGGCTCCTGCTGCCGGGAAGCCGTTCCGGCGAGGTGCGCCGCCACCTGCCCGTTCTGGCCGCCGCCGTCGAGCTCCTGCGCCGGCGCGGGCTCGACCTGCGCTGGCGGGTGCGCGCGGCGCCGGGACTGGACGACGACTTCTACGCCCCCTGGACGCTTTCGGCCGGGATCGAGCTGCGCCGCGAGCCGATCCTCGAGCTGGCCGCCGGATCGGCGGTCACGGTGGCCGCCTCGGGGACCGCCTCGTTCGAGGCGGCGCTCGCCGGCTCGCCGCTCATCGTCGTCTACCGCGTCAGCCCGCTGACCTGGCTCCTTGCCCGCCGGATGGTGCGCGTGCCGCACGTGGCCATGGCCAATCTCGCCCTGGGGCGCGGCGTCGTGCCCGAGCTGCTGCAGGACGATTGCGCGCCGGCGCGGATCGCCGGCGAGATCGAGGGCCTGCTGGGCGATCCGGCCAGGGCGGAGCGGATGCGCGCGGAGCTGGCCGGGCTCGATGCCCGCTTCGGCCCGAGCGGCGCCCTCGCCCGAGCCGCCGAGCGCGTCCAGGCGCACCTCGAGCCGCGGGGAGGCTGAGGTGGGCTCGCCGCGACCGGGGCTGCGCGCGCGCATCGTGGGGCTCGCCGGCGCCTGGCTGATCCTCGCGCTCGGGAGCACCTGGCGGACGCGCCTGATCGGCGCCGAGCACCTCGCCTCGTGTCGCGCCGGCGGGCGGGGCTTCGCCTACGGTTTCTGGCACGGGCTGCTCCTGCCGATCGCCTACCTCAATCGGGGCCAGCGGGCCACGGTTCTCGTCAGCCTGCATCGCGACGGCGAGTACATCGCCCAGGCGGCCCGCCGCCTCGGCATCGGCTCAGTGCGCGGCTCGAGCTCGCGCGGCGGGGCCCGCTCCCTCCTGGAGATGGTGCGCCTGGGGCGGCGCGGCGAGGCGGTCGCCTTCACGCCCGACGGGCCGCGCGGGCCGCGCCGCCGGGTCCAGCCCGGCCTCCCGCTCTGCGCCCAGCGGGCGGGGATCCCGATCCTGCCGATCGCCGCGGCCGCACGGCCCTGCCGCCGTCTCGGCTCCTGGGACCGCTTCCTCGTCCCGGCCCCCTTCGCCCGCGTCGTCCTCGCCTACGGGCCTCCGCTGGCGATCCCCGCGGGGATCGATCGGCAGCGGATGCTCGCCCTCTGGACCCCGCGGATCGAGGAGGCCTTGGATGCCGCCGAGCGGGCCGCGCAGCAGGCTCTAGACGACTGGGACGGCCGGCCGCGCCGCGGCGCGCCGCCCCGGCCATGAGGAGGCCCTCGTGCGCGCCGGCCTGACCCTCTATCGCGCCGCCTGGGGCGGGGGGCTCGCCGTCGGGGCGCCCTACCTGCTCCTGCGCGCCCTCCTGCGCCCCGGGGAGATGCGGGAGCGGCGGGGCGACTGGGACCCGCTCGATCCCGGCGCGCGGGGCGGGGTCTGGGTGCACGCGGCGAGCGTGGGGGAGGGGCGCGCCGCCGCCGCGCTCCTCGGCGCGCTGCGCGATCGCGGAGCGCGCCCGCTCCTCTCGGTGACGACGCCGGCGGCGCGACGCCTGGAGGCGCAGTTCCAGGCGGCCGGCGCCCTCGCCGTGCGCCACGCGCCGCTCGACATCGCCCCCTTCGTGCGCCGGGTCCTGCGGCGCGTGGAGCCCCGGGCGCTGCTCATCCTGGAGACGGAGATCTGGCCGATCCAGCTCGTCGAGGCGGACCGGGCCCGCATCCCCGTCGCCTTCGTCAGCGCGCGGCTGACCGAGCGCAGCCTGCGCCGATTGCGCCCCTGGAAGGGGGCGCTGGCGGAGCGGCTTCGCCAGGCCTGCGTGGCCGCCCAGAGCGAGGCCGACGCCGCGCGCTGGAGCGCGCTCGGCATCGAGGACTCGCGGCTGCGCGTGACGGGCAACCTCAAGTACGAGCGGCCCCGCGGGCCCCTGCCGGAGAGGCAGCGTCTCCGGCAGCGGGCGGGGTGGGATCGCGTCGCCGTCTTCGGCAGCGTCCGCTCCGGCGAGGTGGAAGCCGTCGCCGAGGCGATCGCCGCCTGCCGCGACCTCGCCGGCGGGATCCTGCTCGTCGTCGCCCCGCGCCATCCCGGGCGCAGCGCCGAGGCGCTGCGGCGCGCGCTCGCCCCGCTCGCCCCGCTGCGGGAGCGCGGCAGCTCCGAGGGCCCGCTCCTCGCCCAGGCGGGCGATCCGCGGGCGGGCATGGCCGTGCTGCTTCTCGGCACGGTGGGGGAGCTGCGCGCATTCTACGCGCTCGCCGACGCCGCCTTCGTCGGCGGCACGCTCGCGCCCGTCGGCGGCCACAACCTCTTCGAGGCGGCCGAGTGCGCGGTGCCCGTCCTCCACGGCCCCCACTGCGCCACCGTCGCCGACGTCGCCGCGGCGCTCGCCCGATCGGGCGGCGGCTTCCTCGTCGAATCGGGTGCGCAGCTGGGGATCCGGCTGCGCGCCCTGCTCGCCGACGAGCCCTCGCGCGCCGCGGCGGCGCGGGCCGCCCACGAGGCCGCGCTGCGGCTCGGCGGCGCGCTCGAGGCAACGCTGGCCGCCCTCGACGCCTGGGGCGTCCTCCCGGGGAGGGAGCCGTGGGCCTGACGGGTCTGCATCGCCGGCTCTCCCGCCGGGAGGAGCGCGGCGCCGAGCGCCTGCTCATCCCGCCGCTGGCCGCCCTCTCGCTCCTCTACCGGCTCGCCGTCGCCGGGCGCAACCTCGCCTACGACCGCGGCTGGATGCGCTCCGAGCGGCTGGCGGCCTGGGTGCTCGTCGTCGGCGGCCTGAGCGCCGGGGGCAGCGGCAAGACGCCGCTCGCCGCCGAGCTCGCGCGCCGCATCGCCCGCTGGGGAGTCCCCCCGCTGATCGTCGCCCGCGCCTATCGCGCGGCGGGATTCCGGCGCGGCGCGCTCCTCGTCGCCGACGGCGCCGGGGGGGCGGAGCCCGATCCGCTGCGATTCGGCGACGAGGCGGCGCTGCTGGCGCGCCTCGCGCCGGGGATCCCCGTCGCCATCGCCCGCCGCCGCGCCGAGGTCCTGCGCGATCCCGCCCTGGCCGAGCTCGGCGCCCGCGCCCTCGTCCTCGACGGGGGGCTCCAGCACCGCCGTCTGCGGCCCGACCTGGCACTGGCGACGATCGACGCCTCCCTGGAGCCGTCGTCGGGAAGGCTCCTGCCCCTGGGCGACCTGCGCGAGCCCTGGACGGCGTTGCGGCGCGCCGACTGGATCGTCCTCCATCGCGGGCAGCTCTGCCCCGACCCCCTGCCCTGGGAGCGCTTCCTCGACCGGGTCGCTCCCGGGCGACCGCGGCTCTGGACGCACACCGGCCTGCAGGCCCCGGAGGAACTGGGCGAGGGGAGGGTGACCCCCTGGCCGGAGCTTCGCGGCCGGAGGCTCGGTCTCTGGACCGGGCTGGGGCATCCCGAGGCGCTGGTCGCGGATCTCGCCGCCGAGGGCGTCGTCCCCGCCTGGCGCGAGCTCGCTCCCGATCACGCGCGTTGCGACGCGGCGCTCGCCCGGCGGCTGCGCCGCGCCGCCGCGCGCGAACGCCTGGAGGCGATCCTCGTCACGCTCAAGGACGCGGTCAAGCTGGAGGCCTGGCGGGATGCCCTGCCTCCCGTTCTGGTCTGCCGCTCCGGGATCGGATTCGGTCGCGGGCTCGAGGCCTTCGAGGGGCAACTGCGCGCCAGCCTGCGCGCGGCGGGCGTCCTGCCTGCGGGGGATCCTCCCTGCGCGGCAAGCGATTGAGGCGCTGGCCCGCAGGGTCGAGCGCGGCCCGGTCCCCCGGCCGGAATCAGTCCTCGTCGGCCCAGTTGGCGAAGTGGACGCGGATGGCCGCCTCGGCGGCGATCTCGTCCCCGGAGGTCTGCTCGACGCCGTAGAGCGTCACCCGCGCATCGCCCTGCAGCTCGCCGCCCAGGATCAGCGAGCTGAGCGGGGGCTCGAGCTTCGCCGCCCCGGTGACGAGCACGACTACGAGAGAGACGCTCTCGCCGCTGGGCACGACGGCGTGCAGCGCGCCCTCGAGCGAGTCGATCTGCTCGCCGGTGATCTCGAACTCGACGCGATAGGCGTTCAGCGTCACGCTGCCGAACGGGCCGCCAGGAGCGAGACCGAGCTGGGCGGAAGCGGGCCGGTTCTCGACGGTGATGCGCACCTCGTCCTCGAAGACCGCGTCGTCGGCGGTCATCAGCACCCCGTCCTCGCCCGCGTGGCGGACGTCGGAGCGCAACGGGGAGGTGGCCAGGGACCCCGTCGCCGTCGCCGGCACGATCTCGGTGACGACGAGCGAGGAGCGGGGTTGATCGACGGCGTCGCAGCCCCCGGCGACGAGAGCCGCCAGGGCGAGCAGCGCGCAGCCGAGGATCGCCGGTGCGTGACGCTGGATCATGTGCGCCTCCCTGCGGGACGGCGGCCGGTGCGGGCCGCGGTGCACGACGCCCGGCGGCGGCCTCCGGGCGGGCGGTTTCGCCCTTGGCCCTCAATATCGGCGGCGCCTATACTCGCCTGAAGTCCGAACTGATCCGCGGGCGCGCGGGGCGCCCCTCGGGAGCAGACTGGCATGTCCTTACCGGTACACGACTTCCTGGTGATCGGCTCCGGCCTGGCGGGGCTGCTCTTCGCCCTCGAGGCGGCGGCTCACGGCCGCGTGGCGCTGGTGACCAAGCGGCGCGCCGGCGACTCGAACACGCGCCTCGCCCAGGGCGGGATCGCCAGCGTCGCCGCCGCCGACGACTCCTTCGAGCGCCACAGGGCCGACACGCTCGCCGCGGGCGCGGGCCTCTGCCGCGAGGAGGTCGTCGCCGGCGTGATCGCCGAGGCGCCGCGGACGATCGAGCTGCTCGAGAGCCATGGCACGCGCTTCTGCCTGCGGGCCGACGGCAACGGGTACGACCTCGGCCGCGAGGGGGGCCACTCGCGCCGGAGGATCCTCCACGCCGCCGACGCCACGGGCGAGGCGATCGCCGACACGCTCCTGGCGCGTGCCCGCGCCCACCCGCGCATCGAGCTGCGAGAAGACTGCTGCGCCGTCGATCTGATCACGACCAGCAAGCTCGAGCGCCGCGCGCCGCGCGCCGGCGAGACGCGCGTCCTGGGAGCCTACATCCTCGAGGCGGACGGGGGACGCATCCAGGCGCTCGCCGCGGCGAGCACGCTGCTGGCCACGGGGGGCTGCGGCAAGGTCTATCGCTACACGAGCAATCCCGACGTCGCCACCGGCGACGGGCTGGCCATGGCCTACCGCGCCGGCGCGCGCCTGGCCAATCTCGAGTTCGTCCAGTTCCACCCGACCTGCCTCTACGACCCGCGCGAGACGCACTTCCTGATCTCCGAGGCGGTGCGCGGCGAGGGCGCCTTCCTGACCTCGATCTCCGGCGAGCCCTTCATGGCCGCCTACCACGCGGACGCCGACCTGGCTCCGCGGGATGTCGTCGCCCGGGCGATCGACCGCGAGATGAAGCGCCGCGGCGACCGCCACGTCCTGCTCGACCTCGGCCGTATCGGCGCCGAGCGCATCCGCGTCCGGTTTCCCAACATCCATCGCACCTGCGCGGCGCTCGGCCTGGAGATCACGCGCCAGCCGATCCCCGTCGTCCCGGCCGCGCACTACCTCTGCGGGGGCGTGCTCACCGACGCCGAGGGGCGCACCGATCTGGCCGGCCTCTACGCCGCCGGCGAGGTCGCCTGCACCGGCCTCCACGGGGCCAACCGCCTGGCGAGCAACTCCCTGCTGGAGTCGGCCGTCTTCGCCCGCCGCGCCGCCGGCGCCGCCGTCGCCGGCCTCGACGACGCCCGCCGCGCCGTCGCCCGCATCGCCTCATCCGTGCCCCCCTGGGACCCGGGGGGAGCCAGCGTCGCCAAGGAGTCGGTGCTGGTCAACGCCCACTGGGAGCTCGTGCGCACGCTGATGTGGGACTTCGTCGGCATCGTCCGCAACGATCACCGCCTGCATCTGGCCGCGCGCTACGTGCGCCACTTCCGCCGCAGCGTGGAGAGCTACTACTGGGACTTCCTGCTGGACAGCGATCTCATCGAGCTGCGCAACATCGCCCTCCTGGCCGAGCTGATCATCCGCTCGGCGGCCTGCCGCAGGGAGTCGCGCGGGCTGCACTGCAACGAGGACCACCCGGAGAGGAACGATCCCCGCTGGCGGCGCGACACGGTCGTCGACCCCCTGAGCGGGCGCGTCCACGCCGCGCGGCGCGACGACGACCCCTTCGCCTCGCGGGAGGGGCGATGGCGGGCGGTCTGAGGCAGGGGCGATCGCCCGCCCCGGCGCCGGAGCGACCCCCGCGCTGGCCCGCGGACGACTGGCGGGGCCCGCTGCTCGCCGTGCGCCTGAGCAGCCTCGGCGACGTCGTCCTGACGACCGGCCCGCTGCGCCTGCTCCACGATCGCCGGCCCGACCTGGCGATCGATCTCCTGACCCGCGCCGCGTTCGCCCCGGCGCTGGCGGGGCTGCCTTTCATCCGCCGGATCCTGCTGGCCGACGGCCCCGATTCGCCGCCGGACGGCGCGGCGGCCGCGGAGCCCGCGGCTGCGGCCGCCTACGCGACGGTCCTCGAGTGGCAGGGTGGAGCGCGCGGGGCCCGCGCCGCGGCCGCGAGCGCTCCCGGGGCGCTGGTCGTCCGCGCCGGGCGCGCCGCCTGGCGGCGGCGTCTCCTCGTCCTTCTGGGACGGCGCGCCGTCGGAGTCGTGGAGCCCTATGCGGCGCGCCTGGCGCGTTCCCTGGCGGGCGGGAGGGTCGACCCGCAGCTCGCGGCTCCCTGGATCGCCGCCGACGAGGCGCTCCGCGCCCAGGCGCGCGAGCGGCTCGCGCGGCTCGGCTCCCCGCGGCGCGGCTGGGCGGTCCTGGCGCCGGGCGCCTCGCGGCCGATGAAGCGGGTGCCCGAGCGGCTGGCCGGGAAGATCGCCGCGGCGCTCGCGGAGCGCGGTTGGGGCGTCGTGCGGCTGGCCGCGCCCGCCGAGGGCGGCCCCGAGGGCGGCCCTGAAGGCCGCCCGGAAGACGGCGCGCCCGGGGCTCCGGGGGAGGGGCCCTGGCGGGGAACCCTGCCCCAGGTCGCCGC
>Ga0194112_10011618_pt1 | contig 10875 bp, 10 predicted proteins | sample TA2MahC400mmetaG_FD_146191 | JGI IMG/M metagenome (GOLD analysis project Ga0194112, IMG submission 146191) | Freshwater microbial communities from Lake Tanganyika, Tanzania - TA2015016 Mahale Deep Cast 400m | ecosystem: Environmental > Aquatic > Freshwater > Lake | place: Tanzania: Lake...
TTCGGTGGCATACGGAGTGGGGCGCGATGTTTGATCCTTGGGTTTACGTGCAATTGTTTGGATCGCTGGTGCTGATTCGAGGTGGCGTCGCTTACATCCTTGGCCCGGCGCGCAATCGGTTGATCCAGCGGACGCTCGGTGATATTCGCAACACCATCTATGATGCGATCCAGCGCCTCTCCTTCGGTTATCACGACAGATCGAAGACGGGTGAATTGATCTCACGCTCGACCTCAGATGTCTCTCGTTTGCAGGATTTTTTCTTTGCGTGCCTGCTGCTGAGCCTCGACATCGTTGTGTCACTGGTGGTGACCGTCAGTCTGATTTTTGCCATCAGCCCGATCTTGGGCATTGTCGCTGTTGGCACGATGATTCCAACGATTACTCTGATTGCATTCTATGCGGCGACGCTCCAGCCGCGGTGGCGGAAAGTTCACGATCTGCACGGCGACATGATGACAGTCATTCAGGAAAACATCGCCGGCGTTCGCGTCGTTAAAGCCTTCGGGAAAGAATCGGAACAGATCGCCAAGTTCACGCGCAAACGCGACACATTCGTCTCCACGGCTCTCGAAACGGTGAACTTCTGGGCAGCGCGCGTGCCTTTTGCCCAGTTCATTTTTGGCATTGGGATGCCGCTGATCCTTTGGCTCGGCGGCCGTGAAGTGATCGGCGGAAACTTGCTCATCGGCGATCTTGCGAAAGTGGTTTTCTACGTGATGGCAATTGGACATCGCGTCGGAATGGTCGGGCAATTCACGAACATCATTCAAAATGCAGGCGCCAGCGCCGAACGGATCATGGAAATCATTCAGGAACCGCAAACGATCAAGAGCGGCCAACGCAATCTGCCTTCAGGCCCCGGAGCGGTCGCTTTTGAGAATGTTTCATTCCATTATCACGACGGCAAGGCGTCATTGACCGAAATGAGTTTTGTAGCGCAACCGGGCCGGACTTACGCGATTGTTGGTCCCACCGGCTCCGGCAAAAGCACTTTGGCAAACCTCATCCCGCGGTTCTACGAGGTGTCAAGCGGCCGCGTCCTGGTCGAAGGAATCGATGTGCGCGAACTGGACCTTCGCCAATTGCGACGAAGCGTCGGCGTTATCTTTCAGGAATCATTTCTGTTCAGCGCGTCGGTCGCGGACAACATCGCTTACGGAAAACCCGAGGCGAGTCAAGAGGAGATCGAACAAAGCGCCCGCGCTGCTCAAGCGCACGAGTTTATCTGCGCGTTAGAAAACGGCTACCAAACTATTATTGGTGAACGCGGTGTTACTTTGAGCGGCGGACAGAAACAACGAGTGGCTATCGCGCGGGCGTTTCTCATGAACCCGCGCATCCTCATCATGGACGACGCAACCTCGAGCGTCGATTCCCAAACCGAACGTTTGATTCAGGAAGCCTTTCGACGGCTCAGCGCGGGCCGCACGACATTTGTCATCGCCCACCGCTTCTCCACCGTGCAGCACGCCGACCAGATTCTTGTCCTGAAGGAAGGCCGGATTGTAGAGCGCGGAACGCACGACGAACTGATTCACGCTGCCGGATTTTACCGCGAGATATTCGATCAACAGATTAAACACTGATCGAAACCGAAGGCGGCAGTTCTAACCACGAAAGACAGCGCAAAGCACGAAACGGAGAGAACCTGAAAACGTGGTCATGTTCTGTTTTCAAGGAGGCCGACATAGGAGGCAGCCTCATGCAAACTCTGTGGGAGCCCTGGTATCGGCCTTCGAATCATTTGTCTAAGGTCTAAGCCAAGGAGGTTTGTGCAACGCTGTGGCGCCCGATCCGTATAGGACGGGCGTTGCTTTTCTTCGGTATGAGATACGTTCCCTTTTCCAGCGCAGACTGCCTATTTGACCACCAGACTTACTTGCTCGATTTCTGCATGGCCAGACTTGCGGAAGGGACGAGGCATCGGCTGCGCATCTCCCTTCTCGTCAATCGTACGTGATCGAAGCGTGTATTCTCCAGCCGGCAATCCCGGCAACAGCACGGCCCAATGGACCTTGCTCAATCGCATCGGCCAAATGCGCGGGCGGCCGTGTTCGTCGATGCCGCGTGTTTTCTCCGGGATGGCATTCTCCGGAAGATTGCCGCCCCAAATTCTGGGTGGCGCGAGGATTTGAGCGTCCACCCACGGCGCTTTGGTGAAGTAGCGATCATCGACTGGCCATTCCTGCGATTCAGGCTGAATCCAGACCTGCACCTTCGACAACCCTGAAATTCCGACCTGAGCATAGCCCGTGACTCGAATGGGCTGCGTCGGTTTGATTTCCTTTGGCACAAAGAGCGTCGCCGTGAACGTTTTGAGCGGGCTGTCGATGTCGTTATTCGCGTCGCCATACGTGTCATTAGCATGCGCCAAATTAGTGAGCACCACATGCGAGAGCCACTTGATACATTTGAACCCGTAAGCTTCCGGAACCACGATTCGCACAGGTCCGCCGCGTTCGGGCGAAAGCCATTGTCCGTTGAGCTTGTAACAGAGAATGACCGGCGGCAAACCATGAAAATCTTCGAAAACGCGGCCAATCGGGAGCGAACTGCGAAACATCTGTTTCGGGTCGTCGTTGTGATAACCGTAGTAAAAGACGCGCCGCAAATTCTCGCGCGGTTCAGTCCGCCAAATGATCTCTCGCAAAGGGACTCCTTCCCCAAATCCCCGTGCCTAGCGGACATCCGATATTGAGACACGTCATCACTTTCATGAAGCGCTCATATGCGCTAGTTAGTTAGAAGGCCAGTTTCTCTCCACGATTTCTGCACATGTCTCGGGGAGTTTCAAGCATCCATTCCATTCAATTCAATCCGCCATTCTAACGCAAAACTCCCGCACTCGTGGCTGTCGAGCGCGGGAGTACCATTACCCAACTACCGATCTCCCTCCTTAAACAAAGGAAAACGTAGAGAATCCGGCCCGCGCCGCCAATCGGGGGAACACTTGAAAATGTCTTCGAGTCTGGCCTGAGCTCCCTGACCCGGAGCGGGGATCTTCGGTTATTCACATCGGGACATGTGAATAACTGTCCGAGGCGAACCAAACGCGCGCGCGGCCGTCCTTAGTGAAATTGTGGGTCAGTCCCTGGCTCCTCGCTCTGGAAAGCGCACTGGCATGACGTTGTTGTCTGCGGGTTGCCACAGAGTCACCAGGGCAGCTTGGGCATCACCTAGTTCCTTCATCTTTCGTTGGAGCTTGCCTAGTGCCTCTTTCGCTTTGGGATAGTCAAACGATTCTGACGAAGTGATCAACAGCGCAAGAATGTTTCGGGTCTCGCTTAGGTGCCGCAACGCCAGATCGATTGGCGCGTCATTCATAGAATCTTCGAATGCGAATTTCTGGCGCGGCCGGCCTCAGAATCTTTGATTCATTGGCCAAAACTTGTGAACAACCTTGGCCAATAACGGGCGAATAACCTTCATCGTTTCCATTGCCGCGCCCATTCCAAGAGTTCGGGATAGAGTGCGGCCTGTTCGCCGTCGGAGAGAGTCACCTCATCGAGTGTCTCCTGCCAGATCGCTCCAAAACATTCCTCGACCGAAAACCGGCGTTTGACACATGACACGAGCGAGCGCTTGAAATGCTCGCGAAAACGAGCGGTGGCAAGATTGGCCTCAGAGTGGCGGCCCTGCTGGCGCGAAACTTTTTCGGTTTGCAGCGTTGGGTTGCTCATGCGCGAACGAAACTGAACTTCTGCAAAAAAAATTCAAGCAAACGAGCAAAAATCTTATCCACGCTCGTCCACAGGTTACTCACAGCGCATCACCAAGAAGTAGCGCTTGACTGAAACATGCCGACACACAACCGCGCTAGCTTTGGCTTCCTTATGACAGGCTGCTTGCGCGACGGAAATCGTGGCTGCCATTTTGCAGAATCGTTCGTGAAATGCGGCCATGAAACGCCTTGGTTTCACGCTCCTGCTGCTCCTGCTCACGTGCTTGGACCTCCGCTCCGCCGAACCTACGGCGGCCGGCAAGATTGATCTGGCACGCGATGCAAAGATTTTTGCCTCGCACGCCACCCCCGGGGACGAGTTCAAGATCGAGAACGCGATCGATGGCAACCCAGAAACGAAATGGGTCGGCGAAGCGCATCCGTTGACGTTTCAACCCGCTAACATCGTTATTCAATTTCCAACGCGTCAGACTGTGCGGCGGCTCGTGCTTCTCTCCACTGTTTTTCGAGATCGTCTCGCGCTCAAACATTTTGAAGTTTATGCTTGGGCAAACACCAACTGGGCCGGCGCGACGCCAATCGCTGTCGTGCGCAGCACCACGAACGTCAGCACGACGGTGGATTTTCGGCCGGTGAAGACAACGCGTCTCCGCATTCGCATTCGCGATACCTGGCGCGAAGACCATACTTATCCGTGGCTGCACGAGATCGCGGCATATCGAGCGTAAGACGGCGCTGAGCCTGTGGCTCTGAAAGATTCGATCATTCCGGACGGGAAAGATTCCGAACGCTTCGTTCTCCGGCGGGCTTTGGGCGAGAAATACGTTGCCCCAGGCACGACCTTAGACCCAAAGAAAGGCTATCTCTTTTACGTGCGCACATTCCTCGACACGATGATTCGAGATCGGACCGATCGCTACGGCAGCGTTCACAGTCCGATGTTTGCTTCGCTGCTCGATATGGAATCGCGCCGTATCCCCGAAGATATTCCCGCGAACATTGAAGGCCAGCGTTATTCCGATCGCTCTCTGCGCGGCGGCAATCTCATGCATGACATCATGCTGCTGCGTGCTGCCGATTTGACAGCACAATTAAGCGGCGAGGAAAAATATCGTCGAGCTGTCGATGATTATCTGCGCTTTTTTCTGGAGCACTGTCCTCAGCCGACCGGTTTATTTCCGTGGGGCGAGCACGCGTAATGGGAATTCTTTCAGGAGAAGCCCGGACATCCCACGCACGAGTTTCTGGGCGGAATCCCGGCCGAATTCTGGGAACGGCTCTGGCAGTTGAATCCTCAAGTGGTGCGCGCCGAAGCCAGCGGCCTCATCAACCACATCAGCGATTTCGATTCGTTTCATTTCGATCGCCATGCGGAACTCGCCAAACCGATGCCCGAACCGCGGCCGAAAGGTTTAGGTGGCATGGATTTTCCGCGCCACGCTGGGTTCTACATGCATTTATGGGCTTTCGCATATTCCAAAACCGGTGACGCGAAGTTTGCGCATTGGATATCGAAGATGATCGAGCATCACTGGAAAGCTCGCGATCTTAAGACAGGCATTCTGCCGAGCAACACACGGGGCAGCCAGGCTCAAACCGCTACTGTAGAATCGACGCTGAGCCTGGCTGTGAGTCTGCTCGAATCAGCGGATCGGTTATCCGAAGGCGACCTCAAACAGCAATGCCAGCGAACGGAACGCGAATATGCCGATGCTGTCCTTCGTTTGCCGCATCGGCCGGGTGAAGGAAAGTTTCTCGCAAGCTTTCCTGTAAAGAATGGGCCAGCCGAGCAACCAGATTATGGCGAACCTTACCGTTATGGATACGGCGGCGGCTTTACGGCCGATAACGCCGCGCTACTCCTCGCTCTCCACCGGCTCACCGGGAATTCCGCCGCGCTTCACCTGGCCGAACAGTTCGCAGAGTACTATGCGAAGAATGATCCTCCTCCTGCGCATGAAATCGTCCGTGCCCATGTCTATGCCAGCGTGATTGGCCTGTTTGCCGATTTGTATGCGTTGCAAAGGCGGCCATCTCACCTTCAGCAAGCCGATCGCTACGCCCGCCTCGCTATCGAACGTCTCTTTCACCACGGACTATTCCGCGGCGCGACGTCGATTGACCATTACGAAGGTGATTTGATGGTCGCTAACCTCGCGTACAATCTTGTTTGGTTGCACGCACTGAAGGCAAGCTCCGGCCTGCCTGTTCCCCCCAATTATTTTAATCGATAGGCTGAGAAAAGGAGCGCGGCGTTCACGCTGCAGGAACGTTCGCCGGATCGTGTCGAAGCTCATCCAAAGCGGCGAGGCGAAGAAACTCGACACGCCGCAGTTCCCGGCGGTGAGCCTTCTCGAACTGGCCGGTCATTGGTTGGCGGGAAAAGCGGCGGGCGCTTCGGGCGATGCGCGCGCCATGATAGGACATCTTGAAAAGGCGGTCGCTGCCGAAGATGCGTTGCCCTGCATGGAGCCAGCCTGCTGGCCTCTGCCTGTTCGACCAACGCTCGGCTCGGCCTTGTTGCAATCGGGTGACGCGATCCGAGCGGAGCAAACGTTCCGCGAAGATCTGAAACGTTGGCCTCGCAACGGCTGGGGATTATTCGGCCTGGAACAAAGCCTCCGCGCCCAAGGCAAGAACGAAGCCGCCGAGGACGTTCGCCGTCAGTTCCAGAAAGTCTGGAAAAACGCCGATGTGAAGTTGAACTTGTCGTGGTTTTGATTTGCCGGGAGACAGCGGCCTACAACGCGCGGCACAGCGCACCGCCATCCACCAGCAGCGTTGTGCCTGTGATGTAGCTTCCAGCCTCGCTGGCCAACAGCAGCGCGGGTCCCGCCAATTCTTCAGGTTGCGCCCAACGACCAAGCGCCGTCCGATCCGCAAATGCTTTTTTCTGGGCTTCGGTAAGGATGCTTTTCGGCAGATCGGTGAGAAACGGTCCCGGCGCAATACAATTGACGGTAATGTTGAATGGACCGAGATCGAGAGCCGTTGCGCGTGCAAAACCAACCAGCGCAGTTTTGGTCGCACAATACGCATTGCGCGCTTCTTTCGCGCCGAGCCCAAGAATCGACGAGATATGGATGATGCGGCCCCATTTCCGCTCTTTCATTTGCGGGACCAATGCACGCGTCAGGACCATGATGCTGTTCAGATTCAACTCCATTAACCGGTCCCAATCTTCGTCGCGAATCTGATCGATCGGCTGCGGACAATTTGTTCCAGCATTATTAATCAGAATGTCGACACGTCCGAGACGGTCCAACGCCGTTTGCGCCAGGGTTCGGACGGCGGCGCGGTCTCCCATATCGGTCACTGCCCATTCCACTTTCGAACTCAAACCGGAACCAATTTCTTTCGCGGCTTGTCTAAGCTCATCCTCATGGCGGCTGCAGATAAGAACGTCGGCGCCTGCCGCGGCCAAACCTCGTGCCATCGCCTTGCCCAATCCTTTGCTGCCGCCTGTAATCAAGGCAGCGCGTCCTTTAAGATCAAAAAGTCCGTCGTTCATGGTGGGGCGAGTATCGTGCTCGCTAGGCCAGAGTCAAGCGGGTAGCGCAGACAGGAATGTCTGCGCTACCGTCTCAAAATCTCGCGCGCGGCGTTGTAGCCGCACGCGCCCATGACACCGCCGCCCGGATGGGTCGCTGCTCCGCACATGTACAAACCGTCAATAGGCGTGCGGTAATTCGCATAGCCGGGCGCCGGGCGCAGAAAAAACAGCCGATGCAAATGCATCGCTCCTTGAAAAATATTCCCTCCGGTCAGCCCGTAGCGCCGCTCCATATCCAGCGGCGAGAGCACTTGGCGATGAATCACAGCTTGACGGAAATTGGGGGCGTACTCGCTCAGAACATCGAAACAACGATCGGCAAACTTCTCCTTCGCGTCGTCCCAATTCGCGCCGCGCAAGTGCGTCGGAGCATATTGGATAAACATGGACATCAAATGTTGGCCGGGCGGCGCGACCGTAGGATCGACCACCGACGGAATGGTACACTCCAGAACTGGCAACTCCGACGGACGGCCATATTTGGCGTCATCATAGGCGCGTTCGAGGTAATCAAATGTGGGACAGATGTGAATTGTTCCGCGATGTTGCGGCCCGGGTTTTCTCCCGGGCAACGATATAAAGTCCGGCAACTCCGAGAGCGCCACATTGATTTTCAGCGACGCACTTGTGTAGTCGATAGCGCGAATCGACTCGATGAAATCGGCAGGCAATTGCTGAGCGTCGAGCAATCTGAGAAACGTCACGTTTGCGTCCGCATTCGAAACCACAATGGACGCACGAATCTCTTCACCGTTGCTGAGCGCCACTCCCACAGCGCGCCCGTCGTTCACGAGAATTTTCTGGACTGATGCATTGCAGCGTATCTCCGTGCCACGTTCGCGGGCCGCCGAAGCCAAAGCGTGACTGATTCCGCCCATGCCGCCGCGGACATAACCCCAGACGCCGCGGACGCCGTTGCACTCGCCCATGACATGGTGAAAGAGCACATAGGCGGTGCCTGCCATGGACGGCGAAGCCATCGCGCCAATGATCGCGTCCGTGGCCAGCGTCACTTTGAGTTGCTCGGATTCGAACCAGCGATCGAGAATGGGCCGCGCGGCGCCGGTCAGAATTTCGATGGCATTGGCGCCAGCCCGGCCAAGTTTGACGAAACGCCATGCCATCTCACCCAATCGCAAGTAATCGCTTATCCGCCCGGACCATGGATCGGGCGGCGTTTCCATCAGCATCGGTTCAATGAAGTCGGCCACCCGTTCGAGCATTTTCTCGTAACGTGGCAGCGCCTCGGCGTCGCGCGTCGAAAACTTGCTGACTTCGCGACGGTTCAATTCCGCGTCGGGCCCGAGCAGCAAATAACGTCCATCTGGAAACGGCGTGAAAGAAGAAGGATTGCGCGGCAGCATTTCGAAACCATGCCGCCGAAGCTCAAGGTCGCGGATGATTTCAGGGCGCAAGAGGCTGTTAACGTAGGCGGCCGTCGAGACCTTGCAGCCCGGCCAAATTTCCTCGGTCACGCAGGCGCCGCCAATGACTTCGCGGCGTTCGAGCACAAGCACACGTTTCCCCGCACGCGCAAGATACGCCCCTGTGACGAGCCCATTGTGTCCGGCGCCGATAATGATGACGTCGTAGGATGCCATAACCACGCCGATTCAATCTCATGGTGGCGATAATTGCCATAGCAGAGTCTCTGAAGTTTTGGAAACGACAATGGTGCGACTAAAACTGTGGGTGAGAGGACCGCCGCGTTCACGCGGCAGAACGTGAAACTGCGGGACGGCTCGAAACTTTTCGAAAGCTTTCGACTTTGCGATTGTTCTGCAGCGTGAACGCGCGTGAACGCTGCGGTCCCCTTACCGACAGTTCTAACTAACTAATCGCACGCAAATGACTGGCAGCACAGATTGAGCAGGAATTCATTCTTCATCCGCTGAGATTCCTGAGCCGAGCCGAGACGAGCCTTGCCTAAGGGATTGGTTTCGGCCATAAGACTCAGCACCGAATCGAAACTAGACGATTATGACCAAGCCATTCTGCTTTGCCGCCTGCCTGTCGTGGCTCGCTCTCGGAGTCAGCCTCACCAGTGCTCAATCGCCCACGACGGCGCTCGACCGATACGTGGCTGCACCGGACCCCAATTACTCATACAAATTGGTCAATACCGTTCAGGCTAACGGCTGCACGACCTACATACTCGAGATGACTTCGCAGTCGTGGCTCACCACGAACGAAGTCAATCGCACACTTTGGAAACATTGGATGACCATCACGAAACCCGACGGTGTTTCAAGTTCGACAGCGCTGCTCTTCATTGGCGGCGGAAGCAACGGGAGGGCGGCCCCTAAGAATGCCGATGGCAATATGATCAGAACGGCGCTCGCCACGAAATCTGTTGTGACTGAGTTGCGCATGGTTCCGAATCAACCGTTGATCTTCGCCGGCGATGGTCAGACACGTTCGGAAGATGCCTTGATCGCGTATTGCTGGGACAAGTACCTCCGCACCGGTGACGAACGCTGGCCCACGCGCTTGCCCATGACCAAAAGCGCGGTCCGTGCGATGGACACAGTGACGGCCTTCTGCGCAACCAAGGATGGCGGCGAGATGAAGGTCGATTCGTTTGTGGTAGCGGGCGGTTCCAAGCGCGGTTGGACGACTTGGACGACGGCGGCGGTCGATAAACGGGTTGCGGCCATTGTCCCGTTCGTCATCGACTGTCTGAACGTGGAACCTTCGTTTATTCATCACTGGGAAGCCTATGGATTTTACGCCCCGGCGGTCGGGGACTATGAAGCCATGGGAATTATGGATTGGCAGGGGACCAAGGAATACAAGAACTTGATGAAGATCGAGGAACCTTACGAGTATCGCGACCGCCTCACGATGCCAAAATTTATCATCAACGCCACGGGCGACCAGTTCTTCCTCCCGGATTCAAGCCAGTTTTATTTCCACGACCTGCGCGGGGTCAAATATCTGCGCTACGTGCCGAACGGCGATCATTCTCTGAAAGACACGGACGCCTTGGAGACGCTCGTGGCTTGTTATCACGCGGTGCTCAACAAAAGTCCGCTCCCGCGCTTCTCTTGGAAAAGCGAGCCAAGCGGCGGCCTGCGCGTTGAAACTCAGGACAAACCAACCGCTGTCAAACTTTGGCAAGCGACCAATCCATCGGCGCGCGATTTCCGCCTCGAAACGATCGGCAAGGCCTGGACGAGCGCCAACCTTGAATCGCAGGCCGACGGCAGTTATCTCGCTAGAGCAGACAAACCGGAAAAAGGTTGGACGGCGTACATGGTGGAATTGACCTACTCACCAAAGGGACAACCTGCGCCGTTCAAATTTACGACTGATGTGAAGGTCGTGCCCGAAACACTGCCTTATAAGTTCAAACCCAAAGCGAGAGTCGCCCCGCAGTAAAAAACGGCACGGGCGTTCGTGCTTGCCAGTGTTGAGGCAGCAGCCTTGAGAATTTTAGCGTCGTCGCACACGAACCCGGTCTTCGTTCTGCAGAATGGCAAGCCCATTCGCGCTTCGTGTCGGGGTGCGAACAAAAGTTCACAAGGTCGTGCGCCTGGGTCCCATTCGGGGGCAGACCAGGCAAGGCGCTTTTGGGGGGGCGCGCGTGAATTGACTTGGCCCAGGGAGATCGCTCGAAGATAAATTCGCGCCGATG
>Ga0194112_10011623_pt1 | contig 10870 bp, 6 predicted proteins | sample TA2MahC400mmetaG_FD_146191 | JGI IMG/M metagenome (GOLD analysis project Ga0194112, IMG submission 146191) | Freshwater microbial communities from Lake Tanganyika, Tanzania - TA2015016 Mahale Deep Cast 400m | ecosystem: Environmental > Aquatic > Freshwater > Lake | place: Tanzania: Lake...
GCACGACCTACGGACCCATACCCGGCAAGTCCAGCCGGTATTCGACGGAGTGGATGACGATAGGCTGCGACGTGCACACCGACTCCATCCAAAGCACCTGGAACGTCCAGGAGCAGTTGGCATGGATCAAGGGGAGGCACAGCGTGAAGTTCGGGTTCGAGTTCGCCCAGCCCGACTATCGCCGGGTCGATTGGAACTACGTGACCGGCAGGGTGACGTTCTCGGCGGCCGCGACCCAGAACCCGGGAGTCAGCGGCCAGAACGGTTCCGCCTGGGCATCCTCGCTCCTCGGACTCGCCGGCAGCGGGCTGTTCTGGTACGGCTCGGACCTGAATTTCGTGATGCCTTACCTTGCCTGGTACGTTCAGGACGATTTCAAGGTGACGCGCAGACTCACGTTGAACCTGGGGCTGCGCTACGATATCCCGTTCGCGAAAACGGAAGTGCACAGGCGGACCAGCAGCCTGAACATGACAATGCCGAACCCGGGTGCGGGCGGATTGCCCGGCGCGCTCGAGTTTACCGGCAAGGGGGAGGGCAGGAACGGAAAGGACCGGTTCTACGAGACGCGATACAACGCCCTGGGGCCGCGGATAGGCATCGCCTATCAGCTCATGCCCAAAACCGTCATCCGGATGGGCGGGGCGATCTACTACCAGCCGACCCGCGAGGACGGCAACGCCGACAACGGCGTCCAGGGATTCGGAGGCGGTTACAGCGCGCCTTCGAACTACTTCGGCAGCGGCATCGCTTTGCAGTTGAAGGACGGGTTCCTCCCGTTCGCCGGGCCGGTAGCGGCAAACAAGCCGCCCAGAATCGACCCGACCCTGTCCCTGTGGGGAACCCCGTTCTACTGGTTCCCGCCGACCGGCAGGGCGCCGTACTTCGGCGACTGGCAGTTCACGATCGAGCATAACATCGCCCCCGATTCGCTGATTCGCCTGACCCACCATGGGAACCGCGGGATCAAGCTGCAATCGATGCAGCAGAACCTGAACCAGCTTCACTCCATGTACTGGTCGATCTATGGGACCCTCCTGGGCAGGCGGGTGGACGATCCGGCCGTGGTCGCAACCGGGTTCAAGCCGCCCTACGCCGGCTACCCCGCCAGTCGGCAGCTCCAGCAGGCTCTGCGGCCGTTCCCGCAGTACGACAGCATCTCCATCAACGCGGGCTCGATGAACGACGGACACATGACCTTCAACTCCTTCGAGGCCACTTTCGAGCATCGCTTCTCGAGCGGGCTCTACATGCTGACCTCCTACACGTTCTCCAAGCTGATCGGCAACACGGACAGCGAACTCGGCGCCGGGACAGGCAGCCAAGACCAGTACAACAGGTCTCTGGACAAAGTCGTGTCCGGAGACGACCGCCCCCACATCCTGTCTGTCGCCTATGTGTACGATCTGCCCATCGGACGGGGCAAGTCGTTCTTGAACAACATGCCCAAGGCCTTGAACGCCGTGTTCGGCAACTGGAAAGTGTCGGCCATCCACCGCTACACGAGCGGGGCGCCGCTGGGCATCAGTTCCGGCCAAAACTTGTTCGGCGCCGGCCGCGCCAGAGCGAGCTTCGTTCGCGGAGCGGGGGATTCGATTCCGCTGGTGAATCCGGACTGGAGCAGCCATCCGGACAAGGCCTGGAGCGTCCCCTACCTCAACCGGGCGGCTTTCCGCCGGCCGAACAACATGGAATACGGCAACACGCCTCCGCGGATCGCACAGCTTCGGGGGCCGAAGACCATCAACGAGGACATCGCAATCCTGAAGAGCTTCCACCTTCCCGGGGAGCAGCGCTACTTCGAGTTTCGGGCCTCGGCATTCAACGCCCTGAACCGGCACTGGCTGCCCGGCCCGACCACAAACATGGACAGCGCCAGCTTCGGCATGATCGTGAACCCCCAGGGCAACAGTCCGCGGCACATCCAGTTGGGTCTGAAGTTCTACTTCTGATATGGGGCGACCTTGTCAAGCCTCAAGTTGAGCCGGGCTGAATCTTTGTTCTGAGGAAGGCGGGCCAAGCCGGGGGGCGGCAGAGCAGGCGACAGGATGAGAGGCGAATGCGACGGTTGATCACTCTGATATCCGCGGGTTGGAACCGCACAATCGTGATCCGTCGGGAGCTGCCTCGGACTAAGGACGCGGGTTGGGCCGTCAGGCCGTACCACATAGAACGTTGGAGGATTCTCCTTTCCGTGCGCCCTCGTTCTGTCACCTGCACTGCTGCCTCCCAGTCTGGCCAGACAAGGCCAGAGGATTCTGCCAGGACCAAGCCTGCCATTCCCTCCTCTCAGGGAGAGGTCTTTTTGCGTCGCCGCCGGGAACAGTCAAGGCCGAGCGCAGCGAGCCGGAGGGCAGCCTTGACGGGTGGCGGCGACGCCCCACAAACGAAGAGGAGGGAATGGCAGGCATCCCTTCCCCTATGCTGCCTTTTGCGCTGCTTGGAATTGGGCTTCGGTTTGGACGGCAATGGCCCAGATGAAGCCCAACAACTCGCGGCCCACGGCGGTGACGATCTGGGGTTTCTTCTTGCCGGCCGCGGCCAGCTTTTTGTAGCGCGCGTGCAAGCGGTGCTGGGCCTTCCAGGCGATGGCTTTCACCTCCCGGGGGAGTCCCTGTTGTCGCTTGAGCAAGAAGCCCCCAATCCAGGGACGGTACTGATAGGCCCAAGCGCTTTCGATGATCACGCGCCGCAGATGGGCGTTGCCGCTCTTGGTGATGGAGCCGCGCTGGATGCGGTTGCCGCTAGAGTATTCACTGGAGACCAGGCCGCTATAGCCCATCAGCTTCCGCGGGCTGTCGAACCGGGACAAGGTGCCCAGTTCTGCTACCACGGTAACGGCGGTGAGTTGGGCCACGCCCCGCAGCGCCTGCAAGGCTGCCACCACGGCGCGCATCGCGGGGGGCGCTTTCTGAATGGCTTCCCCAAGGGCCTTCTCCAGGCGTTCAATCCGTGCGGCCATGTGATCGACTTCGTGGACGTAGTCCAGCAGGGTGGCTTCCAGCGCAGGCTGAGCGAAGTGAACCTGCTCTTTGATCCAGGTCATGTATTTCAGCGTCCAGTTCTTGCGCACCTCCTCGGGCGGGCGCCGGCCATGCCGCAACAGGAACTTGCTCAAGCGGTGACGCGCACGGTGCTGATCCTGCCGGGCATCCTCGCGCGCCCGCACCAAGTCCCGCAGCGCTTCGTGCTCGGCGTCGGGAACCCACACGGGCGTCAGGTCGCCGGCTCGATAGCTGCGCGCCAGTTTGGCTGCATCGCGGCGATCTGTCTTCACCCGGTCGCCGGCCTTGACCGGCACCAGCGTGGGCGCCACCACTTCACAGGCCACTCCGAGCGCCGTCAGTTGCCAGTAGAGAACATATCCGCAGGGGCCCGCCTCGTAGCAGGCCTTCAGTTGCTTGGCCGGGCCCAGTCTTGCCACGAGTTTGCGAACCGATTCCAGGCGGTTCGGGATCAGGCCCAGGGAGCGGACCTCTCCGTCCGGCTCAGCCACCGCGACCGCGATGGTATCCGCGTGGACATCCAGGCCAAGAAAGCGTATTCTAGACATGCGACCAACTCCTTTCGTATGCGGCTCTGCGCCGCGGTTTCTTCCGATTCTCAGCGTAACCCGCGACACTGCGAACCGGGGTTGGTCGCCCCATATTGACTAACCGCCATGGGAAACGTGACGATGCTCAGGAACGCTTGGTTTGCGCTGGCGCTCGCGTTCTTCGCGAACGCGAGCGCCGCGCCATCCGAAAGATGGGAGCAGCTCTGGAACGGCAGGGATACGAGCGGCTGGGAGCACGTGGGCGCCGGAGAATTCCTCATCGAGGACGGTGCCCTCAAAGCCACCGGCCCAAAGGGCAAGCTCGGGCTCTTTTGGTACACGCGGGAAAAACTCGGGAACTGCGTTCTGCGGGTGGTGTACAAAGGTGCCAGGGACGCCGCCAATTCCGGAGTCTACATTCGCATTCCGGAAAAGCCGATGGAACCCGGGATGCCGGTGCGCCGGGCTCACGAAATCCAGATAGCGGGCAGGCACACCGGGGAGATCTACGCACTCACGCGGGTCGAGGTGTCACCCTCACCCGCCAAGCCCGCGGAGGAGTGGAATACGCTGGAGATCACGATGGACGGCCCGCGCACTATCGTGTACCTGAATGGCGTGAAAGTGACGGACTACACGGAAGGGGACGCCGAGCCGAGACAGGAGAACATGAAAGGCCTGCGGCCCGAATACGGTTATATCGGCCTCCAGAACCATGACGATGACGTGCTGTGGTTCAAAGAGGTCGCGCTCAGGCGGCTGAAGAAGTAGCAGGAGTACGGACATGGCGGATGCAATTTCGCGGCGTGGATTTCTCGATTCGGCCGGCCGGGCGGCAGCGGCGGGAGCTGCCGTTTCGGCCATACCCGCACGGGTGCTGGGCGCCAACGACCGCATCCGGCTGGGAATCATCGGCGTCGGCGGGCACGGCGGCGGCAACCACCTCAAGTGGTTGCACGCGCGCACCCAGGAAAACAACATCGAAGTGACCGCGGTCGCCGACGTGTACCAACGGCGCATGACCCGCGCGCAGTCGGTCGTGCCGGGCGTAAAAGGGTACCTGGATTACCGCCGCCTGCTGGACAGCAGGGACGTCGATGGAGTGATTGTCGCCACCCCCGATCACTGGCATGCGAAGCATTCGATCGATGCCATGGAGGCCGGCAAACACGTCTACTGCGAAAAGCCGATGACGGCGACCATCGAACAGGCGCTCGCAGTTCGCGACACGGTCCGGCGGTTGAAAAAGGTCTATACCGTCGGCCCGCAACGGACCGGCGACGCCGCCTTTTGGGAGGCGAACAAGGCCATCAACGAGAACCGCATCGGAAAGGTGATGTGGGCGCAATCGGGGGGCGGCGGCAGCCAGCGCGTCAGCATCTACGACGGCTGGTTCAAAATCGATCCAACCGCTCACCCAAAAGGCGCAGGCGACGATTATGTCGACTGGGACATGTGGCTCGGCTGGGAGTTCGGGTTGGCGCCGAAGATCCCTTGGAACCCCGAGCACTTCTTCCGGTTCCGCAAGTATTGGCCGTATGGCGGGGGCCAGGCCAGCGACTTGCTCTACCACACGCTGGCGCCACTCCTGCTAGCCATCGCCGGGCCGGATGGGGCCTATCCGTCCCGCGTCACGGCGTCCGGAGGGCTGTACGCCTTCGCGGAAACCGGGCGCGACGTTCCCGACGTGTACGTCACCACGCTCGACTACCCGGGCGACTACACCATCCTTCTGGTGAACCACTCGGCCGTCGGGGCAAGGGTGCCGCTGATGATCTGCGGCCGTCACGGGAGCATCGAATTGACCAACAGCAGGACGCCGCGGGGACGCCCGCATGAGCCGACCAGCGACTTGCGGTTCCGTCCCGAGCGCGAGTTCCTGGCCGAGTTCAAGGAGAAGAACGGCGGTGGCGGAGAAGAAGTCGAGGTGAAAGTCGAGCCTCGGCGCGACATCATGGCCAGATTTTTCGATGCGATCCGCGGCGTGGGCCAAGTCTCGTGCAACGCCGAACTCGGCGCCGCGACGATGGTCGGCATCAAGATGGGCGTCGACGCCTACTGGCTGAACAAGACGCTCACATGGGATCCCAGGACGGAGAAGGTTGTCGGATAGAAGCTCGGAGACGACTCGGGCTGGATTGGATTGCCATGAAGCGACTTTCGATTGCAGCGATCATCCTGGCGGCGCTGGTTCCGGCGCCGTCGCAGAAAGCAGACAGCCCGTTCAGCGGGCGGTGGGACATGACCGTCACCGCCGGCGCCGAAAGGTATCCCCGTAGTGTCCAAGAACTCGATCTGCTTCAGGCCGAGCAGGTTGCAGCGCCCGTGACGGCGGTCTTGGCTGCTATCCTGTGCCAATGCGCCGGACCTTCGACCCGTTTCGACTGCTGCTGATTTCCATCGCCGGCTGGCTGGGCCAGCAGCGAGGCCACCGAGGGCCAGTTGCCGCACAAACCATCCCGACGCCGCCCGCTTCACCGCATCCCCGGCAGTCCTTCGAGGATGTCCGGAAAATTGTTGAAATTTGAGTTTTGAGAGGGACGGCTCTCCGAGCCCAGACCTGTGATAGGGTCTGGGCAGTTTAGCCAAGACAAGGAGAGCCGTCTGATGAGAAGAACCTACCAAATCCGGGAGTGGAAAGCCATCGAGAAGTTCCGCTCCCACCTTTCCAACGATGGGGGCGCCGTCCAGATGATGCTGCCCCTGGCGGAGATCGCCCAACTGCTGCGACAGGGGGTATCGCAACTGCTCCAGGAAGCGGAGAAGCGGTTGTTGCTGCTGATCATGGAGGACGAGGTGGCTTGGCTAGTGGGGGAGCGCTACAGACGCCGGCCGGGGCAGGAACTACGGCGTTGGGGCCGAGCGGCTGGCTCCGTAGTGATCCATGGGCAGAAGCTGCCGATCTGGCGACCTCGAGTCCGCCACGGCAGCCGGGAGGCCAAGCTGGGCTGCTACGAGCTGTTCCGGCAGGAGGAGGCCATCCAGCGCCAGGTCTGGGAGCGCATCATGCGGGGCCTGACCATGCGGGGCTACGCACCCGCGGTGCGGGAGTGTGGGAACGCCTTCGGGATCCAGAAATCGGCGGTCAGCGACCGGTTCATTCTGGCCAGCGCCCAGCGGGTGCAGGCTCTGCTCCAGCGGGACCTCAGCCAGCTTCCACTCTGTGCCCTGATGCTGGATGGAGTGGAGTACCGAAGCGACCACATGCTGGTGGCGCTGGGCATCGACAGGACGGGGCGTAAAGTGGTCCTGGGGCTGCATCAGGGCGCCAGCGAGAACCAGAAGGTTTGCGACGCCCTTCTGGCCAACCTGGCCCAGCGGGGCCTGGACTTCGGGCAGCCCATGCTGGGGGTGATCGATGGCAGCAAGGCCCTGCGGGCCGCCTTGCGGAAGTACGGCGGCGACCGCCTCTTCGTGGTGCGGTGTCAACTCCACAAGCGGCGGAACGTGTGTGGACATTTTGCCGACGGGCAGGCGGCCCATTGGGATCGCAAGCTCGCCCAGGCCTACGACCAGCCGGACTATGCTTCGGCCCATAAGGCGCTGCAACGCATCCTCCGTGAACTCATGGAAGTCAATCCCAGCGCCGCCCGCAGCCTGGAGGAGGGGTTGGAGGAGACCCTTACCCTGCACCGCTTGAACGTACCTCCGGAACTGCGTCGCACCCTTCGCAGCACGAACCCGATCGAATCCGCCTTCTCGGTGGTCCGGGTGGCCTGCCGGAATGTGAAGCGCTGGCGGCCGGGGGATCAACTGGAACGCTGGCTGGGTTCCGGCTTGCTGGTGGCCGAGCGGCAGTTCCGACGCATCATAGGGTATCGCGCGCTACCTCGGCTTCTCAGTATCCTGGAAGCCCGGGGAGGTCCAGCGCGGGTAGCAGCAAGCGCTGCCTAACAGGTGAGGAGAGCTTCGGAGAGCCACCCAATTTCAACAAAGAAACGGACATCCTCCAGTCCTTCAGCTCCTCACGGATCGTGCTTGGCCACTGACTGGCTCAGATGGGGTTTCCGATAGGCACAGATGTCGCCGGTTTGAGTTCTTGGACGCTACGCCATCCGTGCATGCCGCAAAGCGTCTTTCCTGTGGGCCTGGCGCGGACTGTGTACCCACAAAGCAATTCTACAACAGAATGTCTGCTTTATAACACAGTAGTACTAGAAGATGTATCGTAGCATGAACTGGATCTGCCGCGCCGTGCCGATCCCGATGGTTCTGTTCATCGGCGACCTGATGCGGCCGAAAGAACCAGGCGAGGAGATGTTGGAAGCCGGCGTGCCCAGGTGCGGCCGGTTGAAAAGATTGAAGAACTCCGCCCGGAACGCGATGCGATGGTTCTCAGTGATCTTGGCGGTCTTCTGTAAGGACACGTCGAATTGGTTCACGCCGGGTCCGCGGCCGAGGTTCCGCGCCGCATTACCCCACGTTCCACTCTTCGGAACCGCGAACGCCGCAATGTTGAACCAGTGGTCGAGCGTCTGATTCTCCGGACGGATGGGGACGCCGGGCACCCGGTCCGGGCGCTGGTTGCTGCTGTTGCCGTCCGGTAGGTCCCTGGAGCTGCGGCTCACCGAGAAGTTGATGGCGCGGCCCGTCCGCGTGGAATGGATGGCGCTGATTTCCCAGCCGCCCACGATCCTGCCAGCGGCGCCCCTGGACTGCAGGAAGCGCTGGCCGGGGCCGAAGGGCAGCAACCACACCACGTTGGTCGTCATGGTCTGCCGGATGTCGTAGTTGCTATCCGCTTTGCCGGCGCGGCGGTCATTGGCGTTCTGCGGCGCGGTGGATTCGCCGCCGCCGATCATTCCGTCGTTCATCGAGTGACCCCACATGTACTCCGTCTGCCACATGAGGCCGTTGGTCATTCTTCGCTTCAGGGACACCTGCAACGCGTTGAAGTTGGCGTTGCCGGCATCTTCCTTGCTGTCGATGCGGCCGAACTTAGGCCACGGACGCGTGCCGGTCACCGGGTTGATGAGGTTGATGTAGGTGCGCGACAGGATCTTGTGGGCGTTGTTCCCGAGGTAGCCCACCTGCATGGTGAAGCTGGCCGGCAGCAGTTGCTGGATGGAGAGCCCCCAGTTTTGCGAGTACATGTCGCGGCGGTGGGGTATGATGTGCCGGGGTGTGAGGCCTTGAATCTTGGCCCGCGACATGAACGGATCGATAGGATAAGACAGGCCTGGGACGTCGGCTGCGGTCAGGCGGAAGGTCTCCTGCGTGCTCTCGATCGACGCCATCACGTCGTCGAATTGGCCGGGGCCGTAGTACATGCCGTAGCCGGCGCGAATCACCGTCTTCTGTTTCAGGAAGTCGGGCGCCCAGGCCAGGCTCGCGCGCGGCGCGATGTTGTCGCGGTCCGGGTTGTAGGCCGGCGTGCCCTTGGGCGCGAAATCGCCTTTTACCGAGTCGAAGACCAGGATGCGGTCTTTCACTTCCTTCATGACAGAATAGAACTCGTAGCGGGCGCCCAGGCTGAGCGTGAGAGTGCGGCTGGCCTTGATCTCGTCCTGCGCGTAGCCGAACCAGTAGGTGCGCCGCCCGCCCCGGGTGGCCATCTCACCGCTGATGCTCACCGAGTCCACGGCGTTGCGCACGAAGTCGTTGACCGTCGCAAAGGTAGCGGATCGGGAATCGGTCCAGAACACGTTTACGTGGGCGCGGCGAACCTCGCCCCCGAATTTCAGGTTGTGCCGCCCACGGAACACGCTGAGGTTGTTGATGATCGAATAGGTTGTTCCCATCTCCTTCTGCACCTCACTGTTGAGAAGCGCGGTCAGCCCGGGAACGTTGATGGTTTCGTTAAAAGCGCCAAAGTCTTCCTCGATGCGCGGCACCCGGTGTGCGCCGACGCGCGTTTCGTTGACCACGTTGGAGCTGAAGGTGTGCTGCAACTGCACCATCAGGTTCTTGGTGTGCTGGAATTCCCCCTCGACATACTCGGAACGCATGCCGCCCGGAATGGAGAGGCGCGCGTGGTTCCCGTTGTACCGGCCAAACAGCGTGGTGCGGTCGGAGATCTGATAGTCGATGCGGCCCATCATGCTGTCCTCGGTGCCTTTGCGCGACCATTCCTGCACGATTTCGTCTATGTTCGCGTCCTTGGTGGTTCTGTTGCCGAGCGGGTAAGCTTCGATCAGGCTTCTCAGGCCCGGTGCGCCGGCGATCACCCGGTTGCGCAGCGCCGCGCTGGGCACGCTGTAGGTGTAGACCGAACTCTGCCGCTGCCGCAGACCTTCGTAGTTTCCGAAAAAGAACAGCTTGTTCGTTTTGATGGGGCCGCCAATATTGCCGCCGAACTGATTCAGGCGGAAGGGCGCCAGCTTGGGACCATCGAATATGGTGCGCGCGTCGAACGCGTTGTTGCGGACGTACTCGAACAGCCCGCCGTGAAACTGGTTCGAGCCGCTCTTCGACACCAGGGCGACCTGCCCACCCGTACCGCCGCCGGATTCGGCCGAATACAGCGCCGAGCTCACTTTGAATTCCGCGATGGAGTCCATGCTTACCACCAACCGCGCGCTGGTGCCGTATGTGGGATCCTTGATGGCGGTGTTGTCGATGCCGTCGAAGGTCCAGTTGTTGTCGTCATTCGCCCTTCCGACGAACCGGACGTCGTCCTGAAAACCCTCCCCGGTGTTCACCGCGCCAGCCGCAAGCACCATCAGGCTCGCCCAATTCCGCCCGTTGATAGGCAGTTCGGAAACTTGCATGGCCTGAACCACCGTGCCCAGTTCCGCCGAAGAGCGGTCCAGGGCCACCGCCGTATCGCGCACCTCGATCGTGGTGGTAGACGTCGCGATATCGAGTTTGGCGTCCACAGTCCGGGTCTGGCCCACCAGCAACTCGACCTTGTTGAATTGGACGCCCCTGAAGCCCGCAGCTTCAATCTTGATCGTGTACATCCCGATCGGCAGTTGCGGGATCATGTAGGCGCCACCCGCGCCGACTTGGCCCTCACGCTCCAGGCCCGAGCCCTCGTGCGTGACCCTTACTCTTGCCTCTACAACGACGGCGCCACTGGCGTCGGTCACCGTGCCGGTGAGGGTGGCCCGGTCCACCTGGGCCCACGCAGCCAACGTTAGAACAAGGAGGCAGACCACGGCAGCCGCCCCGAATCGGATCGAACAGACACGATACGTCATGGATTCTCCTCTTGCGGTGCAGGCCTGCTGCAAGTGACAACACCAACGCCTCAAGCCCTGCGACTCCCGCTACCCTCAAAGTCTACAACAACGTATCCGTCCGGTGAACCCATCTTGACGCCGCAAGCGGAGCAGCGATGGTCTCGGGGGTGAGCGGTGAGGGGTAAGAGCGACTACGCCGGGGAGGGCTTCC